>Ga0181534_10000407_pt1 | contig 30190 bp, 23 predicted proteins | sample PEATcosm2014_Bin_37_FD_119758 | JGI IMG/M metagenome (GOLD analysis project Ga0181534, IMG submission 119758) | Peatland microbial communities from MTU Mesocosm Facility, Houghton, MI, USA - PEATcosm2014_Bin17_10_metaG | ecosystem: Environmental > Terrestrial > Soil > Wetlands > Peat | place...
AAGTGTCAGAGGCACGGGCTACGCGTTGGCGTTGGCTTCACGGCCGGATGATGGCGGCGAACCCGCGTGACCTCGCTTTACTGGCGCATCTTTCTCTCCTTCTGGCTGGCGCTCGCGCTGATCCTCGTTGGGACAGTGTCGCTCGTCGTCAATGGCGAGCAGCAGCGCCGGTTTGCCCAGGCCTGGGTGCTGCGCAGCGAGCTGTACGGTCAGGCGACCGAGGCGTTTGAATCCGCCGGTCCCGCGGGGCTGCGTACCTGGCTGACCGGGATCAAACGCCCGGAGATTTCCTCCCGGACTTTCATACTCGATGACACCGGCAAGGAGATGTTGGATCGCGCGGTTCCGGATGCGTTGCGCGACGTGCCGCAGGATGCCCACCGGATGTCAAACACCAACATCCGGGGCATCGGCGGCCCGCTCGTGTTGGTCGGTCCGGACGGCAGAACGTTCCAGGTCATCATCGGTCCGCTGCGCACCGGTCCCCACCTGTTCGGTGAGCTGGAAACACCCCAGGTGTCGACGGCCACCCTGTTCATTGCGTTGGTCGTGAGTGCGGTCATCTGTTTCTTCCTGGCACGCTACCTGGTCGCACCGATCGATCAACTGCGGCGCGCCACGCGCCAGATCGCTTCGGGGGACCTGGACGTGCGGGTGTCCGGTAAATTGAAGGGCCGCCACGATGAGCTCGGGTTGCTGGCTTCCGACCTGGACACCATGTCAGAACGGGTCCGCAATCTCCTCGAGCTGAAACAACAGTTGCTGCGCGATGTCTCGCACGAGTTGCGCTCGCCGCTCGCGCGCCTGCAGTTGGCGCTGTCCCTGGCGCGGCGTCAGGAGAGTACGGGCGTCGAGCGACACCTGGCGCGTATCGCCTGCGAAGCCGATCGTCTCGAGGAGCTGATTGCCCGCACTTTGAAGTTGGCTCGCCTGGAGCGGCCGATGCAGGGGCTCGAGCACCTGCCGGTGGATATCGCCGAGTTGCTCACTCTCATTGTCGGTGACGTCGGGATCGAAGCCGAGGCGCGCGGGAGCGCCGTAGCGCTGCAGACGGAACGGCCGCTGCCGGTCAAGGGCGATCCGGAACTGCTGCGCAGTGCGATGGAGAACGTGATCCGCAACGCCGTGCGCTATGGACCGCCGGGCTCGAAGGTTGGAATCGAGGCGCGGCGCCGGGATGCGCAGATTGAAGTGATGGTGAGTGACAGCGGACCGGGGGTGCCGGAGAAGGATCTGGAGCTGATTTTCGAGCCGTTCTATCGTGTTGATGCCGCACGCAACCGGGCAGTGGGCGGTGATGGTTTGGGCCTGGCCATCGCGGCCCGTGCGGTGGGAATCCATGGGGGCCGGATCCAGGCGCGCAATGTGGAACAGGGCGGCCTCATGGTGCAGCTCACTCTGCCGGCCTTGCAGCCGGGGGCACCTGCGTCCGATGGAGCCTCCCTGACACCGCATCTCGAGCACGAAACCGCGACCACCGCGGGCTGAAAAAGCTGCGACGCTATCGCGTTGCCTTCGCTTGCCAATCCGTGCAAGCTTTCAACCATGACATTGAAAGGAATTGTATTGGCCGGCGGCTCCGGCACGCGCCTGCATCCAATGACATTGGGAGTGAGCAAGCAGCTCCTGCCGGTATACGACAAACCGATGGTGTATTACCCGCTCAGCACGCTGATGCTGGCGGGCGTCCGTGACATCCTGCTGATTTCCACACCGACCGATCTACCCCTGTTTCACCGCCTGTTGGGCGATGGCAGCCAGTGGGGCCTGTCGGTCAGTTATGCCGAACAGCCGCGACCCGAAGGGCTCGCGCAGGCTTTTATCATCGGCAAACAGTTCGTCGGCAACAACCCGTCGGCACTGGTGCTCGGCGACAATATTTTTTACGGCCACGGCTTGACGGAACAGTTGCGAAGTGCAGCGACCCGCACCTCCGGGGCGACCGTGTTTGCCTACAGGGTGCGCGATCCAGAGCGCTATGGAGTCGTGAATTTCGCAGCCGACGGGCGCGCGCTGGGCATCGAAGAGAAACCCAGTCAACCCAAGTCCCACTACGCCGTCACGGGGCTGTATTTTTACGATAATGAAGTCATCGACATTGCCGCGGACCTGCGGCCTTCGGCGCGGGGCGAGCTGGAAATCACCGATGTGAACCGCAAGTACCTGGAGCGGGGACAGCTGCACGTGGAGCGCTTCGGCCGCGGCATTGCCTGGTTGGACACTGGAACACATGAATCCCTGCTCGAAGCGGCGAACTTCATTGAAGCGCTGGAGAAACGCCAGGGCACCAAAGTGGCCTGCCCGGAGGAAATTGCCTACCGGGCCGGGTACATTGACGGGGCGCGGCTGGAGAAGCTGGCGGCGGCCCTGTCCAAATCCGGCTATGGTGCCTATCTTCTGGAAATACTCCGCGGTGATGACTGACAATGGAATTTGTACCGACCGCAATCCCCGAGGTTGTCCTGGTGAAACCGCGCGTCTTCGGCGACGCCCGCGGCTATTTTTTCGAGTCCTGGGAAGCGCGTAAATTTGCGCAGGGCGGCCTGGAGCTGCGTTTCTGCCAGGACAATGAGAATCTCTCCGGCCGCCACGTCCTGCGCGGACTGCACTATCAGCTCAAACAGCCGCAGGGAAAGCTCGTGCGTGTGGTGACGGGCTCCGTGTATGACGTAGCCGTCGACCTGCGGCGCAGCTCCCCGACATTCGGCAAGTGGGTGGGAGCAGAGCTGAATGACGAGAATCACCACATGCTGTGGGTTCCGCCAGGATTCGCGCACGGTTTCGTCGTGTTGAGTGAATCCGCGCGGTTCCTCTACAAGTGCACCGATTTCTATGCCCCCGAAGATGAGCAGGCAATTGCCTGGAACGATCCGGATCTGCAGGTCGACTGGCGCCTGCCCCCCGGAGTGGCACCGAATCTGTCGGCCCGTGATCGCGCGGCGGGCTCCTTCCGAAACGCATTGACCTACCCATGAAGATCCTGATCGCAGGGGCAGGCGGCCAGGTCGGCCGTGCCCTGCTGAGTTGCATGCCGGAGAAGGCAAGCGTCCGCGGCGTTACGCATGCGGATCTGGATATCGCTGATGCAAACGCCGTCCTCGCACTCGCACGCTCTGAGCGGCCAGATGTCATCATCTGCGCGGCTGCTCATACGGCAGTGGACCGGGCTGAGAGCGAGTCGGAGTTGGCCGCGCGCGTCAACATCGAAGGCCCGCGTAATCTGGCGCAAGCAGCGCACGAGATCGGCGCCCGGCTGCTGCACATCTCAACCGACTTCGTGTTCGATGGGCGCGCCTCGACTGCGTATCGGCCGGATTCAGCCACGCACCCGCTCAGTGTTTACGGCACAACGAAGCTGGCGGGCGAGCAGGCAGTCCAGGCGATTTTGCCGGAGCGATCGATCATCGTGCGCACGGCCTGGGTGTATGCGGCAGCAGGCAACAACTTCATGCGGACGATGCTTCGTGTCATGGGAGCGAAGGGTCACGTACGTGTGGTCGCGGATCAGATAGGTACCCCAACAGCGGCGATCTCGCTGGCGCGGGTCCTGCGGGCGCTGGTCGATCGCCCCGATCTAAGTGGTGTTTATCACTGGACCGATGCGGGTGTCGCGAGCTGGTACGACTTCGCGGTGGCGATTGCCGAAGAGGCTGCCGTGTTGGGATTGCTGCCGGCCACCGTCCGCGTCGATCCGATCACCACCGCCGAGTATCCGACACCGGCTCGGAGACCGGCCTTCAGTGTCCTCGACAGCCGGGCCCTGCTGGAGGCATTGTCGCTGACGCCGACTCATTGGCGCACGGCTCTGCGGACCGAGCTGAAGGAATTGACGCATGCGTAGATCCAAATGAGAAAAATCATTGTCACAGGAGGTGCCGGTTTCATCGGTTGCAACTTCGTGCACCACTGGTTCCGCCATCACCCCCAGGATCGTCTGCTGGTGCTGGATGCCCTGACGTATGCCGGCAATCGTCAGAGTCTCGCGTCCCTGGAAGACCAACCCGGGTTCCGCTTCGTACACGGCAACATCTGTGACCAGGATCTCGTCACCCAACTGCTGCGCGACGAGGACATCGATACCATCGTCCACTTCGCCGCCGAGTCTCATGTTGACCGCTCGATTACCGGCCCCGCGGCCTTCATCGAAACCAATGTCGTCGGCACGCATTCGCTGCTCGAGGCCGCGCGCAAGGTGTGGCTCCAGGAGCGGCCCGGCACGACGCATCGCTTCCATCACGTGTCCACCGACGAAGTGTTCGGCTCGCTCGGTCCGGAAGATCCGGCGTTCCGCGAAGACACCCCTTACGCACCCAACTCACCGTATTCAGCGAGCAAAGCGGCTGCCGATCACCTCGTGCGTGCCTACCATCACACGTACGGTTTGCAGGTGACCACCAGCAACTGTTCCAACAACTACGGACCGTATCACTTTCCGGAAAAGCTGATTCCCCTGACCATCGTCAACATCCTGCACGGCCGGCCGCTGCCCGTGTATGGCGATGGCCGGAACATCCGCGACTGGCTGCACGTCAGTGATCATTGCCGCGCGATCGAGCTGATCATCGAGCGGGGACGGGTCGGGGAGGTCTACAACATCGGCGGCCGTTCCGAAGCCGAGAATCTCTGGCTGGTGCGCTCGTTGTGCGAGATAGCGGAGCAGGCAATAGCGGAGCGCCCGCAACTGGCGCAGCAGTATCCCGCGTGCCCGCGGACGAACATCGCCGCGCTCATTCGCATGGTCACCGACCGGCCGGGCCACGACCGTCGCTATGCCATCAATTGCGACAAGATCAAACAGGAGCTCGGCTTCGAGCCGACCGTGCAGCTGCGCGCGGGCCTGGGTGACACCTTCATCTGGTTTGCCGACCATCCGGACTGGTGGCGCAAGGCGGCGTGAAGAAAAAGCCGCCCTTGCGGGGCGGCTTCCAACGGTGCTCAGTAGAGAATTGGTGCAGGTGAGCGGGCCTCAGGGAGGGTGAAAAACCCGAACACGTCGCGCCACACCGGGACAACAACAGGTATGACGCGCGCGGCGCCGGAAAGTTGACCCGATTGGCCATTCTTATGATTTCTCAGTCTCTGCAACAGTTGGCGTGAACGGGTGCTTCAGGATGTCCACCAACAGCTTTTCCGACTCGATGATGGCGATGCGCTGCCCGTTGCGCGTCTGCCACCAGTGGTCCGGATCGAACTGAGAGAAATGCGCCCAGCGCACCCTCACCCTGATCCCTTGTGGCGCCAGCGCGCGCGCCAACACACGGCGGGTGCGGCGCGAGTGATCTGTCATGCTCACGAACAGGATCGAGCGGATGTTGTGAGCGGAACACCATTGCTGCAGCACGGCACCCTCATCGACGGTTCCCACGATCGCGGGCAGCAGCTCGATCTGCTTCAAACCCAGGGCGTGGCCTAGATCGAAGGAGAAGGCCTGCAGATCGACCCTGGGCAATCCGCGGCGCGCCAGCTCGAGCCCGAGCGGGCTGGGTGGGTTGCGGTCGAAGAAGCCGACGCGTTGCGTGTAGCCCGCGTCCACGAGCGTGGCGGCCTCCAGGATGCCCGCCGCGAGGGAATCATTCGACACAATGACCATATCCGCAGGCCCTGGCGGGTCCTGGGCTACCAGCGCCCAGCCGATCCCCCGCAGCAGGGCATGGCGGGAGTTGGGGATGGCGCAGACGCCGACCACGCCCACGAGCGCCACGAGCAGCACCAGCGCAAACCAACGGCGCGACTTTTGAAATAACATAAATTACCGCTGCTTACTGTCGAGATCCCCAGGTAAAACGGGCGGTCGCAAGATAATTCCACAGGGTGCCGACTACGATGCCCGCGGCAGCCGACAAGGCCCACTCCAGGTGTTGGGAGAATGCGTAGGCGGCGATTCCGATGTTGGCGAGCGCGCCCATGCCGCACACCGCGTAGAAGCTGACGAGACCGCGGATCAGCTTGCCGCCGTGCAGGCGCTGGTCCCGATAGGTGAACACGTTATTGAGAAAGAAGTTGGAAGTCATGGCCAGCACGGTGCCCACCAGCTGGGCCACCGGGAACGCCACTCCCAGTCCGAGGAACAGGACGCTCAGCACCATATAATGCAGAGCGACGCCCGAGCCGCCCACCACCAGGAAAAACAGCAGCCGCGGTTTGATTATGTGGCCGATGCGCTTGTCGACCAGCAACATCAGATATTCCCACGCGACGAGCGCGTCCAGCTTGCTTTCCCCGTGGGCGCGCGGTTTGAAAGTGTAGGGCAGTTCCGCGAAGCGCAGCGGGCGTGGCGCTGAGACAAACAGGTCGAGCAGAATCTTGTAGCCGTAGCCGGACAGATGCCGCGCGGCGTCGCGGAAGGCCGCGGCCCTGACAACAAAAAATCCGCTCATGGGATCACGCAGATTCTCGGGGACCAGGCCGCGGGCGAGCCGGCTCGCAAACAGGCTCACCTTTTTGCGGCTCTCCACCCAGTCGCCCGTGCTGCCGCCACCGACATAGCGGCTGCCCACCACGACATCGAGGTTCTGCCGCTCGAGCTGATCGATCATGGCGGGCAGAATCGACTCGTCGTGCTGCAGATCGGCGTCCATGACGGCGATCATGGGGGCGGAGGAGCTGAGCGCACCCTCTACAACGGCAGTGGAGAGGCCACGGCGGCCGATTCTTTGCACACAACGGATTCGGGAGTCGTCGGCCGCGAGGGCGCGTGCGATGTCTGCCGTGCCGTCGGGCGAGTCGTCATCGACGAAGATGATTTCCCAACTGCGCCCGTCCATGACGCGAGCTACACGTGCATGCACCTCACGGATGTTTTCCGCCTCACGAAACGTGGGCACGACTATCGAGATATCCGGCATCTGCACCTCCTCAAACTTTTATTGTAGAGGGGTACAGTCCCGAAGGAGGCGCTTTCGACGGCTCAGCTGGACTGAGCGGCCTTCCGCAACACCACTCGCGAGCGGCGCAGATGCCCGAAAATCCGCGGGCCGCGCAACAGGTAGCGCCGCGCGAGGCGCCGGGGATTCTGCAGCAGGCGGTACAGCCACTCGAGCGCCATTTTCTGCATCCACACCGGTGCGCGCTTCTCGGCGCCGGTGATGAAGTTCAATGAGGCGCCGATGCACAGGGCCAAGCCCCGAGCGACTCCGCGTGCCTTGAGGGCCTGCGCGAGGGCCTCCTGCTGGGGCGAGCCCACTGCCAGGAAGCAGAAGCGGAAGGGTCCGGATTGCTCGACGAACTGCAGGCAGCTCTCGACCGCGGCCGGATCATTGATGAAGCCCATGGGCGGGTTGTGATGCCGCACATTGGCGAGTCCGAAGCGGCCGCATATCTCCTTCGCCTGCTCATCGCTCCCGCCGATCATGACGATGCGGTCGTTCGGCTGGATGACCTTGGTAAGCAGGTGGGCCGTGAGGTCGGAGCCGGTACAGACCGGCAGGCGCACGCCCTTCAGCATGTGGACCAGGCGCGCCGCGAAGCGACTATCCATGAGAATGAATTCAGCGGCCCGGTAGTGGGCGCGAAAGCTCGCGTCCTCGTAATACCGGATCAGGTGGTCGACATTCGGCGTCACCACATAGCCGAAGCGATCCTGGCCATAGTTGGCCGCGACGTGCGCGAATTCGGGGAGGCCGAAATCATCGATGACGTGTACGACTTCCCGCAGGATGACGGTATCCGTCAGACCGATCGAGTCGGCGTAGGCACTTTGTGTAGAAGTCTTCACAGCCGACACTTGGAGCGACGGCGCGAGCGAATAGGCACTTTGGTTTCCAGACGAATTATCGGCCATAACGGAGCCTTGCACGGGATCCGAGCCCTTACTCCAATTCACATCCGGCTTTGCCGCTTCAACCGCGGCGGGCCGTCGGGACCCGGACACCATGTGCAATTATTATCCTTTCCCCTGCAACGGCATGCTACACGAGTTTGCCGGCCTTGTGATCGGCGTCAGCACAACCTATGACAAGCCTCTCCAAGTGTGAACAGCGTCGCCAAATGGCCGACATTGTCGCGTCATGCCTCTGACATAACACGCCGCGCCTAAAGCCTTGGTGCTCGGCCTCGCCGGTTCAAACACTTGCCCTTCAATCTGAGACTCAAATCTACAATCGATCAATAAGCATTCTTATCGCGAGCGATGACCCACAGCGTCTTGCAGATGATTTTGATGTCCATCCATGGCGACCAGTGGCTCAGGTACTCGAGATCGAAGCGTACCCGCTCACGCATTTTTTCAACCGTCTCGGTTTCGCCGCGCAGGCCGTTGACCTGCGCCCACCCCGTGATGCCGGGGCGAACTTTATGCCGAATCATGTATCCGCTGATCAGCTTACGGTACTGCTCGTTGTGAGCAACGGCATGAGGGCGTGGGCCAACCACGCTCATCTTGCCTTCCAGTACGTTGATCAACTGCGGCAGCTCATCCAGTGAAGTCGAGCGCAGGATGCGCCCGAGCGCGGTGACGCGGCTGTCGGTCTTGGTAGCCTGAGTGACCACCGCGCCATCTTCCATCACACGCATGCTGCGGAACTTGTAGATCAGGATCTCTTCGCCGTTCAGGCCGTAGCGGCGCTGACGGAACAGGACCGGTCCGCGCGATGTTGCTTTGACGGCCAGCGCTATCAACACCATCAGCGGCGCGAGCAGCAGGAGTGCGAAGCTCGCGAGGATCACATCTGTCACCCGCTTCATCACCGCATCCATGCCATGGAACGGCGTATCGCAGACGGAGATGGCCGGCATGCCGTTGATCTCGACCAGGCGTCCCTGTACGAGGTCGAAGGCGAACACATCGGGGACGAAGTACACGGAAGCGGTGGTATCCCGCAGCTCACGCACCATCTCGCCGATTCTGGGCACGTTGCTCAGGGGCAGGGCGATATAGATGGAAGTAACACCGTGCGTGCGCGCAAAGGCAGCCACGTCTTTGCAGTGACCGACGAGGTGGGTCGGGTCGATGCTGTCGGGCAGGCGATCGGCGCTGCGGAAGTCGAAGAAGCCGAGGAAGCCCTTGCTGGGCAATCGGCGCAGCAGCTCGAAGCCCACGCTGTTCGCGCCGATGATCAGATAGCTCGGCGCGACGTCGCTGTTGGAGATGAACCACTGCGCGCGCAACCGCGCGATGTGCACGGCATAGACAGTGAGCGGCGTGATCGCGAACCAGGTCAACATCATCGACCGGGAAAACTGCGCGGTGATCTTGAACGCGAAGCCGGCGAGCAGCAGCACGGACACGACCGAGGACCACTCGAGAACAATCTGCACGAGAACGGAAGCAGGGGTCTTGCCGCTCAGCTCCTCGTGGCGCTGGGCGCGGCCGAACACCCGGCCGGAAATGACGAAGGTGAGCAGGGCGACGGCGCAGATCGACGGCGAGAAAGGCACCCGAAAGCCGATGGCGCACAGGGTCAGGGTGAGAATCGTAGCCAGCGGCTCGAGCTGCTTGATCACTGCCAGGAGCGCGGGCTCGACACTGCCGAGACCGATGCGCCGCTGGGTGTTCGCACCCGGCACCGAGCCGTTCACTGAGCCGACTACCGCTGCCACTTTATCTTCTCCCTGGAAAAACCACGATCCCGACGCCGGCCTTGAGAAACTGTTGAGTTGGTTCTGTTTGTCGCACTTTGATTATTATTTTCAGCGCGCCTTTCTCATGCCACCAAAATAATAACACCCCGGCAATTGAGCCATGGCAGTCACGATGCAAATCGCGTGCCGCGTCACACAAATTCTTCGGTCGGGGGGTGCTGGATTCCGAACCGCCCAGCTGATCAGAAGCTTATACCGGACTTTGGTCTGCCGGTATTACATTTGTTTTAAGAAATGAGGGCTCTGCAGCGGTCCGCAATTGTGCGTGGAGGCCCTGCAACGCTTCATGCAGGAGCAGGCGCCAGCTTATGTGAACTGGCGAGTACGGTGTGCGGGCGGCGGGCGACCCGCGAGCCACGCACTATTTTCAAACCTTGGCCCTTTGTGCCGCCGCGCGGGCGAATGCAAGACGTATGCCGCTGGCAACGGGCTCGCGGCCTTGGCGGCGGGAGCCGCGGGCCGCGGCGCGCGCCCCTGGCGCCGGGCGCACGAAACTTGCGCCGTTGGCTCGCAAAGCCATGATTTCTCATGCAAGTGGCGCGTGGCTGTGACCGGGGTCACACGCCGGGACTGGACTCAACTGCCGCGCTGCGCGCGCCTCCAGCCCGCCGCCCGGGGCCGCCCGAAACACTATAAATATTGAGGTCGCAGGCCACGGCCGGCTGTTGATATACAGGCTGTACGGGCGCTGCAATCCAACAACAAACAAGTTGGTTTCGCGACCCGCTACGGAGGCGCCGGAGGCGTGCGCCACCACCCCCTGTGGTGGCCTCCGCGGCGCGGATGACGGCGGTGCCTGGGGCGGCCCAAGCGGTTGCGGGGCCATTTGCGAAACATTCGTGAATCTTTTTCTGTCGCAAACCACGTACGTCTGCATGCGGCGACATTTTGTCTGCCGCGCCACCTGGGTTTTACTTTGCGCAACCCAGGGGCTCACCCGCCCCCGTGTTAGCTCGCTGCTCTTTCGTTCCGCATTACACGGAAAACCCGTTCGGTCTGCACCGCCGGGGCGTTGCAAGGTCGGCAACGGTGCGAAAGCCGCGGGTTTTCTTTTGACTTATTTTTTGCGGGGAATTTTCCTATGGAGCGAGTCGCACTCAACACGAGCTCGGGCTACGAGCGTTTTCATCGTAATTTCGGTACCACCGTTACCGGTTTGCTCGGCGCCGTCATTGTGCTGTTGGCAGCTGCAATGCCGGGTATTGCCGCGGCTGCGGTGTATGTCGGTGGTACGCCGACCACGTCGGTTTCGACGCCGGCTACCTACTTTTTCAAACCCTGGGTGTCTGCTCCGTCAGGCGCCAAAATCAAGTTCGCGATCACCAGCAAACCCTATTGGGCCAGCTTCAATACCAGCACCGGCGTGCTGAGCGGCAAGGTGTACGCCGACAACGTCGGTACCTATAAGGCCATTCGGATCACGGCCACCGACGGCAAGTCGACCGGCACGATGCCGACCTTCAACATCACTGTTGGCGCGGCAGCGGGTTCGGGCTCCGGGTCCGGCTCGGGATCGGGTTCTGGCTCGGGCTCAGGTTCGGGCTCCGGCTCCGGCACCACGACGTCGGCCACTCTGCAGTTGTCTGCGTCGACGTACTCGGTCGCACAGACCAGTGGCGCGCTGCAGGTCAGCGTCAACCGCGTGGCGGGCTCGAAGGGGGCGGTGAGCGCCACATATGCAACTACCAACGGTAGTGCAGTAGCCGGCACCGATTACACCGCGGTCAACGGTACGCTGCAGTGGGCTGATGGCGAAACCGCGGCGAAAAGCTTCAGTGTGCCGGTGAAGGACTCAGTGCCGTTCACGGGCAGCAAGTCATTTACGGTCGCTCTGTCTCACCCGAGCACGGGCGCAACGGTTGGAACGCCTGCGAGCGCGAGTGTCGCGATTGCCGGCGCCGGCACGACCACGGGCGGTGGTGGCGGTGGAACCGGCACGGGTACCGGCGGCCCATCGGCAGTTTCCAACTTGCAGCTGGTCAACCAGGGCGGTGCGAATGTGGGCGCCAATCCACCCAGCACTGCCAACAATGTGCAGACAATCAGCTGGACGGCGGCCACTGCCGGTGCGAAGCCAATCAGCTATTACCGGATCTATCGTAACGGCGCCGCTTACGCGACCACGACGGCTCTGACTTACACCGACACCAACGCACCCAACAGCGTCGATGCAGGGTACGACTTGGCCGCCACGGCCTACGTTTACGACGTCACGGCTGTTGACAGTGCTGGAACCGAAGGTCCGAAGTCGGCCAACTACGTCGCCTGGTCCTACAAGGCGGGCGCGTCGAACTGGCAGAACTACGACCTGTCCTGGGGCAACGTGCAGGAGAATTACGCGGCGTCCATGGCGGGCCAGAAGTCCATCTCGGTCCTGTACAACTCCGGCGGCTTCCAGCCGACCGTGCATCCGCCGCAGGCTCCGATCGACAACCTGGAGCTCGGTGCATTCAAGTACTTCACCGTCGATGTGAACCCGGGCCCGACGGCCAACTACAACTTCCTGTCATTCGGCACGGTGTCGCGCCTGCCGCCGGGAGATGTATTCGGCTGGCACCCGCAGGTCAACGTGTTTGATTACGGTCCGGCGCCGAAGGCCAACACCTGGGCGACCTACAAGATCCCGTTGGCGGCCGTGGCCATGGGCTCGTGCCAGATCGTCGCGTCGATCTCGGGCAACAAGCTCACCGTCACCGGCATCGCCTCGGGTGATGGACTGGTCGATGCGGGCGGCTTCATCACGGGCCCGGGTGTACCTGCCGGTACCTACATCACCGCGTTTGCGCAGAACGGCGCGATCGGCACGTTCACGATCGCCGGTCCCGGCATCAACTCCGGCACGAAGGTGGCGAGCGAGACGATGAAATTCCAGCGCACCTCGCTCTACAAGTTCACGTTGTTCCCGGATGTTGGCAACACCACCATCTACTACAACAACATGGGATTCACGGCCAACTGATGGTCGCGAAGTCCTAGGTCCTCCAGGCCCCGCCGCGCGGATGCGGCGGGGCTTTTTTCATAAGGTCACGCTTCAGCTTGCGCTTCCCGGCGCGCCGGCCGCTGCCTTGCTTCACATTCCCGTCCCCGGGCTTCCGGTACACTGTGCCCCCAATTAGTCGTCTGGCAGGCTAGGTCCTCAGCCAGCGCAATGAACGGGGAGACAGTTTTGGTACGGCGTTTCGCCATTGGCGTGATCGCATTCTTGCTGCTTTGCGGCACTGCAGTTTTTGCCCAGGTCCCACTTCCGCCCATGCCCGCAGAGGTTGCGGCTGCGGCAGGCCATCCCTTGCTCACACTCGGCCCGGGCGACCAGGTGAAGATGGAAGTCTTCGGCCGCCCCGAAATGGACACCACTACCTACGTGACGGAAGACGGGGTGATGCGTATTCCCCTGGCCGGATCCGTCAAGGTGGCCGGTTTCTCGCCGACCGAGGCGGCCCAGAAAATCGAGACCGCCCTGAAGGATGGGCAGTATCTCGTGGATCCGCACGTCACTCTGACGCTGACCCAGTCGAAGAGCCAGCGCATTTCCGTGCTCGGCGAGGTCCGCTCGCCGGGGCGTTATGCGATCGAATCCAATACCACGATTCTCGATCTCATGGCCCAGGCTGGCGGAGTGAACGAGAAGGCGTCCGATATCGTCTACATCCTGCGTCCCGACAGCAGCGGGACGTTGCAACGCCTGCCGGTCGATCTGCGCGGCACAATGAACTCCCAGGATGCGATGCCGGCAGCCCTGCAGACATTGCATACTGGAGATTCGATCTACGTGCCAGCGGCGTCGCAGGCCTACATTGCGGGCGAGGTTCGCACCACGGGCGCGTTCCGGTTGGACACGGGGATGACAGTGCTACAGGCGATTGCTCGCGCAGGCGGTGTGACCGAGCGCGGAAGCACGCGCCGAGTCAGCATCAAGCGTCGCGATCCGAAGGGCGGGTACATGGTCATCTCAGCTAAGCCGGACGACAAGATCCAGCCGGAAGATGTGATTACGGTCAAGGAGCGCATATTTTGATGAACACTCCGCAGCTGCAACTCGGAGCGCCGCACGAGCCCCTGAGCTTCGGACCTCCCCTCCAGGAAGAGCAGGGTTCCGGCGGCATCTCGGTGTTACAGATCGTGGCCATCCTGCGCTGCTACTGGAAGCACATCCTGATCTCGATCGTCGGCCTCATAGCCCTGTCGTTCGTGGTGATCAAGCTGTTGCCCAAGTCCTACATGGCAACCGCCACACTGATGTTTCACTACGAGAACAAGGACGTGCTCGCGGGACGTGAGTTTCCTGCGGCCGGCGGCGCCGGCTCCTTCATGACGACGCAGATCGAGTTGATCATGAGCCGCGTGGTCCTGCAGCCGGTGGTCGATCGACTCAAGCTCACGACCGACAAGGCATTCGTCAGCGGTTACGTGGGTACGCCTGCCGCCGTCAACGAAGTTGCCGTGAACGCCTTGCACGACATCATGCAGGTGCAGCCCGGAACGGGCGGTCAGCTGCTCTACATCTCCGTCCCCTCGAAGAACCCGGACCGCTCGGCGGAGCTGGCTAACGCAGTGGCGGATGAGTACCTGACACAGGAGCGCCGTCGCACGGACGAGCCGGCGGTCGAGCGGGCGCAACGTTATTCCGATCAGCTGCGCGAGCTGCGCGAGAAGGTCGTCTCTGCCCAGGATCGCGTCACCGAATTCCGTCAGCAACACAACCTGACACAGATCGTGGCATCGGACATCGGTGACACCGAGAGCGCCGACCTGCGCTCACTGCAGGACAAGCTGGAAGCGGCCCAGAATCAGAGGCGCGAGCTCGAGTCCCGCCAGATCGGCTCGCACACGACCACCGATGCGGTGTTGAATTCGGGCAACATCCCCGGCTTGCGATCGAGCCTGGCGTTGCAGGAAGGCCAGATGGCGCAGTTGCGCGCCACCCTGGGACCCAAACACCCCAAGGTGCTCGAGCTCGAGTCGCAGATGGAGGCGACCCGGCATGCCCTGGCCAACGAAATCCAGTCCCTGGGCGCGAACAATGCCGTGCAGCTGGCGCAGGCCAAAGAGCTGGAATCGAAGTACCAGGCCGCTCTGGAAGCCGAGCGCGCCCGGTTGCTGGATCGCCGCGGGTTGCAGGATGAGGGCGCCAAGCTCGTTCTGGAGCTGCAGTCGGCCCAGGCCAACTACAAGCGCGCCCTCGACGGGTACGACGAAATCATGTTTGCCACCGCGGGCAACTACAAGGACGTCACCTTGATCAGCCGCGCGGACCCGCCCGCCAAGCCCAACAAGCCGCAGAAGGCCAAGCTTTTCATGGTCGCCGTGGTGCTGTGCCTCGGCATCAGCGTGTTGTGGCCCTTCGGCTATGAGCTGTTCGTGAATCGCCGGCTGCGCTGCCGTGACGACCTCGAGAAACAGTTCGGTATTCCGGTCCTGGTGCAGCTGCAGCGGATCCCGGCCCTGGAGGCCTAGGCGAAACTCGGGGGCGCTAGCTGCGCTCCCGTTTCGTCCGCACCCATTCCTTCGATTCCCGTCCGCCGATCATGACGAGGACCTTCCACACGAGGAAGAACGGCGCACGACCGAGATCCAGCAGTCCCTGGAGGCCGGCGCCACTCAATTGCCAGCCCCGCAGGATGTAGAGCACCACTGAAACGGCGCAGCCGCCGGCGATCCACGCCCAGGCCTCAGACTGATGTGTTGCCAGAGCAAACGCCGCCAGGACGGCCAATGCCGCGACATTCAGCACTACGTAAGACAGGGGCAGTACGAGCAGGTCGAGCGCCAAGTCCAGGCAGACGCCGCTGCGTCTAGCCAGGGCCCGCAGCAACAGGGGGATCGTCTTGTCGCGGATGAGATTGAAACGCCCCTGTTCCCAACGCTGGCGTTGTTTACGGGCATCTTTCTCTCCCGTGACCATTTCCGCGTCCGAATGTGCTTCGTCGGCGTAGGCGACGCGATAGCCAGCCATACCGAGGTCAATCCCGTACTCCAGGTCTTCTGTCAGCGAGAAGGCCTTGTAAGGCACCTTGTCCAATAACTCGTGGGTGACCGCCCAACCGTTGCCGCGGATGCCGCACGAAAACCCGAGCCGTTCGCGAGCCCTGGACCGCACGATGTGGAAGGAAGCCTTCGCAATGCTGAGTAGGCGGGTGCGCCAGGAGGCATCGGTGTTCGAGACGCCGTAGTGGGCCTGAACCGCATGCTCGCCTCGCTCGATGCGCTGAGCGAACGCCTCCAGCAAATTGGTCGAAACCTCGGCGTCCGCGTCGATGACCACCACGGCATCGGCCCAGCCCCGGGCGCGGCTGGCGATGAACGCGAAGCTCAATGCATAGCCCTTGCCGCGCTGTTCCTTGTCGATGCGCTGCATGACATGCGCGCCGGCGGCTGTAGCGACTGCAGCGGTGTTGTCGGTGCAGTTGTCGGCGACGACTGTGATGCGATACCGATCCTGGGGCCAGTCCACTTTCTGCAGGCTGCCGATGACCTGGGTGATCACAGCCTCTTCGTCGTGCGCAGGAACGATGACATCGAAACGCAACTTACGCGCTGAAGGGGGCAACGGACGGAGGCCGGCAGACAGCGTGGTCAGTGTCAGCAGGTACAGGCACGACAAAGTCGCCGGAACTGCGGTAATCCAAAGAGCTGCTGACAGGATCAAGGCATGCGCGCCTTCAGACTTGGCTGGGAGCCGGGTACCTTAGATTATTGTAGGCTGTCGCGGCAATGCGCGTTCAGTACTGACGCACATTTTGGGTCGTGGGTGCTCTGCCATACTTGCGCCGGCGGCAATACGAAAGTGAGCGAATTCGAGCATGATCGATGATGCGTCAGCGTTGAGTGATGGCCAGTCGCTGCAGGCGGATGTCTGCATCGTTGGTGCGGGCGCGGCCGGCATCACACTGGCCGTGGACCTGATCGACAGCGGTCTCGAGGTGCTCCTCGTTGAATCGGGAGGCCTGCAGGCCGAGCAAGAGGTCCAGAAACTCTACGAAGGAGCGGTCGCAGATGAGCGCATGCACAGCGAGCCGCACCGTTACCGGCAGCGCCGCTTCGGCGGCAGCACCACCATCTGGGGTGGCCGTTGCGTTCCCCTGGATGACATCGACTTCGAGCCGCGTGACTACATCAGCGCGTCCGGCTGGCCGATCGACGGACAAACATTGCGCCCGTTCTATGCGCGCGCCAACCGGCTCTGCGAAGCCGGCGAGTTTGAATACTCGGCGCAGGCGTCATTCAACCGGCCGCTGCGGCCGATGATCGACGGCTTTGTCAGCAGCCACTTCAGCACCGACACCCTGGAGCGATTCAGTTGTCCTACGGATTTCGGCGCGCGCTATGGTGACAAGCTGCGCTCCGCCCGCAACGTGCGCGTCCTGCTGCACGCCAACCTGAGTCAACTCAACTTTCAGGCCAATGGCCTCGCCATCGAGTCCCTGACCCTGAAGACCCTGGACCGCAAGCAGATCGGCGTGCGCGCCCGGCAGGTGGTGTTGGCGGTCGGCGGACTGGAAACCGCGCGGATTTTGCTGGCGAATCGTGAAAAATGGCCACAGGGAATCGGTAACCAACACGATCTCGTCGGACGCTACTACATGTGCCACATCGCCGGCACGCTGGGTACTCTGAAACAGAATGGACCCGATCGCGTCTGGCATGGCTACGACGTTACCGATGACGGTATTTACACCCGTCGACGGCTCGCGTTGACCGCTCAGGTGCAACGCCAACACCGGATCGGAAATTTCATCGCGCGTCTGCACCATCCGCGCATCACCGATCCGCAACATCGCACGGCCGTGTTGTCGGCACTGCAGCTCGCGAAGGGGATGATTTCGTACGAATACGGCAAGCGCCTGCACGGCGGCGAGCAATTGAGCTGGCGCACGTGGATGCAACACCTGCGCAACGTGATGACCGGCCCCGGCGAGATTTTCGCGTTCGGGCGGCACATGCTGCGCGACCGGTTTCTGGCCACCCGCAAGTTCCCGTCCGTCATCATCAAATCCACCGCGGGACACTACAGCCTGGACTTCCATGCCGAGCAGGAGCCCAACGCCGCGAGCCGTGTCAGTTTGAGTGACGCCCGGGACGAGCTCGGCATGCAACGCCTGTTGGTCGATTGGCGCTACACCCGGCAGGATATCGGCACGGTGTCGGAAGCGGTGCGACTGCTGGCGGCGGATCTGCAGTCCTCAGGGGTTGGGGTATTTGAATACGACCCTGACTCCGTGGAGCTGGAGAGCACCCGTTACGGCGCGTACGGTGGTCACCACCTGGGAACCGCGCGTATGGGTAACGACCCGCGGACCAGTGTCGTGGATGCGAATTGCCGCATCCATGGCATCGACAACCTGTTCGTGGCCGGCGGCGCGGTATTCCCAACCTCGAGTCAGGCCAATCCCACGCTGACGATTGTTGCCCTGGCCTTGCGTCTCGGGGCTGAATTGAAGGCCCGGCTGGCGCGCGAGCGGCCCGCGGTCATTCCAACTGATTCAGCTTCTCGTTCAGTCGCGCTGTCACCGTGATGCCGAACAGCAAGGTGTCGTAGTTGGCCTGTTGCAGAGTGGACTTGCGGCTCTGGTACTCGGCATAGGGCCGGAAGGCCAGCCAGCGGGTGGCCTGGTATGTGAGGCTGCCCTGTATGTCGTGGGAGTGGTCGTCGCGGTTGTCGACGTTCTCATCGATGGTGATCTGGGGCCCGCTGATCTGTTGTTTCTCGTACCGGTAAGCCAACTGCAAGGCCAGCTTCGCATCCGGTCTCCAGTTGGCTGACAATTCCGCGCCGGTGTTGACCGTAGGGTTGGCGCTGGCCACGTAGCTGCCGACTTCACGGTAGACCTTCAAAGCCATGGCGGTCTTTACCGAGAAGCGTCGAGTGAGCCCCATGGCTCCAGTAAATGTCTTGGTGTCACCTAGCAGTCCGGTCTGGCTCACCTGGGGCAGATCCGCGTCCGCAGGGTTGACCAGGGACGAATTGCGCCACGTGTAGCCGGCCTGCATGTCGAACGAGGAAAAGCCCGTGATGGCGTAGTTGGATGCCACGCCGGCGGTTTTCTGGGTGTACTTCGTCGCAGCGATCACGTTGTGATAGCTGCCATCGACGTACTCGCCGCGCAGGCCCGCGGTCAGCTTCTGAATTCCCAGATAGTTGATCCTGACAGCGGCGGTCGTTTCGCGATAGCCGAATTCGGGGTAGCCGACGATCGGTGTGTCGAGCGAATGCCAGATGGGATGCAGGTCGAGCCGCCAGCGCGGTGATAGCAGAATTTTCACGGTGGCGTGCGCAGAGCGGTCCGTCTGCAGCTCGAGATCCTGGACCAGCGCATCGGCCGGCGGCGTGCGGGTGCGACCCTGCTCATAACCGAGATCGCCGCTCAGGATCGGAGTCAACTGCCAGTCGAGCAGGCTGCCGAACTTGATTTCATAGTGGTCCAGAATGGTATTTTTGATGTAGTTGTACTTGCCGCCCTCGACATTCAGAGCAAGGGTGTCGGCTCCCCATTTGAGGTCCGCAACCGCGCCCGCGAGGTAGTGAGCGAAAGAGTCCGCTCGCGAATCGCGACCGGCGATCAAAGGGACATCATTGCCCGCGGCGAACACGTTGGAGTTGTGCTGGAAGTCGACCGACAGGTAGGGACTGACGTCGGTCGACGCATGTGCATTTCCCATCATGCAAACGAGAACAGCACACGGGACCCCCGTGCGCATGGACCAACGGCCGAGGCGGCGCGAAGCGCATTTATTCTGAGTCATTTGGGGCCCGATTCTACTCCCTGGGGGGCTGGCGCCAACGTGCGCCGTCACAAATTGTCCACACAGGACGGGGACGACAACCACCTCAGATCGCCAGCGCCACCGTGATCACAGCCAGGACACCTACGGCCACACTGACCCGGTCCTTCAAGGCGAACACCACCGGGTCATCGTGCATCTCGCCCCGCTGCGCCTTCATCCAGACGCGACTCACCCAGTACAGCATCAGGACACACAACAACCAGATCAGCTTGGGCTGCCGATACAGGCTTTCGATCGCCGGTGAGTTGATGTAGAGCGCGAGCACCAGCACGCTCAGGTAGCCGGCCGCCGTGCCCAGACTCTGCAGCACGGGCAGATCTTCGACGTGATAGCCGCGACCCGCGGCGCGCAAACGTTGTTGGCGCCGCAGCGCATCCAGCTCGGCGAAGCGCTTGACGAACGCGAGGCTGAGGAACAGGAACACGGAAAACAACAGCAGCCAGAACGACAACGGCACGCTCGCCGCTGCCGCGCCCGCGATGATCCGCAGGGTGTACAGGCCGGCCAGTGTCATCGCGTCGACAATGACCTTCCCCTTCAGGGAAAACGAGTAGGCCACCGTAACAACATAGTAGGTCGCGAACACCAGCTGGAAGCGGTCGGGCAGAAAGGCGGCGCACACGATCGCGGTACCCAACAGCACGGGCACGAGACCGAGTCCGACCCCAATCGACAGCGCTCCGGAAGCAAACGGACGCTTCGATTTGCGCGCGTGGGCGCGGTCGGCTTCCAGGTCCAACAGGTCGTTCAGGATGTAAACCGACGAGGCGCACAGGCAGAAGGCGATCGTTGCCAGCACGACATCCGCGAGCGAGCGGCCCGTACCCGCGCCATGTGCTGCCAGCAGGGGAACGAAAATCAGCGCATTTTTCGCCCATTGATGGGGACGCAGGGCGCGAATCGCGGCGCGCAGGACGTTGGAGCGCGACGGGAAGGATTGCAACACCGGGGCAGTAGCGGCCGCGTCCCGCTCCAACGCGGCACCGCCATTCGCAACTATCGCCCCATGAGCATGTCGCCAGACTGTTAGATCACGACGCTCATTACCACAGTAGTCAAAGCCCCGCTCGCCGAAACGCTCGACGAGCCGGGCTGCCTTGGATTCACCGGCGAGATTCGTGCTCGCGTCGCTCGCGATGACCCCGTCGAAAATCTTCACGTGTCCGGCGACCGCCTCCGCGAGGCGCGCATTGGCTGCGGTACACAGCCAGATACTGCGTCCGGACCGGTGTTCCGCTTCCAGCCAACTCACAAACTCCTTGTTGTAGGGCAGGGCGGCCGGATTCAATGTCACCCGACTGGCGATCTGCGCTTTCAGGGTCGCCTTGCCGCGCAGCAGCCATACCGCGAACATGAGCACGTAGAGCGGATTGCGCTTCAGGAGCAACAGCGCGCTCTCCAGGAGAGTGTCACTGTGAATCAGGGTACCGTCGAGATCGACACACAGGGGTACCGCAAGTTTGGATGCGCTGACAGCCATTATGGAGAGGTCACAGCCAGGGGCCGCTGGCGAAGGATGACAACCGCAACCCATCCCAGGGCGACGGCGAGCCACAAGGTTACGAACCGGCAGGCGAGCGTCAGGAAGACGGCATCACCGACGGAGAATCCATGCGCCGCGAGCAGGGTAGTCATGATCGCCTCCGTGCTGCCCAGCCCGCCGGGCAGGAAGGACAGACCCCCGACCAGCACTGCGACCGAGTAGGTGCTCACCGCGGCCATGACATCGAGGTTCGAATTGGGCAGCATCCCGCTGAGTACGTTCAGACCCAATCCTTCCAGTCCCCACGCCAACAGCCCGATGACAAAACCGAAGGCCAGCGGGGCGGGGCGCAACAGGGGGCGCGTCGCAGCCAGGGCGCCGCAGAGACTGTTCAGGGGCTTGCGGAGAATTCGCGGAATCCGCTCATGGGTCCGCACTGCCACCGCAATCTGTTGCCAGGGCAGTCCCGCGGAGAAGCCTAATACGACGAGGACCAGCACCGCGGCTCCCAACACTGCACCGCGATAATCGCTCGATCCGGATAGCGTGACCGCGGCAAGCACGACCATCGCCACGAGGTCCAGGAGTCGCTCCGCGAAGAAGGCCGCAGCCGTCTTTTCCAGGGGTACGCCGAGCGGCAGGTAATACCGCGCGCGAACCATTTCTCCGACTTTACCGGGGGACAGCGTGTAGGCGAAGCCCGCGATGAAGGTGAGTGCCGCGAAACGGAAGCTCAGTGGGTGACCGAGGCGGCCCAGGTATGAGCGCCAGCGAATGATTCGCAGGGCGTAATTGATGAGGGACAGCACCGCCGCCAGGACGATGAGATCCCAGGAATGGAGCACCGGGGCCAGCGAAACCTTCGCCAGATCGCCCCGCAAGGCGTAGGCGCACCAGATGGCAAAGATTCCGACGGCAACATGGGGCAGGTAACGTTGAAACCGGTGCAAAAGTGACGTCCTCGATTGAGGTACGGATGGTACTGGAAGAAGGCTACGGCTGTGCGAAACCGCTGCCGAGACTGGGACTCGGGCTCATTGAGCCACAAACTTTGAGAGCAATTTCACGTACCCGGACTGGTAATAGATGGCGGGTTCGGCCACCACCCAGGAGGATCCCGGTCCGTCCGAGTTGTAGTCCCGATACGATTTCTGGGGGGGTTGGCCGGCGGGCGGTTTGAGAGTGGCCGGAACGGACTGGCCGGCCCCGGCGTTGGGTCCACCCGGTACATAGCCGGGCGCGGGTCCGCATTCCGATTTCAGCGCGTCGCTCCACTTGGAGTCGTGCCAGAACCAGGTGTGGAAGATCTCGTTTGCCGAGCGCGTTGCACCATACGAGTACATGTTGCTCAGGTAGACCATCGCGAAGGGATTGACGCCGTGGAAGTAGTGGAGCGTTTCCAACGCCCGCGTGCGATAGCCCGCGTCGTTGGCCGCGTCCAGCCGGTATGTCACCACATCGAAGTTGGTGTTGCCGTACTGAGCGCGCGGATTGTTGCTGCCCCAGTGGTACTGCTCGTCGTTCAGAAAGGCGCGGTACAGATCATCATCGGCCCTGAATCCATAGACCGCGCCGGCTTCTTTGACATCGCGTGACTTGTCCGCCAACAAGGTCTTGCGCAGCTCGGCATCCGCGCGCTCGAGTGTTGTATAGAACAACAGCGATTCGCCTTGTTCCGGGTTATAGCGTGACCAACCCTTGTCGTTGTAGGGCTTGGTCTCCCGGTAATGCTGCTTCACGTAGTCGGAGTAGGGGCGGTCGCCGGTTACCGCAAACAGATAGATCGCGGCGGTCACCGACTCGGCCTTCTGGTCGGCGCTGCTGCGGTCCGCATTGCCGGCGTGAATCTCATTGTTGTCGCAGTGTTCCTGCTGCTGCGGAGCTTTCTGATAGTTGTTCCAGGCGCTCACGGCCCGCTTGCCGAGGTCGCCGGCGTCGCGTGACAGACCGCCAACCTTGCCAAACACGTAGGCTGCGTGCGCGAACATTCCGGCAACCGCAATCGTGCTGGAGGTGCAGCTCGGGATGTAATAACGGGCATTCTTGTCGGAGGTGGGCGGATCAGCGCGGGAGTAGACGATTTCCCCGACCTTCAGCGCCGCGCTGCCGTCCGGGTTCTGCATCTTCTTCAGCCAGTCGATTTCCCACTTCACCTCATCGAGCACATCCGGTACGCCGTTGCCGGATTCCGGGATGTTGAAGTCGTCGGTGAAGGCGGCCGGGTTTTCCTGGTAGGCGCTGAGCAACTGGTGGACCGGCTGCGAGGCAAAAGTCACGTACTTGTTGGTGTCGCCGGCATCGTACCAACCACCGGACACATCCCGGGCCTTCTTGCGATTGTTGCGATCGGTGATATCGCGGGCCTCGCGGTCCTGGTCCGGGCCGAGATAGGAAGGCCCGTCCGTCCAACAGTCGGCCGCGAACGGTTTCTGCTTCGGCAAGCTGCTGCGCTGATAATAATACATGCGCGTGGCCGCTTTCAGTATGTTGGCATAGACGTTCGCATCGATACGGAACGTCGCTGAGCGCACGTTGCGCTCCGGATCGTCGATGAAATACGTTCCCGGTGTGTTGACTGACGAGAAGTCAAACCACCAGCCCCGATCGCCGGATGAGGGCTGGGTGTCACCGTGTTTCCACGGGGTGAGCGTGCCACTCAGAACGACGTGCCCATCATCCGCGCTGCGCACCCGATAGGTGGCACCGGGCGTGAATTTGTCGATGAGATCGTACCCGGCCTGCGCTTCCCGGATGACCGCCACCTTCGGATCCGCGGGCCGGTAGCCAAACTGGTCGACGAGCAGGTGATGGTTAAACGGTACCTGGCCGCTCATGCCCGGCGCTGCGGGTGTCTTCGGGGCCTGGCCATAACTGCAGGCCGACAACACACACAGGAGAGCCGCTGCAACTCGGGTAGCGACCACTGCCGGTGGTCAGAATTTCTGGCCGCGGAGCATGCGCCGGATCCGACGCAACGTCCGACGCAACGGCGGCAAAGACATCAGCTCACGCTTGTCGCGTGCGGTCTGTTTCTCGAGATTCCACGGGTAGTCACGGGACAACAGTTTGTGACGCGTGGACTGCACGGCAAAGCCGAGTATGTAGGCGCGCCGCGGCTGACCCGAGGTGTTGGGTCCCGCGCTGTGGATAGTCCGGGACAGGTGAATGACCCCGGAGCCGGCCGGCATCGGGACATCCTTGCAATGAGTCAGATCCGGCGTCGCAACCGTTTCGAGCCCGTGAATGGTCGGGTCATTGTTGGGACTGCGGTGGTCCATCAATGGACCGTGATTGCTGCCGCTGATGTAACGCATGCAGCCGCTTTCGACAGTCACGTCCTGCAACGGCATCCAGATCGAAATCGATTCCTCGAACCCGGAGCCCTTGCGGTTGAAAGCTTCATCCTGGTGCCACGGCGTCGCGGCGCCCTTGGCGGCGGGTTTGAGGATGGCGTGCTCGAGCATGTTCTCCAGCTGGGGACCCAGGATCTGCTCGGCGATCGAACGGGCACTGCGGGCGAGCTGACTGGTCCCGAGCTCGGGCTCGTAGCGCGACGGCCACAACATCTGGGGCAGCGCCGCGGCCTTGCCGGCTTCGTCGCGCCCGACCATATCAAACAGGTCACCCTTGTCCCAACCGCGCCGCTCGGCAAACAACCGATCGTACAGCGACTGCAGGCGGGCAATCTCTTCCCGGCTCGCCATGCCGTGCACGAGCAGGAACCCGTCGCGCCGCAAGGTGGTGAGTTGATCCGCGCTCAGCCGGGGACCTGAGGCAGAAGACTCCGTGCCTGAAGTGATTCCGGTAAAGACGTCAGCTGAGGGTGCGGCCTGCATCATGAAACGTGCTTTGTGAGGCGAAATTGTAATAGCTTTAGAAAAATGCTAGCATGAAAGCGCTTGGGGAAGGGACAAATTTTCTCATCTGTGCTGCACTTCCCGTCCTGCGCGTGAAACCGTTCACTCAGTCTGTCCCAATCTTTCCGTAAGCTTTCTCGCGCTGCCCCGCCCGCCACATCGTTATGGCAAATGTAGGTCGGGGTCGCAACACAACAATGAAACTCAGTGTCTGTATCGCAACTTATCGGCGTACCAACAAGCTCGATGAGGTCCTCAACGATCTGCGCCAACAAACTGTCCTGCCTGGGCAGGTGGTGGTGGTGGACAATGATGCTGCGGGCAGCGCCCGCGCGGTCGCCGATCGCCACCGGGACAGCGGCGCGCCGTTCCGAATCGACTATGCGATCCAACCTGAGCGCAATATTGCCAGGACCCGTAACCTGACTGTAACGCTCGCCGAGGGAGAATGGCTCGCGTTCATAGATGACGATGAGCGCGCACCTGACACCTGGCTGCAGACTCTGTTGGCGGAAGCTGAGCGCTATGCCGCCGACGGCGTGTTATCGCCGGTGGAGCCGCGCTTGCCGCCCGAGGCGCCCGGTTGGATTCGTCGCGGCCGCTTCTATGATTTTCCGCATCAGCCCGATGGGGCACTGGTGCCACTCAACTGCATGCGCTTCGGCAACGTGCTGCTGCGGGCGGACTGGTTGCGGCGTGAGCCCGGACCGTTTGATGAGCGCTATCGACTCGGCACCGGCGAAGACGGCGACTTGTTGGTGCGGCTGGTTCAGAAGGGTGCAAAGATCGTCTGGACCGAAAAGGCCCCCGTGTTTGAGCCGATCGAGGTGCAGCGTCTGAGTCTGCGTTGGCTCATGCGCCGCGCATTTTCGGGCGGCCAGGAATTCGCCAGTCAGACCTTGAGCGGCAAGTACGCCCCGATCGGATTCGCAGGATCCGCTGTGTTCTTTGTCCGCGTGTCGGCCCAGTTTCTGATGGCGGGCGTGCTGGCGCTGTTGTGTTGGCCAGTCGGCCGGCACCGCGCCGCGGGTTGGCTCATTACGGCATGGGCCAACCTCGGCAAGATGAATGCTTTCTGGGGCCGGCATCTGCAGACCTACACCTGAACATGCAGCAATCCATCCTGGTGTTGGGCGCCGACGAATTCGTTGGCCGTAACCTCATTCGTGCCTTGACCGCAAGCGGTCGGGAAGTGCGCCGCGCAGATCCTGCCGGGATGCGCACGGCGCTGGACGGTGTTTCCGGCGTGATCAACGCAGTCTCCGCGAGTCCCGCGAAAATCCGGGCCACCGCCACTGCGTTATATGAGGCGGCGGCGCAGTCAGCCACGCCACCTCGCATCGTTCACATCAGCTCGATGGCGGTCTACGGAGATGTTACCGGCCGCATCGCGGAGTCCGCGCCTCTGCGGGCCGACTTGGGAGAGTATGCCGCGGCTCATATCGCGGCGGAGGCGCTGGCGGATGCGTACCCGGTGTCGGTTGTTTTCCGTCCCGGGTGCGAATTTGGTGCAGACAGCGACTATTGGGGCGCGCGCACTGCACGGTTGTTGTGCACCGGCCGTCTGGGTGATCTGGGTCCGGCGGGCGACGGTCATTGCAACCTGGTCGACATTGATGACGTGGCCAACGCGGTGTTGGCGGCTTTGGCTGCACCGCACGTGCCGAAGGGCGCCTTCAACCTCAGCAATCCGCAGTCCGCGAGTTGGAACGAAGTGCTGACCCGGTTCGCCATCGCGTTGCGCGCGGTGCCGGTCAGGCGGATCGGTCCGCGCCGGTTGAAGATCGAGTCGAAACTGCTGGCGCCGCCTTTCAAGGTGGCGGAAATCATTGCGGGACGGCTGGGTGTCGGCAGGACACTCGTGCCGGTTCCGGTGCCGGGATCGCTGGTCCGGTTGATGCGTCAGGGAATTCAGCTCGACGCCGGTCGTGCGGAGCGTGAGCTGGGAATCCGTTGGAAAGGGGTCGACGCGACGTTGCAGGACACCGCGCGCTGGTTCCTGGGCCGCTAGTAGGAAAACACCTTGCGGATGTCAGCGAGGGTGGTCCCCGATTTTGCCGACACCATGGCCGAGTGTTGCTCGGGAGTTCGTTTGGCCGCAAAGGCCTCGAGCGCCTGCCGATCCAGAGTGTCGGTCCCCCAGTAGCACAGGGTGCGCACGGTGCCGTCGTGCCAGTGTCCGGAGCGCTCACCCAGCATCTTGTGGCTGTGCAGACCGTAGAGAATGTATTCGGAAAACGCACTCATGCCCGCGATCGTCTGTTGCCACGACCGGCCGGCCACCTCTTCAACCCGCTGCACGGTCTGCAGCGCATTCTGCCGCCGCCACCAGATCAACTGCCCCACATAGTTGGTGTCGTATTGCTGCTCAACCGGGATCCCGAGCAGGCGCGAGCAATTGGCCTGCCACAGATCGTTGTTGGGAATCAAGCCGCGCTGACCGGTCTCCAGGAACAACGGCACCCGGCCGTCACGCTCGTACGAGGCCGCATCGAAGGGCGCGATGAAGAACATGTCTGAATCGGCAAACAACAGGACATCTTCCTTGACGACACCGGGCGCCGAGAGTTTGACGATCTGCTGCAGGATCCAGTTCTTGACGGGGCGGGTCTTCAGGCTGAACCAGAACCGCCGCATGCCGGGCAGGCGAAACAACCACTTCGGAATGATGTCCTCCACGACGACCAGGGTCGTGCGTGAGGTCAACATCGGCTTGAACAGGGGTACATCCCGTTGGGCAATGACGAGATAGTGACGCAGGGCAGGTGTTACCCACCGCTCGCTGCTCTCAATCAACAGGCGGCAGCGCTCGACATCCATCCAATAACTGGGGGTAACGAGCGCATAAGTTAATGATTTCACTGTTTTAGTATACCACGTGCCGCCAGCACGGATGAGACGGCAGTCGCAATGAGATTGAGCAGCTCACCCGTGAGGACACCGACAGGTGCACCGATGGGTCCGATCTCACGCATCGCGATCAGGCTGACGGAGAGGGAGACCACCGCGCTCAGGACAGTCAGGGTGGTTGTCTGCCGGAAGTGGCCACGCAGAGTCAGGAAGTACATGAAGGGGTCGCGACACGTGCTGACAACCGTGCTCACCGACCATAAGAGCAGCAGACTGTCGCGTTGTGCGAAATCTTTGTGCAGCAGGTCGACAAAAACGAGATCACGGGCGAGCCACAGCGCCGCCAGGTAGGCGCTGGACAGCGCCAACATCCCCAACGCAATGCCGGCTACTCGGCGTAAAACGATTGCGGGGGGAAGGCGGTTGTTCCACTCGGCGACAGTCGGCAGCAGCGTCGGCGCGATGCCGTTTGACAGCATGGTGATCGGGGAGAGCGGCAGGCGCGTCGCGGCCAGCGCAGCGATGTCAGCCACGCTCAGATTGTAGGCCACCAGGTATGAATAACCCTGACTGAACAAAAAGCGTGCGCCGGCGCCGAGTGTCGACCACGCGCCCTGTTTGAACAACTCACGCGTGGCTCCCGGTGGCGCGCTGCGATTCCAGGGCCTGCGCCGCCAAAGCGCGTTGGCGAGCAGGATACTGCTGAGTAACGCCGCGGCGCTCATCGCAATTGCGACGGCGAGCGTCGGATCTGGTGTCAGCGTTGCAATCGCGGTCCCTGCGATCAACAGGATGGCCGCGGTCGTGTCGGCCAGTAGGACCGGCCCGGAGAGGCGCATCGCGAACAACATCACGCGGTAAAATTCACGACGCAGGCCGGTAATCAAAGCAGCGGCACCGGCCAGCAGCAGGAGGGCCCTGTCCAGCTGCAATTGGCCCATCGACACGGCTGTTGCAACGCCGAGTGTTGTAACCAGGGCAATGAGCGGGGTGAGGCGGCTCTGATCCGTGCGCAGCGAGCCAATCAGGTCCGCGCGCGCACTGTCGGCGGCCTGCGTGAGCCGGATGACCGTGGGAGTCTGGACGAAAGCGGTCTGCAGCGTCGTGAAGAAGACGACCGCCGTACTGAGGAGAATGTAGTAACCGTATTGCTGATCGCTCGTATGCCGGATGAGCAGCAGGCCGACGGTGAGGTTGGTTACCGAATTGACGATCTGGGAAGCGACGCCGCTGCTCAGCTTTCGGAGCATTACAAAGTATCCCTTGGGGTACCGAATGATACCGCGAGCCGGGTCACGTCGCGTTCAATTGCCCGTGATAGCATCGCCACGGATGGCCATCATCAGACCACCCAATCAAAACGCACCGCGACCGCCGGTACAGCCGGCGTCGGCGCGCGCCCCGACGGCGCAACCCACGGCTACTCGCGGGCGGCTGCGTATTCCCAAGGACCGCATCGCTCCGCTGCTGTCGTTCCTTGTGTGGTTCCTGATCGTCTTCTTTACGGTGACCTGGTCTTACTTCGGTCCACAAGAAGTTGACCCGTCGTACAACAGCATGGCAGCGAATCCGCTGTCGCGCATGCTCAAGCTGGCACTGCTCGGCATCAGTGTCGTGGTCATCATCCAACGACAGGCCCTGGCCAAATCCCTGTTCCGGCACATCAACATTTTCTTCCGCCTGTTCATGCTGCTGGCGCTTTTCAGTTACGTCTGGTCGATCAGCCCGGCCGACACGCTGGCGCGGTTCGTCTCGATGCTGACGGTCCTCGCCGTCTGCATGGCCTTTTGCCTGGGCGGCTGGCACCCGGAGCGTTTCCAGAACGTGATGCGTCCCCTGATCACGCTGCTGTTGGTAGCGTCGATCATTTTCGGCACGCTGTATCCGGAGCTCGGCATCGAGACAGGCGAGGGGACACTCAAGAACTCGTGGCGCGGCCTCACCGCACAGAAGAACTCCTTCGGACAGCTGGCGACGTTCGGCGTCATCTTCTGGATGCACGGCGGCCTGTCGGGGCGGATCAGTTTCCTCAAGTCGCTGGCCGGCACGGCGCTCGGGTTCTACTGCGTCCTGCTGTCGCGCAGCTCGACATCCCTCATGGGGTGTCTCTTCGTGATGATGCTGTTGTTTCTTGCCTTGCGCTCGCCACCAGCCTTGCGTCGCTATATGCCCTATATCGTGACCGCCATGGTGGTGCTAGTTCTGACCTACGCCATGGCGGTGCTCAATCTTATTCCCGGCACCAGTATTCTGCTCGAGCCCATCGCCCAGATCACGGGCAAGGACATGACATTCTCCAACCGCAGCGAGATCTGGCGAATCATCAAGGAGCACATTGCGCTCGCGCCGATTTTCGGCTCGGGCTACGGGGCGTTCTGGATCGGGGCGGTGCCCTGGTCGCCCTCCTACCGGTTTGTCGGCGAGATGTATTTCTACCCGACCGAGTCACATAACGGCTACCTGGAAATCGTCAACGACCTGGGCTACGTGGGGCTGTTCGTTCTCGGCGGTTTTCTGGTCACCTACGTCCGCCAGTCGCTGCAGCTGCTGAAGGTGAACCGGTCACAGGCGACCCTGTTCCTGGCGATCTTCTTTCAACAGGCGGTCGTGAACCTGTCCGAGAGCGCGTGGCTGGCCA
>Ga0181534_10000408_pt1 | contig 30153 bp, 23 predicted proteins | sample PEATcosm2014_Bin_37_FD_119758 | JGI IMG/M metagenome (GOLD analysis project Ga0181534, IMG submission 119758) | Peatland microbial communities from MTU Mesocosm Facility, Houghton, MI, USA - PEATcosm2014_Bin17_10_metaG | ecosystem: Environmental > Terrestrial > Soil > Wetlands > Peat | place...
ACAAGAAAGATCCAGGTCCACCAGGTTGATGCCTTCACGCGTGAACGCTTCACCGGTAACCCTGCCGGTGTTGTCCTGAACGCGGACGGTCTCTCGGAAGCCCAGATGCTCGCGATCGCGCGCGAGCTCAATAACGCCGATACCGCTTTCATTCTGGCGCCTGACAACAGTGAGCACGGCATGCGCGCTCGCTTTTTCACGCCCCGCACTGAAGTCGGTTTTGTCGGTCATGCGACCGTCGCGGCGCACTACGTTCTGTCGCGTAGACACAGCGCGCCGCGTTACGTCCGCCAGAAATCCAAGGCGGGCGTCGTGGACATCGAAGTGCGCGGTGTTGACGAGGATCGCAGCATCGCGATCCGACAAACCACACCGCCGCTCGGCCGCGAGTTGAATGATCGCGAGCGCCTGGCGGTCCTCGATGCGCTGGCGCTGGCAACCGATGACCTCGATCCGCGCTGTCCGCTGCGCATCGTCGGTTCCAGCAGCACGCGGTTGATGATCGGAGTCCGAAACGAGGAGGCGCTCAAACATCTCAAGCCCGACTCGGGTCGCCTGACGACCTTGTCAGCTCAGCTCGGCGCGGCGGGTTATTTTGTATTTACCCTGGCGACCACCGGCGGCAATCACCTGACCGAGTCGCGAATGTTCTGCCCGGCGCTGGGGATCGCGGAAGATCCGGTGAGCGGCAATGCCCATGGCCTGCTGGGCGTCTACCTCGCGAACTACGGCTTTCTGCCCCGCAATGAGCAGCGCGTTGCCTTCAGCGGCGTGCAGGGACACCAGTTGCACCGCCCGGGGCGCGTCAACGTGGAGCTGGAAATCAAGGACGGCGCCATTGAGGCTGTCTGGATCATCGGCCAGGCCATCTCCATCTTCGAGACGGAAATCGAGATCTGAGCCGCCGCTTAAATTCAATACTCCGGGACTCGCCTCCCGGTTAAAGTGCGCACCTGTCTCCCATCAGATGCGCCCCATGAGCGATTTGCAGTTCCAGAAAGCCCTTCCTCTCGCCGATATTCCCGTAGGCAGCATGCGCCCGGTCACCCTGAACGGTCGGGAAATCGTCGTCTGCCATACCAAGGAAGGCGTGTTCGCACTCGACAATATCTGCAGTCACGCCCACGCGAGGATGTGCGAAGGGCGCTTGCGGGCAACACGCATCGTGTGCCCGTTGCACGGCGCATCATTCGACATTCGCGACGGCAAGGTGTTGGGCCCACCGGCGACCCAGCCGCAACCTACCTTTCAGGTGCGGGTTGTGGATGGGACAGTTGAAGTAGCAGTCTGACCCGCCATAGAAACCACACGGCGGGCAACGCAACACACGCACCCGCCAGAAACGGGGCCTTTGCGCCGAGCACGGCATACAACGGGCCCGAAGCAAACGGACCGATCACTCGCGCGAGGCTGCTGCTCGTCTGATACGTACCCATGACAGATCCCTGGTCGTGACCCGTGGATTGTTTGGAGGCCAACGCGGAGTTGCTCGGTGTAAACGCGCCCATCCCGATGCCACACAAGGCCATTCCCAGGAGGGTGATCTCAACACCCGGCGCCTCGGAGACAATGAGCAGCCCCGTCACGAAGGTCACGATGGCGATCGTGGCCAGCTTGCATTCGCCCAACCGCGGGACCAGCACTCGCACCAGCCCTCCCTGGGTCAGCACCGCCAGCACGGCACCACAGAAGAGCAGCAAGCCCACCGTCCGGGGACCGAAGCCGAAGCGATCCAGCGCCCACAACCCGAGAATCGAGTCCAGCAGCGACTGAGCGGTTGTCACCAACAGCGCCGCGGCAGCCACATAGCGCAGCGCCGGTCGCTCCAACAGCAGTTGCACCGGCCCGATCCGCGGCGCCTGAACCCGCATGGTGTTACTTTCCGGCAGCAGAAATGCCACGAGCAGGATGGCCAACACGCTCAAACAGGCGGACACCGTGGCAGGCAACAGGAAATTCGCCGTCTGCAGATTGTTCCCGGCCAGCAGGCCGCCAATGGCGGGCCCCAGCGTGAAGCCGATACCGATCGCCGCGCCAATGAGCCCCAATGAGGCAGCCCGTTTCTCCGGCGCACTGACATCGGATGCGTAGGCAAACGCCGCCGAGATGTTGCCCGCCATGAAACCACCCAGCATGCGCGACAGCAGCAGCCCGCCGATGCCGGAGGAAAAACCCAGCAGCAGGTAGGAAACGCAGGCTCCGGCCAGGCTCGTCATCAGGATGGGACGCCGGCCGTACCGGTCACTCAGCCGCCCCCAGAACGGCGCGGCCACCAACTGACACAGCGAGTAGCTGCCCATGATGGGCGTGATCCACTCGGGTGGCGCGTTGAAACGCACCCCCATGTACGGCACCAACGGAATGAGAATCCCGAAACCGAGGATGTCGATGACGCTGACAATAAAGAGTGAGCCGAGCCGCCTGTCCATCAATGATTGGGCACCAGCATGCGCAGATCGGCCCCCGGACGCGCCGCCGCCGGAACAAAATCCCGGGCGCCGTTCATCACGAGATTCGGAATCCGGCTGTCATCCCAATCGGCCGGCAGCCCATCCCCGGTGCGCAAAATCGCAATCTGCAGCGACGGAATCAACCACATCCGGTTGCCGCCCCCTTCGACCACCAGCAAGTCCCTGGAGGCGTAGGGCGCAACACCGGGCAGTTGCGCGGCTCCCAGTCGGATGTAGGAGCCATAGCGCTCGTTACTCGGAGCGGGTTTCAACATTTCCGGTATCCAGCGGGGTGACAACACTTCGTCGCCCCGGAAGTTACCTCTGTTCAGGAGCAGCTCGCCCACCCGCAGCCAGTCACTCTGGCGCGCCGTGAATCCCGCATCCACGTGCGGTTCCGCGCCCTCCCGGTCGAGCGCAAGAGAGGCATCCCCCGCGCCGATCCGTGACCAGATCGACTCCGACAAATAACTCGCATAGGGCCGACCGGTCGCCTGGTGTAGCACGTGACCCAGAAGGTCCGGGTCGGCATCCTGATCCAGCCAACGCGTACCCGGTCTTGCGGCCAGAGATAGCTGCATGGGGTGGCCGGTGGCGCCGGGTATGCCGAGCCCACTCGACAGTTGCAGGAGATTGCGGACGGTTATGGAACCTCGGGACTCTTCCTTCCACTCGGGCAGCAGATAACCGAGGGGTTCGTCGGGCCAGGCAATCTTCCGGTCGCCGATCGCAGCGCCCGTCGCCAATGCAGCCAGAACGCGGCCCAACCCTCGGGAATCAACGACGGCGTCGAATGTCGACCCCTGCCAATACTTCTCGTAGACGATGTAACCGTGTCGGGTAACGATCAGCGCCTTGCTCTTCTGCGCCTCCGCATACTCAGCCGCCGACGCCAGCGCACCTACGTTCAACTGTTCCTCTTCCGGACTTTCCCGCGGGGCAGGTGGCTGGTTGCTGCCCGGTACAACTGTGTGTGCCCGGTAAGCAGTCGCAGGGACCACACGCACGCCCAGGCGTCCCAGCCAGTAAGGCGGGTCACGAGAAATAACCAGCACAGCAGCGACAACAATCGCTGCGAGTATCCAAGTCCCTACGGCCTTCACTTCAGCCTCCACTTCGACGAGCGGCGGACGATCGTACCGGACCGCAATAAATCGCGCGCCCACCCGACAACTCGAGCTCATGGGTGACACACGCAGGCCACTCAGTACGGTAGTGCGTCGTCATCACCACGGCTGTACCTGACGCAACCATGGCCGCCACATGCGCCATTAAACTTAATCGGGTAGGACCGTCTAAGCCGGAAAACGGCTCATCCAGCAGCAGCAAGCTCGGCCGACAAACCCACGCACGCGCAAAGAGGACGCGCCGAAGCTGCCCGTAAGAAACCTCCTTAATCGTGCGATCCGCCATGTCCGACAGCCCAAAGAACGCTAGAGAGCGTTTCGCAGCTGCTCGATCCGCGCCACTAGGGGCGTCGTTCAGTCCAATGCTTGCATGACGCCCAGACTGGACCACCTCCGCCACCGTGAGTTCCTGCGGATGATCTGCCTGGAGGTGCGGCGCCACGATCCCGACCTTCTCTTTGAACTCCTGTAGCGGAACCCCGGGCACAATCCCCGTGCGCTGGATACGTCCACCACTCGCTACGCCGTAATCGCCATACAAGGTCCGCAGGAGTGTGGTCTTACCCGATCCGTTGTGACCATGAATGACCCAGCACTCGCCCGGTCGAACCTCAAATGAAAGGTCCTCCAGTACCCGCTTTTCGTCGAGATAAACGGCCGCACGCTCCAATCGAACGACGGGTTCCGGGCTCAGCCGGCGTCGCTTCGCAAGACGCACCGGTGCCGCCGGCTGATCTTCGTTGAGCCACTTCTGGAGCGGCGCATTGCGCAGCACGCCGCGATACACGACTCGCCCCTTCTCGAGTACCAGCGCGTGTGTCGCCGATGCAGGCACATCCTCAACGCGGTGTGTCGCCAGAACCCAGGGCATCTGCGAGCGCTTTGTTTCATTGAGCCAGCGCAACGCGCGCGCGTGGTTGGGCTCATCCAGCCCGCTCAATAACTCGTCCATCAGCAACAACTTCGGGTGCGACGCCAACGTCCTCGCGAGCAACGTCAACCGCCGCTCGCCGTAGGAAAGAGACAACAAGGAACGCTCCGCCAGGTGCGTGATCGCGAGGCGTTTCAACAGGCCCGCAATCGTCCGGCCATCGGCGTCCGTGAGTGGATTCAGCGGAATGTCAGTCCGGTAAAGACCGGTGCCAATGATCTGCGCCACCGTATGATTCCAGCCGTAGCGCTCATATTTGTCCTGGCGCTCCGGACCGACATAGCCGATTTCCTCCTTCACTTCGAAAGGCGACGTGAAGATTTCATTGCGCCACAGATAGCGGCGCGTCCGGCTCGCCGCTGCGGACCAACCCCGCGCTGTCCGGCGGGGTGTCGGCCAGACGGCACCCGCAATCAATTTCAGCAGTTGCGTTTTGCCCGCACCATTGCCGCCTGCCAGCACCCAGCGCTGGCCCGGTTGTATGTTCCAACCGACATCCTCGAGAATGACGCGCCCGCCTCGTTCCAGCGCCAACTTCTCGAGGCGCACTTCAACGTAACGGGCGACTGTTTTTTCAGTTCGCCGCATCGATTCACAGTTCCAACTGACTAATCGGCTATTCTCGCACGGCGGGAGGAATTCGATGCCTATTCGGCTGTTCGCACCTCAATACTGGCCCACCTGGCTCGGGCTCGGCCTGATGCGATTGCTCGTATTCCTTCCGTATGGCTGGCAGGTGCGCCTGGGCAAGGGCTTGGGGACGATCCTGCAGCACCTGCCGATCTCCATTACCCACACGGCTCGCCGCAACATGGAGCTGTGCCTGCCGGCGCAGACACCAGCGGAACGTCGCAAACTCCTTGCCGCTCATTTTCAGAGCCTGGGTGTCAGCCTGTTTGAGATTGCCTTTGCCTGGTGGGCCGCGCCGCGCCGCGTTCGTGACCTCATCCGGATCGATGGCGCTGAACATCTGCACGCCGCGCTCGCGCGCGGCCGCGGAGTCATCCTGCTCTCCGCGCACTTCACCACTTTGGAGATCGGCGGGCGCATGCTCGCGACAGTGCATCCCACCAGCTTCCTTTACAAGCCGACCAAGAATCCGTTGCTCGCGTGGATCATCGCTCGGTGCCGCTGCCGGTTCGGCGGCAACGCGATTGCGCGTGATGACATCCGGTCGCTGATCAGCGCGCTCAAACACAACGAATGTGTCTGGTATGCACCCGATCAGAGCTACCGCAGGAAAGGCGCGCAGATGGTGGAGATGTTCGGCATTCCGGCGGCCACCAACACATTTACTTCACGACTGGCGCGCATGACCGGCGCGACCGTACTGCCCTACTTTGTCGAGCGACTGCCCGATGCACGGGGCTACCGCGCCGTGATTCATCCGCCATTCGATAATTATCCGGGCGAGTGCCCCATCGCCGATACCCGCCGATTCAATGACCTGATCGAAGCCCAGATACGCCTCGCCCCGGACCAATACCTGTGGGTTCATCGCCGCTTCAAGGGTCTCACCGCCGATTATCCGGACTACTACAGCCGCGACTGGGTCGCGCCTGCCGGGGTGTCTGGAACAACAGCCACCCCCCTCACTCGATTGTGAACAGTTTCCCAATTCCGCACGTCCCCGACGCCCTTCGCAGGAGGTGAGCGGGCAGCCATGCTAGCGTTGCATCGGAGGAAGGATGCCGATGTCAGATAGCGTATTGGCCGCAATCATCACTGCGACCGCAACCGTATGCATGTCCCTGTTGAACCTGCGATTTTCGCTCAGCAGAGACGGCGGAACACGGGTGCAGGCTGCCGGTGGCAAGCGTAAGGGACGCAGCCCTTTTGCCCTGCTGTTCATCATCATTGTCGCCTCCGCCGTGGCCGGCTTTGCGCTGTCCCAGTGGTTGACTGAAGGCGAGCGCGTGTCGCAGTCCCTGCGCGAGCGCGAGTTGCAGGATAGCGTCGAAAGAATCACGCGTACCGCCAATCAACTCGAGCAAACACGCGCCGGCGTGCGCGCTGAAATTGAAGAGAGCGTGCTGCGCAAGATCGGCACCGATGGTGTCGTCGTGATGGCGACGGTTGCTCCATGCCGGCCGTCGCTGGTTGTCAGCACGCCAGGCACATCAACACCGCCGGGCGTGACATCCGAGACCACGCAACCTACATCTCCAACTTGCACGGAGTCGGAAGCGAGCTCGGTCACCCTGTGTGCCACGATTCCATCGAATGCGACCATCACCGAAGTCGAGCTGTATACAAAACCGGCCGAAGCTGACTCGCCCTGGAGCACGAGTCGCGTGATGGCGGGTCAGGAAAGCGGTCAGGCGCGCTTCGCGCAGAAGTATGCCGAAGGCCCGGAATCACCGGGCAGCAAGCAGGTCTGCGAGGGCTTCACGCACTGGTCGACCGAGCATGCACGTGTTGCACGGATGGTCGTTCGCTACAGCCTCTAGTGGGTAACACACCTACCCCAACACGTCCTGGTCGGGCGGCGCCCAGTGATTCGCCAAATCGCTGACTTCGCGGCGGCGGACGGCGGCCGGATTGAAGTTGAGGCGCACGTGTACGTGGGTGGCGGGATGGCGGCCTGCGCCGCTGCGCAGCCGATCCTGAACCGCCAGGGTCGATAGATCCGCACATTCTCCTACCAGCAGCGGATTCCAATCGCCGGACGGCTTGCTGGTGGCAAAAATATAATTGCCCGGTCCCGGCGTGAGGCGCGCCGGCCAGTCAAACACTTCGTACGTGTACATTTCACCGGATTGACCTGCCCACTTGTGGCGCTCCGGCGCCCGCGTGTTGGCCCGGCGGTCACCCAGCAGCAGCCCGAAGGCACCGGCCGCTTCGAATCCCAGTGATTCGTACAGCTTGCGCGCGGAGGTGTTGTCCTCTCCGGTAAACAACACGAGCTTGTCAAATCCCAGCCGGTGACGGCAGTCGGTAACGAGCATTTGCATGACCGCGTACGACAGGCCTTTGCGCCGATCAGCAGGTCGCGTGTAGACCCCACCCACCTGACCGAGAGCACCATAGGTCGCATTCAACGCCGCGATCGATACCAACTCGTAGTTGTCGTCAAAGGCGCCCCACCACAAGCCGGAGCGCACCCGCATGATGAAATCGTTGCGACGCTGCTCGAGCGTGGCCTGCAGCGGCAGACTCAACTCCGCGAAATACGCGGTATTGAGCCGCTCCCATTGCGCAAAGTCCGCGGCATCGAGCAGGCGCACGTTCGGCGCCGCCGGCAGTGGGCCCACCATGTCTTTCAACAGCAGCCGGTAGAGGACATCTTTGAGATGGTGCGTGGTCTCGAAGCGGGGATCCGCCCGCAGCAGCTTCCACAAGGCTTCCGCCATCGGCCATTCGCCGACCACGCCGCGCACCTCGATCGGCTCGCCCTCGCAGGCCTCGAATATCTGCTCGGCCAGGTCGATACGGCCGCCCGCCTGGACCAGCAGGTTGCCGCGCCGGGTCAGGCAGAACACGGCGACGATCTCGCCGTCTTCCTCGATTCGGCGGAAATTACCCGAATTGAGGTGCTGCCCCAGCCGCGGTCCCAGCGCTGCCAGCGTCGACAAAAGAAATAGGGACGTGTCCACGTGACTTTCCAGGAAGGCGCGGACCCGTTCGAGATCGGAATCTGTAACGTGTCGGATCATGGGTTTGCAGCTGGACGGCGCGATGCTAGCGCCGTGGACATACTTTCAGAACCGGACGATGGTCTAAGGGGCGGCACCATTGTGCTGCTATGGGCATAATCCGCCACCTCCGGGCGTAACGCCCCTACCTGGGACACAGAATCACCCGTGCGCCGCTGGCCTCTTCTCGTCGTTCTCGCGCTGGCTCCCCTTTGGGTTATTGGGATTTTGTGCCGCGGCGCCTGGACACCGGACGAGCCGCGGGAAGCGGATATCGCCTGGCGGATGAGCCTTCAGACAGATCGGACGCTTCCGCAGCTCGCGGATACTCCCTTCCTGGAAAAGCCACCGCTTACGTATTGGATGTCGGCCGCTGCAATAGAGGTTTACGGCGACTCTCCAGCCGCCGCTCGCGTCCCAAACATCCTGTACGCTGCCGTCGTTGCGCTCACGATTGGCGCACTGGCGTTTGCAATGGACGGGGGCACAGCCGCTATTGTCGCGGCCTTGGTCGCCGGAACAGCCATTACCGCGTATCGGGTATCGATCTGGCTAGCTCCGGACGCCTGCCTGCTGGCCGGCTGCTCCATAGCGCTACTGGGGGCCTATCTGGGGTTCAGTGCGCCGCCAGGGCGCAGCAAGCTATTCGGCTATACGCTGATGCACGTAGGCGCGGCCGTCGGATTTATGGCAAAGAGCGCCCCAGGCTGGTTGGTACCGGCTGCTGCACTCATCAGCGTCATTCTTTGGGAGCGCCGCTGGCGCGAGCTGCTCCGCTGGGAGCTGTACGTCGGCCTGCTCGTCCAGGTGCTCGTGATCGGTCCTTGGGTCTTCGAAGTCAGTCTCAGCGAGCACGGCAGCGAGGCGCTGTACTCTCTGTTCTGGAACAACGTGGTCGGACGATTCACGCACGTCGCCGGACCCGGCGCCATCGACTACACGCAAGGCCACCAGAACAAGCCCGGCAAATACTTCATTGAGCTGCCGGTCTATCTACTGCCTTGGACACTGCTGGCCGTAGCCGCTGCTGTGCGGGCATGGAATCGGCTACGCGCGGGTGTCAATCGCAGCACACCGTGGCGATTTGCGATCTGCGCCATCGTACCCTTCCTTCTTTTGCTGACCTTCGCCGCGACCGCGCGGGACATCTACGCGGCGCCGATTCTGCTCGGCTTCGCCTTGTTGATCGGGCTGTGGCTGTCAGAGCTGGTGGTGGGAAGCCGGCGGCCGTCCCTTGGGCGCCTGGACCTGTTTGCCATTTATGGCACCAACGCACTGGTTGCATTGGTTACCCTGGGTTTTGCAACCGTTCTGGTGATACTTGCGCTTGCGGCGCCGGCCTTGTCCGGAATCAACTATGCCATCAACGCCGTCGTGGTCGTCGCGATCACCGTCATCGCGCTGTTGTTTGCCTCGAATATGCTGCGATCGGGAGATCCGCTACGGTCGCTGGCCTGGACCTACACCGCGTTCGCCGCCACGTTGACTTTGAGTGGGCTCGCGATATTCCCGGTGATCGATCGCTGGCAGGACCTGCCGTCCCTCGCCCGCAACATTCACGAAGATGTACGCAGCAGCCCGTTCGCGCTGTTGGATCCGGATGAGACGACGATTGCCATGCTCGACCACCGCCTCCGCACTCAGTTTGTCGAGCTGAGCACGCAGTCGGACAGCGCTGCAAATGTAGTATCCACGTGGCTGCGTTCACAGGGCAAAGACGCTCATGTGTTGGTCAAGCTTCCGGGGCGCACGCCTGGAGACGTCAAGCGCCTGCTCGACCGCATTCATCCGACTCCTGCACCGGACGACGGAGTTGCCGCCACGCTCGTCAGCTCAGGCGTTGCAACAGTTGTACATCGATACGAGCTGGCCGAAGGTCGACGCTATGCGTTGCTCGGTGTAGTCGAGTAGCGACTTTCGAACATCCACACGGGTTTGCGTTATAACTACAGGCGTCGAACCGATGGAGAACGCGGATGGTCAGCAGGAACTACCAGGAATTCACTCCCAGCCACAAAAACCCGCCCGGCCCTGCCTGCAAGCGCATCGGCGCGGTGCCGGCCGGCGAGCAATTCGAGGTCAGCATCTACCTGAAGCCGCGCAGCGGCGGCACCAACCGCGCCGATCTGGCCGCCACCCGTGCCACCCAGCATGCCAACGACTTCAAGTTAGTTAAAGAATTCGCAAGCGCTCACGGCCTCACGGTCAGCGCGACCGAGCCGGTCAAGCGTCTGATCAAGCTGAGCGGCAGCGCCGCTCAATTTCAGGCCGCGTTTCAGACCACGCTGTCGCACTATCAGGATGGTAATGTCCAATTTCGCGGTCGCAGTGGCTGCCTGCAGCTGCCAACCGAGCTGCATGAGATTGTTGAATCCGTCCTCGGAATGGACAATCGGCCCCAGGCGCAACCGCGGTTGATCATTCGCCCGGCGGCCGCGGTATCCGATTCATACCAGCCCAACAATGTGGCCAAGCTGTATGCATTTCCAACTTCGGTCACCGGCAAGGGACAATGCATCGCGCTCATCGAATTGGGAGGTGGTTATACGCCGTCCGACACGACCACCGCATTCAAGGCTATGGGACTCGCTCCCCCAACCGTGGTCGCTGTTTCCGTGGACGGTGGCAAGAATACCCCGAGCCCGGACGATGGTGCGGACGGTGAAGTTGCACTGGATATCCAGGTTGCCGGCGGTGCGGCGCCGGGCGCCAAAATCGCCGTTTACTTCGCTCCGAATACCGACGCCGGATTTGTGGATGCGATTACCTCGGCGGTGCATGACACCGCAAACGCGCCCAGTGTTGTTTCGATCAGCTGGGGCAGTGCGGAGTCCAATTGGACCCAGCAGGCTGTGCAATCAATGAACAGCGCTCTACAGGACGCATCGACCGTCGCTGTATCCGTCTTTGTTGCATCCGGGGATAACCTTGCCACTGATGGGGTCACTGACGGCAAGGCGCATGTCGATTTCCCTGCATCCAGCCCATGGGCCATCGGATGCGGTGGCACCTCGATTGCCGTCACCGGCTCATCCATCACCGGTGAGAGCGTCTGGAATGATGGTGATAGCGGAGGTGGCGGGGGCATCAGCGACCTGTTCCCGGTTCCTACCTTTCAGGAGAACGCCAGCCTGCCACCCAGCGTCAATGATGGGCAGACACGGCGTGGCGTGCCCGATGTTGCCGGGGACGCAGCTCCTGGGACCGGATATCAAATTGTCGTGAACGGGCAGACCGAGGTAGTTGGTGGCACCAGCGCTGTCGCGCCTCTATGGGCCGGCCTCACGGCATTGATCAACGAGGGCGCTGCGACGCCCGTCGGTTTCTTCCTGCCATTCCTCTATGCCAATTCCACCCTGATGCGTCAGATCACGCAGGGGGACAACAATCCCAGCGGCAGCGACATCGGTTATTCGGCAGGCCCAGGTTGGAACGCCTGCACTGGCCTGGGCGTACCCAATGGCGAATCCCTGTTCGTCGCACTGACAAACCAGAATCAGCCGGCAGCCCGCTGAACCAACCATACGAGTGCCAGTGCGGCTATCGCTGAGGAACCCCATTGCATGACAGTCTTGCGGTAAAAGGTGGTTGCCCGTATGGCGTAAGCCAGGGGCATCACCGCCAGCACTACGGCAAGTTGACCCAGCTCAACCCCCAGGTTGAATGAGACCAGGGAAATGGCTCGCGCCCCGGGCGGCAGGCCCATGTCGGCGAGCACGGATGCAAAACCGAACCCATGCAGCAGGCCGAAGGCAAAAGCGATTCGCCACCGGCCTTCGGTTACCTTGGGGAAGATGTTGTTGAGTGCGGCAACGATGATCGACGCCGCAATGACTGACTCTGTGAGGCGGCTGGGCAGCCGCACCACGTCGAAGGCGGCCAGCGACAATGTGATTGAATGGGCCAGAGTGAAGGCCGTGACAACTTTGAGGATGTTGACGACGGGTCGCTGCCTCAGGACCACGGGAAGCAATAGGGACAGTAGGAACAGCAGATGGTCGATGCCACTCCAGATGTGCCAGACACCTATCTTCAGGTATTCGGCGAACGCGAGCCACGCCGAAGGATGATCGAGAGCGATGGACTGCTCGCCATTGAGCACTGCTGTTTGTGTGTTACCCCAGGCGGTGAGGGTCATCAAACCCCTGTGTGAGGGGTCAATATCCTGCATCAGGCGATAGTCTATTTGCAGTTTGGTCAGCTGCTCAGCGCCGCAACTGGCGGCGAATGGCAACCACAGGTAGTTGCCATCCACCCGCTCGTTGATCTCAACCGCCTGAAACTCCTCCGCGCAAGGGGTCGTCCCATCGCCAAAGACGAGCTTGCTGCGTATATAGAGCTCGAGATCACGCTGGTGGGCCTTCACCTCACCCCAGGTAACCTTCCCATCCCGGTTGTCATCGAGCCCCACCGCCAGCTCCGCATCCCGCATCGCCAGCTCCACCGACCCCGACAACTTCGCTCCCGCGACGTTGATGGTCAGGAATCCGTTGCTCGCGATATGCGCCTGCGCAGCTGTTGCCATCACCAGCAGCAATGCCAACGCGACCGCTCCCCTCCTAAAAGCACTCATGTGCGCTCCCCCGTCGCGGCGGCGATGCGGACGTCTTGCAGTCGATGTTCGCGCACAAACACATTCGCTGGCTGCGCAGCGGCCGGCATGCCGGCCGCGTGGGCGGCTCGGATCAGGACCAACACGTCATCCGCTTCCCGCTGCACTTTCCAATTCTCCAGCGCCGCGGCCAGTGCAGCCCGCGGGTCGCCGCGAACTTCCAACAAAAAACGCGCTTCCTCGCGCCGATGAACTCCATCGCCCCGCTGCGCTTCTGCAGCGAACGCGGCCGACAACCGGGCACTGCTTTGCTCCAACCCGGGATCCCCCAACATCTTCTGCGCGATCGCGATCCGCAGCAGCAACGGCTCGAGCGATTCCCGCCCCTGCAGCAGCGCGAGCACCTCCCGCGCGCGCCCATTCCTCAACAACAAATCCGCATACGCCGCCCGGATATAAAAGTCACCCGGACTGGCTCGCAACCCGTTCTGAAACCAATGCTCAGCCTCAATATCCCGGCCGAGCCGCACCGCCATCTCCCCCAACTCCGAATCCCGCCAGGCACGTTCCGCGGGCGGCATCGCTTGCGAGTCAATCCGCTGGATAGCCTCGTAAGCACCCCCCAACTCACCCGTCAGCCCCAGAACCCCCTGCTTGCACAACTGCGCAACAGCAGGGTCCCCAAGCCGAGCACACCCCGCCAGTGACTGCTCATACTCTCCCAGCACCCGCCACACCGTGGCACTGGTCAACCACGCCTGCGCGTCATCCGGCCGCAGCGCCCGCGCTCTATCCAACACCGCCAATGCGCCTGAAAAATCATGACGGCTCTGCAACACCGTCGCATGCAAAACGAGCGCGTCCGCGGACGTGGCATCAGGCCCTACCCAAGGCCCCAATACCGCTTCCGCGTACCCCAGGAACCGAAGATCCCCGGTACTGCGGGACTGCTTGATGTATAGCTGTGCCAACGGCAAAGCAACATCCAGTCGCCGTGCCGCCATCTGCCGAGTCGCCAACTCCGAATGCCGCGTCCCCGGCGCGACGTCCGCCAGGACGACGCCGTCATCCTTCGGCACGAAGGGCTTCCCAACAGCGGTGCCGGCCACAAGGGCCAGCACCACCGCGCAGAGACTGCGAATCATCACTCAACTGCCATGGGATCCGACGTCTCGTCCGACCCCGTTATGGTCCCACCATTCCCACCATCAACCAGAATCGGGTCACTGGTCTCCGACTGAGACTGGGTCAACACAAACACGTCGTGCACACCGACCATATAGCTCTGTGGAGGAGCCGGTGATGACGGCGGAGCCGATGACACCGGAGTGCCATGATCACTGCCTCCGCACCCCCACAACCCGACACACATGCCTACCACGCCGACAATATTTTTGGCTTTCATGAGACCCCCTCAGTCAGCCGTGCTGGAAGGAGAGCCAGCCAGCGGCGTATTGAGGTACGGGAAAGCCGGCAGGTAGTCACTCGGATTAGGCAGAGCCCCGTCCGTGTAATGCAGCGACCGTGAAACATCCGACGCGGTGTCAGGGTCCCCCGTACCGGTAGGTATCAACACACCCATGGCCACTCGCAACTCGATATCGACAACATCGTCGATCGGCCGCCGCCCGTTCGGAAATCCCCCGGTGTCACCCGCCAACACCCCAAGATCCTTCTGGCTGGCGAGCGGCGTAACCGCGGTGGAGGTATTCAGCCGCAGCTCCTCTGCAGCCTTGACGTTGGCCGGCTGATTCAACCCTGACACCCCCGTCAGGAACGCCGCCACCAGATCCGTCCGCGGATAAACATTCGGCGCCACCACGCCTGCAGACCCAAACAACGTCTGCAGCAAAATCGGCAGCGACGGGTTGGTCACATAGTCCGCGAACTGCGCGTCATCTTTCGGCCGCGATGCATTGAAGCGATCCTTGTCCGGCAGACCGATGACCAACTCATTGACCAACGGCATGCCCAGCCTGGAGACCTGGACCCACGCTCCACCGCGCAGCTCTGCGCCGGTAGGCTTGGCCACAACCCCTACGCTGGCGACACTCTTGTCGCTTTGAGGCAGCGAGTTCTGGATCGCAGCCTGACGGACGCTGGCTGTGGTCCAGCCGCCGATCACCGGCTCACTACCGGAGGTGAGACAGGCAGTTGGAATCTCCAACTCGAGCGAGGTGACGTTCAAACCTGCAAGCGAATTGGGCGCAAGCGCCCGTCCACCGCCACCTACCCCGCCCGGCGCCAGCTCCTCCGCCGGATACTTGATGTTCACCAGATCAAATGTCTCGCCCAGGTTCACCACGAACGGATCTTTCCGCTGTCCCACAAACACCTTGCCGGGAGTACTGCAGCCCGGGATGGTAATCGTGTGAATGAAGCTGGCCGCGTAGGTCGGATAGTCTGGAATCGACTTGGCCCCGATGTTGTCCAGAGGCTTGGAGAAGGTAGTCGACCCACTGCTCGCATCGACTATCGGAGCCGCCGTGCCATGGCGGCGATCACCTTTGACCAGCGTCAGCGTGTAGCTCTCGGCTACGTTTTGCGCGCTGCTGTCGGAAGCGCTGACAGGCCCGATGTTGGTGAGCGGAACCGGAATCGACTTCCCGCCCGCCATAACGGCCAGGCCCTGGGTTGTCTTGCTGAAGCGGAATTGGAAGGTCAGCTCTTCCGCCCCATCACCATTGTTATCCACATGGATCTCGTACAGCGCCTGCGGATCGAGCTGGAAGTAGTTCGGTCCGCCGTAGGGCTCCTGCAACGGCAGGTAGTTGGCAATGAGCGTCACGAAACCGGTCCGGCCGGCCTCGTAGCTGTTGAACATATAGAAATCGCTCGCGTCCACCTTTGGCAGGTTGGTGATGAACGGAGCTTCCCGGTGGCTGGATGCGAGCGCGACGCCCGCCAGAGTCATGGAGACTGCCGCCGCCACGGCGCGCTGCTTGATACGATGCGTCATCGGTCACCTTCCCCTTCGAGTTGCTGGATACAGCCACTACGGCAGGGAGAGGCAACCGGATGCAGGTACCTACGAGTTAATTAACCTTCCAGCCGCGCTCGCTTCTCTGTTGCGGTGCGCTAACAGCTACATAGCCGCGCACTTGTTGGAGGTAATTTTCACGTCCGTGGGGGTCTTCAAATACTTCCGCGTCGCGATCGGCACCTGTTCGTCGTTACCGGTGATATCGACCTTTGCTTTGTCGTACCACGTGGCGCCGTCGGAGAACGTTACTTCGAGACCCAAGTTGCATCGGTAGCCAGCACCGCCTTTGGCAAATATCGATACGCTGTGTTGGACGAGAGGCGACTTGTTGACAGAGGCCGTCAGCGTGGGCTCTCCGGCGGTGCGTGGCACAGTGGGAGCGGCTGGTGGTGCAGCGGGTGTCGAGCTAGCGGCAACCGGGGGAGGCACCGGAACCGCGGTCGCAGGTGCAGGGGTGACATAAGCCGGTGCGGGAGCAGGTGCCGCACTGGAAGCGAGCGGAGCAGCAGGGACGTCCGATGTGCAGTGAGAAGCTGAAGATGGCGACTGCAGAAGAATGATCCCCGTCCTGTAATCCCCCCGATCGTAAAACGAGCGCGCGTCCGTATTTAATGGCTTGCTGTGGTCGCCGCAGTCCCCGACCACGTTCCACGTGGTCGTGACGCCTTTGCCACCGGGGAGGTGCAGCGAAGGTGTACCGGGTGGCTGCTTCTTGCCGGGTGGCTCGTTCGCATAGCAAAGCGGCAGGGTTCGGGACTCACCGCGCTTCAGTGTTCGCTGATAGACGTCCCCACGTCGGGACCAGTCATTGGCGGGACAGTCATTTTCGTGGAATTCGATCACGAGGTCGTGGCTGGTGCGATTGCAGAAGGCGACGGACCACGTTGCGGTTTGGCTAGGCTCCGGGGCGGAGCCGGCACACGCGGACAGGTCCTCATGGGCGTCCTGGGCCCGGGCGCTGAGCCCGAAACAGGCCAGAGCTGATATCGACACGACGACCGCCACTATTTCTAATTTGATTTTCAACAGGCTGCCCCCTCTGGCGCGGTTACCTTGATTTTCCTGTAAAACTGCTCCAGTAACAACCGAGCCAAAGATGGAACACACTCAGGAGTCACCGTGACAGTCTTTAACCTGAATCCGCCTACCCCCGAGCAGCGCAAGCAGATCACCGCAGGACTCAACGACGACGAGCGCCACGTTCTGCTTCAGCATGGCACGGAAGCGGCGTTCTGTGGTGTCTTCCTCGACAACAAGAAGGACGGGATCTACACCTGTCGTTTCTGTGGTCTGCCCCTGTTCCGTTCCAGCGCAAAATTCGATTCGGGGACGGGTTGGCCGAGCTTCTTCAAACCGTACGCTGAGTCGCACATCAAGCGCTTGCGCGACACGAGTTATGGAATGGTGCGCGTTGAGGAAGTGTGTGCCCGGTGCGAAAGTCACCTCGGGCACGTGTTTCCGGACGGACCTCGCCCAACCGGCGAGCGCCATTGTCTCAACTCAGTGTCGTTGTCCTTCACCGAGAACGGTCAAGCGTTGCCGGATGTTCTGGGACGCGGCGCGCCCGAAGGTCAAGTCGACAAAGGCGAGTGAGCTGATCCCGCGGCGCTCAGGGTGCCGCGGGAATCGTCCGGGCTTCCGCGAGGAGCACTCCAAACAGTCCCTCGCGGTCGGTCCACTCGCCCAGCGGAGTCCAGCCAGCCGACCGCAGCAGCAGTCGCGCATCGCGCGGCCCATACTTGTAGCTGTTTTCCGTATGGATTGTCTTGCCTTTTGACATCGCAAATGGCCGTCCATCCACACTGAACGAAACATCCCGCGAGGCTTCGAGATGCATCTCAATCCGCGCCTCGGTGTCATTCCAACGTGCGACGTGACTGAAAGCAGCCACCGGTATCGTGCCGCACAGCTCGCGATTGATCCGATGCAGCAGGTTCAAGTTGAATTCCGCGGTCACGCCCTGCGCGTCGTCGTATGCCGGGATCAACATGCCGGCGGGTTTGATTCGATCGATACCAATCAGCAGTTTCGAGCCCCGGCCCAATGTATCCCACATGGCGCGCAGCAGATCGACCGCCGCGGGCGCATTCATGTTGCCTATGGTGGAGCCCGGAAAAAAGCCGAGGCGCGGACTGTTGCCGATGCCGGCCGGCAGCATCAGCCGCTGCATGAAGTTACCTTCGATCGGATGCAGCGGCAGTGTTGGGAACTGGCGCGCGAGCATGGCAACCGAGTCGCGCAGAAACTCACCGGAAATGTCGATCGGTACGTAGGCCGAGGGAGCGACTGCGGAAAGTACGAGCGGCGTCTTGGCGGATGAGCCGGAGCCAAACTCCACAACCGCGTGCCCTGGACCCGTGAGCTCTGCAATATGTGCTGCGTTGGTAGAGAGGATCGAACGCTCGGTGCGGGTGAGGTAATACTCGGGTAAGCGCGTGATGTCTTCGAACAGCTCCGAACCGCGCCGGTCGTAAAACCAACGGGCTGGAATTGCGCGTGGCCGCGCGGCAAGGCCCGCTAGAACGTCGGCGCGGAACGCCGGATCGGCCTGCGACGAATCGCCATGGAAATCGACCTTCCTTGCATTACCGACGGCTGCCATGGATTCACCCTCACCAAGCCCGTGCCTGACTGATTAATGAGGGTGAACCCAAATTTATCCACGGTCTTGTAAAAAAAGTCGCTACGGAGCCGGCTTCTTGCGGCTGATCGCATAAACGTAGGCTGCAACAGCCTTCAGCTGGTCCGGCGCGAGCGCCGCCCCGCCATTCGGCGGCATGGCACCGCCAACGGTCTTTGGCTTGGCAACACCGGTGGCGATCGTCTTCGAAATGCCATCGAAGCTACCGTCACTCCAGAGCCACTTGCCTTCTACGAGATCAGCGCCAACGGGGCTACCACGTCCATCCGAGCCGTGACATCCACCGCAGGTTCCATTGGCCACCTCGCCGTGGAAAATCCGATCGCCAAGAGCCACTTGGTCCTGTGTGGCACCAGGCGGCGGCGTGAGAGCTACAGACTGACGGCCTGCGTCAGGATGCACGCCCTCCGGTGGGAGCTCAGACGCAGAACCTGCAGCAGGAACTTTCGGGGCTGGAGCTGCCGTAACTTTCGCCGCATCTGCAACTCCGCGATAAGTCACACGCCAGATGCGCCCATGGAGGTCATCAGAAATGTAGAGAGAACCGTCAGGTCCCTGGGCGAGACCGGCCGGGCGGAAAGCGGCACGGCCGGGCTCCTTCACGGCTCCCGCAAATCCGTCAGCAAACACAACATACTTCCCGGAGGCTTTGCCGTCAGCCATTGGTTGGAAGACGATGTTATAACCAGCCTGGGGAGCCGGCGCCCGATTCCAGGAGCCATGGAATGCAATGAACGCACCCTTGCGATACGCGGCCGGAAACTTCGGGTTGGTTACAAACAGCAGGTCGTTCGGTGCCCAGTGCGCAGGAAAGAAGGCAGCCGGAGGACTCCGGTCCGCGCACAATCCGACCTTCTTGCCACCGTCGCCGCCATACTCCGGCGCCAGCACCAGCTTCTTCTGTTCGCCATCGAAGTAGCATTCCGGCCAACCGTAGTCGGCGCCGCTCTGGAGCTCAACCACTTCCTCGGACGGCAGCTCGGGCCCCTGCTTCGGCGTGTAGAGGGCGTTCCAGTTCTCGGAAAGCTGGTCGCGACCGTGTTGAGTTACGAACAGCCGACCGTCGGCATCGATCGAGTACCCTTCTCCGTTGCGGATCCCTGTGGCATATCGCTCCTTCGCGGAGAACTGTTGGTTCGTCTTGTTGGCGTCATACTTCCAGGTACCGCCACGGGTGTCCTTTTCCGTACAAGGTGTGTTGCCGGGTGACAGCGGCTGCCGATTCTGGACTTCGCAGGCATTCGTCGCCGAACCCAGATCGACAAACAGGTTGCCCTTGGAATCGATGATGAAAGGGTGCATCGGGTGATCGCCGGTCAGCGGCATCCCGGACACCACGACGACCGGCTTGCCTTGCGGAACAATGCTGCCGGCGGCCAAGGCCGGAAATTTGATGATCTTGTCGTTGATTTCCGCGTAGATCGAACCATTGTACAACTGGATGCCGGTGCCTCCTGCCGAGCCTTGGGCCGCACTGTCACCAAAGCGTTCGACTACGTCGGCCTTACCAGCACGCTTTGTGTCCCGCAGCGCGACCAGAAATCCGCCGGCAGGTGGCGTGTCGTTCTTGTAGTAACGACCGCTCCAGGTGTTGACGTACACAACACCGTTCGGTGCAACCACGAGGTGCCGCGCATGACCAATGTTGTCAGCAAACACCGTAGCGCAGAATTCCTGCGACAGCGTAATGCCGCCGGCGTCGCCGGGGCAGGACGAGGCCGACATCATCATTGGAGGCGGTGCCTCCGCCGCTGGGGCGAGCCCCGCAGCCACAGAAAGCCCGGCCAGTGCCGGCAGTGAGAATCCTTTAACGTAGCGGTTCAACATGTCAAAACTCTCCACGGCGCTCACCGGGCGGCCGGCAATTCAACGGAATAAACATGAAATGGCAGGTTTGGTTTCTGCTTTTGATCAGACAGGGAGCCGAACTGGCCTTCACTCACCCACGCGGTTTTGCCAACCGGGGTGACCCCTGTCGGAACGGTATATCCCTCTTTGAGAGTCTCCACGGTTACAGAATCGCCTTGTACCTTCATCAGGTCCAGGCGTCCCTGTCCCTCAATGAGTAGAAAGTCTTTCCCATAACGCCGCATACCATCTGTGTGGAATAGTGGGCGCGAGGGCGTGAGCTTGGTCAGCCGGGTGGCTTTACCTTTCTTCACATCAATCCGGTACAGCTCGCCAGGGCCGACCGTGTTGACATACAAGTTGCCGTCAGGCCCGAAAGACAGACCGTCGAGGCCACCGCCTTTCTCCGGCTGCAGGGACGGCTCGGTAAACCAGACTTCGAGCTCCTTGGCGCCTTTCGCCAGGCGCAAAATCTGCGGCGCGGCGGTGTTGGTCACGTACGCCGCGCCATCGGGACCCAGGGTGATGTCATTGCAGGTTGAGGGTTTGCTCGGGAACGGAACGCTGAGCTTGCCCGCCCCGGTTTTCAGGTCAAAGGCGAACAGCGCGCTGACTCCATCCGCAGGGCCGATATTCATGCCCTGCGACGACCGGTCATTCGAGCACACCCACAGAATGCCGGCTGGCTCGTCGACCAGCACACCAAAGGTCGAGTGGGTACCGAAGGTCGCAGGCTGAATCCACAGCTGTGCTTCCGTTGCATGCGGCAGCACTCGATAGACTCCGCCCGAGGCCAGGCTGCTCACATACAGAGTGCCATCCTTCGTAGACGAGATACTTTCGGGAAAAGCCCGATCGCCTGGCAGTGCAACCGAGTCGGGCACGGAAGCAGCGCTCGCGCTGGAAGTCGCGCCCAACGTCACGAGCAAAGTCACCAGGCGAAGCATCATGTGTCTAATCCTCCCGTAATGCATTGCGAAATATAGCGCCTTCGGCCATCGCAGCGCATGACGCGATGACTGTGCACGAGTGCGCAGTTTTATCGCGATTCGACCGCGACACTGCCCGCAAGATGTCTAAAACCGTACGCTGGCCTGCGCTGCCGTTCTACAAACCGAATGATCAGCAGCCGCCCGGCAGCGGTCGCGAGTGCACGGTCGAGCTCACTGATGGGCGCATCGTCCGTCAGGAGCTGGTTGAGTTCCAGCCCGGCTCGGAGGTGGTCGCACTGCGGTCGCGCGACGGCGAGCGGGTAAAAGAAGTCCCGCTCTCTCATATTCGCACCATCCGCTTGCTGCGCCCCGTCGAATATGTTCCCGACACCGAAGCGTTGCAGGCTGTCGGTGTCAGTGATCCGAACGCTGACAATCGCAAGCAATTTGCAATCACGCTGGCCGATGGCGGCCGGATGAGCGGCCGTACCCTCGGGTTCGTGAAGGACTCGATCGGGCTGTTTCTGTTTTTGGTGGATGCGCCTGGCGAGAATGCTGCGGACGGCAAGCCGGTCAGAGCCATGCACTGTTTCGTTCCAGCGGTGCAGATCAAGGAAGCGCAGATCGGTCCGCAACTGGGGGATGTGCTGCTGGGGAATAGCGATGTCAGTGCCGATTCACTGACCCAGGCGCTGCGCAAGCAGACGCAGATGCGCCGGGAAAAAATCGGCAAGTACCTGACCGAGCGCGCGATCATTTCGCCCGCGGACCTGTTGGTAGCGTTGCGGGCCCAGGAAAAGCGGCCCTCGGTCCGCTTGGGGGATCTGCTCGTCGAAGCCGACCTGATCACCAAGGACCAGCTGACCGAGGCGCTGTCGATTCAGTCCAATAATCGTAGCCGTCGGGTCGGGGAGATTCTCATTGAAATGGGCGCGGTTTCCCAGCGCGTGATCCAGTTCGCCCTGTCGGACAAGCTCGGCATTCCCTATGTCAATGTGAAGCAATTCAAGATCGGCCCGGGTGCGCTCGAAGCGATCCCCATGGAGGTGGCGATCCGTCACCAGGTGTTGCCGTTACTGCGCTCGGCTGACACGTTGGTGGTGGCGGTTGAAGATCCGTTCGTGATGGATATTGAGCAGGAGTTGCGTTTCCTCGCCGGCCTGAGTATTTCGCCGGTGATCGCCAATCCCCAGGATCTGAAGGCGCGCATTGCGAAGGACTACGCCAATCTGGACAGCAAGGTGCCGGATGCGCGCAATGCGCTGACCCAGACTGACTCTCGCTCCACGGCCAATGCGCAGACAAAAATCAGCGACCTCGCGTTTCAGCTCGAAAAGGAGGCGCAGCAGTCGACGCGTCCTGCCAAGGAGGCGGCCGTCGATACCCGGGTGTCCGAGAACACGCTCGTCAAGCTGGTCAACAAGATCATCATCGAAGCGCATGCGCAGGGCGCTTCGGACATTCACATCGAGAGCAACGCCGGGAAGATGGACACGAAGATCCGCTTCCGCAAGGACGGGGATCTGGAGGACTACCTGGACCTGCCGCCGGCCTACAGCAATGCGCTGGTGTCGCGCCTCAAGGTCATGGCCGACCTCGACATCTCCGAGCGTCGCAAGCCCCAGGACGGCAAGATTGACTTCTCCAAGCACGGCCCTCTCAATATCGAGTTGCGTGTGGCCGTCATTCCCACATTCAACATGCTGGAAGACGTCGTGTTGCGCATCCTCGCCAATGCGACCGCAATCCCGCTGGAGAACGTCGGGTTCACGGCTGCCGACCTCGATCGGCTGAAGCGGATGATCTCCCGCAGTTACGGATTGATTCTCGTGTGCGGGCCGACCGGGTCGGGAAAGACGACTACGTTGCATTCGGTTCTGCGCCAGATCAACACACCCGACGTCAAGATCTGGACTGCGGAGGATCCTGTGGAAATCACACAGCCGGGACTGCGGCAGGTGCAGGTCCAACCGAAGATAGACTGGACTTTCGCGGGTGCGATGCGCGCATTTCTACGTGCCGACCCTGATGTAATCATGGTCGGCGAAATGCGCGATGCCGAGACAACCAAGATTGGCGTCGAGGCGTCCCTGACGGGTCACCTCGTGTTTTCTACTCTACACACCAACAGCGCCGCGGAAAGCATCGTCCGGTTGTTGGATATGGGTATGGATCCGTTCAACTTTGCGGACGCACTCATTGGAATTCTGTCGCAGCGCCTGGCGCGCAAGCTGTGCCCAGCCTGCAAGCGACCCCGCGTCCTCACGGATGTGGAGATAATGGATTTGGCAGGCGAGTATTGCGCCGGTACGAAGCTCGATCCCGCGGAGACCGTCGGCGACTGGAAGACGGAGTTTGGCTCCAGCGGCAAAATCTCAGTGCGCGAACCGGTGGGTTGTGATGCCTGTAAGGAAGGTTACAAAGGGCGTGTTGTGGTGTATGAGTTGCTCTCCGGCACGCCGGAAGTCAAGCACCTGGTCCGTACACACAGCCCCGTCCCTGAGTTGTTTGCAGCGGCACTGAATGGCGGGATGCTGTCGCTGCGCCAATGCGCGATTCAGAAGGTGCTGCAAGGCGCGCTCGATCTGGCCGGTGCCCGCGCCGTTTCGAGCTGAATCGGCACCGGGCTGATCGGTGGCGACGACCGGCTGGAACCTCGGCTTCAGACCGGTTGGTCGAGCGATTTGGCCAGCTCGGTGAACAGCTTCGGCCCCTGGTCGGTCATGTGCCAGCAGTCCTCCAGCCGGATCCCGAATTCGCCCGGAATATAAATTCCCGGCTCGTCCGAGAAGCACATGCCCGCAGCCAGCGGTGTCGTATCACTGCGGACGAGGAACGGGTTCTCGTGGCCGTCCATGCCGATGCCGTGGCCTGTTCGGTGCGACAGACCGGGTAGTGCGTAGTTCTTGCTCCAACCCTTGCTCTCGTAAAACGCGCGCACTGCCTTGTCGATGTTGCCCGTGGGTACCCCGACCTTAGCCGTCTCGAGCGCAATCTCCTGTCCGCGCTTCACCATATCCCACACCTCCCGCTGCTTCGCCGTCGGCTGGCCAAACACCCAGGTGCGCGAAATGTCGGACTGATAGCCGTGTAGCGTGCAACCTGCATCGATCAATATGACCGACCCTTCGCGCACGGTTTGAACAACCTTCGAACCGTGTGGGAATGCGCTGGCCTCGTTGAGGAGCGCGAGTGAGAAATCGTACCCACCACCCAGGGCTACTGTGGCCTCGCCGGTCAACTTGGCGACGTCGGCCGTTTGCATACCCAACTGCACATTGGCGTGGACGTATCGGATGGCTGCCAGAGTGATGTCATTGGCGGTTTGCATCAATGCCAGCTCGGCTGGCGATTTGACCATTCGGCAGGCCCGTACCAACTCGCCGCCCGGCACCGTGGCGCGATGTCCACCGGCTGCCTTGCTCACCTGGTCCGTAACAAAGAATCGAACGTTGGAATCGACTGCCAGCGGGCCTTCACCCATACCGCCGACTGACTTCGCTATCAGCTCGAATGGGTTCTCGTCTTCCTGCCACGGGCGGATTTCGGCAGGTACCTGCAGCATCTCATGGATGGAGGGTGACTCGAAGAACGGAGTCACCACGATGACCTGGCCGTTGGCCGGAATGATCGCCGCCGTGACACGCTCGCTGGTCCACCAGTGAATACCTGTGAAGTACTCACAGGTCGACCCGGCTTCCACGAGCAGGGCCGCGATCTTCTTCTCCTGCATCAACCCTTGCACCTTGGCGAGGCGCGCCTGCCGCTCCTGCGCAGTGATGGGTTGCGCATTCCCGGCCATGGATTTCAACCCAATCGGCCGGGGGCGGTGCGGAGGCGCCTTCGCATCCGCAAAAGCGATCGTCGTTGCTACAGCGGCCGTCGAGGCGGCGGCTCCCAGGATGGCGCGTCGGGTGAGTGTCATCCTGGGACTATAGCCGAACTCAGCCCAACGCTGGATAGTCCGTGTAGCCTTTCGGTCCCGGTGTGTAGAAGGTCTGGGGGTCCGGCGTGTTGAGAGCCGCACCGGACTGCCAGCGCTTCACGAGATCGGGATTCGCCAGGACGGCTTTGCCAACGGCAATCAGATCCGCCCTGTTGGCTTCCAGGTCCGCCTCGGCCCGTGCCGAGTCATAGCCACCCGAGAGGATCACATGGCAATTCTTCGCTTTGCGAATAGTTGCCTTGATGGAGTCGGGGACGACCGGCGCGCCCTGCGAGGAATGGTCGACAACGTGTATGTAGAGCAGGCCGCGCTCATTCAACTGACTCACCAGGTAGGTGTAGTCAGCTTCCATCTCCGGATACAACGGCATGTCGTTGAACACGCCGAACGGGGAGATGCGAATACCGACCTTGTCCTTGCCAATGGCGCGGATGGCGGCGTCGGCAACTTCCAGCACGAAACGCGCACGCTTTTCCGTTGAACCGCCGTATGCATCCGTACGGATGTTGGAGTTGGGGCGCAGAAACTGTTCCAGCAGATAGCCGTTCGCGCTGTGCAGCTCGATCCCGTCAAAGCCGGCGGCGACGGCATTCTTCGCAGCCTGCGCATAGTCTTCGATCGTCTGTTTGATATCGGCCTCGGTCATCGCCTCCGGAACCGGAAGCGGCTTCATACCTTCGCTGTCAGTCCACATCTCACCCTTTGCGGCCACCGCGGACGGCGCCAGGACGCGAGTGGACCCCTTGGGCATATTCAGCGGATGCGAGATACGACCGCAGTGCATGAGTTGCGGGACGATCTTGCCACCCTTGGCATGTACGGCATCGGTCACGAGGCGCCAACCGGCAACCTGCTCAGCCGAGAACAACCCCGGAATGCGGGCATATCCCAGTCCATTGGCGGAGGGCGACGTTCCCTCGGTGATGATGAGTCCGACCGACGCGCGCTGGCCGTAATACTCGGCCATCAGCTCGTTGGGAACATTGTTGATGGCCCGGCAACGTGTCAGGGGTGACATTGCGATGCGGTTCTGTAGTTTCAGGGGACCGAATTGGGTTGGAGAGAACAAAAGCGACATAAGGGTTTACTTCCGCGCCTGGGGTCAGGCAGATACTACCCACTGAGTGGTGGCGGCGACAGCCAAAGAACTCCCCCGGACGGCAGAGAGTGTCGATGTGTATCGGGGGAGGATCAGGCGCCGCGGATGAACAAACCCACCGTCAGCGCCAGGCCGATGAGCACAACCAGGAGCCGCAAGACCCTTTCGTTCACCTTGCGGACCATGTGGCCACCGATGATGCCGCCCACGATCGCCCCGACGGCATAGACCGCTGCCGTCAGCCATTTAACTTCTGGGGAAAACAGGAAGATGAGCACCGCCGAGGCGTTCATGACAGCCGCCAGGACGTTTTTCGTTGCACCAGCCACGCGCATGGTCACGCCGCTCGCGGTCAGGGCTGCGAGCATGAGGAATCCGATTCCTCCACCGAAATAGCCGCCGTAAACGGAGATGCAGAACTGCGCCGCGGTGACACCGGCAGTGCCGAGCTGCGCGGCGTCATGGCGGCGCGGGCCAAAGCTTCCCCAGGCAAACACGATCGTGGCGAAAAGAATCAGCCACGGCAGCAGCCGCGCGAAGAACGAAGGCGAGGTCACGAGCAGGAGGCCGGCACCGATCGCGCCGCCTATGAAACTGATGATAATGAGCGCCCGTAGCGACAGCCCAGCCGCACCGTCCGCGAGACTTCGGCCGGTCCACCCGGAGGCAACCTGACCGGGAAACAGCGCAATGGTCGAGGTGATATTGGCCGCGCGCGGATTCATGCCGCTCAAAATGAGTAGCGGCAAGGTGATGAACGAGCCACCGCCGGCGAGCGCGTTCTGTGCGCCTGCCCAGATTGCGGCGATAAAAAGTATGAGGAAAGTCATGGTTGGCGCTGTAGATTATAGAGGCACATGAAAGATCATCCAGAGGCCCGGATCGGGTCGACAGCCGGGTTCGTGCAAGTGCGCGGCGCCCGTGAGCACAACTTAAAAAATATCAACGTCGACATCCCACGCGATGCGCTCGTCGTATTCAGTGGTGTGTCGGGCTCTGGGAAGTCCTCGCTTGCCTTCGGCACCTTGTATGCTGAAGCGCAGCGGCGATATTTCGAATCGGTGGCTCCGTATGCGCGCCGCTTGATTGACCAGGTGGGCGTACCGGCTGTCGACTCAATCGATGGCCTGCCACCCGCGGTGGCGCTCCAGCAGCATCGAGGCGGCTCGAGCACACGTTCATCTGTTGGAAGTGTGACGACGATTTCCAACCTCCTGCGCATGTTGTACTCGCGGGCCGGTGTCTATCCGCCCGGCCAGAAGATGCTGTACGCCGAGGACTTCTCGTCCAACACGCCGCAAGGGGCCTGCCCCCGATGTCACGGAATCGGGCGTGTCTACGAGGTTACCGAACAGACACTGGTCCCTGATGACACCAAGACGATCCGTGAGCGGGCGATCGCCGCGTGGCCGCCTGCATGGCACGGCCAGAACCTGCGGGACATTCTCGTTACGTTGGGTTACGACGTCGACACTCCCTGGCGCAAGCTTCCCAAAAAAGATCGCGATTGGATTCTTTTCACTGAAGAACAGCCTACGGTGCCTGTGTATGCGGGATTTACCACCGCTGAGACGCTCAGAGCGCTGAAGCGCAAGATGGAGCCCAGCTACATGGGCACCTTTACCGGCGCCCGCAAGTATGTGCTGCATACATTTGCTACAACACACAGCGCGCTCATGAAGAAGCGTGTGGCGCGCTATATGATTGCCAGCGCCTGTCCCGTGTGCCATGGGAAGCGGTTGCGGCCTGAGGCGCTGACCGTGAAATTCGAGGGCTACGACATCAGCGAGATTTCGCAGATGACGCTGGAGCGACTCGCCGCGACCCTCAAAAAGTCTGCCGACGGTAAAAGTGTCGCCAAGCTGTCCGAGGAAAAGCGGATCGCAGCCCAGAGGATTACCAGCACTATCCTCGACCGCGTCGCGACTCTGGGCGACCTCGGACTGGGCTATCTGTCGCTCGACCGCAGTACCCCTACATTGTCGCCGGGTGAGCTGCAAAGGCTCCGCCTGGCCACTCAGATTCGTTCCAACTTGTTCGGTGTCGTGTATGTGCTCGACGAGCCGTCGGCGGGGCTGCACCCAGCCGACGGTGAAGCGCTGTTGACAGCGCTGGGACAGTTGAAACAATCGGGTAACACGGTGTTTGTAGTCGAGCACGACCTCGAAGTAATGCGCCGGGCCGACTGGATCGTTGACGTGGGTCCGGACGCGGGTGAGCTCGGGGGTCGAGTGCTCTACAGCGGGGTGCCGGACGGCCTGCGCAAAGTGGCTGATTCCAAGACCGCGCTGTACCTTTTCTCTGAGCGTGATTTGCCGGCACGAACGCGCCGCAAACCGTCGCAATGGTTGCAGCTGGAGGCTGTGACTCTCAACAACCTGCACGGGCTCGATGTTGAAATCCCTATCGGCCTATTTACCTCGATCACCGGCGTGTCAGGCTCCGGGAAATCGTCACTGGTGAGTCAGGCACTCGTGGAGCTCGTAGCCGGGGAACTGGGTCACGAGCCTCCCGAGGAGTCGACCGATGAGGGGGTTGACCTCGAGGCCAGCATGCCCGGAATGACGTCCGGCCACATCAGCAGCGGCATGCAATTCATCAAGCGAATGGTCAATGTGGACCAGAAGCCCATCGGCCGCACGCCACGCTCGAATCTGGCGACCTACACGGGGTTGTTTGATCACGTTCGTCGGTTGTTTGCGGCAACCCCGGCTGCGAAATCCCGTCGCTACGACGCCGGGCGCTTCTCGTTCAACATGCCGAAGGGGCGCTGCGAGACATGTGAAGGCGAGGGATTCGTCAGCGTCGAGCTGCTCTTTATGCCGAGTGTATATGCGCCGTGCCCCACCTGCCACGGCGCCCGATATAACGACGACACATTGAAGGTTACCTACAAGGGTAAAAACATCGCGGCAGTTCTGGGCATGACGGTGCGGGAGGCGCGCGAGTTCTTCCTCGACGATCCGCCGGTGTTGCGCTCGCTGCAACTGTTAGAGGACATCGGGTTGGGTTATTTGCGCCTCGGGCAACCGGCGACGGAGCTGTCGGGTGGCGAGGCGCAGCGCATTAAATTGGCAACGGAGCTGCAGCGTTCACAACGAGGCGATACGCTTTACGTCCTGGACGAGCCAACGACCGGGTTGCATCCGTACGATGTTGACAAGCTGATGACACAATTGAACGCGCTCATCGACGCAGGCAATACAGTTGTCGTGGTTGAGCACGACATGCGGGTGGTTGCGGCCAGCGATTGGGTCATAGATATGGGGCCGGGCGCCGGCGATCGTGGCGGGCAGATCGTTGCAAGGGGTACACCCGAGGAAATCGTTAAAAATTCGACGAGCCGAACGGCCCGTTACCTGCGTGTAAGCCCTTGATTCGTAGACAATGGAACCTCGTGTGGAACTTAGTGCCCAATTGGGAGTAAGGATGTAGTCAGGCGCTTGAGGTATCGTGCGCCGGCCGCATATAGAGCATGCGAACGCCGATTTACGGCAAGAGGTCGTCATGGTCAAAAATTTCAGGACTTCACTGGTATTGCTGCTTGCACTGGCCTGTGCAGGTCCGGTACTGGCTCAATCGAGTCCCACGCCCCATCAGGTCTACGAGGCCCTGAAGGCGGGTCAGCTGACGCAAGCCGATCAGATGATCAAGCAAGCCTTGAAGGAGCACCCCACGAGCGGCGAGGCTCACTACGTCGCTGCTGAGGTGTACGCGCGCGAAGGCAATATGGGCGAAGCGCGTCAGGAGCTGGCCACAGCCGAGACGATTGCGCCGGGACTGCCGTTTGCAAAGCCTGCCTCGGTGGCTCAGCTCCAGCGTGAGATCTCCGGGGGCCGCTCCGGCCCTTTCGTCGAACACCGTAACTCCCAGGTTCACTCTGCACTTCCGTGGGGAATGATCCTGATCGTTGTGGCGGTGATCGCGGTGTTGTGGGCGATCATGCGACGGCGTAGTGCCGCGGCTGTTTACCAGCAATACGGTGGCGGTCCCGTGGTCGCCGGTGGCG
>Ga0181534_10000409_pt1 | contig 30146 bp, 27 predicted proteins | sample PEATcosm2014_Bin_37_FD_119758 | JGI IMG/M metagenome (GOLD analysis project Ga0181534, IMG submission 119758) | Peatland microbial communities from MTU Mesocosm Facility, Houghton, MI, USA - PEATcosm2014_Bin17_10_metaG | ecosystem: Environmental > Terrestrial > Soil > Wetlands > Peat | place...
AGTTTGCGGACGTAACCTATTCAAATCGTGCTAGTTACAAAAATATGAAGAGGCAAAAAGGGGTAGGGGGGGTGGGGTACGCCGGGATTTTTGGCGAAGAATCGACGAAATAAGGAGTAAGAAACAGGGTGCGGCGAAGAGAAACTGAGTGCGCGGGCTGGAGATTGGACGACGATCATTGGGGCCTCGTGGTACAGCTGCCCTTATTGTGCGCGCTGGGGAATCAATTCTCCGCAAAAAAGCCGCACAAGGATGGGGCGATTTTGAAAGAGATGCGGCGAGTCGATTTTCAAATGCGATTGCCCTGTCTGTTAGATACCGGCGCGGCGGTCACGGATATTTGTAATCCATTTGCCAGGCACTGCAAGCTCCTTCAAACAGGCGAAAGCGAATTAAGGGCTTTGGGCGCACAACATCGGTGCGGTGAACATGCAGGGACAATCGCGCTCGCCGGTTCAAATTTACGCCGTGCCGAAGCAATCAGCATCCGATCTGTCGATTTCATACGAGGGCCAAACTTTGCGCGTTTCATCGGCCAAGACATTTTGCGGAACTGGAAGATTACGTTTGACGAGCCTTTCAGTTGTGTGACCATCCTAGACTGAGCGGAACTGTTTACAGCCTCTCCTGCCGGTGCAATGGCACAATAGACATATGCCGCCGACGGAACCCATTGTGCTGACCGCTGCCCAGGCTCGCGTTCTGGGCGCTCTGGTTGAAAAGGAAGTCACCACGCCGGAGTACTATCCGCTCTCACTCAACGCGCTGATCAACGCCTGCAACCAGCGCTCGAATCGCGAGCCAGTGATGGACCTGGACGAAGAAGAGGTCCGCCTGGCGCTGCGCATCTTGGAAGAGAAGCAACTGGCCGGTCGCGCGCGCGGGGCCGAGGGTCGCGTTACCAAGTACGAACACTGGCTGGGCGAGGCGTACAACTTCAGCCGCGCTGAGACGGCGCTGATCTGTGTGCTGCTGCTGCGCGGCCCGCAGACTCCCGGTGAACTGCGTGGCCGGACAGAGAGACTGCATCGCTTCGACGAGATCGGCGAGGTTCTGGCCGCGCTGCAGAAGCTGATGGAACGCGACCCGTCGCTGGCGGCCGTGCTGCCCCGCCAGCCGGGAACCAAGGAGTCGCGGTATGCTCATCTACTATCGGGGCCGGTCGAGTCTCTCCCGGTCGCCTTCGCCGCCGAGCCCACCTGCGCGCGGCGCGAAACCCGTGAAGACTCAGGGCACGAGGAGCGCATCGAGCAGTTGGAGGCGACGGTTGCGGAGTTGCGGCAGGAAGTAGCAGCGCTGCGCCAGAAGATTGACGATCTGTTTGGGAACTGAGCGGCCGTAAACACCAAGGCGGAAAACGACTCAAGCTTCAGCTTTCAGAGTGCCCACCCGCGCGCTGTTCAAAGACAAAAATGCAGAGAATTACAAGTGCAATCAGCGTAGCGGAGGCTGTGTAGCGACTCAGGTTGAGTCCGCCATGCGCTATAGGCTTATCCAGAAAATCGCCGACAACGGCACCCAGCGGCCGCGTCAGAATAAAGGCCGCCCAGAAGAGCAGAGTCTTTGAGATCTTCGTCCAGAATTGGCAAGCTGCTACCACGGCCAGTAACAGGCTGAAGAGCACAGCCCCACCGCCGTAGCCTAGCCCGGCGCCGTCGGCCGTCCAATCCCCCAGGGCGGTGCCAAGAGTCTGCGAAAACATGATCGTTCCCCAGTAGAACATCTCAGCCTTGGGCGAACTGACGGTGTTGACATCCACAGACCCCAGCACCCAATACCATAAGCCGAGCGATGCCATCAAGAGCGCAAAAAGAGATATACTCCCGCCCAAATAGCCCATGCCGAGCGATCGGTCGGCGAAATCGGCCATTGTGGTTCCCACAGTGGTGGTCGCAATAATCGTCGCCCAATAGAGGAACGGGTGAAATCGTCGGGCCTTTATCTGGAAGGTCACTGCCACGACAAAAATTGCGAAAAATATCGCGGTGCCAAACAGATAGCCCAGGTTCATCGACATGGTCACGGCATCGCCACTGGTCTCGCCGAGAGTCGTGCAACAAACCTTGATGACCCAGAAGATCAAAGTGACCTCGGGCACCTTGCTCAGCACGCCGCGATCGTTTGATTCGGTGCTCGCAGCCGCCGTTTGCATCCAAAAACTCCTAAGAAACCATAAAAAGTATCTGCGGCACACGCTTCCATCAGCAAATCAAGTCTTAAAACCTCGCTGAGAACAATTCCGCGAGGCGCGCACCATCGGCGAATCACTCAATCAACTCGTACCCAACCTCGCGCCCATGACGAATCGCCAAAATTACAACTTCATAGCCGTCGTAACGATATAGAGCAACATATGCCCCGTTACCAAATTCAATCACCCACTCGCGAAACTCGGAGGGTAGTTCTTCAACGGGGCGGCCCATCTCTGGAAATTTGCCAAGTAGTCTCACGCCCTGCCGAATCGCCTTTATAGAGCGCCGGGCTGCGTCGCGGCTTTTGGAAGCCAGAAAATCGTGCAGCCGGGCCACATCCCGCAGGCTCTGCGGCGACCACCTCAGGCGTGGCATTCAGGAGCCTCGGTGTCCTCACCTGCCTCAAGTTTGGCAAGCCAAGCGTCGGCCTCTTCGGCGGTTGCGTGCATTCCGGTTGCTTGATAGTCGCTCCAGGCCGCCAGCGCGTCGGCCCGCAACTGCTCACGCTTCTCTTCACGGCTCACATACTGCTCGACGGCCTCAATCATGATCCAGTGCGCCGACCTACGGCGGGCCGAGGCTAGCTGCTGGACGCGCTGCTTGAGTTCTATATCGAGCTTGAGACTGGTGGTTGCAGGTGCTGGCATAACAAGAGCTCCAAGGTGTTACTAAATAGCACTATAACACACCTACCCCGACAGCCTTCCGTGCAAAAGGAAAAGAATGGAACTGCGACGCAGCAATCCCTATCGCGCTCAGTAAAGCTAAGTTAGCTCATACCCAGCAAACCAGTAGCCAATCTCAAAGGCCGCAGTCTCAGGAGCATCCGAGCCGTGAATGGCGTTCTGCTGAAGCGAACCGGCGAACTTCTTGCGGATGGTACCCTCGTCGGCGTTGGCTGGATTAGTCGCGCCCATCAGCTTGCGCAGATCAACGATGGCGTTCTCCTTTTCCAGCACCAGCAGGACAAGCGGCCCCGAGGACATGAACTCGCAAAGCGCTTCAAAAAAGGGCTTGCCCGCGTGAACCGCATAGAAGCCCTTGGCCTGGGCCACGGAAATCGACTGCTTCTTGATGGCCGCAATCTGGAAGCCGGCCCGCTCGATCTCGGCCAGAATGGCCCCTGTAAAGCCTTTGCGGACCGCGTCCGGCTTGACGATGCTGAAGGTGCGTTGCGCCACGGCGTTATGCTCCTCGATGGGGAATTTTCGCTGCCACTTTATTGTACTTGCCGTGCGGACAATAAGGCCTGCTGCCGCATTACCCCCGAATCTGGTAAAGTTTCGGCATGTCGCGCTTTACAGTTGTTCCCTGTCGCTTTCTGTTCGTCGCCGCCATTGCCGGGTTGATGGTTCTCTCCGCTGCCAGCCAGACGGCCAAGACCGCCGCGCCCGCGCCGCCGTCCGCGTCCACTCCCGAGTTGCGCGTCTTCGATCCTTCGCTGATCGACAAAGCAGTGGACCCCTGCGAGAATTTTTACCGGTACAGTTGCAATGGATGGTTCAAACGCAATCCGCTGCCTGCCGATCAATCGTCGTATGGCCGCTTTACCGAACTGGCCGAGCTGAATCGCCTGCACCTGCGGCAGATTCTTGAAGAAGCAGCCGTGCCGACGGCTACACGTTCCGCCAACGAGCAAAAAATCGGCGACGAATACGCCAGTTGCATGGACACGGCGGCGGTGAACAAGCTCGGCCTCAAGCCGCTCCAGCCGGAGCTGGACCGCATTGCCGCTCTCAAGTCAGCCTCGGAGCTACCCGCGCTGCTTGCGCACCTGCACGCCATCGGAGTCAACGCGTTTTTCAGCCTGGGATCAAGCCAGGACTTTGCCGATTCGGCTTCCGTGATCAGCTTTTACGGCTCCGGAGGGCTCGGCCTGCCGGAGCGCGACTACTACACGCGGACCGATGCCAAGTCCATTGAGCAGCGCCAGCAGTACGTGGCCCATGTGCATAATATCTTCATGCTGGCCGGCGAGCCGGAGGTACAGGCCGCCAAGGATGCGGATGTGGTGATGGCGATCGAGACTCGCCTGGCCAAGGCTACGCTTACGATTACCGAGCAGCGCGACCCGCAAAACCTGAATCATCCGACCGACGTGGCCGGCTTCTCCAAGGAGCTGACGCACTTTTCTCTAAGCGATTATGTGACCGAGCTTCATGCTCCCGCCGCCGGCAAGGCCAACGATATGGAGCCGAAGTTCTTTGCCGAGTTCAACACTCTGGTGGCCGATACGCCCATCGATCAGATTAAAACGTACCTGCGCTGGCATCTGCTGCACGCCTATGCCGGAACCAGCCTGCCGGAGAGCTTCGACCGCGAGAATTGGAATTTCTACTCGCACATTCTGAACGGCGCTGAAAAACAGCATGAGCGCTGGAAGCGCTGCACAACCCGCGTGGATCAGGAGTTGGGCGAGGCGCTGGGCCAGGTCTACGTGGCGCGCTACTTCCCGCCGGAAGAAAAACAGCAGACGCTGGCGATGACGCTGGCCATCGAACACGCGATGGAAAAGGAGATAGACGGGCTGGACTGGATGAGCGCGGCGACCAAGATCCGCGCCAAAGATAAGTTGCACGCGGTGATGAACAAGATCGGCTATCCGGAAAAGTGGCGCGACTACTCCAAGCTCATCATTGTGCGCGGCGACGATCTGGGCAACGAGATGCGCGCGCATGAGTTTGATGAGGCGCGCGATCTGGCCAAGATCGGCAAGCCGGTGGACAAGAACGAGTGGGAGATGACGCCGCCTACAGTCAACGCATACTATGACCCGCAGATGAACAACGTGAACTTCCCCGCCGGCATCTTGCAGCCGCCCTTCTTCAGCGGCAAGGAGGACGACGCGGCCAACTACGGCGATACCGGAGCCACCATCGGCCACGAGCTGACGCACGGCTTCGACGACCAGGGAAGGCAGTTCGACAAGGACGGCAACCTGCTGAACTGGTGGACCAAGGACGACGAGCAGGGCTTCAACGACCGCGCCGAGTGCACGGTCAAGCAGTATGACGCCATCGAGGCCGTGCCCGGCGTGCACCTGAATGGCAAGCTCACCGAAGGCGAAAACCTGGCCGATCTGGGTGGGCTATGGCTGGCGTGGCTGGCCTGGCTGGACAAGGAGCAGGCAGCGCACGTGGACATTAGCGCGAAGGTGGACGGCTACACCGCGGATCAGCGCTTCTGGATCGCCTATGCGCAGGGCTGGTGCACGCAGACGCGGCCTGAGCAGTTACGGACGCAGGCCCAAACCGATCCACACGCGCCGGACGAGGACCGCGCCAACACCGTGCTGACCGATCTGCCTGAGTTTGCGAAGAGCTTCAATTGCAAGAAGACGGCGGCGATGGTGGCGGCGAAGCCTTGCCGGGTTTGGTAATTCGCTAGCCGCAGCTTACTTGCCGGCCATCAACAGTCGAAGCGCGTTCCAGTCGATCAGCTTGATGATCTGCTGCGCCAGATCCGATCCGGTTTGGATGCGAATGCGGATATTCTGCACGGCCAGAAGCTTTGCCGGAGCCAGGCTCAACGCGCCCTTCACCTGAATATTCTGATCCGCCGTTCCTGGTCCGCTCGGAACTGGGAGCGTGAATGCGCCCAGAAAAACATAGGTCACGCGCTGCGCTCCGCTCACATCGCCACCGGTTGCCGGCTGCACATAGGGCGCGGAGACGGCGAAGCCTCCACCGGCGAGAGGCGTCACCGTATGCCCGCCTTTGAAATTGGCGAAGCCGACGCTGGCTTCATTGATCCCAACGCTGATATTTACAGTCGTGTGCTCTTCCTGCGCCTTGCTTGCCTCTTGCAGCGCGGTTTGCGCCGCGGCCATTTGGGCGGCATTCATCGACTTCAGTGCGGCTCCAAACCTCTGCATCGCCGCCTGCACCGGCTGGTCATACTGCGCATAGACAGGCGAATTCTTGTCCAAATTGAACTGAACAAAAAATGCGCCGCCCTGGTGCATCTGCTGTTCCGTCAGTTGAAAGGGCTTGTTCTCGGTGTGCCGCGGAATCGACGTCAACGACTGAGCCTCCACATTGCCAGTCACGCTCCAGCCGTGCGCGGTCAGGCCGGCAATTACGGGCGTCAACGCCGCCGTAAGCCCCTTGCGCGCATAGGCATCGAAGTTGACCTCGCACTCCGACGGCGAGCGCCACTCGGCACCGGCCAGCTTGTCGTGAATCACCGGATCGCAGTTGCCGAAGCTTCCGGTTGATATATGCTGCGCTACGGCAGAAACAGGAAAAGTCGCAAGCAGGAAAAGAGCGGCGCGCGCAGGGGTTCGCATAGCGGACATTCTATCCATATGCGGAATCCATTGCCAAACAAAAAACGAGGGCCTCGCGCGATGCCAAGGCCCTTCTTAAGCAGCGAGAAAATTATCCCCTGCCGATGACCCTGGCGAGCGTGGCCCCAATTTCCGCCGGCGAACCTACGACGTGAATGCCGGCCGCTGTCATGGCCTTCATCTTGTCGGCGGCAGTGCCCTGGCCGCCGCTGATAATGGCTCCGGCGTGGCCCATGCGGCGGCCGGGCGGCGCGGTCTGTCCGGCGATAAAGCCGACGACGGGCTTCCTAACATGCTTCTTGACGAAGGCCGCGGCAGCCTCTTCGGCCGAGCCGCCGATCTCGCCGATCAGAATGATAGCCTCAGTCTCCGGATCGTTGTTGAAGAGGCGCAGCGCGTCGATGTGCGTGGTGCCGATGATGGGGTCGCCGCCAATTCCAATCGCGGTAGACTGGCCGATCCCGCGCTGAGTGAGCTGATGCACGGCCTCATAAGTCAGTGTGCCGGAGCGGGATACGATGCCCACCGAGCCTTCCAGATGAATGCGACCCGGCATGATGCCAATTTTTGCCTTGCCGGGCGAGATGACGCCGGGGCAGTTCGGCCCGATCAGCCGCGACTTCGAGGTCTTGAGCTTGGCCCAGACCTTGACCATATCAAGCGTCGGAATGCCTTCGGTGATGGCTACGATCAGCGGAATGCCCGCGTCCTCGGCCTCGAGAATGGCGTCGGCGGCAAAGGGCGGTGGAACAAAAATCATTGTCGCGTTGGCGCCGGTCTTCTCGACGGCATCGGCTACGGTATTGAAAACCGGCCAGCCCTCGTGCTTGGTCCCCCCCTTGCCGGGCGTCACGCCGCCAACAACCTTGGTGCCGTACTCGGCGCAGCTCATCGCATGGAAGGTGCCTTCCTTGCCGGTAATTCCCTGGACGATGAGTCGAGTGTCTTTGTTGACCAAAACAGCCATTGAAATCAACTCCTAGCTATTAGCTATTAGCTGTTAGCTTTTAGCTCTTAGCTCTTAGACTTTGAGCCCAGTTTTTGGATTAACGATGTAAGCATCTTTGAAACTTCATCGCCTAAAGCCGCGGCTTCGATTATTGCATTCTCATTTCCAATTGCCAATTTCCGAGCGACAACAAGCTGTGTTTGAACCTCAAACGTAGATCCCAGTGCAATTCCGAGAAACTGCCTGAATTCTCCTGGATTAAGTCTTCCTCTCCCCTCAGCAATATTGCTCGCTACTGAAACGCTGGCACGTCGCAATTGTGAAACGAGGCCGTAGACTTCTTCTTTGGGAAACTTCTGGGTCAATTTATAAATACACACAGTCAGGTCGATGGCACGTTGCCAAACCGTTAAATCGTGAGAATCCTGCGGCATTTTGTCCCTGCGTTCCTTCTCCAAAACTTGATTAGGCGCGATACAAGCTAAAAGCTAATAGCTAAAAGCTGCTTCTCGCTGCTTTGACAGCTAGTTCCGCCGCATCTTTCATGGTTTCGCCGACCTGGAAATTGAGGCCTGATTCCTTCAGGATTCTGCGGCCTTCTTCGACATTCGTACCTTCTAGGCGCAGGATAATGGGAACCTTGACTTTGAGAGTGTGGGCCGCGGCAACCACGCCTGTAGCCAGCCGGTCCACGCGCAGGATGCCGCCAAAGATATTGATGAAGATGGCCTTGACGTTCTTGTCGCTGAGCAGAATCTCGAAGGCGTGTTCGATCTGCTCCTGGGTTGCGCCGCCGCCTACGTCCAGAAAGTTGGCGGGGCTGCCGCCGGCGTATTGGATGATGTCCATGGTAGCCATGGCCAAGCCCGCGCCGTTCACCATGCAAGCGATCGATCCATCCAGCTTGATGTAGTTGAGCGCGTATTTGCTGGCCTCGACTTCAAGCGGGTCTTCCTCGGCGGTGTCGCGCAGCGTCTTGATCTGCGGATGGCGGAAGATGGCGTTGTCGTCAAAGGTGATCTTGGCGTCCAGCGCGAAGAGCTTGTCGTCCTTGGTGGTGATAAACGGGTTGATCTCGATCAGCGAGGCGTCGGTCTCGATAAATGCCTTGTACAAACTCTGGAAGAAGGCGACGGCGGCGGTGATCTGCGTAGCCTTGAGGCCCAGCGCGAAGGCCAGCTTGCGCGCCTGCCATGCGCCAAAGCCAATCGCCGGATCGATTGTTTCCTTGAAGATAGCCTCGGGAGTCTTGGCGGCAACCTCTTCAATCTCCATGCCGCCAGCCTGCGAGGCCATAAAGACCAGCCTGCCTGTCGCCCGGTCAAGGACGATGCCCAGGTAAAGCTCGCGATCAATGGCCGCGGTCTCTTCGATCAGCAACCGCTGGACCTTCTGCCCCTGCGGACCGGTCTGGTGCGTGACCAGCGTCATGCCCAGAATATTCTTGGCATAAAGCTCGGCGTCTTCGCGCGTGCGGGCCACTTTGACGCCGCCGCCCTTGCCGCGGCCTCCGGCGTGAATCTGCGCCTTGACCACAACGCCCGGCGCGCCCTCGGCAAAGAGCTTGCGAGCCACCGTCGAGGCCTCTTCCAGGTTGTTGGCTACTTCACCCCTGGGCACGGCCACGCCGTATTTTGCCAGGATTTCTTTTGCTTGGTACTCGTGGATCTTGATAGGAGTGTCCTCGTTCGGGGAAAATCAAAGCCACCGTTGGTCCAGCTAGAATATCGCCGGTGCCTGATGGTGTCAAAAACGGGGTGCGAGATTGTTGTGTGAGGATATGGCCGTGAGCCAGTAATCGATGTAAACTGGAAACAATATGGCTCACTCGGTGAAAATCACGACTCCCATCCCTTCCTTGGAAGAATTTGGGAAGGCCTTAGGCATGAGCAAGGCTCGGCGAAGGTCTCTCAATCCAATATTCATTGAGCGACGTCCGCAGGGGGACTATGCGGTCAGAAGAGGCGGCTCTGAGAAAGCCACCAATGTCTTGCCTACACAGAGAGAAGCAATCGAGAGAGCGCGAGAGCTCAGCCCTAGCGGGACAATACTCATTGAACGTGTGCGCAGCGCTACTGTTAGTAGACCAGATCGTGTGCGCAACACTGCTGTTGGCAAACCAGACGAGTGGCGCAAACCTTAGTGCGAATCTGTAAAAGGCCTATGATCAGGTCGTTCGTAACCGATCGATTGGCGATGGAAGTCATCACCGTCAACGTTAGAAGGAGCAACGGTGCGGCCAAAGGCTGGTAGTTTAACCTCGGACACCGTATTCCTCAACATCCCCTACGATAAGAGTTTCCGCTCTCTTTATCTCGCATATATTGCCGGTCTCGTTCATCTTGGCTTTGTTCCGCGTATGACACTAGAACTACCGGGTGGAACAACAAGACTGGACAAAATCCTCGCAGAAATTCACGGATGTCGCTATTCCATTCATGATCTTTCCAGAGTTGGTCTGCATCGAAATCCACGATTTACTACGCCAAGATTCAACATGCCTTTCGAGCTTGGTCTCGCAGTCGCATGGGAGAAGTCCAATCCAACAAAGCATACTTGGTTCATCTTTGAAGCAAAGGCTTACCGAATTCAGCAATCTCTTAGCGATCTCAGCGGGACTGATCCCCAAATCCATGGTGGGCAGGTAGCTGGCGTTATGCGCGAGCTATCAAATGTATTTCGACGCCCAAGAAATCAGCCAACCGTGCCTGAAATGATGCGCACTTTCAATACTATTTTGCGCCGCTCGACGAAGATTCTGGCGGAAGCTGGTGCAACTACTCTCTTTGAAGCGCGCGCCTTTCAGGATTTGTGCCAACAGGCCAAAGTAGCAGCAGAGAATCCTGAATTCAAATTTTTGAAATAACCGTTCAAAAACTGTCTATTTCAATGCGTCTTGATAGAGTTCTTGGTTTCCCAGATCCCAAAGCTGAACCCGGGAAACCCTTCACTCTCCCCAAATCTAGGGATTCCGCCATTCGTCAGGCTTTCCTTGACTGGTCGTGCGAACTCGTTCAACATGAACAGCCGCTTTAGGTGCGATGTCGCGAGCCTTTTCGATTGCCTCCCGCTGGGTTGGCTGTACAGAACTTGCCCGTTCGGAGCCTGGGCGACGAACGGCATAGTCGCCCTGTCCTTTCCTCTGTTCCACGTAAATTTCCTTCTTTGCCATTCTTACCTCCTTAAGAGTACTTCCGTTTCACATTGACTTAGCTGCAACCGCTTGTAGACCCGCAGCTCATGCAGCGGTAGCAACTGCCGTTGCGGACCATGATGGCTCCGCAGACGGAGCAACTGGGGGCGTCGCCCATCTCGTACATGTCGCGCATGGCGTCAGAGGCGTGGAAGATGCCGCGGTCGGCAAAGCTGGACTCAGCCGAGGCGCTGGCCGACGCAGCATACGGATCAGGCGCGATGCCGCCGCCCGCTGCCGCATTGCCCAAACCGAAGCCGCCGGAGGAAGCGCTGACGGGGCTGCTGACCTGGCTGAGACGCCGTGCAATCTCCTGGGCCATCTGCGCCATGTTGCCCTGCGCGATGGGGCTCAGCTCGCTTTCTTCCGGCTCGTTCTCAGAAATCATGCTGGGCGAGGCGGGCAGTTGCGGAGCGTGAGGAGCCAGGCTGGTGAAGAGCGACAACTGCGTGCCGGAGAGGAAGCGCAGGCTAAGCCAGCGGAAGATGTAATCCATCAGGCTCTTGGCGTAGCCGATCTGCTCGTTGCCGGTCCAGCCGGAGGGCTCGAAGCGGGTGTGGGCGAACTTCTCGCAGAGCACCTTGAGCGGCACGCCATGCTGCAGCGCGATAGAGACGGCGGTGGCAAAGGCGTCCATCAAGCCGGAGACGGTTGAGCCCTCCTTGGCCATCTTGATGAAGATTTCGCCCACCTGGCCGTTGGGATAGAGGCCGACGGTGACGTAGCCCTCATGCCCGGCGATAGCGAATTTGTGGGTGACCGAGGCGCGCTCGTCTTGCAGGCGATGGCGGACGGCGCGGGGCGGAGCGTTGAGATCCTGCACGGCAGAGTCAACCGCCTCCGGGGCAGGATCGGGCGAGGCCTCAAGCAGCGGCACGCGGGCCTCGGCCTTGGCGATCTCGGCAAACTCCTCCAAAGCGCGCTGGAAGGCTCCGGCGGCAAGAGCGACCTGCTTGGCGGGAATCTCCAGCTTCTCAGCGGGCTTGGCCTCCAGAGCCTTCACGTCGGCTTCGGCGGCGCACTCCCCGGCGGCCAACTGAGCCAGCACACGGACGGCCGCGGCTTCCAGCGGCGAGGGCTCGCGCTTGGCATCCAGGCCGGTATTGAGCGGCTGGGTGCCCTTGGAGCCGTCGCGGTAGATGGCTACGGCCTTGATGCCCTGACGCCAGCTTTCGGCGTAGGCTTCGGCGATCTCGTCAACCGTGGCCTCCTGAGGCAGGTTGACGGTCTTTGAGATTGCGCCGGAAAGGAACGGCTGCGCGGCGGCCATCATCTTGACGTGGCCCATGTAATGGATGGAGCGCGTGCCCTTGAGTGGCTTGAAGCTGCAATCGAAGACAGACAGATGCTCGGTCTTGATTCCCGGCGCGCCTTCAATGGTGCCCGTGGCGTCAATGTAGCTGACGATGGCGTGTACTTCGTCGTCGGTGTAGCCGAGCTTGAAGAGAGCCTCGGGGACGGTGTTGTTGACGATCTTGATCATGCCGCCGCCGACCAGCTTCTTGTACTTGACCAGCGCCAACTCCGGCTCAATGCCCATGGTGTCGCAATCCATCATGAAGCCGATGGTGCCGGTGGGCGCCAGAACCGTGACTTGCGAGTTGCGGTAGCCGTAGCGCTCGCCGTAAACCAGCGCCATATCCCAGGATTCGCGGCTGGCATCGATCAGCGCGTCAAGCTGCGGCACGGTGAAGGGCTCACCGCTCTGGCGCGATTTGCCGATGTTGTTGACTTCGGCGCGGTGCATACGGATCACATCCAGGAACGGCTCGCGATTGACGTAGAAGCCGGGGCAGGCGCCGCCCTGGCGCTCAACGGTAGCAGTCAACGGCGTGGCCGAGGCGATCGGCGGGCAGTTGGCCGCGATAATGGCCGATTGCAGGTAAGCCTGGCCGCTCAGGATCGCGGTTAGCACGCCCGCCAGATCGCGGCCGGCGGCGGAGTCGTACGGCAGACCAAAGGCCATCAGCAAGCCGCCGAGATTGGCGTAGCCCAGGCCCAGCGGGCGGTAATCGTGCGAGTTGCGAGAGATCGACTCGGTGGGATAGCCGGAGTTGTCGACCAGGATCTCCATCGCGGTAATGACCACGGAGATGGAGTGCCGGTAGGCCGGAATGTCAAAGCCGCCGCCCGGAGTCACGTACTTCATCAGATTGAAGCTGGCCAGGTTGCAGGCCGAGTTGTCCAAGAACATGTACTCCGAGCAAGGGTTAGAGGCATTGATGCGCCCGGAGTTCTTGCTGGTGTGCCACTTGTTGATGATGGTGTCGAATTGCAGGCCGGGATCGCCGCAGAGCCAGGTGGCTGTGGCAATCTTGTGCATGATGTCGCGCGCCTTGTAATTCTTGACCGGCTCGTGGCCCTTGACCGTGTAGGTTGTGAAGTCGCCATCGGCCTCGTAGGCGCGCATGAACTCGTCGCTGACGCGGACGGAGTTGTTGGCGTTCTGGAAGAAGATCGACGAAAATGCCTCGGAATCCGGGCCCGAGCCGTCGTAACCGGCCTTGATCAGGTCGTGAGCCTTCTTCTCTTCCTTCGCTTTGCACTCGATGAAGTCGATGATGTCCGGGTGATCCACATTCATGATCGCCATCTTGGCCGCCCGCCGCGTCTTGCCGCCGGACTTGATGACGCCCGCAAAGGCGTCAAAGCCGCGCATGAAGCTCAACGGGCCGCTGGCCGTGCCGCCGCCGGAGACGGCTTCCTTGCTGGAGCGCAGCGAACTGAAGTTGGTGCCCGTGCCAGAGCCGAATTTAAAGAGCAGCGCCTCGGTGCGCGCCAGCTCCATAATGCCGGCCATCGAATCCTCTACCGAGTTGATGAAGCAGGCCGAGCACTGCGGATTGTGGTAGCCGGTCGCGGCATACTTGACGCCGCCTGTCGCCGGATCCCAGTGCCAATTCTGCCCTTCGGCCTCCGGCTCCAGCCGGTCGCAGCCTACGTTGAACCAGACCGGCGAGTTGAAGGCCACCTTTTGCGTCAGCAGCATATGGGCCAGCTCGTCGTGGAAGATCAGCGCGTCCTCATAGGTGGCAAAGTAGCTGTCCTTCAAACCCCAGTCGCGGATAGTCTCAGCGACGCGGCTCACCAACTGGCGGACGCCCGTCTCGCGCTCAGGCGAGTCGAGCTTCCCGTGCAGGTACTTGGAGGCCACAATGTTGGTCGCCGTCATTGACCAATCGACCGGCACCTCGACGTTCTTCTGCTCGAAGATGGTGTTGCCCTTGCTGTCGGTGATCGACGCAGTGCGCTGCTCCCACTGGATCTCGTTGTACGGGGAGACGCCCTCGGTGGAGAAGCGGCGGGTAAAGATCAGTCCACGTTGGGAGCGGGGAGCCTGGGGGGCGGGGGTGGAACTTTGCTGCTGAACTTCATTCATAAAAATCCTCTCAATCGAAAAAATCGGTGAAACTCTGGCCCAGTCCGGCATCAAGCAGCCAGGAGCGTGTCAGAACAAATCTCTGGAAACGAACAGGGAACGGGGGCCTTGGAAAGTACCGCGAGCTCATTTCACTTCGCGGCCTCCGGTGGAGCTTTCACACTAGAGTTTCGTTACAGTCCGTTAATAGCCGCAGATGAAAAAATACCGCTGTCTGTGGTAGATGTCAACAAGAAACCACAATATCTTGTATTTTCTTAACATTCCCCGCACCAACATACCAAACAAAGGGATTTACCTGTGGAAAGCTCAAAAGCCTCAAGCGGGCTGCGGCTCCGGCCAGTTCAATTTGCTTCAGATTCGGTGCAAGCTTTCCGCTGCTCGCGATTACCAGCCTCACAAATCCAAGCCTAGTCCTTGCCGGGAGCCGGGACAAGGGGCAAGAACGGTGCAAATTGGGGTGCTGGGCTGTGCAGATGTGGAGATTCGGGCGATTTCCAACCCGTCAGAACTTAAACGGCTGCAGCGCGCGCCCTCACTGCTCGAATTGCGACTTGGCTGGCAGCATCTGCTGGTGAAGGACGCGCACGATCAGCAACTCGCTAGAGTCCGGGATGTAGAACACAACGTGCTTGCCTATCTCAAAGCGGCGCAATCCTGGGCGAATCCAATCGCAGGATCGCCCGATGCGAGGATTCTCGGCCAGCAGTTCGAAGCCATCCTCCAGCTTGGCCAGGTACCGATTTGTCTGCCGCCATCCCCAGGTTCTTGTCGTGTAAGCGGCAATCAGATCGATATCCTCCTCGGCCTCAACCGACACGTTGATCCGAAGCATGGTCAAGCCTCTCTCTGCGGGAGACCGTGTTTCTTGCGAATGCGAGAGAAGACGCCTGGTTCGGCGATGCCGCTGGCAAGGCCCTCATCAATCGCCGCCCGTAGCGCGGCGAGTTTTTCTTCGTACTCTCGCTCATCCCGCTCCAGAACACGCAAGGCGGTGCGCATCACTTCGCTGGCATTGGCGTAGTCTCCAGACTCGACTTTGGCGGTAATGAATTGATCCAGTTTTTCAGGCAGGCTGACATTGCGAGTCGGCATGGGAGCACCTCAATTAAAGCCTAGGCCTTTTGGCCAACTTTGCCAAGCACTGACTGTGCGTCCGATCACTCACTCTTTGCTCGCAGAGCCTGATAGCCTGTTGCCGTGAGCAATCCAGGAGAAACTCCCCTCAATTGGAAGCCAGTTCCGCGCCCCGGCCCGGTCACTCTGCGCGGCCGGCACGTCACCCTTGAACCTTTAAATGCCGAGCGCCACGCATCCGATATCTGGCAGGCCGTGGCCGGTTACGACGAGCTGTGGACCTGGCTCTTCGATGGTCCCTTCTCAACCGAGGCCGTCTTGCGCCGGGCCATCGAAGAAAAGCAGGCCGCCTCCAACACCGTTTTTCTCGCGATAGTGCCGGAGGCGACCGGCCAGGCCGTTGGCTGGGCCAGCCTGATGCGCGCCGAGCCCGTCCATGGCGTCATCGAGGTCGGCAACATCCTCTTTGCCCCAACCTTGCAGCGCACCACCGCCGCGACGGAGGCTATGTTTTTAATGGCCACTCACGTCTTCGACCACCTCGGCTACCGTCGCTATGAGTGGAAGTGCAACGCCCTGAATCAGCCCAGCCGGCGCGCGGCCGAGCGCCTCGGATTTACCTTCGAGGGCATCTTCCGCCAGCACATGGTCATCAAAGGGCAAAGCCGCGACACCGCCTGGCACTCGATGCTCGATTGCGAATGGCCCGCCCGCAAGAGTGCCTTTAATGCCTGGCTGGCCCAGGACAATTTCGACAGCGAAGGCCGCCAGCGGATGAGCCTGACGGAGATTGCCGCCGCACCGCCTGATCTCTAGTGGCAGATCTTACTGCCAATCGCCAAACGGCCCTACGCAGTCTCGCGTAGGGCCGTTTGATCAGCTAGACAGAAATCAGTTGCTTTCCTTGGTTTCAATCCTCATGCCATAGAACGATTTATGCACGAAGAACGCCGACACCAGGAAGAATGCGACGGCCAGAACATGGGTGAGCATCGCGTTTTCCTTGGTCAGCGTTACTGCAAGCTCCACAGCAAGCAATCCGAACAAGGTGGTGAACTTGATGATTGGGTTCATTGCCACCGACGAGGTGTCCTTGAACGGGTCGCCGACGGTGTCTCCGATGACGCACGCGTCGTGCAGAGGCGTACCCTTCTGCTTCAGGTCAACCTCGACGACTTTCTTTGCATTGTCCCAGGCGCCGCCGGCATTGGCCATGAAGATCGCCTGGTAGAGGCCAAAGATGGCAATCGAGAACAGGTAGCCGATAAACAGGAACGGCTCCATGAACGCGAAGGAAAGCGTGGCGAAGAAGACGGCCAGGAAGATATTGAACATGCCCTTCTGCGCGTACTTGGTGCAGATCTCAACCACCTTCTTGCTGTCTGTGACCGAGGCCTTCTCCGCGCCTTCCAGCTTGATGTTGGCCTTGATGAATTCGACCGCGCGATAAGCGCCTGTGGTGACCGCCTGCATGGAAGCGCCGGCGAACCAGAAGATCACCGCGCCGCCGCAGATCAACCCCAACATGAAGGGCGCGTGCAGCAGGGAGAGCTTATTGACGTCCTGGGTCAGTCCGTGGGTCAAGGCCATGATGATCGAGAAGGTCATCGTGGTTGCGCCCACAACGGCGGTTCCAATCAGAACCGGCTTGGCTGAAGCCTTGAAGGTATTGCCGGCTCCATCGTTGGCTTCGAGCAGGTACTTGGCGCGCTCGAACTTGGGGTCGATGCCGAATTCCTTCTTCAACTCGGCTTCGATGCCGGGAACGGATTCGATCAGCGACAACTCATAAACGGATTGAGCATTGTCGGTAACCGGGCCGTAGGAATCGACGGCGATCGTGACCGGTCCCATGCCCAGAAAGCCGAAGGCAACCAGGCCAAAGGCGAAGACGGCGGGCGCCAGCATCAAGGCATCCATCGACGGGCCGGTGCTAAAGAAGTAGCCCAATCCCATCAGAGCGACCATGCTAAGACCCAGCCAGTAGGCCGAGAAGTTGCCGGCCACCAGTCCCGACAGGATTCCCAGAGAAGCGCCGCCTTCCTTGGCGGAGGTGACAACTTCCTGTACGTGAGCCGAGTTGGTGGAAGTAAAGACCTTGACCAATTCGGGAATGACCGCGCCCGCCAATGTTCCGCAGGAGATGATGGAAGCCAGCTTCCACCAGAGCGATCCGTCGCCGAGGGTGGGGATCATCAAGTAGGAGACGATGAAGGTGAGAATGATGGAAATGATGGAGGTGATCCAGACCAGCCAGGTCAACGGTGTTTCAAAGTCCATCTCGTCGGCATTCGCGTACTTCGCCTTGGAGATCAAGTCGTTGATGAAGTAGGCGCCGGAACTGGAGACCAGCATGGCCACGCGCATGACGAAGATCCAAACCAGCAGTTGCACTTGCGTCTTGGGATCGTGAACCGCCAGCAAGATGAAGGTGATCAGCGCGACGCCGGTAACGCCGTAGGTCTCAAAGCCGTCGGCCGAGGGTCCAACCGAATCGCCCGCATTGTCGCCCGTGCAGTCGGCGATGACGCCGGGGTTGCGGGCATCGTCTTCCTTGATCTTGAAAACGATCTTCATCAGGTCGGCGCCGATGTCAGCGATCTTGGTGAAGATGCCGCCGGCGATACGCAGAGCAGCCGCGCCTAGCGACTCGCCGATGGCGAAGCCGATGAAGCAGGGACCAGCGTAATTGGCCGGGACAAACAACAGGATGAAGAGCATGATGAGCAGCTCGACCGAGATCAGCAACATGCCGATGCTCATGCCGGCCTTCAGCGGAATCTCAGAGATGGCAAACGGCTTGCCGCGCAATCCGGCGAATGCCGTGCGGGAGTTGGCGAAGGTGTTGACACGAATTCCAAACCACGCCACGCCGTAGCTGCCCGCGATGCCGACCAAGCTGAAGCCCAGGATGATGGGCAGGGTTACAGCAACGTTACCTACCGGCGCCAACCAGCCAAAGTAGGCCGAGATAATCACCGCGATGAATGCCCAGAGCAGAAGAATGAATTTGCCCTGCGTGATCAGATAAGTTTTGCAGGTCTCATAGATCAGCTCAGAGATGTCGCGCATCGACTTATGAACCGGCAGGTTCTTCAACTGCACATAGATCACCAGGCCGAAGAGCAGGCCGGCGGCGCAGAAGATCAATCCGACCGACAAAAGCTGATGCCCGTTCAAGCCGAAAAAATTCGCGAAGCTCACGGACGACAGATCCGGCAGTGTCAGGCTGGCTTCGCCGCCCGCGGCTTCCTGCGCGCCGGCGAGTGCGGGCAGCAGCAACAAGCCCAGAAGGGCCGCCATGGTTTTATACTGTTGCTTCAAGAAGGCGCCAACGAGCGAGATACCGCTCGCGCCTAGAGAGAATTTCACCCTATTTGATACAGTCACAAGTCCTCCAACGGAAAGTTTTTGAGGTTTTACCACGAACGGTCCCGGCATTCACGACGCGATTTTCCCGGGAGATTGGTCACCCGAAGGCTATCATCCGCATTCGACACTGTCGAGTGATTGCAATCACACCGATTCCAGCCTGTTTCCGAGAACGGGACGCTTGTCCCAGAAGGGCAATATCATCAAGCTCCTGCAACTATTGCAGTGGAATCTCGATCTTGTCGCCGGGAAGCGGAACTTGCAGATTCACGCCGCCGAAATCGCGCTTCTGGCCGTTCGGCAGCGGATGCAGCTTGAAGAGCACCAGCACATTCCGGTCGGGGTCGTCGAAGGCGCGGAAGCTGGCGACCTGCTCGATCGAGTAGAGCGTATGCAGATCCTCAAGGGTGCCGGGGTCAATGTCATTCCATGTAGCCCACCACCCCGGTTGATAGTAAGCCAGCTTTGTGGGAAGGTCCGGAAACCTGCTGCTCAGAGTGCCAAAATCGTCGCACAGCGCGGGTAGGTGAGTGACCAGCGAGATCTGGTCGCCGCTGATAGAGACCAGCAGCCGGTTGCCGTTGGGGTGGGCATCTATATATTGCGTAAGCCGCAGTGCCGCATTCACAAAACTGTACTCAGGATGAGTCGCGTAGCTCAGCGTCTGAACTCCGTTGAATCCCGCGGCCACGGCAGTAACTGCAATCATGCCGGCTCCCGACCAGCGCAGCCAGCCCTCGCAAGCAACCATCGCCTCAGCCCCTTGAGCGACGATAAAAAAGCTGAAGAAGGCCACCACGGCAAAGTAGCGCGGCTGACAGTGATTCTGGACGGTCATGAAGAAGATGTAGCCCGCGACTGCCAGAACCGAAGCGCCGAAGACCGGATTCAAAAGCAGGCTTTGTGCCGCCGTCCGCGTGGATTTCGACGCCAGAAAAGCCAGAATTGCGCCCAGAAACACCAGCCCAGCCAGCGGAATCAGAAGATGGTCTGCCCAAAGCCCGCCATGCAAAGACCACCAGAAACTGATCAGCGGCCAGTAAAATTCTTTCGGCTTGTTGTAATGATTGACAAAGAAAAAGAATTTGTAGTCGGGATAGAAGCCGAAGTGGAAGACCAGCGCCATCCACACTGCGAAGGCAGCAACAAAGGTACTTGCGGCAGCCAGCATACAGCGCGCCACCAGCCGGCCTTGCTTCCATAGCGGCTGAACCATCGCCCAGCCCAGCGCCGGAAGCAGAAAAACCGCCGTTGTCTTGGTGAGCATCATCAGCGTAAAAAGCAGTCCGATAGCCACCGAAGCAGTCACGGGCCGGCGACAGCGCGGCAGACGGACAGCAAGATTCAGAGCCGCCAGCGTAAAGGCCGTCAGTGAAGGCTCCAGAATGGCAAGCCGGCTGAAGGCGTACAGAAACGGGCTGGTGACAATCAGTGTAAGTGCCAGCAGAGCCATCCAGCGCGCGCCATTTGCGCGCAGAAGCAGGTAGCTCAACAGCAGATTCAAGAAGAAGAAGCCGACAGCCAGTCCGCGAGCCGCCTGAACCGAAACGCCGGTAAAGAAAAAAATCACCCACTCCAGGAAAGGCCAAACCGGAACCGCCGGGGCAGGATTGAAGTCGCCGGGAAGATACCAGTTGCCAAAGAGATGGGCGCGAATGGCGGCATTTCCGTACCAGCCCTCGTCGGTGTACTTGGCCCAGTCGCTGGACCATTGCGTGTGGTTGGGAAAGTCGGCGGTAAGATGAAGCCCGTGCAGCAGCGCAAAGCCGCCCAGAATAACAAGCCAAAGGGCGTAGAGCCAACGCTTCCGCGAAATCGTCAAGGGTTGTTTCCTCACCAGATCCGCACCCGACATCGCGCGCATCAAGCCGGTTTTCCCATGCAGGCGGGTGTCTATGCGACGAAGAGGAAAAACGCCTTAAAGGGATAAATAGAGTATATCGCGGTCGAAGCGCGGTGCCGTGCGACGGTCTTCGCATTCAATGGAACGGCCTGAGATTTGCAGGTTGGGAGTAAGATAACTTTCAAGGAGGAGCTATGGCAGCGGCGACAACTTTTATCACCGTGGAAGAATATCTGCGCCGCTCCTTTGATCCCGATGCCGAATACGTCGAGGGCGAGATCGAGGAGCGGACTGTGGGAGAATTTGATCACTCGATTTGGCAGAAGGCAATCGTCTTCTGGTTTGAGCTACAGGCAAAGTCCGGACAGATTCGCGTCTGCCCTGAACTAAGAGTGCAAGTTGCTTCCGACTGCTTCCTCGTTCCCGATGTCACGCTCCTGGACCGCAATCTCCCCATCGAGCAGATCGTGACCCATCCGCCGGTCGCGGTCTTCGAGATTCTCTCGCCTGCCGACACCCTCAAGCGCGTGATGGCCAAGTGCGGAAGGTATGAGCGAATGGGCATCGGAACCGTTCTCGTGATTGATCCGGACGGTCCCAGATACCGTTACGTGAGTGGACGGTTAGAGCCTTTGGAGGCGCGCGCTTTTGACATTCCAGGCAGCCAAAGCCGCTTCGATCTGGACGAGATTGAGAAGCTGCTGGATTAAAGCAAAACTTCTAACGAATCTCCCCAAAAAACTACAGTGGCCCGCCAAGCCCAGCCAGCCGCCGTGCAAGCAGCCAGGAAAGCAGTGAAGCACCCAACGCCAGCGCCACCCAACCGGCCGACTCCGCGGAAGAAACAAGAGCCGCGGAAGGATGCAACATGGCAAGCGTAAACGAATTCCGCGCAGCCAGATCAAGCTTCAATGAACCGGATTGCATCAACTCAACCGCACCCCAGCCGGCGGTTCCGGCGGCCAGCAGAGCGCCGGGCAGCGCGCGCTTCCATGGAAAGGGAATCGGAGGCGGCGCGGCAGCTTCCTCTTGAATGCGTTCCATGACGGAAGCCAGAAAGCCGGAAGTAGGGATCAGCTCATCTTCCGCCGCGAGAATCCGCTCGATCTGACTCTCGATCCTTGTTTCGATCCTTGTTTCGATCCTGGTTTCGATCCTGGTTTCGATCCTGGTTTCGATCTTGGCGCTGCGTTCGACTCCGCCAGAATCTTCATCGGCTCGGATAGTTTCGGTTGCCTTCAATTTGTGGCCTCCTTTCCTGTCTCCAGTGTTGAATATTCCAAGGGGTCGTGCTCGTCTTTCATTTCCTGTAGATGCGGGAATCGTTGCCGCAAAAGTGCTCGCGCTCTGGAGAGGCGGGCTTTCAAAGTACCCTCCGGCAGGCCCATGGTGCGGGCGGCGGCGGCCAAGTCCATCTCTTGAAAGTAATACAAAATCACCGGCTCGCGATAGCGCAAAGGCAAGGCCATAACGGCGCGCCGCACTCCATCGTAGCGTTCTCGCTTTTCGGATTCGCAATGCTGTGTGGCAGCGCCGCAAGGCTCAGGCGCCGCGTCCAGAGGCAGCGTCTCGGTAGGAATGCGCTTCAGTTCAGACCGGTAAACATTGGCGGCCAGCGCAAACAGCCAGGTAGAAAAGCTGGATTCGCGCCGCCAGTGGCTCAACCCCCGCCAGGCGCGAATGAATGCCTCTTGAGCCATCTCTTCGGCGCGCCCGCGATCGCGGCAATAACGCCAAGCCATATTCACCAGAGGCCCTTGCCAACGGCGAACGATGCCCTCGAAGGCGCGAACATCGCCGGCCAGTACGCTGGCTACATCGGCTAGATCGGCTTCGGCGCTGATTAAGGCATTCATCCCGAAGTGTCTCCTCTGCTACCTGTACGACCGTTCCTATCCTAAACCGGTTGCATAATCTTCCCACTCGGCACAGCCTTGAAATTATGCAACCGGATTTGAGGGCTATCTGTCCTACCAACTGCAAGGGGAAATACCCCGGCAAGGAGGATGAGATGGATTCTAATCAGCTTGAGTCGTTAGCCGAAATTCTGGTTCCAATCGTGGCTATCGTGTCGGTGTTTACATTTACCACCATCATGATCTGGCTAGGCAACAAGCAAAAAGAACGCGAGGCGTTCTACAAAGCAGAGGCGCTGCGGCGGATTACAGAAGCTTCCGGCGAAGGCGCAAAGGCAGCGATCGAAATGTTGCGGGAAGATGACCGTCGAAAAAGTATCAAGAGCCGCGAGGGCATCAAAATCAGCGGCCTGATCAACATCGGCGTGGGACTGGGCATGGTGGCCGGGATGCGGCAAATGCTTGGCCCCAAATTAGCGTATGTCGGACTAGTTCCAGCCTTGATCGGCGTGGCGATGCTGGTCTACGTGTACTTTTTGTCCGCACCCGCGGAGTAGAATCTGAAGCTTTGAATCGCGGACAAACCAGGGCGCATCTCTTGTATAGTTGTTTAACCAACTATTTCCGCGGTAGAGAGCAGTCAAACCGGGAATCCGAGGAAAGCGCCGATGCCAACCAAACCGCAACGCCAGCCCGCAATCTTTTTACCTCACGGCGGAGGCCCCTGCTTCTTCATGGACTGGACATGGGGCCCAGCCAATACCTGGGAAGCTACGCGGCGATTTTTGGAAGGAATCGCCACGACGCTCCCGGAAAAGCCCAAGGCGATTCTCGTCGTCAGCGGCCATTGGGAGGAGCCGGCCTTTACGGTCAGCAAAGCGGCGCGACCCGAGCTGATCTTCGACTACTCCGGCTTTCCCGAGCATACCTACCAGCTCACCTGGCCCGCGCCCGGCTCACCGCAGTTGGCCGAGCAGGTGGCGAGCCTGCTGACCCAGGCCGGCCTGCCCTCCGCAATAAGTGCAAATCGCGGCTTCGACCACGGCGTTTTTGTGCCGCTGAAGGTCGCCTTCCCTGAAGCGACGATTCCTGTGGTCACGCTCTCGCTGGCATCTTCACTCGATCCCGCGCTGCATCTTGCCGCTGGCCGTGCGCTTGCGCCGTTGCGCGACCAGGGCGTGCTCCTTGTGGGAAGCGGCATGAGCTTCCACAACCTGAGAGCATACCTTCGACCCGAGACAGTCGAGCGCGCCAGAGCCTTCGACGCCTGGCTGACCGGCACCGTCGCGGCTCCCGCCGGGGAACGCGATTCTCAATTGACCAACTGGCGGCAAGCCCCCTTTGCCGCCTATGCACATCCGCGCGAGGAGCATTTGATTCCGTTGCTGGTGGCGGCCGGAGCCGGCGGCGATGCGCCCGGAAACCGTATCTTTTCGGATGCTCCGATGGGCGCGGCGATCAGCGCCTACCGCTTCAATGGATAAGCAGCCGCTCTTACTCGAAGGCTTTCAAAAGACTTAAAGCGCTCCAGACTGGTACCAGCGCCGTCTGCGGCCCATCCGGACGCCGGAGTCGATCGCAATGGCCAGCAGCCCGAAGATCATGCAAAAATCCGTCCGCGCCTGATGAAAGAAGGTCAGCCAGCCGTAGTTGTCGAATTTGTCCAGCGTAAATGGGCCCAGGGGTCTGCCCAGCATGATGGGAAATTTGGTGCTGACCAGAGCGACAAAAATCACCACTAGAAGGGCAATGGCCGCATCTCCAGCGTAGAAATCCAGCAGAATCGCAGCCCCGCCGCCGATCTCGATGCCGCCCACCAGCGGCGCCAGCAGATTGGGAAGCGGAAGGCCAATCGAGGCAAAGCGCCCAGCGCCCAACTGATCGGGCCGAACAAATTTCAGAATGCCTTCCAGCAGAAAAACCAGGCCTACCATCGCCCGGATCAGGTTCATGGGTAGATTTTGGCGCACCGCAACCCCCAAATCGCTGGCCTTTAACTGGGAATGCCTCTTCGACTTGCGAAAAAGGCTCCACGGTAAACCAGTTAGAAGAAGCATATCGCAAAGCAGATACGATCCGCAGGAAAAGCAAGAGGCTTGAAAAAATTACGAATCGAATACGACAAGAGGCAGTCTTGGGCCCAGTTAGCTGCCCAACAACCGGTCCACCACCGCAGCCAGCCCCTCAGGCTTGGCAGAAGGCGCGAAGCGGCGGACGACCTTTCCTTGCCGGTCAATTAAAAATTTTGTGAAGTTCCATTTGATTTTTTCGCTGCCCAGGATTCCAGGCTTTGCCTTCTTCAAGAACTGATAAAGCGGATCCGCATCGGGTCCGTTCACCTCGATTTTGGCAAAGAGCGGAAAGCTGACACCATAATTCCGCTCACAAAATGAAGCAATCTCCGCACCCGCGCCCGGTTCCTGCCTGCCAAATTGGTTGCAAGGAAAGCCCAAAACCGCAAACCCACGCTCCTTATAGTGGCGATAAAGCTGCTCCAAACCAGCATATTGCGGAGTAAAACCGCACTGGCTGGCAGTATTGACGATCAGTAGCACCTGGCCCCGAAATTCCTCCAGAAAAATTTCGCGCCCATCCAGCAACCGCGCCTGAAAAGAGTAGACCGTCTCGTCCGTCTCCCGCATCGCCAAAAACCTCTGTTAAAGAAGGATGTCATGTGGCTTCGGCCTGCGTCTAAACAAAAAGTTATCCGGCCAGCCAGCATGGGAGAATGCCCCAGCCCGCCTGCGTCCGTTAGACTGTGAATTGGGCTCCTGATCACTGTGACCAGGCGGAGGGTTATGGCCGCTCGGGTGGTAAAATCAAGCTTTCCTTGATACAGGATCAGATTTTCAGCAATGAGGGTGTCGATATTCTTGCCGTGAAGCCGAAACTGATGGCGAACTATGGACCGCAACAGTACTCGTGTACCGCACCGGGCTCAACCCCAGTGAGGTACAAGCGCAATTCCGTCACCCATGCGTTGCGGACCGCGAGCCGTCTGACGCGGACGATGATCTTGGTTGTGTTGATGCTCACCACCTGCCCCGCCTTCGCCCAGACGCCTCAGACGCCTCAGACCATCGAGTCGATTCGGGTGATTGGCAACCGGCGCATTCCCAAAGAAACCGTGCTGGCGCGGCTCTTTACCCACCCCGGCGACGTCTACGATCCGATCTCGATCGAGCGCGACTTCAATTCGCTCTGGAACACCTCCTACTTCGACGATCTTCGCATCGAACGCGAGGACACCGAAAAGGGCATTATCCTGAATGTTTTTGTCCGCGAGAGGCCCACCATTCGCGAGATCAATTACAAAGGGCTGAACGCTGTCTCCGTCTCCGACGTGCTCGACCGCTTCAAAAAAGAAAAGGTTGGCCTCTCGGTTGAGAGCCAGTACGACCCGGCCAGGATCAAACGGGCTGAGACGGTGCTCAAAGACATGCTGTCGGAGCACGGCCACCAGTTTGCCACCATCAAGACCGAGGTGAAGACCGTCCCTCCGGCCTCAGTTCAGGTCAACTTCAACGTCAAGGAAGGCCCCACCGTGAAGGTGGGCGTGATCAAGTTCACCGGCAACCAGCACATCAACAGTTTGGTGCTGCGCCGCTCGATGAAGAATCTGAAGCCCATCGGCATTCCCTACTCCATCTTCCTCGAAGATATTTTCCCGCAGACCTTTGACGCCTCCAAGCTGGAGGAAGACACCGAACGCGTGCGCCAGGCCTTCCGCGACAAGGGCTATTACAACGCCGCCATCGAGGAGCCAAAGACGCAGATTCGCGACGAAGGCGGCTTGAACTGGTTCACCTTCCGCCCCAACAAAGGCAAGCGCATCGACATTCTCATGCCTATTGAAGAGGGCGATCGCTACCGCCTTGGCAACATCACCTTTACAGGCAATAAAGCTGTGAAGAACCAGAAAGCCCTGCGCTCCACCTTTGCCGTCAAGGACGGAGAATGGTTCAACGCCACGCTGATTGCCAAAGGCCTTGAGAATCTTAAAAAAGCCTACGGTCAATTGGGATACATCAACTTTGGCGCTATTCCCAAGCCCGTCTTCGACGATCAGAAGCGCACCGTCTCACTCAATATCGACATTGACGAAGGAAAGCCCTTCTACGTCTCCCGCATCGAATTCCAAGGCAACAGCGTTACCCGCGACAAGGTCATCCGCCGCGAATTGATGGTGGAAGAAGGCAGCGTCTACAACTCGCAGTTGTGGGAGTACAGCCTGTTGCGCTTGAACCAGTTGGAGTACTTTGAACCGCTCAAAGTGGATCAGGACTCAGAGGCCCATCAGGATGCCGAAGCCGGCACCGTTGAACTGCTCCTGAAGGTCAAGGAGAAAGGCAAGAACTCCATCGGCTTGAATGGCGGCCTGAACGGCCAGTCGGGCGGCTTTCTGGGCGTCAACTATCAGACCAATAACTTTCTCGGCTTGGGCGAGACGCTCAGTTTACAAGGCAACCTGGGTACCTCGGCACGAACTTTCACCTTCGGGTTTTCGCAGCCCTACCTGCATAACCGGCCCTTCAACATCGGCTTCCAGATCTTCAATAACAAGCAGGATTTCAACGCCGCCAAGAACTACCAGATTGCCTCCGGCCAGGCAGCAAACCTGACCTCGGCCCAGCAATCGCTGACGCAGAACTACAATCAGGGCTCCTACGGCGCAAACTTCTCCGTGAGCTACCCGCTCAAGCGCCACGCCTTCCAGCGCGTGGGCTTCACCTATTCGTGGAGCAAGTCTTCGATTACGGCCTTCTCCACGGCCTCGCAGACCTATTTCCAGACCATTAGCTTCCGCTCCGGCATCCAGGGCTCCAATGCGCTGAACGGCATCATCAACAGCATGGTCTCGTTCACATACTCCTACAACACCGTCAACAACCCTATGCGCCCCCGCACCGGCAAGGAATACTCTGTTGCCATGCAGACCTCAGGCATCTGGGGCAATGTGCGCTACTTCACGCCTTCAGTGGCTTACAGGTCATTCCGGCCAATGCACTATTTGACTCCGTCGGCTACCGGGCGCAATGTGCTGGGTATTCGCGCTCAGTTGAGCTACATTCAGGGCTACGGCGGAGACGTGGCGCCGCCCAACAACCGCCTCTACGCCGGCGGCGAAGGCGAACTGCGCGGCTTTGACGTCCGCGCGGCCACGCCCTATGGCTACGTGCCAACCCGCACGACTATGCAATTGACCGATCCAGACGGCAACGGCAACTGCGTGCCGCTCTATCCGGGCAACCGGCAGGACACTGCATGCCTCTTGATGAACATTCCGATATACGGGATTGCCTCCATCGGCGGTGACACCAATCTGATTACCAACGTCGAGTACCGCATTCCCATCGCCGGCCCGGTCACCTTCGCTTTCTTCAACGACTTCGGAATCGATTCCGCCATCAATAAAGGCCAGTTGAAGCAGAGCCCGCAGGGTTTTGATTCGTTGATTCAGCCTCTCTATGGATGCCCGACGATCGCCACAGCTTCCGATGGAAGTAATTTCTGCGAAGACGGTACTCAAGGTTCGAAAGTCGGCTTCCTGCGCAATATCCATCCCATTGCGGGCACCAACTTTGTTCCTCGCATGTCCACGGGAGCGGAGCTTTCGGTCATCATGCCGGTTATCAACGCGCCCTTCCGCCTCTTCTACGCCTACAACCCATTGCGCCTCAATGAGAAGCCCTACTGCAACCTCGGCACTGGGATCAACAACCAGAGTTGCACGGCGCAACTAATCACCCGTGACATGTTCCCAGACAGCGCAGTAGGCGACTACACCTACGGCCAGGCGATCCAGGGCTATGGCGCGCGCGACCAGTTCCGCGAGCCGCGCAAAACCTTCAGGCTGACCGTCTCGACGACTTTCTAGAGGCAGAGTCAAACAGGCAAATCGAAAGGGCCGCTCACATCGAGCGGCCCTTTCGCTTGGGCCGGGGCAGGGAACCGCCTCCGCCACGCTCTCGTATCCTACTACTAGACCGTTCAGGCCACAAGCCTGCCGCGGTGGGGGCTGAACCATGGCAAAGTTTCTCTTGTTCTGCATTCTTCTGGTCTTGTGCTGGCCGTTGGCGCTGGTTGCTTTGGTGCTCTTTCCGCTGGTGTGGCTGCTGCTGCTTCCGTTTCGCATTGTTGGAATTGCGGTAGGAGGCGTGCTGGAGCTGATCGGCGCCATCTTCACTCTTCCCGCCCGCGTCCTGCGGGCCATCTGATCTCAGGCCGGTTTCCTCCACGTTCTGGTGGACGATGTTTTTGCTTGAACTGAAGGCTGAGCATTTCCCCGCCTGCATACGTCCAATCGTAAGAGGAGCAGATTCATGCGCAGAGTTCTGCCGATTATTGTTTTCATCTGGATGCTGGCCGCGTCGCTCAATCCCCGGGCGCAGAGCACCAATGACGACGCTTTGAAGAACTCGCGACAGGCGCGCGCAGCGCTGGATGCGATGGTGCAGGCCCTGGGCGGGCAGGCTTGGCTCAACATGAAAAATCAGATGCGGCAGGGTCACCTGGCCGCCTTCTACCACGGCAATCCCGACGCCGGAACCACCGCGTATTGGGAGTATCACTCCTGGCCTGATCACGACCGCATCGAACTCACCTCGCACCGCGACGTTGTCCAGTTTTACCTGGGCCGCGCAGGCACGGAAGTGACTTACAAAGGCAAAGCGCCGCTGCCGCAAGACATAGTGGACGACTATCTGCGCCGCCGCGACCACTCCATTGAAACCGCCATCAAGCTCTGGCTCAATGATCCCAGGACGATTCTGATCTACGATGGCCAGCGGCTTGCCGAGCGCCATCTGGCCGACCAGGTCACGCTCATCTCCGCGCAGAACGAGGCCGTCACCATCCTGATGGATGTGGAAACTCACCTGCCACTGCGCCGAACCTTCGAATGGCGCGACCCGCTCTACAAAGACAAGAACGTCGATGCCGAGGAGTACGACGATTACCACACCATCGACGGTTTTCCTACCGCGTTCGCCATCACCCGCTTCAAGAACGACGAGATGACCCGGCAGTATTACCTGACTCATGTGACATACAACCAGGAGCTGCCAGCCGATTTCTGGAGCGTGGACGGAGCCACGCAGCGAATCAAAAAGAATTAGCCTGCGGCGTAGGGTGATCTCAGGGCAATTGCATTTGAAGTTTGGGCGAAAGAATAAAGGCAGGTGTTTTGGAGGCTCTGGAATGAGGGCTGAGTTTGCGAAAGATTGGCGGAAAACAGTGGCGGAAATCGGCGAAAAAAGGGGCGTTTTTGGCAAAAATAGGGTCATATTTTGCCAAGAACGGCCAAAAAAGGCAATAAAATGTTACTGATTGGGGTAATAATATACTTGACTAATGATGAGATTCTTGCTATGTTGGAGTTGTCATGGAAAACGAACTTAAAACCCTTTCAGGTGCAATCATATACTTCGCCGATGAGCAAGTCTGCATTGATACCGTTGCCGCAATGCGCTGGCCTAATGGCGTCCAGTGCCCCGTCTGCCTCATGCCTGATGTTCGCCAGCATTGGCTCAAGAATCAGCGCCGCTGGCAGTGCCGGGATTGCGGCAAGCAGTATTCGGTGAAGGTCAATACGATCTTTGAGGATTCGCCCATCAAACTCGACAAATGGATGACTGCAATGTGGCTTCTCGCAAACTGCAAGAACGGGGTTTCCAGCTACGAGATTGCGCGTGATATTAACGTCACCCAAAAGTCGGCATGGTTCATGCTGCAACGGATTCGCCTTGCAATGAAAAACAAGTCGGTTCTCAAACTCGGATCGCAGGGTGGCCCCGTGGAGATGGATGAAACCTTCATCGGCGGCAAGCTCAAGAATATGCACAAGGCAAAGAAGCCCAAGGGAACCGGGTTTAGCGGGATCGCTGGTGGCGCTATGGCAAAGACAATCGTTGTGGGAATGCTGGAGCGCAAGGGACACGTTCGGGCCGAAGTGGTAGCAGAGCGCACCCAGCCCACACTACACGCGCTGGTCAACA
>Ga0181534_10000410_pt1 | contig 30104 bp, 26 predicted proteins | sample PEATcosm2014_Bin_37_FD_119758 | JGI IMG/M metagenome (GOLD analysis project Ga0181534, IMG submission 119758) | Peatland microbial communities from MTU Mesocosm Facility, Houghton, MI, USA - PEATcosm2014_Bin17_10_metaG | ecosystem: Environmental > Terrestrial > Soil > Wetlands > Peat | place...
CTGCGCTACCTCCGCCACGGCTCCCAGCGCAGCGCGTCCGTGTCGAGACGGCAGTGGGGCCGGGGCTTGACGCTGTGGCTCATGATGCGCGCCGCACCCGGACCACGAGCGACCTGCAGCCTGACGAGGGGGATGGTCGCCAACCACCTCGAGATGGCAGCACGTCGCACGCGGTCGGGCGACCGCTCCGTCCAGGCGCTCGGCGCTCGCAATCTCGTAGCGGCGGCATCCCTGGGCTGTCTCGGCCTCGTTGCCAGCATCCTTCCCTCCCGCACGCTCCGTCCGGTCGTGCCATCGAGGGGCGAGTAGCGAGATCGACGGCAACGCGCTCGCATGCAGCGTGCCGCGCGGTGCCGCGGGACATCGATCTGTGGATTAGCTATGGAAAAATGGGCACGTCCGGTGTGTATCGGTGCACTTTCCGTGGATAGCGCGGACTATGTCGTGGATATCCCGGGGATATCGCCTGCGGGGGTTGCAACGTTTTGCGACCCCGAGCAGAGTGTCCCCAACGCCGGGTGCGCACCACCCGCCGAAGCGCCGAAGAGGAGCCGCAAGGCGAAACGGAGGCGGGGACCGAAGGGGGCTTCCGCAAGGAAGGACTGATCGGAACCAGCGTTCGGACCTGCAAGGGACCGGAGGCGAGAGGCAAGGGTGCACTTGGTGGTGACCCGTCACCGGGGTCGGACCCGCAAGGGGCCGGCGGCGGTGGGAGACCAGATTGTCCGACACGATCTGGGAATCCGAGGTCACCAGATGGAGCCCCGAGGGGCTGGGTGGCTGCGGCCAACCGGTCACTCGGGGCTTTGTCGATTCCTGGCGCGTTCGGCGTCGGGTGCGACACGCTGCATCGCGGAGCGTTGCTCGTTGCTCGTTGCTCGTTGCTCGTTGCTCGGCGTGGCGTCCCAACCTCGCCGCACCGGTTCGGCTCGAGGATCAGGCCGGGAACGCCTCGAGCGGCCGCTCGCCGCGCGCCACCTGCTCGGCGATGTCCGAACGGACGAGCGCCAGGTCGTCGGCGTGGGTGACCCCGATGCAGCGGCTCTGCGTCGCGAGGACACGGCACCGGCGCAGCCCCTCGTCCGCGGGGAAGATGCCCCCGACCAGATTGCTCACGAGCTCGGGCAGGAGGACCTCGTTGTCCTCCGATGCCTCGGTGGCATCGGCCATCGCCCGGGCGAGCACCTCCCACATCTGCGGTGCGAACCCCCAGAGGTTCATTGACACGAGGGCCGACGGGTCCAGGACTTCGGGATCGCGCCCGTCGAGCGAGCGGAACGTGCCGTCGACCAGACGGACATGGCGGCGCTCCGCGATCGAGACAAGGTTGCCGTCTGCGACCGTGCAGACGCCTCTCGTCACGGGCAGGTCCCCGACGAGTGCATTGTCGAGGCGGAAGCCGACGAGGCAGTTCGTCGCGTGCTCCTCGAAGTGCTGGCCAAGCACCCGCAGTGCATCGCCTCCGTAGAGGTCGTCCGCATTCGCGACCCCGAACGGAGCGGAACGCTCGACGGCGTCATGGGCGGCCAGCACGGCGTGGACGGTGCCGAGCGGCCGCTCCTGCACCGCGAATTGGACGTCGACCGAGCCGGGCCACGCGCTCGCCACGTGCTCGCGGATCAGGCTGCCCGTGTCGGGGTTCACGACCAGCACGATCTCGCCGAATCCGGCGCGCAGCGCGTCGCCGGCCAAGAGGTCAATGACCGCCTCGCCCGCGGGCCCGATCGGTGCGAGCGGCTTCACCCCGCCGTAGCGTCGGGCCCGACCGGCGGCGAGGACGACGAGCGCGGTCAACTCGGCCACTTGAGGATGGCGCTGGCCCAGGTCATGCCGGCACCGAAGCCCGTGAGCAGGAGGGTGTCGCCGGGCTTGATGCGCCCGTCGGCCTCCGCGTCGACGAGCGCGATCGGGATCGATGCGCTCGACGTGTTGCCGTAGCGGTCGACGACGACGACGGCGCGCTCCTCGGGGATGCCGAGGCGTTCGCAGGCCGCCTGGATGATCCGGATGTTCGCCTGGTGGGGGACGACCAGCGAGACGTCATCGATCGTCAGACCCGCCTCCTTCAGCGCACGCTCCGAGGAGGAGACCATGATGCGCACGGCCCGGCGGAAGGTCTCCCTGCCGTCCATCGTGATCGTGCCACCGTGCTCGCACGCGATGAGGTGGATGAGGCTGCCGTCTGATCCCACGTCGAAGCCGAGCAGGTCGCCGGGGCCGTCGGTTGCCTCGAGCACGACCGCGCCCGCGCCGTCCCCGAAGATCACGGCCATCGAGCGGTCATCCCAGTCGACCCAGCGCGACAGGTGCTCGGCCCCGATGAGGAGGACCCGCTTGCTGCCGGTCGCAAGGAGGCCACGCGCGACCCAGAGCCCGTACATGAACCCGCTGCACGCGGCGTTCAGGTCGAGGGCAGGGCACTGCACCCCGAGGGCGTCCCCAATGACCGGGGCGGTCGACCCGATGAGCCTGTCCGGCGTGGTCGTCGCGAGGAGGATCGCGTCGATTGACTCGGGGCCGACGCCGGCCATGTCCAGGGCTGCCTGCGCCGCCCCAAGGCCGAGCTCCGACGCGCTGCCGCCGATCCGGCGCTCGCGGATCCCGGTCCGCTCGGTGATCCACTCGTCCGACGTGTCGAGGGTCAGGGAGAGCTCATCGTTGGTCACGACGCGATCGGGCAGGGCCGTGCCCCACCCCGTCAGTCGCAGGCCGGGCACGGGTCGCTCGCAGGGCGGTGGGTCACCCCGCGAGCATAGGGTCGCGCCGCGATCGGGGTTTGTTACTCCTCGGACAGCGGAATCACCATGATCGTGCACCTCGAGGTGCAGATCATCCGGTCCTGTTCGTCGGTGAGGTCAATGTTCCAGACGTGGATCCTCCGGCCCCGGCGCACCGGGGTCGCCGTCGCCGTGAGCGTGCCCTGCCGCATAGCGCGTAGGTGGTTCGCGTTGATCTCGACGCCGACGACTGTGTGACCGGGGGGCGCGGAGAGCTGCGCCCCGAAGCTCGCGGCAGACTCCGCAAGGAGGGCCGAGACGCCCCCGTGCAGGATCCCGAACGGCTGGTGGACGCTGGGGGTGACCTCGAGGCTCAGGACGACGCGCTCAGGGTCCTGCTCGACGACCACGATGTCGAGCAGCTCGTGGATGCCCGACGTCGGTGCGACGCCGTTAACCCAGGCTGGCTCCTCCATTCTGGTGATCCTAAGGCTCCGGGGATCGCGGGGCACCCCGGTAGCATCGGCGCGTGACGACACCCATCGACCTGCGCAGCGACACGGTGACGAGGCCGACCGAGGCGATGCGTCGCGCGATGGCGGAGGCCGATGTCGGCGATGACGGGTTCGGTGACGATCCCACCGTCCGCGCCCTGGAGGAGCGCTACGCGTCGCTCGTGAGCAAGGAGGCGGCGGTCTTCGTCCCCTCCGGCGTGATGGCGAACCAGATCGCGATCAGGGTTCTCACCCGACCCGGCGACACCGTCATCGCGGGGGCGCAGCATCACGTCGTCGAATGGGAGATGGGCGCCGCAGCCCGAAACTCGGGCATCCAGTTCCGGACGCTCGACGACAGCACGGGGCTGCTCGATCCCGCCGCGATCCGCGCCGCGGTCGCGGCGCAGGACCATCACCAGGTGGTGGCGACCCTCCTTGCGCTGGAGAACACCCACATGGTCTCGGGCGGCGTGCCCGTCGACCCGGCCCATATCGCCGCGTGCGTCGAGGCGGCTCAGGGCCTCGCGGTCCATCTGGACGGCGCGCGGCTGTTCAATGCGGCGGTCGCGCTCAAGTGCACGATGGCGGACCTCGCCGGTCCGTCCACGACGGTGATGAGCTGCCTCTCGAAGGGGCTCAGCGCACCGGTGGGATCGCTGCTCGCTGGCCCCGCGGACCTCATCGACGCCGGCAGGATCGAGCGCAAGCGCCTCGGCGGAACGATGCGGCAGGCGGGGATCATTGCCGCCGCGGGACTGATCGCGCTCGACACGATGGTCGACCGGCTCGCGGACGACCATCACCGCGCGTCGCGCTTGGCGGGAGCCGTCGCCGACATCATCGCCCCTGACTTCGATCCGGCTCGCTGCCGCACGAACATCGTTGCGTTCGACCACGCGGATGCCGTCGGGATCGTCCAACGGCTGGCGGCGAATGGCGTCCTGGGCGACACGATCGGCCCGCAGCGAGTGCGTCTCGTGGTCCACTCGGGCATCACCGACGAGCACATCGAAGCGGTCATCGCGGCGCTGCGCACCGTCTGAGCCCGTGCCGGGATCGCCGGGGTAGCCTTTGGCGGTCCGGCCGATCCGACGAACAGGCACCATGGCACTCGACCTCCTCCACCTCTCCTCCGTCGTCCAACGCCCCCTGGTCGACCGCGAGGGCGACCGGATCGGCCGCGTCCAGGACGTCGTGGCCAGGCTCGGGACCGACCCCCATCCCGTCGTCGTCGGGATCGTCGTGCGGATCGAGGGCAGGGACCTGTTCGTCCCGATCCGAAAGATCGCCTCGCTCGGCGGCGGGCGCGTGCAGTTCGACGGCAAGCGGGTCGACCTTCGCAAGTTCGAGCGGCGCGAGGGCGAGGTGCTCCTGTCGTCCGACCTGCTCGCACGGCACCTGATCAACTTTGTCCGGGGACGGCTCATCACGGCGAACGAGATCGAGCTCGCCGAAGTGGAGGGCACCTGGGAGGTCGTCGGCGTGGATGCGGGCCGCCGTCCGTTGCTCCGCAGGATCCTCGGCGGACGCCTCGGCAGCCGGGTGTCGACCACCAGCCTGGTGGATTTCGCGCAGATCGAGCCGTTCATGGGACACGTGCCCACCGCGAAGATGCGGATCCCCTACCGGAGCCTCTCGAAGCTGCATCCCGCACAGATCGCCGACCTCGTCGAGGCGGCAAGCCACGAGGAGGGCGAGGAGATCATCGAGGCGGTCGGCCTCGACCGCGAACTCGAGGCAGACGTCTTCGAGGAGCTCGACACCGAGCACCAGGTGGAGTTCATCGACCAGCGAAGCAACGAGGACGCGGCGCGGCTCCTCTCGCGAATGGCGCCCGACGACGCGGCGGACCTCATCAGCGAGGTCGACCAGGAGCGCCGGATGCCCCTGCTCGAGCTCATGGCCGAGCCCCAGCAGGTCAAGGTCAGGAACCTGCTCAGCTTCCCCGCGGAGTCCGCGGGCGGTCTCATGAGCCCGGACTACGCCGCAGTGACGGCGACGGCAACCGTCCTCGAGGCCCTCGACGCGATCCGGACGTCCAGCGCGCCGATCGAGGCCCTCAACGTGCTGTTCGTGCTCGACGAGCAGGGTCACCTCGCCGGATCCGTGCCGGTCACCAAGCTGGTTCGGTCGCGTCCGACCGACCAGGTCGCCGACGTGATGCGATCGGATCCCGCGCACGTCCACGCCCACTGGGACGTCCACAGGATGGCCAGGACCATGAGCGACTACAACCTCACGGTCGTGCCGGTCCTCGACGAGGAGCACGGCCACGTGCTCGGGGTCGTCACGGTCGACGACCTCCTGGAACTGCTCCTGCCGCAAGGCTGGCGCCGCGAGTTCGGCATGTCGGTGGTCGAGGAGTGACCACTGCTGCTGCGCTGCGCGCCACCGAATGCTGCGGCCTACGAAGGGGGGTCAGCTGAAACCCCCAAGTAGTCCGAGCCGCCCCGGGCGGCTCGTTCCGCAGACAGATTCCGGCCGACGGGCGCGGAGGTGCTCCTTCCTCTCGTCGTAGCCGTTCGGTCGCGGCCCGCGACCACGACGACCGAGAGGAGGTGAGATGCCAGCAGCACACGACCACGGACGGCCGACAGCCGAGTCCAGCGAGATCCAGGGCGCCTTCGGGACCATCAGGGAGCATGACGTGGGCGCCCGCGTGGGGGCGCGGGCCCGGTTGCTCACGCTGCTCGCGATTCTCGGTCCCGGCCTCATCGTCACGGTGGGCGACAACGACGCCGGCGGGCTCACCACATACGCCCAGGCCGGCCAGGGCTACGGGCTCACGCTGCTGTGGACGCTGCTGCTGTGCATCCCCGTGCTCATCGTCAACCAGGAGATGGTGGCCCGCCTCGGCGCGGTCACCGGCGTGGGCCACGCGAAGCTCATCACGGAGCGGTTCGGCCGCCTGTGGGGCACCGTGGCCGTCACGTGCATCCTCATCACCAACTTCCTCATCATCGTCACCGAGTTCATCGGCGTGTCCCTGTCGCTCACCTACTTCGGGGTGAGCGACTACATCTCGGTGCCGCTCGCCGCCCTCGGGCTGTTCGCGATCATCGCCACGGGCAGCTACCGGCGCTGGGAGCGGATCATGTTCGTCTTCGTGGTCGTCAGCCTGCTCGCGATCCCACTGCTCGTCATGTCGCACCCGACCGCGCACGCGGTGCTCCACGGCCTCTTCGTCCCGAGCGCGCAGGGCGGCTTCAAGCCACTCGCGGTGCTGCTCGTGATCTCCATCGTCGGCACGACCGTCGCGCCGTGGCAGCTCTACTTCCAGCAGTCGAACATCGTCGACAAGAAGATCACGACGCGGTGGCTCAACTACGAGCGGGCGGACACGATCATCGGGACCGCCGTCGTCATCATCACCGCGATCATGATCGTCTCGGCCGTCGCCGCCGGGCTCGCGGGCACCTCGGCCTCGGGCCCGGCGAATGTCTCGAACGCCCTGGCGATCGCCCAGGACCTCAAGCGCTACGTCGGCAACGCGTCAGGGACGATCTTCGCGATCCTCCTGCTCAACGCATCGATCATCGGGGCCGCCACGGTCACGCTCGCGAGCAGCTATGCGATCGGGGACGTCTCGGGACTGCGCCAGTCGCTCAGTGCGCGGGTGCGTGACGCGAAGGGGTTCTACAGCCTCATCGCGGTGCTGATCGGGGTTGCGGCGGGGTCCGTGCTCGTGAGCGACGCGCACGCCCAGGGGATCGTGACGCTCGCGGTCCAGGCCCTGTGCGGGATCCTCCTGCCGGCGACCACGGTGTTCGCGCTCCTGCTGTGCAACGACCGTGAGGTGCTCGGACCCTGGGCGAACGGGAAGTGGCTGAACCTCCTGGCCCTCGCGATCGTGCTCGCGCTCTTCGCGCTCTCCGCCACCCTGATGGCGACGACCGTCCTGCCGAGCACACCGGTCCTCCCGATGCTCGAGGTTCTGGGCGTGATCGCGATCGTCGTCTACGCGATCGCCGCGCCCCTGATGTTCCGTCGGGCCTCCGCGGAGCCCGTGCATCCCGCCACGGCGGACAAGTTCGACTGGCGGACCCCGAGGCTCACCTTGATGACCCTCGCCCCGAAGCCGCTCGGGCGAAGGGTGCTCTTCGGCTTCATCGGCCTCTACCTGGCCGTCTCCTCGACCCTCCTCGTCGTGCGGGTGATCCGCCTGATCGTCGGGTGACGGACGCCGCCAAGGACCATCTCGCACCGAGATGCCGCCCGCCTCCCCGGTAGGGTGTCGCCGTGCCAGCCGACCGGACCCTCCTGTGCGTGCACGCGCACCCCGACGACGAGGCGCTGTTCACGGCCGGGGTCATGGCCCGCTACGCCGCCGAGGGGGTGCGCAGCGTGCTCGTCACGTGCACCGACGGCGGGCTCGGATTCGCCGACGGGGGCGTCGGTCCGGGCGAGGACGGCCACGATGCCGACGCGGTGGGCCGTGCCCGCAGGGCTGAGCTCGAGGCGTCGGCCGCGATCCTCGGCGTCTCGAGGCTCGAGCTGCTGGGCTACGCGGACTCGGGCATGGCGGGGTGGGCGCAGAACGGCCTGGCGACGTCCTTCATCAACCAGCCCGTCGGCGACGTGGCGGCGAGGATCGCCGAGGTGATCGCCGACGAGCGCCCCCAGGTCGTCGTCACCTACGACGCCAACGGCTTCTACGGCCACCCCGACCACATCCACACGCACCTCGCGACGATGGCGGCGGTTGCGTCGACCGACGCCGTGCGGAAGGTCTACTTCCCGGCGATCCCGCAGTCGATGCTCGACGCCTTCCTCTCGATGGCCGTCGACGCCGGCATGGTCCTGCCCGAGTGGCTGGAGGACCCCGACTGGGGGAGCCCCGACGAGCTGGTCGCCACCGAGATCGACTGCACGCCCTGGGTGCGCGCGAAGCATGCGGCCCTGGCCGCCCACGCATCCCAGGGGGACAACGACGACCTGGTCGCGATGCCCGACGAGCTGTTCGACGCCGTCTTCGGGGTGGAGCGGTTCATCCGCGCCCTGGACCTGACGGGCACGCCCCTGCCCGAGGACGACCTCTTCGCGGGGGTCGCGTGAGCGAGCACCTGACGCTCCTGTGCGTGCACGCGCACCCCGACGACGAGTCGTCGTCGACCGGGGGCATCCTCCGCACCTACGCCGACGAGGGCATCCGCACCGTGCTCGTCACCTGCACGGACGGTTCCCTCGGCGACGCACCGGACGGGACCACGCCCGAGCTCGAGCACCACGAGCCTGACGAGGTCGCGGCGCACCGGCTCGTGGAGCTGCGCAACGCCGCGTCGATCCTCGGGGTCGCGAGGCTCGAGATCCTCGGGTTCAAGGACTCCGGCATGGTTGGCTGGCCCCAGAACGACGTGCCGGGCTCCTTCTGGTCGACGCCGGTCGAGGAGGCTGCCGCTCGGCTGGTCCCGATCCTCCTGGAAGAGCGGCCGCAGGTGATCGTGACCTACGACGAGAAGGGCGGGTACGGCCACCCCGACCACATCCAGACCCACCGGATAACAGTGGCCGCGCTCCAGATGTCAGGCCTCACGGCGAGCCTCTACTTCACAGCGATCCCGAAGTCGGCGTTCGCGGAGTTCCGCAGCGTGATCGAGGAGGTGCAGCGCGAGGCGGAGGCCGAGGCGGGCACCGCCGCGGGACAGGACAGTTCGGATGACGGTGCTGCGGACGAGGAGGGGCCGGACAACGACTTCGGGACACCCGACGAGCTGATCGGCGCGGTCATCGACGTGTCGGGCGCGGTCGACGCGAAGTTCGATGCGCTCGCCGCCCACGGGAGCCAGACGGAGCGCTCCTTCTTCATGAAGATCGGCCGCGAGCGGTTCCGTGCGATGTTCCGGCGCGAGGCCTTCGTCCGCGCGGTGGACCCGTTCGATCTCACCGGGGTTGCCGACGACCTGTTCGCCCCCTGGCGCACCTGACGCGCGTGCCCGCCGCGGTGGAACCGCTCAGCATCCGCGAGGCCCGGCGCGCGTCGCTCCACGCGCAGGGCATGCTCGGGCCCAGGCTGCGCGGTGGCCCCGCGGGGCTCGTGGAGCACCTTCGCGCGGTGCAGCTGGACACCATCGCGGTGCTCGCGAGGTCCCACGAGCTCGTCGCCTACGCGCGCCTCGGCGCAGTGGCGCGGTCGTCCATCGAGCGGGCGTTGTGGGGACCGCGGTCCGAGACCTTCGAGTACTGGAGCCACGCCGCGTGCGTCCTGCCGCTCGACAGCTGGCCGAGCTACGCCGCGGCGCGCCGGAAGCGCCGCGCAAGGGGTCGACGCTGGCACCAGCTCGAGGACCTCGTGACGAGCTGCGCGGGAGTGACCGGCCGACTGCGAGTCGAGGGCCCGCTCACGGCACGCCAGCTGGGAGGCGCCAAGTCCGGTGGGTCGTGGTGGGAGTGGTCGCAGGTGAAGATCGCAGCCGAGTGGCTGCTCGACACCGGCGAGCTCGTGTGCCGTGAGCGCCGGGGCTTCGAGCGCGTCTACGACCTCGCCGAACGAGCGATCCCCGCCGAGCTGCTGGCCGAGGAACCCGATGACGAGACCTGCGCGAGGCGGCTCGTCGAATCCGCATCCCGCGCGCTCGGGGTCGCGACGGCCGCCGACATCGCCGCGTACCACGGGATGCTCGTCTCGGCCGTCCGCTCGGTGCTCGCCGACGTGGACGTCGTGCAGGTGCGGGTGGATGGCTGGTCGGCACCTGCCTACGCGTCACCTGCGGCGCTCCAGGCGCTCGGCGCGCCGCTGCGCGGCCGATCGACCATCCTCAGCCCGTTCGACTCGCTCATCTGGGACCGCGCGCGCGTCGAGCGACTGTTCGGTGTCCGGCTTCGACTCGAGGCCTACGTCCCTGGCCACAAGCGGACCGTCGGGTACTTCGCGATGCCCGTGCTCGCCGCCGATCGCATCGTCGGGCTCGTCGACCCGAAGCGCGACGGGGCGACCCTGCGCGCGCGCCACGTGGTCCTCGAGGCTGCCGATGCCCCGCGGCACACGGCGAAGGCGCTGGCTGCAGCTGCATCATGGGTCGGCTGCGACACCGTCGTGGTCGATCGCGTCACGCCCGTCGGTCGACTCGACGAGGTCCGGTCCGCGGTTCGCGACGAAGCCGGGTGACCGCGCGGTCGTCAGGTCGCCGCGGTGATCGCTGCGGCGACCGATTCGGGATCCGCGCAGCCGACCAGCAGCTGCACGAACGACTGGCCCTCCAAGGTGATCTTCACGCCCCGATGGCCGTCGTGGTGGATCACCGCGAACGTCTTGTCGCCCTTGGAGACGAGCGTGCCCACCATCGTGACCCCCGGGATCCCGGTCCCGGGCGCCCGCACGCCGTGGACCTCCTTCAGGAGATCGTCGATGACCGTGACGGATCGCACCGAGGAGGCCGGGACGCGGATGTCGTCGTGGAACGATTCCGCGCGCTCGAGCTTGGTGAGGGCGACGACCAGGTCACCGCCCTCGATCGTCAGGTCGGCCACGCCCGTTCCTCCCCCTCGCCTAGTAGCGGTAGGTGTCGGGCTTGTAGGGCCCGTCCTTCGGGATCCCGAGGTACGCCGCCTGCTCGTCGGTGAGCTCGGTGAGCTTCACACCGAGCGCGTCGAGGTGGAGGCGCGCAACCTTCTCGTCGAGATGCTTGGGAAGCGTGTGGACGCCCGTCTCGTACTCGCCGCCGGCCGTGTAGAGCTCGACCTGCGCCATCACCTGGTTGGTGAACGAGTTCGACATCACGAAGCTCGGGTGCCCCGTCGCATTGCCGAGGTTCAAGAGGCGCCCCTCGGAGAGCACGATGATCGTGTTGCCGGCAGAGAAGGTCCAGGTGTCCACCTGCGGCTTGATCGTGTCGCGCACGACTCCGGGGAAATCGGTGAGCCCCGCCATGTCGATCTCGTTGTCGAAGTGGCCGATGTTGCCCACGATGCACTGGTGCTTCATGCGCGACATCTGGTCCGCCGTCACCACGCCGCGGTTCCCCGTCGCCGTGATGATGATGTCCGCGTAGCCGATGGCGTCCTCGAGGGTGGTGACCTGGTAGCCGTCCATCGCGGCCTGCAGGGCGCAGATGGGGTCGATCTCGGTCACGATCACGCGCGCGCCCTGGCCCCGGAGGCTCTCGGCGCAGCCCTTGCCGACGTCGCCGTAGCCGCAGACGACGGCGACCTTCCCGCCGATCAGCACGTCGGTGGCGCGGTTGATGCCGTCGATGAGGCTGTGGCGGCAGCCGTACTTGTTGTCGAACTTCGACTTCGTGACGGCGTCGTTGACGTTGATGGCCGGGAACAGCAGGATCCCGTCGCGGGCCATCTCGTAGAGGCGGTGCACGCCGGTCGTTGTCTCCTCGGATACCCCGCGGATGCCTGCTGCCATGGTCGTCCACTTGCCCGGGGACGCGGCCAGCGAGGCGGTGAGGACGGCCAGCACTATGGCGTACTCCTCGTTGTCGGCCGTCGAGGGGTCGGGTACCACGCCCGCCTTCTCGAACTCGACGCCCTTGTGCACGAGCAGGGTCGCGTCGCCCCCGTCGTCGAGGATCATCGTCGGCCCGTCATGGCCCGGCCAGGTGAGCGCCTGCTCGGTGCACCACCAATAGTCCTCCAGGGTCTCGCCCTTCCAGGCGAACACCGGGATGCCCTGCGGGTCGGCGTGCGTGCCCGTCGGTCCGACGGCGACCGCCGCCGCCGCGTGGTCCTGGGTCGAGAAGATGTTGCAGCTGGCCCAGCGGACGTCCGCGCCAAGCGCGGCGAGTGTCTCGATGAGCACGGCCGTCTGGACGGTCATGTGCAGGCTGCCGGTGATCCTCGAGCCGGCCAGCGGCTGGGAAGCGGCGTGCTCGGCGCGCATGGCCATGAGGCCGGGCATCTCGTGCTCGGCGAGGTTGATCTCCTTGCGGCCGAAGTCGGCGAGGGACAGGTCTGCGACCTTGAAGTCGTTGGTTGCCATAGCGGAGTCTCCTGGGTCTTGGGCGCGAACGCTCAACTGGTGGGAGCTCAGCGCCGACCTCTGTCGCTACACGCCTCTGCGTCCGCAACTATAGCGGGGCGACTCGCTCGCGGGCCGGCTCAGAGGTCTTTGTGCATCCCGATCGACGCGACCTCGTAGCCGAGGGAGCCGTAGAGCGAGCGGGCAGCGGCGTTCGGCCCGAAGACGTTGAGCGCGATCCTCGAACCTCCGCGCGTGCGGGTCCAGTCCTCGGCGGCCTCCATCGCCGCCCGACCGAGACCCCGGCCCCGGAACCCCTCGTCGATCTCGACCTTGAAGACGAACCAGGTGTCCCCGTCGCCGTTGAACGGGGGTCCCATCCAGAGCGTGCCGACGACCTCGCCATCGTCCAGGACGTCCATGACGTGATGCCCCGCGGCAGGCCTGCCACCGGGGAACGTCACCGCGTGCTGGGTCTCGGACGTCCGCCGCGCGACCTGCTCATCCTCGCCCGCGCCGACCCGCTGGGCGATGTAGTCGGCCGTGTGCACCGGGAGCCAGGCGTCGAAGCCCGCCTCCGTCTTGTCCCGGAGCCGAACGGCCCGGCCGCTCCTGGCTCGACGATCAGGGGCGACCGCGCGCCCCGGCCGATGCGAGCCGCGCAGCGCCTCGAGGACCTGCACCGCCCGATCGGCTTCCGCGTCGGGCACGAGCAGATGGTCGTGGTGCAGTCCCGCGAGCACGTTGCAGGCGATGCCCGCATCGGCCAGCGCCGTGGCGACCGCAGCGGTCAGCCCGACCGCGTCGAGCGCTGTCTCCGCCTCGATGGTGATCCACGCGGCGGCGAACGCGGGCTCGAGGCCGAGCTCGACCGCATGGTCCAGATCCACGACGGCCGTGCGTCCTTCCGACTCGACGATCACCGCCAGGCACCGCGAGGGATCGACACGCCCGTCGTCCCCGACGTACGCATACGACCCGGGCCGGCGCGCGACGACGAGCGCCGAGAGGACTGCAGCAACGTCGCGCTCGGCCACGCGCTACACCCCGACGCGGAACTCCACGACATCGCCCTCGCGCATGACGTAGTCGCGTCCCTCGATCCTGGCCTTGCCCGCAGTGCGCAGCGCGCCGATCGTCCCCGCCTCGACCAGGTCGTCGTAGGACACGACCTCCGCCTTGATGAAGTGCTTCTCGAAGTCGGTGTGGATCACGCCTGCCGCCTCCGGCGCGGTCGCGCCGATCCTGATGGTCCAGGCACGGGACTCCTTCGGACCCGCCGTGAGGAACGTCTGCAGCCCGAGCGTCGTGAACCCGACCCGGGCAAGCTGGGCGAGGCCCGACTCGGTCTGTCCGTACTCGGCCAGCAGCTCCGCCGAGTCCTCGGGATCGAGGCCCGCGACCTCGGCCTCGAGCTTCGCGCACAGCACGACGCACGGCGCGGGCGCGACGAGCGCGGCGAGCTCCCCGCGCTTCGCGGGGTCGGCCAGCGTCGCCTCGTCGACGTTGAAGGCGTAGATGAAGGGCTTGGCGGTGAGCAGATGGAGGTCCGCCAGGGCGGCGAGGTCCAGCTCCTTGGCAGCTGCGGCGATGGTGCGGCCCGAGTCGAGCACGCGCTGGGCCGCGAGCACCGCGTTGAGCTGGACCGAGGACCCTCCGGGTCGCTTCGCATCGCGCTCGAGCCGCTTCAGGGACTTCTCGACAGTCTGGAGGTCCGCGAGGATCAGCTCGGTCTCGATCGTCGAGATGTCGTCGCCGGGATGCACCCGGCCCTCGACGTGGATGACGTCATCGTCCACGAATGCCCGCACGACCTCGCAGATCGCGTCGGTCTCGCGGATCGCGGCCAGGAACTGGTTCCCGAGTCCCTCGCCCTCGCTCGCGCCGCGCACGATGCCGGCGATGTCGACGAACGTGACCGCGGCAGGCACGACCTTCTCGGAGTCGAACAGCGCCGCGAGCCTCCCGAGGCGGGGATCAGGCACCTCGACGATGCCCACGTTGGGCTCGATCGTGGCGAACGGGTAGTTCGCCGCGAGCACCTCGTTCTGTGTCAGCGCGTTGAAGAGCGTCGACTTCCCGACGTTCGGCAGTCCGACGATCCCGATTGATAGCCCCATGGCAACCTCCCGCGAGAGGCTACGCGCCGCGGCGTCCCCCGGGTGTCGGCCGCGCCCGCCTTGTTATCGTGGTCCGCGGTCCCCGAATGATCGGGGGCACCGAACGGGCGGGGATGCATGCAGGGTTCTGCAGGAGGTGCGACGGCGACGGCATCGCCCGGGCTCCTCGCCGCACCCGGCTACGCGCAGGCCGCGACCATCGACATCCCCTCGCTCGTCAGCTCGCAGGACCGGTTGCGCCGCTTCCTCGCGGGGCTGCCCGGTGTGGACCGGGTGGGCTGCGAGGCGAGGGCGGCCTCGCTTTCGACCCGCTCCATCAAGGCGGACTCGAAACTGCGAGCGATCGACCTGGCCATCTCGATGGTGGACCTCACGACCCTCGAGGGCGCCGACACGCGGGGGAAGGTCATCCAGCTCTGCGCGAAGGCCCGCCGTCCCGAGCCCGCGGACCCATCCGTGCCCGCAGTCGCGGCGGTCTGCGTGTACCCCGACCTCGTGGGCGTCGCCAAGTCCGCGCTCGCCGGCAGCGACGTCGCTGTGGCCTCCGTCGCGACTGCGTTCCCGTCCGGGCGCGCATCGCTTGCCGTGAAGCTCGCAGACCTGCACGACGCGGTCGCCGCCGGCGCGGACGAGGTCGACATGGTGATCGACCGCGGGGCGTTCCTCGAGGGCCGGGTGGCAAGGGTCCTTGAGGAGATCGTCGCCGTGAAGGCGGCCTGCGGGACCGCGCACCTGAAGGTCATCTTGGAGACCGGCGAGCTCGCCACCTATGACAACGTCCGAGCCGCGTCGTGGCTCGCGATGCTCGGCGGCGCCGACTTCATCAAGACCTCCACGGGCAAGGTCGCGCCCGCATCGACCCTGCCTGTCGCCCTCGTGATGCTCGAGGCCGTCCGCGACTTCCACGCGGTGACCGGTCGCGCCGTCGGCGTGAAGGTGGCTGGCGGGATCCGCTCCACCAAGGACGCCATCCGGTACCTCGTCGTTGTCAACGAGACGGTCGGGGCTCCATGGCTCGGTGCGGACCGCTTCCGGTTCGGCGCGTCGAGCCTCCTCAACGACCTGCTCCAGCAGCGCCGCAAGCAGCTCACCGGGGCGTACGCCGGCACCGACGACGTGAGTTTCGAGTGACGACCCCGACGGTGCCGACCCCCGAGCACACGGCCTTCGAGTACGCGCCGGCCCCCGAGTCGAGGGCGGTGCTGTCGCTCCAGCCGTCGTACGGGCTCTTCATCGGCGGCGCCTTCGTCGATCCGCTCGACGGGGGCACGTTCAAGACCGTCAGCCCGTCGTCCGAGGAGGTCCTCGCCGAGGTGACCCAGGCGGGGCCGCGCGATGTGGACGCTGCGGTCGCCTCGGCGCGTGCAGCGTTCGACGGACCGTGGGGGAGGATGCCGGGTCGCGAGCGCTCGAAGTACCTGTTCCGCATCGCACGCCTGATCCAGGAGCGGTCCCGCGAGCTCGCGGTGGTCGAGACGCTCGACAACGGCAAGCCAATCCGCGAGTCGCGCGACGTCGATGTCCCGCTCGCCGCTGCGCACTTCTTCTACTACGCCGGCTGGGCGGACAAGCTCGACCACGCGGGGTTCGGCCCCTCCCCGCGGCCGCTTGGCGTGGCAGGGCAGGTGATCCCCTGGAACTTCCCCCTCCTCATGGCGGCCTGGAAGCTCGCACCGGCGCTCGCGACGGGCAACACCTGCGTGCTGAAGCCGGCCGAGACGACCCCGCTCTCCGCGCTCGTGCTCGCCGACATCCTCCAGCAGGCGGAGCTGCCGCCCGGGGTCGTCAACATCCTCACGGGCGACGGATCGACAGGCGCCTCGCTGGTGTCGCACGAGGGGATCGACAAGGTCGCGTTCACCGGCTCGACCGAGGTCGGCCGCAGGATCGCCGAGTCGGTCGCTGGCACGCACAAGCGACTCACGCTGGAGCTCGGTGGCAAGGCCGCGAACATCGTGTTCGCGGACGCCCCGATCGACCAGGCCGTCGAGGGGATCGTCAACGGGATCTTCTTCAACCAGGGGCACGTCTGCTGTGCGGGGTCTCGGCTACTCGTCGAGGAGTCCGTGGCCGAGACGGTCGTCGAGATGCTCAAGCGACGACTTGCGACCCTTCGGCTCGGGGATCCGATGGACAAGAACACGGACATCGGCGCGATCAACTCCAAGGAGCAGCTGGACCGGATCATCGCGCTGGTCAACGCCGGTGTCAGCGAGGGCGCCGACCGCTGGAGCCCGGCGTGCACGCTGCCGGAGCGGGGCTGGTGGTTCCCGCCGACGGTCTTCACGGACGTCTCGCCCTCGCACCGGATCGCCCGGGAGGAGATCTTCGGACCGGTGCTGTCGGTCCTCACGTTCCGGACTCCCGAGGAGGCCGTCGCCAAGGCGAACAACACGACGTACGGCCTGTCGGCCGGGGTGTGGACCGAGAAGGGGAGCCGGATCCTCGCGATGGCGGACCAGCTGCGCGCGGGCGTCGTCTGGGCGAACACGTTCAACCGGTTCGACCCGACGAGCCCGTTCGGCGGCTTCAAGGAATCCGGCTTCGGTCGCGAGGGCGGCCGCCACGGCCTCGGGGCGTACCTCGATGCCTGAGCCGCGCGTCGAGGTCCGCAAGACCTACAAGCTGTTCATCGCCGGGGCCTTCCCGCGCTCGGAGTCGGGGCGCTCCTACGTCGTCAACGCGGCCGACGGAACCTTCCTCGCCAACGTTGCGTGGGCGTCTCGCAAGGACGCCCGTGACGCCGTCGTCGCCGCGCGAGCCGCACTTGCAGGGTGGTCGGCGGCCACCGCCTACAACCGCGGCCAGGTCCTCTACCGGGTGGCCGAGCTCCTCGAGGACCGACGCGGCCAGTTCGTTGACGCCGTGCGCGAGTCGGAGGGCGTCACCGCGCGCACTGCATCGGCGCAGGTGTCCGCGGCCATCGACCGGTGGGTCTGGTACGCCGGGTGGACCGACAAGCTCGCGCAGGTCGCCGGATCGACCAATCCGGTCGCTGGTCCGTACTTCAACTTCTCCGTCCCCGAGCCCACCGGCGTCATCGCCGTCGTCGCGCCCACGGACTCCACGCTGCTCGGCCTCGTCTCGGTCGTCGCCCCCGCGGTGGCGGCCGCGAACACGGTCGTCGTCCTCGCCGATGAGCACCGCCCGCTGCCCGCGGTCACCCTCGCCGAGGTGCTGGCGACGTCCGATGTCCCCGCCGGCGTCATCAACCTGCTGACCGGACCGATCGAGGAGCTCGCGCCCGTGCTGGCGTCGCACCGCGACGTCGACGGCATCGACCTCGCGGGTGCGGCCGGCGATCTGGCGGGGCCCCTCGAGGCGGCCGGCGCCACGAACATCAAGCGGATTTCGCGCCCCGCGTTGCCGGGGCACGACTGGTCGCGGGACCCAGGGACGTCGCGGCTGCTGCGGTTCGTCGAGATCAAGACCGTCTGGCACCCGATCGGGACCTGACGGGGGACCCGTTGCGGCGGGTTCGGTACGCTTCGCCGATGTCCGCACCCGACCCGTTCGAGCTCGCAGCACTGGCCGCCGACGCCATCGTCGAGGGCACCGGCGGCCGTCGTCCGGACGTCGCGATCGTCCTCGGCTCCGGATGGCTTCCCGCCGTCGAGACCCTCGGCGATCCGGTCGTCGAGCTCTCCACGGCGACACTCCCCGGCTTCCCCGTCCCGACGGTCGCCGGCCACCACGGCGCCGTTCGCGCGCTCGACATCGGCGACACGAGGGTCTGGGTCCTGGTCGGCCGCGTCCACTTCTATGAGGGCCGGTCCGAGGCAGAGGTCGTCCACGCGGTGCGTGCCGCGGCGATCGCGGGATCCCCGATCGTCGTCCTCACGAACGCCGCCGGCGGGCTCAATCCGGCGTGGCCCCCGGGCACCGCCGCGCTCATCACCGACCACCTCAACCTGACCAACCTGTCGCCGCTCTCGGGCCCGCCGCCGCCAGAGCCGTACGCGTCGCGGTTCGTGGACCTCTCCGAGGTGTACTCGCGCCGGCTCCGCGACCTGGCCCTCGAGGTCGACCCGTCGCTGCGCCAGGGCGTCTACGCGGCCCTGCGGGGCCCGCACTACGAGACGCCAGCGGAGATCCGGATGCTCCAGACGATGGGGGCCGACCTCGTCGGGATGTCAACTGCGCTGGAGGCGATCGCCGCACGCCACTTGGGTGCAGAGGTGCTCGGGATCTCGCTCGTGACGAACCACGCGGCGGGCGTCTCGCCGACGCCGCTCAACCATCTCGAGGTGCTCGAGGCCGGCACGGCCGCCGCGCCGGGGCTCGGCAGGCTGCTGCGGTCCCTCATCGAGCGGCTGTGAGCACCGGCGCCATCGACCCCGCGCTCGAGAGCGCGGCGAGAACCTGGATCGAGCAGGACCCCGACGAGGAGACCCGGGCCGAGCTGCGCGATCTGCTCGATCGCGGCGACGCCGTGACGCTCCACGAGCGGTTTGACGCGCCGCTCACCTTCGGGACGGCAGGACTGCGCGGCGTCGTCGGTGCAGGTCCCGGCGCCATGAACCGCCTCGTCGTCCGGCGCACCGCCGCCGGCGTGGCGGACTGGGTGCGTGCCAAGGGCAGCGACGCGCCGGCCGCGGGCATCGTGGTCGGCCGTGACGCGCGTCGCGGGTCCGAGGCGTTCGCGCGCGACACGGTGGAGGTGGCCTCTGCTGCGGGTGTCGCGGTCCACGCCTTCGCCCGCCCGCTGCCGACGCCGATCACGGCGTTCGCGGTGCGCGAGCTGCACGCGGCCGCCGGCGTGGTCGTCACCGCGAGCCACAATCCGGCGCGCGACAACGGCTACAAGGTCTACGACGAGGACGGTTCCCAGATCATCGCCCCCGCAGACCAGCAGATCGAGGCCGCGTCGCGTCGGCTGGCCGAGAGGCCGGCCGCCCCCGCCGAGTCGCCGGGTGCCGTCACGGCGGTCGACGAGGCTGCGCTCCTCGCCACCTACTGCGACGGCGTCCTCGCCCTCGTCGACCCTGCAGGCCCCCGCGACCTCTCGGTCGTCTACACGCCCCTGCACGGGGTCGGGGGAGCCGTGACGCCGGCCCTCCTCGAAGCAGCGGGATTCCGGGTCACCGTGGTGCCCGAGCAGGCTGCTCCGGACCCGGCCTTCCCCACCGTCGCATTCCCAAATCCCGAGGAGCCCGGGGCTCTCGACCTCGCCCTGGCGCTCGCAGAGAGCGCGGACGCCGACCTCGTCGTCGCGAACGATCCCGACGCAGACCGCCTGTGCATCGCAGTCAACGACCGCGGTCGCTGGCGCGCGCTCAGCGGCGATGAGCTCGGCGCCCTGCTCGGCGACCAGCTCTGCAGCGCGACGGTCGGGCCGGACCGGCTCGTCGCGACGACGATCGTCTCGTCCTCGATGCTCCAGTCGATCGCGGAGAGCCATGGCGTCGCGTTCACGCAGACCTTGACCGGGTTCAAGTGGCTGGCGCGCGCCGCGCACGGGACCGGCCGGCGCCTCGTCTTCGCGTACGAGGAGGCGCTCGGCTACGCGGTCAGCGACGCCGTCGCTGACAAGGACGGGATGTCCGCCGCCGTCGTCGCGTGCGCGCTCGCCGCGCGGCACAAGGCGCAGGGCACGACGCTGCTCGGCGCGCTCGACGCGCTCGCAGCCCGACACGGCGTGCACCTCACGGCGCAGGTCTCGACGCGCAGGGAGGGAGCGGACGGCCCCGAGCAGATCGCCGCGATCGTCGAGTCGTTCCGAACAGCGCCGCCCGAGACGCTCGGCGGCATCGCGGTGACCGAGGCCGCCGACCTCGCCCTCGGCTACGACGGGCTGCCGCCCACCGAGGGGATCCTCCTGCGGGCGGGGACCCAGGTGCGCGTCGTCGTGCGTCCGAGCGGGACCGAGCCGAAGCTGAAGGCCTACATCGAGGTCGTGACCGCGCCACCGGGACCCGACGGGCTCGCCGCCGCCCGCCACGGTGCAGGCGACCTGCTTGCCGTGGTGCGAGGGGAGATCGCGGAGCGCTGCGACCCGAGCTAGCCGCGAGCCGTGTCCGTGCGGACGGCCTCGGCGCTCAGGGCCGCGTACCGGGGCTTGATCACGCCGTTGATGATCGCGAGCCGCTCGTCGAACGGGTGGAACGCGCTCTTCATCGCGTTCAGCGTGAGCCACTCGAGGTCGCCGAACCCCCAGCCGAACGCGTCGCACACCGCCGCCATCTCCGACGTCATGCTCACGCCGCTCATCAGGCGGTTGTCGGTGTTCAGCGTCACGCGGAACCGGAGCCTCCGCAGCAGCCCGATGGGGTGCTCGGCGAGGGACCGGACCGCACCGGTGTGCACGTTGGACGTGGGGCACAGCTCGAGGGGGATCCGCCGGTCCCTGACGTAGTTCGCCAGCCTGCCGAGCGTGACGGTCCCGTCGTCGGCGACGGAGATGTCGTCGACGATGCGGACGCCGTGGCCGAGGCGCTCCGCGTTGCACCACTGCAGGGCCTCCCAGATCGACGGGAGCCCGAAAGCCTCGCCGGCATGCAGGGTGGCGTGGAAGTTCTCGCGCTGGATCAGCTGGAAGGCGTCGAGGTGCCGGGTCGGGGGGTAGCCCGCCTCGGCGCCGGCGACGTCGAAGCCGCACACGCCGGCATCGCGGAACGCGACGGCGAGCTCGGCGATCTCGCGGGACCTCGCCGCGGTGCGCATGGCGGTCAGCAGCGCCCGCACGATGATGGGCCTGCCCGCCTCCGCGGCTGCCGCAGCGCCCGACTCGAATCCCTCGAGGACCGCCTCGACCACCGAGTCGAGCTCCATGCCGCCATCGGTGTGCAGCTCGGGCGCGAACCGCACCTCCGCGTAGACGACGCCGTCCTGGGCGAGGTCCTCGACGCACTCGCGTGCCACCCTCGCGATGGCGTCCTTCTGCTGCATGACCCCGACGGTGTGGGTGAAGCCCTCGAGGTACCGAACGAGGTCCCGACGGGGCATGTCGCTCGCGAACCACTCCGCGAGCTCGCCGACATCGGTCGTGGGGAGCCCCGTGTAGCCGACCTCACGGGCGAGATCGACCACCGTCGAGGGCCGGAGCCCGCCGTCGAGGTGGTCGTGGAGGAGGACCTTCGGGGCTCGGAGCAGCTGGTCAGGAGTCGGCGTCACGACCGAAGCGTAACGGCCAGTGCGGGGGCGTTCCGGCCTCAGGAGCCGATCCGCTCGAGGACGAGCGGACCCGGTGCCACCGGACCGTCAGTGATGTCGATCGCCCCGTCAAGGGCCGCGCTGGCCCGATCGAGGACGGACGCTCTGTCCGCGTGGAGCTCGAAGACGGGCTGGCCCTCCTCGACCTCGTCACCGGGCTTCGCGAGGCACACGACGCCCGCGGCTGCGCTGACGGAGTCCTCCTTGCGCGCCCTGCCCGCGCCGAGCCGCCACGCCGCGACGCCGACCGCGAGCGCGTCCATGCGGCTGATCCTGCCGCTGCGCTTCGCCACGATCGGCTCGATGACCCGCGCCACGGGCATCGGTGCATCGGGATCGCCGCCCTGGGCGGTGATCATGGCGCGGTAGGCCGCATACGCGCTCCCGTCACGGAGGCGCGCTGCGGGGTCCTCGCCTGTGATTCCCGCGAGGGCGAGCATCTCGTGCGCGAGGGCCACGGTGACCTCGACCACGTCGGCAGGTCCGCCGCCCTGCAGGACCTCGACGGACTCGGTCACCTCGAGCCCGTTGCCGGCGGCACGGCCAAGGGGCGCGTCCATGGCGGTCAGCATCGCCATCGTCGCCACGCCGTGGTCGCCGCCCAGCCCCACCATCGTGCGTGCGAGCAGCGCCGCGCGCTCGCGGTCCTTCATGAACGCGCCGACGCCGACCTTCACGTCCAGCACCAGCGAGGCGGTCCCCTCCGCGATCTTCTTGGACATGATCGAGGCGGCGATCAGGGGGATGGACTCGACCGTGGCGGTCACGTCGCGGAGCGAGTACAGCTTGCGGTCGGCCGGAGCGAGCCCCTCGCCCGCCGCGCAGATGACCGCACCGACCTCGTCGAGCTGGCGGACGATCTCCTCGTTGCTCAGGTGCGCGCGCCAGCCGGGGATCGACTCGAGCTTGTCGAGCGTCCCGCCGGTGTGGCCGAGGCCGCGACCGGAGAGCTGCGGCACGGCGGCGCCGCAGGCGGCGACGAGGGGAGCCAGGATCAGAGAGACCTTGTCGCCCACGCCGCCCGTCGAGTGCTTGTCGACGGTGGGTCGCGAGACACCCGAGAGGTCGAGCCGATCCCCGGACTCGATCATCGCGGCGGTCCAGGTCGAGAGCTCTGGTGCGGACATGCCGTTCAGCAGCACCGCCATCAGGAGGGCAGCCATCTGCTCGTCGGCGACGCCGCCCTTGGTGTAGGCGTCGATCACCCACCGGATCGCGTCGTCGCTCAGCACCTCGTGGTCCCGCTTCGTGCGGATGACCTCGACGGCGTCGAAGGCCGAACTCACCCGAGTTCCGTGCGTCCGGCGAGCTCGGCGGCGTCGAACGCACCGGGGAGCAGCGCGGCCAGCCGCACCGGGTCGCGGTCGTGACCGGCGTCGAGCGCGAGCTCGCCGCCGCCGTGCTCCAGGAGGACCTGCCTGCACCGCCCGCACGGCGCGATGGGATCCCCGTCGCCCGCGACGACGCTGACCGCGACGAGGCGACCGTGCCCGCCGCTCACGAGTGCCGACACGAGGCTGCACTCCGCACAGAGCGTGAGGCCGAAGCTCGCGTTCTCGACGTTGCAGCCGGTGACGACCTCGCCGTCGGAGCAGAGGCCCGCTGCGCCGACGCGCAGACCCGAGTACGGCGCGTGCGCCCTGGTCGCGACGTCTCGGGCGGCCCCGCGGAGCTTCGCCCAGTCGACCGTGGGCGCGTCGTTGGAGCCCGTCGCCATCGGCACCGAACACTACTCTCAACATCGTGCCTTCCCTCGGTGACGCCGTCCTTTCCGTGTCCGAGGAGGTCGGCCAGGCTCTCGCCGATGGCCGCGGCGTCGTCGCCCTCGAGACGACGATCCTCGTGCACGGCCTGCCGCCGTCGGACGCCGCCCGCGTGGGCGCACTGATAGAGGCGGAGATCCGCCTGGCCGGAGCGGTGCCCGCGACGATCGGTGTCGTTGCTGGCCGCTGCGTCATCGGCCTGAGCGGAGCGGAGATCGAGCGGCTGATCGAGACCCGCGACGACGTCGCGAAGCTCTCGTCGAGGGACCTCGGCTTCGCGATCGCGCGGGGGACGAGCGGCGCGACCACGGTCGCCGGGACCATCGTGCTCGCCGCGCGCGCGGGGATCTCTGTGATGGCGACGGGGGGCCTCGGCGGCGTGCACCGCGGCGCAGCCCAGTCGTTCGACGAGTCCGCCGACCTCACGGCCCTCTCGCGGACCAGGGTGCTCGTCGTCGCGTCCGGGGTCAAGTCCATCCTCGACGTGCCCGCGACGCTGGAGCGCCTCGAGACACTGGGGGTGCCGGTCGCCTCGGTCGGGCAACGCCGGTTCGCCGGCTTCTACGTCGCCGACAGCGGGATCGAAGTCGATGCCGTCGTGGCGTCGCCGGCCGAGGCTGCCGCCGCGTTCGCCGCTCACCTCTCCGTGGGGGGGTCCTCGGGGATGCTCATCGCCAACCCGGTGCCGATCGAGGACCAGATGGACCCCGAGGAGCATGCCGCCATCCTGCGCTCCGGGCTGGCGGAGCTCGACGCACGGGGGATCACGGGCAAAGGCGTCACGCCATTTCTGCTCGCACACTTCGCGTCGGCATCACGGGGGACGAGCGTGTCGGTGAACACCGCCCTCGTGCTGTCCAACGCCGCGTTCGCGGGCGGCACGGCAACTGCCTTCGCACAGGTCGGCACCCGGACCGAACAGACATGAGCTCGCATGCGGACGACGCGGAGGTCGCGGACCACGCGGACGACGCGGACAGGGCGGACAGGGCGGACAGGGCGGACAGGGCGGACAGGGCGGACGATGCGCTCCAGGTCGTCGTGGTCGGGGACATCATGGTGGACGTCATCGTCCGGCTGGGAGGTCCGCTCGCCATCGCCTCGGACACGCCCTCCGCGATCACGGTGCACCCCGGCGGCGCTGCGGCGAACCAGGCCGTCTGGCTCGCACGCGGCGGGGTGCCGACGGCGATGGTCGCCGCGATCGGCTCGGACCCGCTCGGCGATGCGGCGATCCGCGAGCTGGCAGCCGCCGGCGTCAGCCCGTGGGTGGTGCTGGTCGACGGAGCGCCAACAGGGGTCGTCGTCGCCCTGGTCGACAACAGCGGTCAGCGGTCAATGCTCACCGACCGCGGGGCGAACCTCGCGCTGACGCCGGGTGCCGTGGAGTCCGCGCTCAGCGGCCTCGAGGGCCGGGTGCACCTGCACCTCTCGGGGTACGTGCTCTACGACGCGCGCTCGCGAGCGGCCGGCCGCCACGCGCTCGAGATCGCGAGGGACCGCGGGTACTCCGTCTCGATTGACGCCTGCTCCGCGGGGCCGCTCGCCGCGGTGGGAGCGGACCTGTTCTTGGGCTGGGCATCCGGCGCAGACTGGCTCTTCCTGAACCGCGAGGAGCTCGCCGTGCTGACGGGAGCGACGGACGTCGAGGCAGGGGCGCTCTCGCTCGCCACCGGCGTCCGCGAAGTGGTGCTCACCCTCGGAGCCGATGGCGTGATCGTCGCTCGACTGGGCGAGCCAGCGGTCCGTGTCCGGGCCCTCGACGCAGCGGTGGCTGACACGACCGGCGCCGGCGACGCACTGAGCGGCACCTACCTTGCCCGTCGGCTCCTCGGCGAGGGGATCGACGCGGGGCTCTCGGCCGCGCTGCATGCGTCGGCGGCCGTCGTGGCCTCGCCCGGCGCGAGATCCTTCAGCGCGGGCTACTCGCGCGAGTAGGGGACGCCGTCGGCGGCAGGCGGGCGGATGCGGCCCACCAGTCCGGCGACCGCGGCGATCGTGATGATGTAGGGGAGGGCCGAGATCAGCTCGGTCGGCACGCCGATCTGCGATGAATACAGGTTCAGCTGCGAGCCGATCGCGATGGTGAACCCGAAGAGCATCGTGGCGGACAGGGCGCCCCACGGGCGCCAGCGGCCGAAGATCATGATCGCCAGCGCGATGAACCCCTCGCCGTTGGTGATCCCGTACTCGAACGGGATGCCCTGGCCGATCGTGAAGACGGCGCCGCCGATGCCCGCGATCACGCCCCCGAGGATCACCGTCGAGTACTTGATGCGCAGCACGTTGAGGCCGACGGTCTCGGATGCACGGGGCTTCTCCCCGACGGACCGGACCCGCAGGCCCCATCGGGTCCGGAAGAGCCCGTAGTTCGCGAGCGCGACGAGGATGACCGCGAGGTAGACGAAGTAGGTCTGGTCGAAGAGGATCGGCCCGAAGAACGGGATCTTCGACAGCCCGGGTATCGCCATCGGGAAGGCCCCGTAGCCCTGGTTGAGCCACTGCTTGGAGTCGAGGACCTGGGACATCATGAACTGCGTCAAACCGGTGCAGAACGCGACGATGACCACGCCGACGATGATCTGGTCGGCCTTGAAGTGCAGGGCCATGTAGGCGAGCACGGTGCCGAGGAGCCCGCCGAGGACCGCCGCGGCGATCGTCCCCGACACGAGGCCGCCGGTGGAGTGGCCGATCACGCTCGCGACCATGGCGCTGCCCATCGCACCGAGCATGAACTGGCCCTCCACGGCGATGTTCACCACGCCGGACCGTTCGCAGAGCACACCCGACAGTGAGCCGTAGATGAGCGGCGTCGCCGAGATGAAAGCGAGGCCGAGGATGCCCGTCAGCTCCAGCGCCGGCACCGTGCCGACGTTCGATCCCCTCGAGACCCAGATGAGGAACGAGAGCAGGAAGAGTGCGACGGCCGCGAAGAAGATGGGGAAGGCCGCCTTGGAGAAGCGCACGATGATGAGCGCGATGCCCGCCGCGATCGTGATCCCTCCGAAGAGCCAGGCCGTGCCCGCGACGGGGACCGTCAGCGTCTTCAGCTGATCGCCCGAGCCGTTGACATGCGCGAGCAGCGCCACGACCCAGGCGCAGAGCAGCGCGCCGACGACCAGCAGGAGCACCGCGAGGGCCTTCAACCTGTGGCGGACAAGGAGGACGACGCCACCGGCGATGCACAGGATGCCGAGCACGATGACGACGACGCGCATCGCCGATGAGAGCGCCGGGACCGATGTCGCGGTGTTGGAGGAGAAGTCGATCGTGGACTGCAGGGACGAGTTGGTCCTGAAGCCGAAGATCCAGACCTCGATGACACCGAGGATGACGGTGGCGATCCCGAGCCCGAGGGACCGTCCGCGACTGACCGAACGGAGGTTCTCGAGCGTGACGACCTCGGGGGAGGCAGCCTTCGACGCCTGCTGGGCCTGCTCGAGCACCGCGGTCAACTCGCCCACGCTCCCGTGGTCACCGCTCGGCCGGCCTCGCCCACGTCCTTCAGCTTGAACAGGGCGACGACGAGCGCCGGCGTTGCGACGCAGAACACGATGACCGCCTCGATGACGAGCGCGAGGCTGTAGTCGATGTTCGTGGGCGTCACGATCTGCATGTGGTGGCCGCCGGCCTGGAGGCCACCGAAGAGCAGCGCCGCGAGGAACACGCCCCACGGCTTGCTGCGCCCAAGCAGGGCGACCGTGATCGCGTCGAAGCCGATCGTCCCGCCGTAGCCGTTGGTCAGGCTGTGGTCGATGCCCGCGACCTGCACCATCCCGGCGAGGCCGACAAGCGCGCCGGCGATGCACAGCGCCATCACGACGACCCGCTTCGAGTTGACGCCGGCCGTGCGCGCCGCCTCAGGGTTGGCGCCCACCATCTGGAACTCGAATCCCGTCGTGCTCCGGTTGAGGAACCAGCTGACCCCGAAGACTGCTGCGACCGCGATGATGAATCCCAGGTTCACCTGAAGCGTCCCGCTCAGCCACCCGAGGAGGCGCGGGAGCTGACCGCTCGGCACGATGCTCTTCGAGAGACCCTCGGACTCCCCCGGAAGCTGGAACGGTGCATGCAGGAGCAGGAACGTCAGGAAGAACAGCATGATGTAATTCATCATCATCGTGGTGATGACCTCGTGGGTCCCCGTGCTTGCCTTCAGGATGCCCGCGATGGATGCGACAAGGAGCCCGCCGATCACCCCGGCGAGGATCTCGAGCGGTATCTGGACGACACCGGGGGCGTGGACGCTGAACCCGATGTAGGTGGCGGCGATCGCCCCACCGATCAGCTGGCCCTGTCCGCCGATGTCGAACAGCGACGTCCGGAAGCCGACTGCGAGCCCGAGGCCCGCCAAGGTCAGGGGGGTGGCGTAGGTGAGGGTCGCCGAGATCGGCCCGAGTGCCACCGCCCAGTTGTCCTTGGAGGGGTGCGCGATCGCCGTCCAGACCGCGCGGGGGTCGGCGATGGCGCCGACGACCAGCTGCTCGTAGGCACCGAAGACCGTGTTGAAGTTGAGCGCGATCGTCCCGCGGGGGTGGGAGAAGAAGCTGCCCCACGAGCGCAGGAGCTCCGGCGTCGTGAGGATGATGAGCACGGCGCCGAATGCGAGACCCACGACGAATGCAAGCGCAGTCACGAGGAAGATGTTCGCCTCACGTGTCCGCCGCGCGATCCGCAGGACCCTGTTCGGACCATTCTGCTCGGCGACCGGCCGTGCCGCGACGTCCGTCACGAGACAGCCCCCACGGGATCGCTTCCGATCTCGGACGAACCGGCCATCATGAGTCCCAGCTGCTCGCGGCTCGTCGTCGGCGGGACGACACCCACGATCCTGCCCTCGAACATGACCGCGATGCGGTCCCCGAGCGCAACGACCTCGTCCAGTTCGCTCGAGACGATGATGACGGCGGACCCGCTGTCACGGTCGGCGACGATCTGGCGGTGGACGTACTCGATGGACCCGACGTCGAGCCCGCGGGTGGGCTGCGAGCAGATGAGCGCCTTGAGGGGCCTCGAGAGCTCGCGGGCCACGACGACCTTCTGCTGGTTGCCGCCCGACAGCGTGCCGACCGCAACCTGGCTGTTCTGCGCCCGGATGTCGAACTCGTCCAGCCGCCTCGCGCCGTTCTCCCTGATGGCCTTCAGGTTCCTCGATCCCCGTCGGGAGAACTCGGGGCGCCGCTGCATGTCGAGGACGAGGTTGTCCTCGATGGACATGGAGAGCACGAGCCCGTGGCGCTGGCGGTCCTCGGGAATGTGCCCCACGCCAGCGTCGAGCATCTGGCGCACCGTGCTGCCGTGGATGTCATTGCCGTCGAGCGTGATCGTGCCGGCCACGGTCGGCCGGAGTCCTGTCAGCGCCTCGACGAGCTCGGTCTGGCCATTGCCCTGTACGCCGGCGATGGCGAGGATCTCGCCCTTGCGGACCTCGAGGTTGAGGTCCTGCACCGCAGTGAGGCCCCGATCGTCCTCGACGAACAGGTTGTGCACCTCGAGCACGACGTCGCCCGGTGCCGCCTCGGCCTTGTCGACGACGAGATTCACGGCTCGGCCCACCATGAGCGACGCGAGCGAGTCCTCGTCCGCCTCGGACGGCGTCGTGCTGCCCACGACCTCTCCGAGCCGCATCACGGTGATGCGGTCCGCGACGGCGAGGACCTCCTTGAGCTTGTGCGTGATGAAGACGATGGATTTGCCCTGGGCCGTCAGCGACCGCATGATCACGAAGAGCGCCTCGGTCTCCTGGGGGGTGAGCACGGCGGTGGGCTCGTCAAGGATGAGCACCTCAGCGTCGCGGTCGAGCGCCTTCAGGATCTCGACTCGCTGCTGCATCCCGATGGGGAGGTTCTCAACGATCGCATCAGGGTCGACGTCGAGCCCGTACTTCGCCGAGACCTCGCCGATCTCCTCCGCTGCCTTCCGACGGTCGAGGACGGGCCACGGCCGCACCGGCTCGAAGCCCAGCACGACGTTCTCGGCCACGGAGAACACGGGCACCAGCATGAAGTGCTGGTGCACCATGCCGATCCGCAGGGAGACCGCGTCCTTGGGATCCCTGATCACCACCGGCTCGTCGTCGATGAGGACCTGGCCCTCGTCGGGCGTGAGCATGCCGAAAAGCACGTTCATGAGGGTGGACTTCCCAGCGCCGTTCTCGCCGAGGAGGCAGTGGATCTCACCGGGCTCGACAATCAGATTGACGTCGTGGTTCGCCACCAACGTGCCGAACCGCTTCGTGATGCCCCTCAGCTCGAGCTTCATCGGAAGGTGACCATAGCCCTCTGCCCGGGAACGGCGAGGAGGCCGGGTCCGAAGACCCGGCCTCCTCGCACGCACTACCTCTTGCGTCGTGTTACGACGCGACCTTGATGGCTCCAGAGATGATCTTGGCCTGCAGGGTCTTGAGCTCGGTGAGAACCGCCGCCGAGACCTTGTACTTGGCGTTCTCGATGAACGCAGCGCCGCCGTTCTTGAGCGTGCCGACGTAGTCGCCGCCCTTGAACTTGCCGCCCGCCTGGGTCAGGACCGCGGACTCAACCGAGGCCGTGACGCCCTTGGTCACGCTGGAGAGGAAGATGCTGCAGTCCGCAGCGTCGTTCACGCATCCGTTCGTGTCGACCCACTCCACGTTCGCCTTCGCGGACGGGTGCGCCTGGTTCCACAGGTTCACCGCAGCCGTCGTGCCGAGCCCGTCGCCGCCGGCCACCGGGAAGATGGTCGAGGCGCCAGCCTGCAGGAACGCGGTCGAGTCGGTCTGCGCGAGGCCCGTGTTGGTGAAGCTGCCGATGAAGGTGCCCGTCTGGGTCTTCTCGTCCCATCCGAGGAGCTTCACGGACTTGGCACCCTTGGCCTTGTGCGCGTCGTAGTACGCCACGCCCTCAGCGAAGCCGTCCATGTAGATCGTGACCGATCCGAACTGCTCGCCACCGTCCGTCGCGACCACACCGGTC
>Ga0181534_10000411_pt1 | contig 30104 bp, 52 predicted proteins | sample PEATcosm2014_Bin_37_FD_119758 | JGI IMG/M metagenome (GOLD analysis project Ga0181534, IMG submission 119758) | Peatland microbial communities from MTU Mesocosm Facility, Houghton, MI, USA - PEATcosm2014_Bin17_10_metaG | ecosystem: Environmental > Terrestrial > Soil > Wetlands > Peat | place...
CCCCTAGTATACAGGGGGGTAGGTGAAACCCCCCCCACCAGAAAACCCCTTCCCTTTTTCCCTCAAAGTGTGCATCACCAAGCGTTTTCTCGGCCTTTTCGCCCTCTTTGGACCGCCCCGCACACAGACACTTGCGCCTACACGCTGTTTACAGCACCATACCGACAGTTTTGCATGTATTCGGCATGTAATCCTAGGCTCGAAAACAAGGGGAATCGAGCTCAGCCATAGAAACTCTAACCAATGTGCAAGTTTGCTAGGTCGCTGTCATGATCTGCTTACACGCCGAGGCGTGGGTTTTTCGGTTCTAGATGCAAGGGAAAAGTGACTTGGTGGTTTTCTCTTGACAATGCTCGAGTAGCGGCTTCCGTCTTTCTTCTTGACTCTAGGGTAGTGGGTGGAGTAGGGGGCTCTCCCTTGTAGATTGCAATCGTCCGAGTCTCTCTTGCAAGTGCGACTTTGGGCATGTACGAAGGAAGGCATGAGTACCGAGTTCGAAGCCAAGCTCATCTCCCTTCTGCTCCGTTTCGTCGCCGCCTACGAGCGACACTCGGAGGCGAGCGTGTCTCGCATGGCCGAGATGTCTCACGACGACGAGATTCGCAGGAAGCGCTGGATCCTCGAGAAAGAGCTCGACGATCGCTACCGCCTCACGGACGAGGACATGGCAGCGAGGAAGGCCAACGATGAGGTTGTCTATGAGGTGAACCGTCTCAACCTCGAGAACGCCCGGCGATGGGGCCTTCGCTCATGGGCCGACCTTGACTCCACCTACGGCCACGGCGACGATCTTCCGAAGGCCCTAGCCGACGCCGAGCGCCTACGCGCCGAGCTCACGGCCCTCGAGCAAAGGGGCTGCGTGCTTGCCGAGGAGCTGAGAAGGACCCTGAACGAGCGCGAGAGCGCAGATCGGACGAGCAAGTGAGACCCCACTTCACCTTCTCTTCCCTCGCAAGGCTCTACGACCACCTCCGGTGCCAAGAGCTGAATCTCTCCCCCGGCGAGCTCGCGCTTCTCGAGATGCTCGCGACGCTCGACCGCCCGACGCAGACCGAGGTCGCGACAGCGCTCCTCATTCACGTGACGGACGTCTCGCGGCGGCGAGAGAAGCTTGTCGCCGCGGGCTACGTGACCCTCGAACGGAGCCCCAAGAACCTGACGCTCGCGATCTTGAGCGTGACGAGGGATGGCCGAGCCTTCCTCTCGGGCGCTGTCGAGCGAGCCTCCGAGCGCGCGTGTAGTGCTCTTTTCCTTACGAGCCCGGTGAAGCACCTTGCGGAGCTCGAGCGCGCGTTCCGGGCGCTCGAGAAGAACGTCATCTCAGACTACCGCCAGCCCCTACGCCCCGACCAGACGCCCGAGCCGCTCCCACTCTCGGTCCAGCGCGCGAGGCAGCACTCGCGGACGTACTACCAGCGGCACAAGAAGAAGCTAGAGCTACCGCCGAAGCCGGTGTCGAACGCGCCGCCGTTCGACAAGTCGAAGAAGGGAGCGAAGAAGGGAGCGAAGAAGCGATGATGGTCCTCGGCTGCCCCGACTGCAAGAGGACCTTCGACCACGACCCGAGCCCCAAGGGTCCGTGGCCCCCCATCTGTCTTTCGTGCAAGCAACGCTCGCGCTTCGTCGGCTGGGCGGGTTCGGTGAAGTGGGAAGGCGAGCAGCAAGCCGCCTTCCGTCATCCCTTCCGCCATCTCACCGCCGCGAGCATCCTCGCTCCTCTCGTACTTCTCGCCGCCGCGTGCTCCTCGTCCCCCTCGCTCCCGACCCCGTGCCAGGGGGACCGCCTCGGAGGCCACGCGTGCGAGGTGAGCGGCGTCATGACCTGGTGTACCTGGAACGACCTCTGTCCGAACGGAGAGGAGTGCGCGGGCGTCCCCGAGCCTGACGGCGGGCTCTACGAGGGCACGTGCGAGACGCCGAGGGTGCTATGAACACGTCCCGCGACGGCTGAGGCTCCCCCTCCCGTCAGCCAAGGAAGGGGCCCACATGACAGCCCTCTCCCCCGTGCGCCGGCCATGGGTGTCGCGAGACGCCGGCACTTTTCCTTTCTCGTACCGCTAACCCAATCAGGAGAGACCATCATGGCAGGTAAGAAGCAGAACGAACACGCGGCCGAAGTCGTCGACGACGGTCGCAACCGAGAGAAGAACGGCGCCGCCGCGCCCGAGTTCAAGGAGGCGGCGCCCATCCAGGGCTTCGACCTCGCGGCGAAGATGAGCGTGTGGAGCCCCAAGACGACCAAGACGGCCATCAAGGGCATCCTCATCGGGCTGATGGATCTGCCCTCCCCGTTCGAGAACCAAGATCGCTGGTGGGTCTACGTCATCGAGCTCACGGCGCCCGCGCAGGTCTCTGATTCGGAGGACGACGTCAAGACGATGCGCGTCGCCGAGGCCGGTGAGAAGGTGCTCGTGACCCAGACGGCGGTCCTGAAGCGCATCGAGCCCGCGGCCCTCGACCGTGCCCGCGTCTTCGAGGTCTACCTGAAGCCGGGCAAGCAGCAGGCGAACAAGGCCGGCACCGGGAAGGTCCAGCTCTTCGAGAGCATGACGGTCGGCCGGAGCTTCCAGCGCACGAGCAAGTACAACCTCCCGTCGATGTCAAGGGGTCCGCTCGCCCTCCCACCTGCCTCGGCCGAGCCGTTCCCCGGCCAGGACGACGCCCGCGGCGACGGCGACATCCCCTTCTGACGCACCGCAAGATGGCCGTGGACGAAGGTAGGGAGCTACGATGAGCCGTGCCGAAGAAGAGGGGCAAGAGGACAAGCGCGGCGAAGACGCGCTCCGCAAAGCCCTCGCCCTCTCGCGCCACGACTATCAAGCGTACCGGGACGGGGGCCTCAGGGCCCCCGACTTCCGGACGAACCTCGAAGCGCTCCACCAGGCCGTCGCCGAAGCCCTCACCCTCGGCGCCCTCCCGAAGTCGGAGGGCGAAGTCGCCCGCGCCGAAGGCTACCAAGCGGGGAGGAGAGACGGCTACGCGGAAGGCGCCCGCGACGGGAAGAAAGCCTACGAAGACGCGGCGCGAAAAGCCTACGCCGAAGGCTTCGAAGACGGGAGGAAAGCTCGCCCCGTCGAGAACGTCGAGCTCCCTTTCCACCGCCCCGCGTCCTTCGACTTCGAGGACAAGCAAAGGAAGCTCCGGGTCTTCATCCGTATCCAGGACGCCGAGGACTAGAGACGCGAGGGGTCGCTTCGCCTCGCCGAAGCCGCACAAGAGGGGGCGCCCGCCGACGAGGCGCCCCGAGAGCGATAAGGAGAAAGAGCGCCGCATCTTCGAGCGGCACAGGCGCGAGTGGCTCGAGCGCTGTAACCGCCCTCGTATCAAGGCTCGCATGGGCGAGCACCTTCGCGTCATGACCGAGGAGATGGAGGACATTGCGCGGCGCCTCAAGATCCTTCCCGTGCGCGACGCCGTCCGGGGCTACCTCTATCCTGACTGTCGCGCCATCGTGCGCCTTCGCTTCGCGGCGCCGCCGAGGAAGGACCCCGACGACGTCCTCTTCGACGTGTCGGAGGAGTTCGGACCGTGGAAGCCCGACCGATACGGGCGGGGCCCATGGTTCGAGGCGTCGCTCGTCTTCCACCCCGAGGACGGACGGAAGTACGCCTCGCGCATTATGAACGGCCTTCAGCAGATCCAGACCTTCGCGACGCGCTCCGCGCCGCGTCTCTTCGAAACCCTCCGTCTCGTCGTGTGGCCGAAGCTCAAGAGCCTCGGCTACCCCCCGCCCCTGGCCTATGTCTTCCGAGCCGCTCGCGCGCCGGACAACATGCGGCCGTTCATGAAGAAGGATCCTCCGGAATGACGCCGAAAACTACTCCGCCGCGCGTGCAGGTGTGCGTACCCCACGGCCCCCGAGGGCGAGGCCCGCTTCATCGCTCTCTCCGAGAAGCCGCGCGTGAGGCCGCGGTCTCGGTCTACTCCGACGAGCACGTGCCAGGCACGCGCGAGTGGATACGTACGGGTGACCCGTTACATCTCTCGAGGCCCTACCGCGCGAGGCTCACGATCGCCGCGACGAGGATCGCGACGGAGATGCTCAGGCTCGTAGAAGAAGGCGCGCTGGACGAAGCCGAGCCGTTCGAGCTCGTGAGAAGGCAGGCGTGAGCCTCACCCCCATCACGCGAGCCCCGAAGACGCACAAGATCGCGGTCTACGATCTCGAGTGGGTCCCCGAGACGTACGAGCTCCGCCTCGCGGGTTTCTTCGACGGTCAGCGCTACCGGAGCTTCCCGACGATCGAAGGCCTCCTGAACGTGATGCTCTCGCCGACGTACAAGCATCACCTCTTCCTCGCCCACGCGGGGGGCCTCGCCGACCAGAACTTCCTCCTCGGCGCCATGCAGCGCGTTCCGGAGCTCCGCGTGACGGCGGCGTTCTCGGGGAGCTCGGCCATCGTCGTCAAGGTCAAGTGGCGGAAGGACACGTACACCTTCCTCGATTCGTACTGGCTCCTCCGCGACAAGCTCGCGCACCTCGCGCCCTTCGTCGGGGCGGGGAAGAAGTCGCGGGGCTCCTGGAAGTGCGCGAGCTATCCGGAGTGCGGTCACGTCGGCCGCGCGTGCGCGAGCGCGCCGGAGTGCGGATGTGAGCCTGGCCCCGAGCCCTTGTGCATGTTCCGGGCGCCCTACGCCATCCTCCGTGACTACAACGAGCAGGACTGCCGCATCCTCTACGCCGCGATCGACGCGTTCCAGACGCGGCTCAACGAGATGGGGACGGAGATGCGGAGCACGATCGCGTCGACCGCGCTCGGTCTCTTCCGGATGGAGTACCTGTCCGAGAAGATCGAAACGTCGCCCGCGCGGAACGACGCGCTCCGCGCGAGCTACATCGCCTCGCGCGTCGAGGTCATCCGGCCGAGGCTCATGGTCCCCGGCAACTACTACGACGTGAACTCGTCCTTCCCCTTCGCCATGACGAAGCCGTGCCCCGGAGCCTACCTTGGACAGTCAAGACGTCTTCCGAAGGAGCCTGAACTTTACTTTGCGGATGCTACCGTGTCCGTGCCGGACATGTTCCTCCCGCCCCTGGGCGCGCGAGGCAAAGACGGGCGGATATACTTCCCCACGGGCAAGTGGCGCGGCCTCTTCGCACGCCCAGATCTCGAGCTTCTTCAGGAAGCCGGGGGGCGCATCGAACGCGTCCACGAGGTCACTCGCTTCGCTCCTTTCACGGATCTCGCCGCCTACGCCCTCGACCTCTACGAGCGAAGGCGCGTCGCAAAGAGAGAGGGCAAGCTCTTCCTCGCGCTCCTCCTCAAGTTCCTTCTGAACTCCTGCTACGGCAAGTTCGGCGAGCACCGGGAGAAAGAGCAGATGGTCATGCACCCGTACTCGGAGCTCTGCCCGCACGACGGCGCGCACGACTTCGACACGGACGAAGGCATCACGATGGCGTCCTGCGTCGAGCCGCTCTTTCCCGGCTGCATCCTCGTGTCGGAAGAGCGGAGCATCCCGCACGAGCACGTCGCCATCGCCTCGCATATCACGAGCGTCGCGCGGGCGACCCTCTATCGCTACATGCGCCAGTGCGGCGAAGACCTCTACTACTGCGACACGGACAGCGTGGTCACGTGCTCGGAGCTCCCCACGGGCTCCGCCCTCGGCGAGCTGAAGCTCGAGCACCGCCTCGTACCGGGCGAGGCGGGGAGCGTCGCCGCCGAGTTCGCCCAGCCGAAGCTCTATCGCATGACGATCGCGGAGGAGGGCGGGACGCGCACGGTCCAGGTGAAGAGCAAGGGCTTTTCGCGCCTCTCGAGCATGCAGTTTTCCGACCTCATCGCGGGGCGCGAAGTCGAGGTCGAGCGCATGTACCGCGTGAAGGAGTTCGCGCGCGAGCACAAGCGGTTCGGTGCCGCGGGTAAGAAGTTCGACAAGCGCATCCGCCTCGGCGCGTCGCGGCCGAAGCGGCAAGCGGAGGGGGAGAGCACGAGGCCGTGGACGTGGAAGGAGATTCAGGAACGATGGAGGCCGGCATGCTGACCCAGCACGCGGCGCCTAACACCCGGTACGACTACGACGTCATGGCGCGAGCGGTCGTCTGCCCTCAGTGCTGCGCGGAGGTCGGCAAGAAGTGCTGGGGCGCCTACGATCGCCGAGTAGGCTACTCACACGCGGCGCGCCGACGCCTCGCGAGCAAGCAGCGCGCGAGGGAAAAGCGCCGCCGACCTCTCAGCGGCGCCTGACCTGCCGCACGACCTCGGCGACGTGCCTCGCCGCGCGCACCGCGTCCGCCGCCCGAAGCGCGACGGGCCCGAGGTTCGCGATGGAGCCGAGCTGGGAGCGCCACGACGAGAGGAGCTCGGAGCGCTCGAGATGCTCGCACACCCCGTCTGGCATCGCTTCGACGATGCGCTGCATCTCTCGGAGCGTCGCGAGGAGGCGCGTCTTTGCTGGGATGGGGCGGAGGGTGAGGAGCGGGACTGTCACGTCATGAGCTCCTTCACGATCCAGGCGATGGCGACGAGCGCCGCTCCGACGGCGCCCGCCTTCATCCTCTCTCGCCAGAGACTCACTTGAACGGGCACCCGATGAGCTCAGTTTTGGAGCGAGCTTCTTCTATCGTCTTGTCGATGACGTCCATGTCTCACTCCTCGGGCGAGATCGTGATGACGTCCATCCTCGGGCGAGATCGTGATGACGTAGCGTCTCCCCGGCTTGAATCTTCCTTGATCCTCGGGGTGTGTGAACCGGAGGAAGAGTGGGTTGTCTTCCAACCTGCAAGCGCGGTCGTCCGGGTCGGCGAGCTCGACGAACTCCCATCCCTCACGGTCGACCTTCACCGACGCGCATACGACCTTTGATCGTGACGCTCATCGAAGGAGCTGAATCCCTGCGCTCTGCGCGCGCATGTTCGTCTTCGTCTGCTCGGCCGCGGCGACGAGCTTGTCGAACTTTGCCAGATCCTTCTCGCTCGCGTCGCCGAGGCGGACGAGGGTGTCGTAGTGCGTGATGCGCACCGGCACCGATTCCATGAAGAGGCCCTCACCGTAGGGGAGGCAGATGTTGTTGATCCCCTTGTCGTTCGTGAGGGTCATGAGCGAGTAGCAGGGCTGGACGACGATCTCGTCCTCGCCGTCCTCATCGTTGGGCTCGACCTCGCACCCGAAGAAGACTGAGGGGCCCACGGTCCAGTAGACCCACCCCTTTCCGACCTCGAGGGGCTCTCTTGTCACGAGACCCATGGCTCCGTTCGTTCCGTTCTTCATGACGACACCTCCACGGAGCTCGCGAGCTTCGGCCTCGGGATGGGGTAGAGGCGGAGGAGAAGCCAGCGCGGGGCGAGCTTCGTCCACCAGCCGAGCACCTCGGCCTGGTCCAGCCTCCACGTGAACATGCTGGTCGTCCCGTCGAGCATCTCGGCGTAGCCGGCGCACGTGACGGGCTCTTTCTTGTCGCGGTAGACCGTCTTCGGCTGGTCTGAGAGACGGATGACGACCCCGGACGGATGGATGCGCATCCAGCGGGCGAGGGGGTGTTCGTAGGACGGTGAGACTTCGACTCCAGTGAGCGGCATGGCGCCGAGTCTACCGCGGCGGAGGGCGCTTGTCCTCTTCTCTACTGCCGGGACCCTTGGCCCACTCGGGGGCGTAGCGCCTCGCGAGAATCCTGAGGAGCCCCACCGTCGTCGCCGTGGCGAGCCCGGCGAGCACCGATACGAGGACGTGGTGGGCGTCGTCGAGGGTCAGGTGCACGCTCGCCGTCACGGCGCCGTAGGAGATGTTCTCGAGGTGCTCGCGTACGTTCACGGCTCGCCTCAGGAGATGGCGCCCGTGAGACCGAAGGCCGCTTGAAGGTACGGAAGGAGCCGCCGCTCGTCGGCCTGGACCGCCGTGTCGCCCACGACGCTCGGCGCCGCGTCGAACGCGGCGAGCTCCGCGGGGGTCATGACCGCGATCTGGCTCCGGTCGAAGGCGATATGCTTGCCCGCGGCGTCGAAGAGCTGGACGATGACCGCGCGCGTCGCCGACTGTTGGGGGGTGTTCACGCGCTGGATCAGAAAGCCCACGTTCGCGATGGGCTGGGTTGCAGGCGCGTAGGGCTTCACGACGGGGGGATTGATCTTGATCATGGGGAGTTCCTCAGGTGAGAAGGCCGTACGCCTGGAGGGCGTCGTAGACCGCGTTGAGCATGCCTTGTTCGACGGCCGTGTAGGCTGCCCCAGCTGTAGCAGGCCCGCCGATCTGTTGCGAGACGGGGACGACGCCGAAGAAGCCGAGCTGGGTTCCGGAGACGGCGCCGAGGGCGATGTCCCCGGGGTTCGTGGTGAGAGCGTTGAGGCCGATGGCGATGGAGTCGAGGGCGCCGAGGCCGGTGAGGGCGCCTGTCCCGATCGATACCGAGTCTCCTCCTGCGGCCTGGTTGCTCGTGCCGATGGACACGTCCCCGGGAGCTTCGGCCGTGGCCGTGAAACCCATGGCGAAGCCGTTGTCCACGCTACTTCCTGAGTTCAGTCCGACCGCGAAACAGTTAGAACGACCGCTTGCAATCGCTCCAGCGAGCGCCGCTTCGGTGTCCGTGATCGTGACCCCGCCGCCTGAAAACGAGATGATGCCTCCCGCCGCATCTTGGAGGATGATCTGCGCGTCCCCGAACTCGAAGGAGCCTCCGGAGCTTGACGAGAAGGAAAAGACGCCCGACGACAGGTTGAGGATGTCGCCCGCCAGATCGCCGAGCTGGATGTCCCCTGGCGTCGTCACGACGGCCGTCGGTCCAATGGCGACGCTCTGAGACGCGGTCGCGGTCCCGCCTGCGACCTCGAAGCCCGCCGTCATGTCGAGCGGCTCGATGACGCCCCCCGTCCCGCCGACCTGCGTCCAGGGCCCTCCCCCGCCGCCACCCGTCGGGTAATTGACCGGCTGGAATCCCCCAAACGTCATGGCGTACTCCCGTCGATGACGAGCCCGAGGCTCGCGAGACTCGTGAGAAGGGACCCGAGCGCCGCGTTCCCTCCGCGGCTCCCCGTGACCGTGGGCTGGGCCGCAGGAGTCGCGGCGAAGAAGCCGAGGGCCATGGACGTAAGGGTCATGTTCCCGGTCCCATCGAGGACGATGGAGGAGCCCGCCACGTCGTTCACCTCGAGAGCCTCGGCGGATGACAGGACGACGCCGGCCGAGCACGTGAGGTAGTCGCCCGTCGCGTCGGCGAGTTGCATCGTGCCAGGCGTCAAGAAGATGTAGTCGCCGAACGAATCCGAGAGGTAGACGTCGCCGCCGTAGCGCCCCGTCGCGCCGCCTCCCCCTGCGAAGAGGATCTCGCCCGAGCCGCTCGTCGTGAGGGTGATGTTCAGGTTGTCGTTCGCGGAGAGGGCGAGGGCGTTCTGATTCGCATAGAGGGCGATGCCCTCCCCCGAGCCCATGTAGAAGGTGTCCCCCTTGCCTTCCGAGAGCGAGATGAAGTCCTGGGCGACGAGCGTGGCGCCGCCGTCGCTGAGGTCGAACGTGTCGAAGGAGGAGTCGCCGAGCTGCACTTCGCCCGCCGAGCTCGCGACCGCGCTCGCGCCGAGGGCGACGCTCCCCGCCCCGGACGCGACGCCGCCCGCAGCCTGCAAGCTCGCGGTCGGGTCGAGCGGCTCGATGACGCCCCCGGTCCCGCCGACTTGCGTCCAGGGCCCTCCCCCGCCGCCACCCGTCGGGTAATTGACCGGCTGGAAGCCGCCGAAGGTCATGCTTCCCCGATGGGCACGAGCGCGACGAGCACCTCGGTCACGGTCGACGCGTCGAGGGTTGCGGGGAGCTCGAAGGTGACTTCGGCCTGTCCCGCGCCCGCGCCGACCGACGCCGTCATCGTCGCGAAGGTGGCGTCGTAGCTCGTGTTCGGGGCAGAGAGGATCACGGGGAGGAGCGAGACGACGCCGCCGATGTTCTTCCAGGCGTAGACCGCCTCGGTCGAGAAGCTATCGCCCACGGGGTCCACGAGCGACGACTCGACGCGCGCCTGGACGAGGACGAGGTAGGTCGCCGTCTCATTGAGCGGCGGCGCGTTGAACCCGATCGTGACGGGCGCCGTGCCGGGCCCCGTGTACGTCGTGAGGCTCGTGAGCGCGTTACTCTCGCTCGCCAGATCGATGTTCTCGACGCCGTTCCCGATGAGGCTCCATTCGAGGGCCTCGGCCGGGATGCCCGAGACCAGGGTGATGGCGCACTCCCACGTCTCGCTCGCGCACCCGCGGAAGATCGCCTGGAGGTTCGTATTGTTCGAGACCGTCGCGGCCGACAGCGTGTACGTGCCGTACTTGACACGCTTGCCGTTCATGTAGACGTACGCGGTGACGACCGCGTTGTAGTACGCGGGGTCCTTGTTCGTGACGAGGTAGAAGGTCGCGCTCGTCCCGCTCCCGGGCGTCTTGCCGAGGGAGATGGGGACGCCGACCATCGACAGGTTCGTCTTGCCCCGAAGGGCGACGCCGCCGCCGCCTTGCTTGACGGAGCTTTGCTCGAGCTCCGTGAGACCGGTCAGATCGTCTGTCATAGCGTTTCCGCTCCATGGCAGATCGATTCGATGGAAACGCCGCCGATCTGCTCTCCGACCGCGCCCGACTTCACGACCGCGCCCGCTTCGATGGCCCAGACGAGCCCCGCGCCCGATACGCCGCTCCGGAGGAGGAACGAGTTCCCGTCCTGGGAGATGAGCCCTCCCGAGGGCCCGTCGCTCGGCACCGTGGTCGCCATGAAGCCGGCCGTGGGGTTCAGGGCGAACTGGCAGCGGTAAAGCTTCGCCGCGAGGGTCTGGACCGACAGGGCGACGTAGATCCACGCGTCATCAAACCCCGGCGCGCCGAGCGCGATGGGCGTCTGTCCAAGGTCGACGATGACGTCCAGGTTCGTGGCGTAGCCGGGCCCGTTCGGCGGCGACAGATCGCGCCCGTCGTGGGTCGTCGTGCCCACGAGGAGCGGTCCGGCCGCGGACTGGGCGAAGAGGGCCCCGCGCCACGACTTCGTGCTCCACGCGCTCCCGCGAAGCGCCCGAGGGCCCTTCACGGAAGCCGGGCGCCAGAGCTGGCGAAAGTAGTCGAGCGCCGCCATCGGGCCTCTACTCTACGCGCCGCGCGTCAGGACGTCGACAGGTTGGACGTGCGGACGATGTCGAAGGCGACGTCGGCGACGAGGGTCCCCGCCGTCGTGTTCTGGAGGTAGAACTGCCAGTAGGTCGTCTGCTTGAACTCGCGGCGCATCGCATACCGGCCGAGGAAGGCCGCGGAGCCCGAGATCATGGCGAAGGGGAGGTAGCCGGGACCGTTGCCCGCGGCCGAGGGGAAGAGTTCCGTGTTGCCGTCGATCTGGACGCGGAGCAGCATCCCTGCCATCGACGCGGCGGCGCCGTCGCGCGTGGTCGCGCGGATGCCGACCACGATGCCGTTCGAGGGCCACTGGATCGAGATGCCGTTCGTGGTCGTCGCGGCGGTCACCGTGTTCAGGTTGCTCGCGACGGTGTCGGTCGGCGAGACCTCGGCGACGGGGAGGAGCGCACGGCTCATCCCCTGGGCGAGGCGCATGAGGAGCCGCTGCGCGGTCGAGTCGTTCTCCTTCGGGTTCCACCCCTCGAGAGAGTCGCCGGGGCCCCCGAGGACCCCGAGCTTGACGAGCATCATTCTGAGCTGGTGTTCGTTCACGACACGGAACCTTTCTCGAAGCGCGACTCACGGGCGCGCTCCTCATGAGAGGAGCGCGTGAACTGCCGACCGCAGGTCAGTAGCTCGAGAGGGGGTTCACCGTGCAGCCGATGAGCACGACCATGATGTCCGCCCAGACCTGCGCCGCCGTCGGAGGCGTGTAGGGCGCGACGCCCGCGCCGGCCACGCGAGCGACCGAGCTGAACTGTGCGATCGTCGCGACCGGCTGCTCGACCTTCAGCTCGACGTTGAAGGCCGAGTCACCCTGGCCGCTGGACGCCCAGACCATGGGCTCGGGCAGGGGGTAGAAGTTCGAGGAGTGCGGGATGCCGTTCGTGATGGCGCCGACCGAGCGCGAGAGCTGGTCGGGGAGCGACGGCGCGACCGACCACGCCTCAGACGAGCCGAAGAGCCCGCCGCACGCCGGGAGCATCGACGGGATGCCCATCTTGTACTCGGTCGTGCCGTTCGTCTTGATCTTCACCGAGACGCTCTGGTCGAGCTGTTTCAGGAAGTTCGCATCCGTCTGGGCCAGGTACATGAGCGAGATGCCCTGGACGAGCACGATCTCGCCCGAGATCGTCTGGCTCGGCGTGAGGATGTTCGTGTCCGAGGCCGTCGCGTTGACGCCCGCGAGACCGGCCGAGTTCATGGGCGAGCCGATGCCGTAGGAGAAAGCCGTCACGTACCCGCCGGCGGGCAGGAGGTACTGGCCGGCGACGAGCGACGCTGCCGTGAACCTCACGCGCGAGTAGTAGGCGTTCCACTTGCTCTGGGTCTGCTTCGCGCGGACCATGGCGATGAGGTGCTTCTTCTGCGCGTAGGAGAGGTTCGAGAGCTTGCTCATGGTGGGGAACTCCGGGAGACGTGGGGCCCAGCGTCATCGACGCTCGGGACGTGCAAGGAAACGAGAGGGGTGTTACCGGGACGCGCGAAGACCGCCGCGCATCCCGCTCATGGCGCCGTCGAAGAAGCCTTCGTCGCTCGCGCCGATGCCGTGAAGGCTTCCGATGGCGCGGTGAAGGGCCCCGATGGGACGGTGAAGGGAGCCGAGGGGACGGTGGAGGCTCCCGTACATGCCCGTCATGGTGACGGACGGGTTCTGGGGGTTGTACGAGTTCGAGCTCGCGAGCGACGGGACCGCGCTGTAGACGAGCTTCGCGAGGGGGATGAGGAGGAGGCCCGTCGCGACGCCGCCGACGATGGCCGGGTTCGGAATGAACCAAGCCGCGAGGCCCGCGAGGCCGAGGAGGACGCCGTCCTGCATCGACGAGCTCTGGAGGCTCGTCACGGATGACGAGAGCTGGTCGAGGAGGAAGCTCGCCGCGATGCTCGTCACGACGCCCGCGCCGACCGCGATGGCGGCGACCATGAGGCCGTCCTTGCCGTTCGCCCGGTGCGCGCGCCAGCCGCGGACGTGGAAGAGGCTCTTGCCGTGCCGGTTTCGAACCTTGTAGGTCTGGATGCGGCGCCCCTTGTGCGAGCCCGAGGTGTAGCGCCGGGCGCGCGCGCGCCCCTTTCGCTTGGCCTTGTGGCGACGCGGGCGATGGGTTCCACCCGTGCGAGCGCCGCCGCCCGTCGGGTAGGCGGTCGCGACGCTGGGGTTTCGGCGACGGCGACGGTGCGCTCCGACCTTGCGCCGACGGGGAGAACCGCTCTTCTTGCGTCGCTTCGCCATGCTCTTTCTCCGTGGTGCCGAAGGACTGCCGGGGTTGTCGACCCTCATCCTGACGGCCATGGCTTGCAAGCTACCGCCTCTCAGGCGAAACTACGGAGCGTGCTACTTTTGACACACCGAGGACGGCCTACCGACCGGGACCGGCGCTCGTGACGACCCGAGAGGCCGCGCCGCGCGTCTCTCCCGCCCTCCGAGGCGACGCCATCGTAGCCCTCCGCGAGGCCATGGATCTGAAGGCCAAGGATCTGGCGACCGTTCTCGGCATCGCTCGAAAGACCCTCTACTGCTGGGAAGCCGACGGCTTCTTCCACGTCCACCACCATATCGCCGCCCAGCTCCTCGCCTGGCTCATGGAGCGGAGCGAGGCCGAGCTCCTCGCGATCGCCTCCGAGCTCCGGCGACGCCTCGCCCGGGACGACCAGTTCCTCGTCGTCTCGTGGGTCTACTCGCTGCCCGTCTCGGGGGAGTGGCGCGCGAGGCGCGCGTCGTGACGTTGTCGCTCTCGAAGTGGAACCATTACTTTAGCAGGATACCCCTCGACATGACCAAGCTCCGGGAGTACGCCCTCGCGCGGTTCGAGCTCGCCGCGCATAAGAAGGCCGAAGCCTTCCTCAACTTCGGCGCGGGCCCGAAGGAGACCGGCGACCGCTGGAACGCTTACCTCGCGTCGTGCGAGGAGTTCGCCGCCGCGTCGCGCGAGCTCGAAGCCGTCATCGTCGCGGAAGCGCGCGTGGTTCCTGAAGTGCCGCCGCCGTCCGACCGCGAGAGGTGAACGTTCTTCGCCTCGGCGAAGGCGACGACTTGCTCGACGACGAGGCCCCCGCACGCAAGTGCGATGTCCTCGGCGACGAGGCCCCCCGCGTTGATCTCACGAACGATGCACTCGGCGTCCTTCGTCCCGTCCGCGATGAGGGCGCCCTTGTTCGAGGACAGCCACGCGCACGAGGAGACGAGGAGGAAGAAGCCGACCAGTCGGTGTTTCAGAGGGTGACGTGACGAGTTCTCCTCGCCCACCATGCCGACCGGTCGGCTCATCCGATGATACCATGCCGCGTGATGCGGTAGGTCCCGCCGACGACGTAGAGGCGTCCGTCGACGCTCCCGTAGGCGAGGATGGGAGGGTTGCGGCGCGAGAAGGCGTGGTCGTAGATGACGCCTTGGGGGAGAGGCGGGTCGCTCCCCTTCGCCGTCAGGTACGAGACGTCGAGCATGTAGCCTAGAGCGATGAGACCGGTTCCGCCGTGCCGGGCATCATTGTCCCGAGGCTCCTGGATCACCCCGCGGAACGAGTCGAGGGGTGGGAGGCCCCAGTGCGACTCTTTGTACGAGGGGGGACGGCGAGACACGCGGGCTACCTCTTCGACTTGCGAGCCTTACGGCGGCGCGGGTTCGAGCACCGGACGCGCGTCTCGCTCACGCACCGGACGCGGCGCTTGGCGCTCTTCTTCGCGCGCTTCTTCGCGCTCGCCTTGCCATGCCGCGCGTAGACACGCCGCGCGATGGCCTCGGCGCCCGCGAGCGTCTTGCTCTCCCCGAGCTTCTTCTTGCCGTCCGCGCTCATGAGCACGTACTCGCTCCCGCGCTTCTTGATCTGGTCTCGCCGCGTTCGTCGCTTTCGTGCTGCCATGGTCGTCATCCTCCGAAGAAGCTCGAGCTGTCGTCGCTCTCGCCCGAGTCATCGGACGAGTCGTCATAGGTCCCGTCCGAGCTGCCCTGCGACACGTCGATGGAGGGCGAGACGGTGATGGAGGGCGAGGACGTGCTCGTGTTCGTCGTGCCTCCCCCGGAGCTCCCTGACGCGCCTCCGCCGCCGAGGACGTTGATGGTCGGCGAGGATGAGCCGCTCCCTCCGGTGTACGCCTTCCAGATGAGGTAGCCGAGGCCCGCGGCGACGAGGGCGAGGATCTGCGTGTTCTTCGAGACGGCCATGGATCGATGCTCGCGTCGGTGGGTCATAGGGATAGCTGCTGGAGGAGGGCGTTTTGCTGCGCCTGGTTCGTCTGCGCCCGGAGGTAGAGGAAGAGGTAGAGGGCCCCCATGGCGGCGAGGAGCTTCACGAGTCGCTCGTGTCGTCGGAGCCGAAGACGCTCCAGTTCGAGGGGTCGACGTCGGCCGCCGTCTGCTGGGCCTGGTTGAGCGCGGCGGTCGCGGCGGCGCTCGTGCTCGCGGCGTCCGAGTCGATGTCACTCGCCGTCTGCCCGAACTGCCCCGCCGTGTTCGAAAACGCCGAGCTCGCCTGGCTGAGGCTCCCCGCGGCGCACCCTGCGGCGCCGGCCGCCGCGCTCGCCGCACCGGCGACGGCGCTCGCGGCCTGGGTCGCGGCGGTCGTCGCCTTGTAGACGAAGTAGAGGAGGATCGCCCCGCCCCCGAGGATGAGGAGGGTCGTCGTCCCGTCGTTTTTCTTTCGCCGTCGAACCATGCTCATCCTCCGAAGTCTACTTCATCTCCCGCCGTCGTGGAAAACGCGCTCTCGCCCCCGCTGTCATCGCCCCCACCGTCATCCGGCGTCGGGTTCGGGACGTCGCCATCGCCGGGAGAGACGGCGGGCGCCGGCACGTTGCCGCTCGTGTTCGTCGGGATGCTCTGCCACTGGGAGGGCGGCGTCGTGAGCGACGGGACGAGGAAGGTGTTCGGGTTTGCCGCGGGCGCCGCCGTCATCTTCTTGTAGACGATGTACCCGAGGACCCCCGCTCCGAAGAGGAGGACGAGGGTCATCGCGTCGGGATTCCTCTTCCGTCTCGTGTGTCTCATGGGTAGTTGAGAGATCCGGAGTCGAGGTTGAGGTTCGAGTCGTCCGCGAGCGGCGTCACGGCGGCGGAGGGGTTCGTGCTCGCGCTCGGAGAGTAGTTCTTCCAGAGAAGGTAGACCGCGACGGCTCCTCCCACGAGGAGGAGCACGCCGCCCCCGATCTCGACCGTGCCGTCGTTTCGCCTTCGCTTTCTAGTTCTTCGCATCGTCGTCTCCTTTGGTGATGGTCGCGGCCCCGCGCAGGCCGAGCGCGACGACCAGGGCGCTCGCGAGGAGGATCACGTCGTGCGATCCTTCCGTGAGGGTGACTCTCCCCAGACCGACGAGGACCATCATTCCGATCGAAAGGACCGAGACGAGGATCGTCTTCGCGAGGAGAGAGCCGCTCACCTTTTCCTCCTGCGCTTCTTCGCCGCGAGAGCCGGCGCGGGCGAGCTCGAGCTCAAGCTCGAGCTGCTGTCCGCAGGACCATCGGGCCAGAAGAAGTAGAGACCGGCCCCGAGCCCCACGAGAAGGAGCACGGGCACGAGCCACGAGCTCGCGCTGCTCGTGGTGGTCGTCGTGGGGGTCGTCGCCGTCGCCATGCTACGCCCCGAGGACCCCGTCCACGCCCGAGGCGATGGAGGTCGAACCCCACTTCATGTAGGCGAGCCACACGATGAAGGCGAGCGAGCCCACCCCGACCGCGATGGCCGTGTCCGTGGCAGCGCTGTTTCGTCGACGATGCCTTCTCATGACTACTTGCTCCTTCGCGTGGTGATGTTCGCGCCGGCCTGCCCGGCGAGGGCCTCCAGCTCGAAGAGGATGGGCCCGCCGTAGAAGAGGAGAGCCGCGACGCCCGCGACGTACGTGAGGCTCGTCAAGGTTGCGTTCACGTTCGGGGGCAACGACGGGTAGAGGCTCCCCCACGAGAACGTGGTCGTGTCGGTCGCCGTCACCGGAGTGACGTAGCCCCCCTTCGGGTAGAGGGTCTGGGCCTGCGTCACGTACGAGGGGAACTGCGACTCGAACGTCATGAGGGTCGACCACTCGGCGTCGTCCGGGAGTGAGTCGTACCAGGTGGCGACCCAGAACTGCGTCGTGCCCGAGAGGTTGAACGCGTTCCAGGCGGAAAACCACGCCTGCCAGTCCGCGTTGAACTTCTGCTGCGCCGCGGTGAAGTTGCCGTTGAGGGCTGAGGTCTGGGCGATGAGGGTCTGGGCGAAGTCGGCGACGAGCCCGTTGAAGCGCACCTTCTCGGTCCGGACGTCCTCGTAGGAGTGCGTGCCGAAGAAGCCGCGCATCGTGCGCGAGGGACGACGCGCGCACCGCTGCCCTGCCGCGCAAGGGGCGCAGCAGAGACCACGGCGGCGCGCGGCGTCGGAGAGGCGCATTACCCGCGCGGACCTCGCGGACCTCGGGGCCCGCGCTTCCGGAAGACGAAGAACGCCGCGATGGCGGCGCCCGCGGCGAGGAGCACCGTCGTCGTCGACACGCCACCGATCGTGGACGGAAGGATGTTCGAGAGCGGCGTCGTGCCTCCTGAGGGCGTCGTCCCGCCCGAGGGCGTCGTGCCTCCGGACGAGGGGGTCGGGCCCGGTCCGTACGGCACCGGCGTCCCACCCCCGCCGCTGTCGTCGGTCGACGAGAGGTTCGGGACGAGCGTGTCGCTCCCGTCGTCGAAGACGCTCGGGTCGATCTGCGTCCCGCCGAAGGTGCCTGCCTGGGCGTTCGAGGTCGCGTCCGAGTCGTCGTAGTCGGGAGGCGTTACGTACTGTCCGTCGCTGTCGTCGGACGTGTCCACGAACTGCCCCATGCCCGCGCCCCAGCCCATGCCCGGCTTGAGGCCCGCGTCGCTCTCGTCCGTCCCCATGAGATGCTGGGCGTAGTAGGGGTCCGTGGGCGTCGTGAACTCCGAGATGTAGTCGAACCCCTCGGGCGTCTCCTCGATGAGGCCGACGTCGGCTTCGTCCATGGCTTGCTCCTCCGCGAGGCCGCCCATGGCCGCCGCGCCTCCCGTGCGGAACTGCCCCGGACGGATGCCTCCCCGCCGATGCCCACCGCGTCCGTGCGTCGTCCGCCAAAGCTGTCCAAGTGTCGATGCCATGCTTCTACCTCCGGTGACGCGTGCGAGAGCGGTGAGCCCGATGAGCGGGGCGAGAGTGGTGGCGGCGACCCGTGTCACGGCGTCGCGCGCGAGGCGCCGCGAAGAGGCGCGTGACGGCGTAGCCGAGGAAGACCGCTCCCCCGACCCACACGAGGAGGGTGGGGAGCGACTCGACGAAGAGCTGTCCCGGGGTATCCTCCTCGGGCGCCGTCGGGTCGGTCGTGCTCGTCGTCGCGGCGGCGGTCGTCGTGCCGGTCGTATCGACGGTCGCGCCGAGCGAGCCAATGGTCGTGACGCGCTGCATCAATCCACCACCTTCCGGTAGATCGACCAGCCCGTGAAGAGCACGCTCCCCAGCACAACGGCCGTAAGCGCGTACATGTACCAGGGGACCTTCCCCCAGACGACGGCGGCGCTCGTCGGCGCGCCGACGCTCACGGCTGGCTGAAGGCTCGTCGCCACGTACGGCGTGGAAAGGCCGGGGCTCGACGAAGGGGAGACGACGCTACCGCTAGACGTCGCCGCCGTGTCAGGCTCCTCCTCGAGCCCCGGTTCTTGCTCGTCGTCCTCCACCACGACGCCGATGCGGTCGTGGCGAGGCCGGGGGAGGCGCCTCACGCGCCCCATCCCCTCGTCACGGGGTACCACCACCCGCACGGGGCGCGGTCTGGCGACTCGCACCTCGGGCATGGCGAGCTCCTACAGAGTCTCGTAGGCGACGTACCCGAGGACCGCGAGCGCGGCCACCCAGAGGAGGGGTGAGCTCGCGGCGGAAGACGCCGCGCTCGTCGTCGTGGCGCCAGGCGCGACCTGGGAGATGCCCGAGCCCGTGAGGAAGGAGAGGGCGGAGTTTCGCGCGTAGGTCGTCTTGCCCGCCGTCCAGCTCGGGAGCTGAGAGATGGCGTAGGCGAAGTCGGCTGCGTCCGTCGGCGCCGTGCCGGGGGAGGCGCCGAGTTGAGGAACGGGTCGGCCGGCCTGGTCGGAGCCTCCCGAGGCGATCTTCGAGGCCTGGTAGATGTACCAGCCCTCGGGGAGCCCGCCCCCTGGCACCTGGGAGTTCGCCTGAAGGACCCCGCCCGGGGCTTGCGTCCCGGCGAAGTAGTAGACGATGTTCCCGGCGTTGACGCCCGTGATCCACTTCATGAACGAGCTGATGCTGCCCTGGCCGCTCGGCCATCCGTTCGGGCGCGCGAGCATCGAAGCCGCGTTCGGGTTGCCGAAGCCGAAGACCCAGCCCGGGGGGAGCGCCGTGAAGCCCGCGCCCGCGGGGAAGGGGTTCGGGCGGAGGAGGCCGACCATGGGCGGACCGGGCGCCGCGTAGGGCAGATCGCCGAGGGCGATGGGAGAGCCGGACGGACCCTTGTAGACGCTGTCGATTCCCAGAATGACGCCCATGGTTTCTCCTCGCTTAGAGGAAGAACCATAGTAGAGCCACCGCCGCCGCTCCCAGGAGCGCTACTTTTGACACACCGGAAGGAGGCGACAGGGAGGCGATCTTGGACCGCATCGTGTCGGTGAGCGCTTCTTCGACCTCGGCGTAGGGCTTGGGATGGTAGCCCGCCACGCTGGTCGCGTCGGCCGAGCGCCCGGTCACACCACGCGACGCTCCGAACGAGAAGCGGCCTCGGGAGGAGATATGCGGCGCGGCGTGCGCGCTCGCGATCTTGGCCTGGATGATGCCGATGACGCGCGCGAAGTTCGGGTGGGGCGTCGTCCACTTGTAGGGGGGCGTCATCGCCTCCGAGAGAGCGGCGACGGCGGCGTCCGTCTCACCGCCCCCGGGGAAGTTCGAGGGGACCGCGCCCGTCTGGTCGGCGGCGAGGCCGCGCGTCCAGAGGTACTCGAGGCCGAGCATGTAGTGGAGGGCGATGAGGTCGCCTTCGGGCGCGGAGATGGTCCCCGTCACGACGAAGTAAGCGATCTCGAAGAGGCCGACGAGGCTCGTGTCGGGACACGCGACGGGATAGAGTACCTGCGTCCCGCTGAAGTAGCCCGAGCCCGCGCCGACGACCTCGAGAAGCCGGAGGGTGTCCGGGCCGACCGGGTAGACGCCGACGCTCTCGGCCTCCGTAAGGCCGCCGCCCGACGCGGGCTCGTTCAGGCCGACCTCCGTGTAGGAGAAGAAGTAGGAGTAGTCGAGGGCGCACTGCGTGTTGAGCTCGCCGATGGCGAGGGTCCACTCGCTCGACCAATCGTTCCAGGAGACTTTTCCAGGCGTCCAGAAGTAGCCGTAGGGCTCCTGGGGGTTCACGTCGGGGGCGAGGATGCCGCCCCCCGCGGTGAGCGGCGGCGAGCGCTGCCAGAACGTCGGCGACTTCCCCCACCAGGAGTCGACCAAGTGCATCGCGTTCCAGAACGCGGCGGTCCCGACGGCCGTCTCTGCGTTGTCCGTGACGTACTTGCCCCATGCCTTTTGCGAGTCGGTCGCGCCGACGAAGGTGCGCCGGAGGTAGAGCCACGCTTGCGCCAGCCAGTACGCCGCGCCCGCCGAAGTCTGGGTCGTCATCGGGGGCGAGACCCACCCGACGCCGAAGTTCGTGTTCCGGATCTGATTCGTGCCCTGGTCCGGGTCGTCGCCGCCGTCCTGCCCCGAGTCGAGCCCCACGAACCCGCGCGTCTGAAAGAGCGTGTTCGGCTGGCAGAAGGGGAGGAGCGGCGTCTGAAACTGCGCCGTGCCCTGCTGACCTTCCCACGCGCCCGTGGGGACCGCGGGGAAGCACCACTTCTCGCTCGTGCTCCTCGTGTCGCTCTGGACCGGGATGCTCGTCATCGACTCGATGCTCGAGATGACGGACGAGAGGCCCGCGATGACGGCGCCCGCGGCGGCGCCGTAAGGCCCGCCGATGGCGGCGCCTTCCGTGACGCCCGCGAGGAGGTTCTCCCCCGTGCCGACCGCTTCCTTGAACGCGGTCGTGAACTGCCCCGCAGGCAGGCCCGAGACGATGCTCGCCGCCGCCGCCATCATGTCGCTCGGGCTGTTGAAGCCTCCCGAGGCGCTCTGGTAGGCCTTGTCGAAGAGGGCCTGGCCGTTCTGGACGGCGGTCGTCGGGTCAGGGATTCCTCCTGCGGAGGGCAGATTCGGAAGGGACGCCGACGCGGAGACACCGGAGAGACGCATCTAGAAGCTCCTGAGAAGATGCTCGAGCGCGCCCGTCCTCCCGAGCGCCGCGCCGATGCCTGCCGCGAAGAGAAGGAGGAAGACGTCCGCCGAACTTGGCCCCGCGGTGTCGTCCACGAGGGTCGGGTCGAAGGTGAGGCCCTGGTACTTCGTGACGTACGCCTGTACGCCGGCCGTATACTGGGCGAGGTTGCCGGTGAAGTAGCCCCCCGACTTGAGGCCCGACACGAACCCCGCGACGTCGCCCGCGAGAGCCGCCGTCCACGCCGCCGAGTAGCGGGACGCCATGAGGATCTGAAGGAAGCCCGTCACCCCAGCGCTCATCGACGGCCAGGCCGCGAACTTGCTCGCCACCATGGTCGGATTCGCGTCGCCCTCGGTCGCGGTCATGGTGAAGTAGTCCGTACCTCCCCACCACTTCGCGTTGCCGTAGTTGTAGTTCCAGCACGCCTTCCACGCGCCCGTCTCGAACGCGCTCATGGCCGTGAGGAGGACGAGGGTCGCGGTGGAAGGCTGGCCCCCGACGACGCTGGGCCACACCGCGAGAAGCGCGTTGCCGAAGGTCTGGGGGTCGGTCGGCGTCGCCGCGCGCGTGACTTGAGAGCCGCTCATGGCGCCCATCGTACGACGAAGGGGGACCGCCTGCCCATCCCGGAGGAGATGCGGCGTCCCGTCGATGTCCGGCCGCTCGAGGCCGAGACGGTCGGACGCGTGAAACGGATGCTCGCCGAAGCGCGCGTCGATGCTGGTCTCCGCCCAGCGCCACGCGCCGCGAAGAAAGACCTGCGCGCACACGTGCGCGGGCTGGCCCCCCTGCATGAAGTACACGAGCCGCGCCGGGTAGCCCTCCTCGCGGGCGAGGACGACCAGGAGGCGCGCCGAGTCGTCGCAGTCGCCGAAGCCGCGCGCGAGGGTCACGCTCGGAGCCTGGAAGACTTCACCCTCCTCGGGACGGAAGCGCGCGCGGCGCTTCACGAGCGCGTGAAGGGCCTCGGGACCGCGGCGCTGTCCTCTCGACGAACCCATGTGGCGGAAGATACCCGAGAGGCGCGGGACGGCGCCCACTCTCGGGTCGTCGTCGGCCAGGAGCTCGAGAAGGGTCGCCGTCGCCATCGGCTCGCCTTCGTCGACGTCGGGGCACTCCCACTCGCCGACGAGGCCCTCAGGACCCTCGTAGGCGTGGATGAGGCGACAGCCCGAGGCTCGCTCGTACCTCCGAAGGTCGCCGCGCGTGCGCACGGCCTCAGCCTAGCGCGCCTTCGTCCTCTTCGTCACCTTCCAAGCGAGATGGCCGTGAGGTCCGTGGCGGGGACCTCCCGAAGCGGAGTCAGCGTCCTCAGGTATGCCGCCTTCTCGTCTCTGGCGCGGAGCGGGGTCACGTGCCCACCCGGTAGCCCTCAGCGCATCGGCGCTTTGCCGCGCAAGACTTGCAGGAGAGGGTGCGCGCCAGCTCGCCCAGCGTCCGCGAGACCCGCTGGTATTCCACGCCGCACACCCGGCACCGGACGCGGTAGACGGGCGCCTGCCGGTGCTGGTAGCCGCGGACTCGCGCGAGGACGTCGAGGCTCACTGCGTCACCATTGTCTGCTCCTCATCGCCCGACGACCAGACGTGAACCTGGTGGCACTGGGGGCAGCTCATGATGGCGCCGACCCCGCGAACCCTCTTCGGGACCCGCTCCGCGATGTTCTCGTCGGTGATCGAAGCGGGCTCGAGAGGGAGCGCCCATCCGCATCGACAGAGCTTCACTTCGACGCCCACGAAAGGGCAGTGCGGATCTTCACACTTCACGGCGCGACCTCCTCGGCCGTCTCTTTCTTCACCTCCGGCGGCGTCTCCTTCACCCTCGGGACGCGCGGCGCGACCTCCTCGACCGTCTCTTTCTTCACCTCCGGCGGCGTCTCCTTCACCCTCGGGACGCGCGGCGCGCGAGGAGCTCGCGGAGCGGACGGACGCGGTGGTGCCGCCTGTACCTGCGGCGGCACGTACGGATGGATCACAGGCTGAGGCGGCGGGGGAGGCGCGGGACGCGGCACAGCGCTCTGGACCGCCTGAAGCATCATGTTCTTCATCATCGGCGCGAACTGCGCGGCCATCGCGGGGAAGGCCTCGGCGAGGCGGGGGAGCTCGTCGAAGAACTTCTCGACCGCCACGTCCTTCAAGTGGTCCATGACCGCCGCCGCGCCGCGCTTCTTGTAGTCGCGCATGAGGTTCTTCATGCGAAGCTCGGCCTCTTCCTCCTCGTCAAGCTCGGGCTCTTCCTCGAGCTCGGCCTCGAGCTTCGCGAGCTTTTCCTCGAGCATCTTGACGCGAGGGTCCTCGGCGGGCGCCTGTCTCATGCCCATGACGAGCGCGAGGAGCTGGTTTTGCTGCTGCTGCGCGGCGGCCGTCTGCTGGGCTTGCATCGCCATCATGGTTTGCGTGAAGTTCTGCGTCATGTTCATCTGAGACTCGAACGCGAGGCGCGCGCTCTGGATGCTCTTCTCCGCGTCCTCGTGCGCGACCCCTTTGAGACCTGCCAGGAGCGTCAGACCGCGCTCCATGGCGTCGCCCGCGTTCCGGTCGACGGGGACCGCCATGTGGCCTTGCGCCGCGCTCTCGTACTCCGGGTCGTCGGCGCGGTAGAGGGTGAACGGCTTCCACGTCCCGAGGTTCTGCCAGTTGCCCTCGATGCCTCGTGGCCCCGTGCCGATCGAACAAAACATCGCCACGAACTTCCCAAACCCCCATCGATCTTGGATCGTGGTCGTCGTGAAGTCGCTCATGGGGTGATGAATCTGACCGACCGAGGGACGCTCCGGGTCGGAGGCCCACATGCAGTCATCCCCCTTCGAAGAATCCTTCTTCAGACGGAAGTGGGTCGCTCTTTCGGGGATTCTTGCGAGCGGAGCGCCCGTAATCACATGGTTTTCTTGCGGCATGAGTGTAGAGGTAGCCCCCGGGAGCGGACGCGTCAATGGCCCACTAGGTGGTCACTCGGAAGGTCACGCGCGTAGCTCGCCCACCCGCCCGCGGGGTTCGTCCGTGCACACTTCCAGGCCCTCGCACTTGGGGGTGCCGCTCATGGCCAGGGCTCCAGCTCGCGCCGAACTTCCTCCGCATCCCAGTTTTCCCAGGAGCCTGCCACGCGCGGGGCGCGAGGCGGTGACGGCGGGCGGACGCCGCTCCGGACCGCGATGGCGTCGCACGCGGGACAGCCGCACGGACAGCCGTCCTCGCGCCGGACCGATTGGAGCGGTTTCTTGCCTCGGCAGAGGTCGCTTTCGCAGTGGCCGCTCACGGCCATAGCACGCCCCGAATGAACCATGCTTATCCGGTTCACGCACCAGCGAGGGCCTTCGCCATCTCACGTACCGTAGAGATGAACAGATGGTCCTTCGCGCGTTGCGACTCGGGCAGGTCCGCGTATGGGATGAAGCATGGGTGCTCCTTCTTCTCCGGGTCCTTCACTGGGCCGTACTTCCACCCCGTCTCTCGCTTCTCGGCGAGCCACCCCTCATGGCTTTGTTCCGGTGTTGCCCCCTCGATGGCGCCCGTGACGCCCTTGTATGCCGACGTTTTCTGCCACTCTGGCGCGATCTCCCACGGCGACTGAGAGGTGTCCCCAAGTGCGAGGCAGTAGGCCCGGTTTACCTCGTGCGCCGCACGGGCGCAGGCTTCAACGAGTGTCTTTCCGCTCTTGTCATCGAGATTCATGGTCATGGTCCTTTCGGTGTTGGGTGCGTCAACCGGATAAGCACGGAATGAACGGCCCGAAGTACACCCCTCCCGTCGCGACGAAGAGCGCCACCACCTTGCTGCTCATGCTCCCTCCGATGGCGAGAGCACGCTCGCGATGAGGACGTCCTTCTCCGAGAGCACCTCGTGAAGCCGCTCGTCAAGCGCGTGCGGCGAGACGAGGTCATAGATCGTGACGCCTCGGTCCTGCCCGATGCGGCACACGCGATCCTCGGCCTGGCGGTTCTTCTCCGGGTTCCACGCGCGCCCGACGAAAAGGAGCTTGCTCGCACGCGTGAGCGTCACGCTGGTCCCGAGCGCGCCGATCGTGCCGGCGATACCGCGGAGCTCGCCCGCCTGGAAGCGCTCGACCGTCCGCGCGCGCGCTTCGGCGGAGTCGTCGCCGAGGACGACGCCCCACCCCTTGCGCTTCCGGAGCGCTTCGACCGGGCGACGGTTCGCACTCATCACGACGAGCGGCTCTTCGGCGTCCTCAAAGGACGCGACGGTCTCGAGCATGCTGGGGATCTTGGCGGCGCTGAGAAGCTCGAGCATCTCCGCCACCCGCTCGAAGGTCGCGGGCTTGGACAGGCGCGCGTGGAGATCCTGCGCGCTCTCGCCGTCGCGAAGGAACTCCGTCACGAACGCGTCGCACCGCGCCGTCGCCGCTTCGTCGAGCGCGGCATCGACGCGCGCATAGGTCTTCGTCGGTAGATCCGGTAGCACGTCGACGCGGCGACGCCGGAGCATCACCTTGTCGAGCATCGGCCTCACGCGCGCGCTCGCGATCGTCCACTCCATGCCGCGCTCGCCCGAGGTTCCCGCGGGGTCGGGCTCGAAGCTGCGCTTGCCGTCCTTCTCTACCCACCGGCCGAGCGTCCCCTTCGGCGTCCCGCCGAAGAGCTCGACGAACGTCTCCCACGACCCGAAGGCCTCGCGCGCGAGATCGCCCGCCTGAAGTAGAGACCAGAGCTCCGTGGGCTTGTTCTCGAGCGGCGTACCCGTCGCGAGCCAGACACGCCCCCAGCGCCCGAACACGCGCGCCGCGAGCATCCGGAAGCGCTTGGTCCGTACCGCCTTCGGCGATTTGACCGCGTGCGCTTCGTCCGCGATGAGCGTCAGCTCGCGCGGGGGAGTGACGTCGGGAAGGGAGTCATAGCTCACGATCGTCACGTACGGCGAAGGGCCAACCTCGAAGCGCTGCCTGGACGTGACGAGCGGCAAGAGGTCTGGACGCCAGCGGCGAATCTCCCGGACCCACGTCCCGATGGCGACGGCGGGGCAGACGATGAGCGTCTGGCCTTCGGGGAGAGCCATGAGGATCTGGACCGTCTTGCCGAGCCCCATCTCGTCGGCGAGGAGCCCCGAACGCCGCGAGGCGAGCCACGAGACGCCCTCCTGCTGGTACGGGTAGAGGGCGCTCGTCCTCGCCCTGGCTTGCTCGGCTGCCCGCTCGCGCGACGCGCGCTCGTGGGCGACGAGCTCGAGCGCGCTCCGGTCGACGACGACACGCGTCTCGGGGAGCGTCCGGAGGCGCGCCATGACGGTGTCAAAGTCGCTCACCCGGAGGTGGCTCGCGCCCTCGTAGCGCGAGAAGCGCGCGCCTTCGGTCGCGTCACGATAGAGGGCGAAGACGCCGTCCGGGAGCTTCGTCGGGCGGACGTAGAGGATGCCTTCCCGGGCGTAGAGGGAGACGGTGCCCTTCATGATTGGACAGCCTCGAGACACTCGTCGCACACGTGTTTCTTCAAGTCACATGTCGTAACGACCACCTTCATCTGAACTTGTTTCTGGCTCATGACGACACTCCTCCTTGCCGCGACAAGATCCACCAGAGACGGCGTCCGAAGTGAACAAGACGCTTGTCGGTGAGAGGATCGGCGCCCGTTCCTCGACACTCCTCTCCGCTGGGAGCGCCACACGCGCTATCGGGACACGGTACGCAGAGATCCATCTCGTGAAGCTCTCTCGCGCGCTCGGGGCCGACCGTGTTCATGGCGCTAGCCTCCGGTCGCCATTGGCGACGCGCTTGGCGGTCTCGAGCGAGATGGGCTCGCACCTTCCCGTGTGCGACATATAGAGCGCGTCGAGAACATTCCGAAGCTTTGGAGTGTCGCCTTGCTTCTCCCGCCACTTCGCGAGCTCCGCGCGGGCGTCCTCTCTCGCGCGCTCTTCCGTGTCACCGATGCCCCAGACCTCCGAGCCGAGGATGAAGCCGTAAAGGGTCATGATCTTGGGAGCGGTCATGACTTCCTCCGCTTTCCCGCCTTCGGCTCATCGGGCGCGGCGCCGAGGCCCTTGGCGATGAGCTCGAGAACGACCGTGTTGCGGGACACGTACCCGGGCCCCGCCTCCCGCTGGCGTTCGAGCACGTGGGCGTTGAGCCTTTCGGCGAAGGCATCGTCTTGGATGTTGAGCGTGAACTGCATGGGGAATCCTTTCAGTGGAACTTGACCGCGCCCGTTTGCGAGGCGAGCTTGAACGCAGCGAGCCATTCGGCGTAGAGGCGCCCGAAGTCGCCTCCCCCGGCTTTGAAGCGATACGCTTCGAAGTCCTTCGCGAGCTTGTCGCTCGTCCAGGGCCCGATGAAGCCTTCGCAGTCCGAGAAGTTGATGAGCTCGGCGAACGGGCCTTTGAAGTCTGGATCGCCCCAGATCCTTTCGGGAGTCTCCCCGACGAGCGCGGCCAGGCCCCGGCGAAAGTCGTTGTAGCTTCCGTAGCTCCCCACTCGGAAGTCGCGTCGTCCTCCCGAGACCGTGTAGAAGCCGTGGGCGAGCCCGTCGCAACGCGCCTCGAAGACGAGTTCGTTGAAGAGGAACACTTCGTCGTCTCGGTCTCGGTCGCGCATGGAGGCGAGCTGTTGAAGCGTGCAAGGAATCTCGAGCTTCACCGTCTGGTATGCCGTGATGTCTAGGCCCATGGTTACCGTGTCTCCTTTTCGTAGCTCGTCAAGGTAAGCCTCGCGCATCTCCGCGCGGAGCTCGTCAAGGGCCCCTTCGTCAAGGTCGCTCTCGTAGGAACGCGGAAAGTCATGGTCTTCGATCTTGTTCCGGGCGTCCTGGAGGATGGCGCGAACGGCGTCGACTCGCGCGCGGCGCTCCTTCACACCCGATAGCTCCGCGAGAGGGCGGAGCGCTTCATTGATGCGTTCCAGCTGGTCCTCGACCAGCTTCCGGAAGTCTCGGAAGTGCTCCTCAACCTTATCGTTCGCCTTTTCGACGTCCGAAGGGGCGCCCACCTTGGCGAGCAAGGTGAGCCAGCAGTCGATTTGCTCACTTCGACTCATGACGTTTTCCCCTCTCCTCCGTCTCGCATCCCCCGTCGCACGCCACGCAGGCAGTCATGTTGGTGGGCGAGAGCATGTCCCGTATGGCTGTCGGCATGTTGGCATCCTGGCGTTCGATGCGCTTTCCGTGCTTCCTGGCTACGTCGTTCATCGGCGTGGGCTTCTTTCGTCGGAGGCTTCTACTTCGCAGCATGGAGCACCTCCGCCGCGCGCTCGACGCACGACGCGCAGAACCACCAGAAGGGATGCTCCTTCTTCGGCGCGCCCCGAAGGGGTTTGGCTTGAATCGCCACGCCTTCGCCTCCCGTATCGGGGCGCGAGCAGCATGAGCAACGGCCCGAGTTCACCTCGTGGGACGAAAGGAGCGAGCGCGTCATGACGAGCTCGATGCCTCCGCCCTTGTCCGCTTTGACCTTGACCGTCGCGGCTTCTGCCAGGGTATTGCCTTGGATGCGCGTAGAGCTCACTTGGCACCGTCCTTCACGAACACGTACGCGTTGCCCGTCCCATCGGGGAGCCCCCCGCCGACCAAGCGCCCCAGCCACTGCATATCCCGCGCGTACCGGTTCGCCGCCGCGTCGTGGTTCTCCTCCTGGCCTAGGCCATCGTCCCACGCGTAGAAGCGCGTTCCTGCTTGGCTACGCAGCACTGACGCGCGCTCCTCGGAAGTTAGTCGGGCCGTGATACTTCGTAACGATCGCTTGCATGACTTTTCTCTCCCTTGTGCTTCGGATTAGGTGTCTTCTGCTCTCGCGCCGCGGTCCTAGGCTTGGGAGCGTAGGGCCGCGGGGCGAGATCAGGAGGCTTTCGACCGCACCTTGCCCACCACTTCGCGCCCCTTGTCCGTGATGCGCACGAGATGGGAGTCCCGAAGGGGCGCCGTCGATGTCACGGCTCGAGCTCCGGGTAACCGTCACCTTCGAGGAACGCGCGGAGCTCCTCACCGTCCAGGGACTTGATACGCGCTCGGTCGCGAGCTTGGTTCGTGCCCACGACCACCACGCAACCGTGCGCATACACACTTCGGTTGTCCGTCTCGCCGCACCAGCCAAAAAGGCGCGGCTCAGCGCTTCGGTTCGTGCGCGCGGGACGCTCGCGAAGCTGCCATCGCGTGCTCTGCCCGGCGCGGTCTACCGCCACGAGGTAGCGGACGGTACCGATCTTGTCAAAGTCGGGGTTGTCGACCCATTGGGGAATCTTGCTCATGTGTGGTGGTCTCCTTTTCGATGATGGCCGTTTCGAACGCTTCTGCGCTCGCTTCGCGGTCCTCCGGACAAGGGCCGCGGGGCGAGGGTAGGAGCTTCAGGGGGCGGCTTCGATACAGTCGATATCAACGGATGGGGAGACGCTATCGGCAAGCTCCCAACGGCGCCGCACTTCGTCTCGCGCGTTGAAGCCTGAGACAGCCATCCTAAGATTGGAGTCAATCCAAGCCTTCTCGAAGCCGAACCATCGGGACCCCTTCTCCGTCACTACTTCGACAGCCACGAGATAGGAGAGGATGGGGCATCCCTTGGGATGCTTTCCCGGGGGATGGGCGATGGTTCGGAGAACCGGAAGGACGAAGCCGTTCCGGAGGATGGTTGAGGGAACGTAGCGGGGGACAGTGTCAATCTCATCGAGATAGGGCATCGGTTCTGGAAAGGTAGACGGCCGAAGATTGAAAGTCAATCAAAGAAAGTGAAAAAAAGATTCTTACCCTAACCCTATCTATCCCCCTAAGGGTCCCCCTTGTCTTCCCCTTCCCCTTCCCCTAGGGGGAGGCATCCCCCCGAGCATCCCTCGAGCAGCGGCTCCTCGAGCAGCAGCTCCTCGAGCAGCAGCTCCTCGAGCATCCCTCGAGCAGCGGCTCCTC
>Ga0181534_10000414_pt1 | contig 30084 bp, 18 predicted proteins | sample PEATcosm2014_Bin_37_FD_119758 | JGI IMG/M metagenome (GOLD analysis project Ga0181534, IMG submission 119758) | Peatland microbial communities from MTU Mesocosm Facility, Houghton, MI, USA - PEATcosm2014_Bin17_10_metaG | ecosystem: Environmental > Terrestrial > Soil > Wetlands > Peat | place...
AGCACCGGCAGCGCGGCCTTGGCCGCTGAGCGCAGACCCAGCACTCCCGCACCCGCTGCCAGCAGCAAGAGCAAGAACAGCCCGCCCGCGCTGCACAAAACAATCCGCAACCACCCCCGCTTGCGGCGGCGCGACGCAGGGGAGGCAGAAGAAAGATGCGTTGGGCCGGTCGTTTCGAGATCGCTCATCGGTCATTGACAGAATACCGCCAACAGCGGACAAATACAGATAGGAAGACACAATTGGAAATACTTTCGCAACATTACAGCCCCGTCCTTAAATTTCACTTCAGCTCAAAACCTCGCGTGGTTAATTCAAATTGCGGCGATCGACGCAGACGGGCAGATTCGGGGCTGGTTCAGCAATTGGCAGACTCTTGATAGGGAAGGTCGTTTTTCGTGTGAAGTAGCCTTCATAGAGATTACATTGGCTGATAACTTGGTCTTTTCCGTGAACCTTGACCTCATCCCGTGAGTCATTCGCATTGACAATCAAGGCAACCAGGGCGAACGGAGCAGATAGGGCATCCAGCAGCCAGCAAGGGCCGTCGGGTTCGCAGTCCCCATCTTCCCCATACCATGCATCCCAAAGCTTCAATGGTCTGGCATTGTTCAAAGCGATAGAAACAGGCCTCGCCCGAATCATCCCATCCCTCTTTCCAGGAATCGCTTTTTCAACGCGAGAGACGACGCCGTCGGCCAAAGTCCCTTCGGAATCACTACGCGGCCATCGATCACCAAGTCTTTAGACACCTCAATTCTTACTGGCTGGCCCTTCTTCGCCGTCGCTGACGAGACCGAATCCACCTCTACCAGCCAAATCTCGGTGTTTTTCGGAATGGTGACAAACTCCGGCACCTGTGCCGGCTCTGCTGTTGCGGCGGCAGGCATTTCCGTCTTCGTTTCGGCTGACGCTGGCGTTTGCGGCGCAACCTCCTGCGCCGCCAGCGCCGGACAAAGAATCGCGCAAAGCGCGGCCTGCAACAGGTTTCTGATCATCGGAATCTCCTCGCGGTACTCAACAAGACCTGATGCTAGTGCAACTTAAATCAGAGCAGACAGCCCATGAGGACACTTTCGCAACTGTCACAGCCTGGACCGTTTGGGATCGTCCGCCCTCCGTAACCCAACCCGCCGTCAAAATCCCCATCTTTCCCTTCCCCACCGTGTTCATCCCTGTGTAAACTTATTTGCGGGAGTCTCGTGTGTTGCCTACCCTGGTTGTTCATTACGAAGCAGCGGCAGCTACTGACCGCGGCCGCAAGCGTCCCTCCAATGAAGATGCCTTTGGCTTCTCTGTCGAAAACGGAGTGTATGTAGTCTGTGACGGCATGGGCGGCGCCGCCGCCGGAGAGATCGCCAGTTCCCTGGCCGTCGATGAGATGCTCCGGCTCTTCAGTTGCCGCGTTCCCGATCATGCAGGGCATACGTTTACTCTGGCGGGCGAGGCTGTCTGCGCTGCCAATGAGGCCATCTATTCCCGCTCCAAGAGAAATTACCGGCTCAGCGGCATGGGCACCACCCTCGTCGGCATGGTTGTCGAAGAAAGCCACGTCTGGGTGCTCAACGTTGGCGACAGCCGCTGTTACCGGCTGCGCAACCGCCGCCTGCAGATGCTCACCCACGACCACTCGCTGGTCGAAGAGCAGGTCAGCCTGGGCCGCATGACCCGCGCCGAAGCCCTCCGTTCTCCCCTGCGCAACGTCATCACCCGCGCCCTCGGTACGCAGCACAGCGTCACTCCCGATATCTTTGAGATGGAAGCCGAGCCGGGCGATCTCTTCCTGCTCTGCTCAGACGGCCTGACCCGTGAGCTGTCCGATGCGCAGATCGAGTCCGTGCTCGCGTCGCAGCTCACCCGCGGCGAGACCCTCGATGAAATCTGCGCGCATCTGGTACACGACGCCAAGAAAGCCGGCGGCCAGGACAACATCACCTGCCTGCTGGTTCGCGCCGAAGTATAGACCCGCCGGATTCCAGTGCAATTCTGCTCCGTTTTCCACGCAGCGCGCAGCCGATTCACGCTCTATTCAAATTGAATTCACATTGCCCTGATGAAACTTTTGTAACTTCACAGGCATGATTACAATTCGACGTACAATTTTTCTCTTTGGCCTGTTGATCGCACTCTCTGGAGCCTTGGCGCGCGCGCAATATGAAGATGGCAGCCTGATCGGCTCCATTCACGATGCCAGCGGCGCAGCCGTGGCCAATGCCGCCGTCACCATCACCAACACCAGCACCGGAATCGCCACCCACATCACAGCCAACGGACTCGGCGACTACGAGGCCCCGTCGCTCCGCTCAGGCGTCTATACCGTTGAGGCCACCGCGCCCAATTTTGCCCAGGCCGTCGCCAAAAACATCACAGTCTCCGTTGGCGGACGTCAGCGCATCGACCTCACCCTCACCGTGGGACAGGCAGACGCCACCACCATTGAGGTCAGCGACGTCGCGCTGCAGCTTGAAACCGAAACCAGCGAACGCGGGCAAACCGTCTCCGGGTATCAGACCGAAGCCCTCCCGCTCGTAAGCCGAAATTACTCCGATCTGCTGGCGCTGGTCACAGGTTCCCGTCAAGCGCCCACGGCGGCCACCACCACTGCCGTCACCAGCTTGGTCCGCGCCGGCGCATACAATGTCAACGGCCAGCGCAGCATGTTCAACAACTACCTGCTCGACGGCATGGACAACAACGCCTACGGCGAGAGCAACCAGGGCTTCGACAACCAGATCATCCAGCCCCCGCCGGACTCCATCTCCCAGTTCCAGGTGGTCACCAACAACGAAAGCGCGGAGTACGGCCGCTCCTCTGGCGCGACCATCAACGTTGCCTCCCGGAGCGGCTCCAACCAGTTCCACTCCACGCTCTACGAGTTCCTGCGCAACACCGATCTCAACGCCTACGGCTTCATCCACCCGGTCAGCGGAACGCATACATTTCCCAAGCCTGGCTTCAACCGCAACCAGTTCGGCGCGGACTTCGGCGGTCCGATCCTCAAGAACCGGCTCTTCTACTTCCTTGATTACGAGGGCTTCCGCCAGACGCTCACGCCCACTGTGGTATTGACCGTTCCCACAGAGAACGAGATCAACGGCATCCTGGCCACTGACGTCATGGACCCCCATACCGCCGGCAGCGCCACTCCCACTGTTTACAAGGCCGGCACTTCTATCCTGAACTCCCCGGACGCCAGCAACACGGCAAAGCAGATTCTTGGCTTCTTCAAGCAGTTGCCTTCGCAGTGCCAGATTGCTCCCGGCACTGCCGGCATCAACACCTCAACCGGCGTTGACTCCAACGACTGCGCCACCAATGCGCCATTCACCGACAACGCCGACAAGGGCGATCTGCGCATCGACTTCCAGCAAAACGACAAGAGTTCCTGGTTCCTGCGCGTCAGCGACCGCAAAGAGACGGGCATCAACTATCCCACGCTGCCCCTGCCGCTCGACGGCCAGACCAATGGCCGCGCCAAGATTCTCGACGGCCAGGTCGCGCTCGGCTACACGCGTCTCATCGGGGCAAACAAAGTCCTCGACGCACGCCTCGGCCTCTCCGGCACCCGCGCCGGCAAGTACACGCTCTCTATCGGAGACAACGCCATCACCATCCCCGGCCTGCCCACCGACCCCACGGTCGCCGGCGGCCTGCCCTCCACCAGCGTCTCCGGCGGCTTTAGCGCCTTTGGACGCCAGAGCACCAATCCCCAATGGCAGAACCCCTCGCTCCTCGATCCCAAGGTGAACTTCTCCTGGGTCAAGGGCAAGCACTCCCTCAAGTTCGGCTACGAGTACGAACACATCTGGATGGAAGTGCAGGACTCCAACCCGCTCTTCGGCTCCTTCTCCTACGGCAAGGGTTACAGCACCTGTAATACTGCGGCACTGGCCAATGGCTGCTCCGACAACACAGTTTCCTCAAGTGGTGTCGCCAGCTACACCACCGTCGCCGACAACTACTGGGCCGACCTGATCTTTGGCACAACCAACAACTACGCCCTGGCCACGTACTTCAAGGCCCACCTGCTGCAGACCATGGACAACGTCTACGCCCAGGACGACTGGAAGGTTACTTCCAAGCTGACGTTGAATCTAGGCCTGCGCTGGGAATACGGTTCGCCGTACTCCGAAGCCCACAACGACCTCTCCAACTTCGATCCCACTACACAGACCCTCCTCACCCTCACGCCCGGCGCAACCGCCACCAGCGCCATCACGCCTTACTCGGGCAGCGGAACCTATGGCAAGACCCTGGTCAATCCCTCCCTGGGCGACTACGCCCCGCGTGTCGGCTTCGCTTATGCGCTTACACCAAGCCTGGTTGTCCGCGGCGGCTTCGGCACCAGCTTTGCCCACTACACCCGCGCAGGCTCGGGCGATATCCTGGCCATCAACGCGCCCAACGCGCTCTTTGTCTCCGTCACCCAGCCGTCCAGCGTCACCGCGGCAGGCTACCGCACTCTCGATCAGGGCTACCCAACCGGCCTCGCCACCAACTTCAATCCCGGAACCGACAACATCACCTATATTCCCAAGGACACCAAGGACAGCTACGTCGAGAGCTACTTCCTCAGCATTCAGAAGTCCCTGGCAAAAAACACGCTGGTGGACCTGGCCTACGTTGGCAATCATGGCGTCAAGCTCCAGGGCTTCCTCAACGCCAATCAGGGCAATCCGTCGCTCGGCCTGAGCACGGTTGCTGGCTCAACCGGATTCACCCGGCCGTATCCCACATGGGGAGGGCTGGTTGGAACGACCTACGATTTCGGCGATATTACCGCCGCTGTCAACGAGTTCCACTCCCGCTTTGACGCCCTGCAATTCCGCTACGAGCAGCGCTTTGTCGCCGGACTCACCCTGCTGAACTCCTTCACCTGGGAGCACTCGCTGGACAATGCCTCGGCCTCGCTCGAAGGCAACACCCCTTCGCCGCAAGACGCCAACAACCTCAATGCCGACTACGCGCAGTCGGATTACAACCTCCCGGTCGCCAACATCACCAGCCTGGTCTATGAGCTGCCGGTGGGGCATGGACACCAGTTTCTGGGCAGCGCCAACCCCCTTCTCGACGGCCTGGTCGGTGGATGGCAGATCAGCGCCATCAACACCGCCGAAGGCGGAACTCCCTTCAATATCACCTACTCGCCGAACTCCGCCAACGTGGTATCGCCGCAGATCTCAGCCACCTACCGCGGAGCCAACGAATATCGTCCTAACCGGGTTTCCGGCCAGGATGTCGTCCTCTGCCACTCGGGACATTCCTGCTTGAAGCAGCTCAATCCCGCCAACGGCAGCATTCAATACGTCAACTATGGCGCCTTCACGCTGCCCGCGACCAAGGACGCCAATAGCAATCTCCTGAGCCCATTCGGCAACTCAGGCCGTAACCCGGGCCGCACACCGAATTACTACCAGACCGATTTCGATCTCAACAAGAAATTCAACACTCCGGTGGAGAGCATGAAGATTGAGTTTCGCGCCGAACTCTACAACATCTTCAATCACACCAACCTTTACCTGCCTGCCGGCGGCCTGGGCGGCACACTCAGCACTGCAACCTCGACCAACAACCCAACCACCGGCGGCGCCGTCACCGGCACCTTCGAGCCGCGCATCATCCAGTTCGGCCTGAAACTCGTTTACTAGGTTTCTGACTGCATCATTCTTCACAAATAATGGGACCTGAAATAAGCGGAACCTGGAACACCTAGAAAATGGGTGTCCCAGGTTCCTCTCTTTTGGGGATCTGGGAACGCGCAAAGCAGGATGATTGATAGCGCCGGCCTCCAGGTCGGCTGTCCTGTGGGTCTCCAGACCCACAGCAGATCTCTGGCAGCATCAACGCCGCCAATCGGAAACCGGCGCCACATTCCTTTTTCTATTTACGATAGGTTCCTAATCCTCACGGACGAAGATCGGTCTTTGAAAGCATCCCCATAAACTGTTTCTGCGTACACTGGTCAATCGCTTCCGCCACCAGTTTGCCTTCCCGGTTAAACACAAAAGTCTTCGGAATTCCTTCCACATGGAATTGCCCGATAACCCTGCGATCCGGGTCAAGCAATACCGTCGGATGATAGTTCGCCGGCGCTAGAAATGCGTTGACTTTTGAGGACTCTTCGTCGGTGATCGATAAAACCACCAGCCCCTGCGATTGGTAGCGCGCGTAGATGGAATCGAGATCGGGCATCTCCAACCGGCAGGGCGCGCACCACGTCGCCCAGAAATTGACCACAACAATCTTGCCGCGCAACTTGGAGAGGGTTACTTTCTTTCCTTCCAGATCTTTGAGCGTGAAGTCGGCCTTTTCTACGTCGGACTCGTTGGCGATCAGTCGTTGAAAGGCTTTCCAGTAGAGTGGATCGTCCAGAGTCGCCGCCACATTTTTATAGCGAACCAGATTGACCAGCTCCACATAGGGGTAAGGGGGGTCGTCACCCTGGGCTGGCACCGGCGACTCGGCCAGTGATTTCGCCAGCGTGTCGGCGACAGCTTGCAGCGCCTCCTGGCCCTGGTCGCCTTCGGTCACCAAACCAGCCAGCGCCGTGGCCAGCTTGACCTTGGAAGGGCCGGCAGCAAGCGTACGAATATCCGTCGCGATCTGAATTGTCACGGCAGGCCGCTTGGCAGGGTCTACCGAGCGCAGGGTCTTGATCCCGTCAGTGATGGAAGACTCAGTGACCTCTGCATGGATCACGGACGCGGAGGCTAACAGAATGGCCGCAAGCATGGCGTGCGAATACCGTTTCATGAAATCCTCTCGGAAAAGTGAGGTGGGTTTATCGCAGAATATCACTTGTTGCGCGGAATCATATCTCCTTGCGGTATTCGCTACCCATTCCACCCCGCCGCTATCAGCCGCTCTGAGACAGCCTCCACAATCTGCTCATGCACCTCGTCAATCGACAGGTCGCCGGCAATCACCACCACCCGCTCCGGCTCGCGTTCTGCAATCACGCGATACTTCTCCCAGACGCGGCTGTAAAACGCATCCTTCTCCTGCTCGAATCGCCCTTCGTCCGTACCGGTCTTCGCCGTCTCCCGCTCATTCCGCCGCCGCGCCCGCCGCAAACTCACTTCGAGCGACGGCAGCAGCAGCAGCGTCAGATCCGGCTGCAAGTTGCCGCACAGCAGCCGGTGCAACTCCAGCACAATCTCCGACCCCAGCTCGCGCCCGCCGCCCTGATACGCCTCGGTCGAGTCGGTAAAGCGGTCGCAGAGCACCGTCTTCCCAGCGATGAGCGCCGGTTCAATCACCTCGGCAATCGCCTGCGCCCGGTCGGCAAACATCAGCGCCATCTCCGTCAGCGGAGCGAGGCCAGTCGAGCGTGAGTCCAGCACCAGCGTCCGGATGCGGTCTCCTGCCGCCGTTCCTCCCGGCTGCCGCGTCACCACGGGAACCTGCCCGCGCCGCTCCGGTCCTTCTTTATCTAGCCCCCGTCTTTCCAGCCACGCCGCTAACCGCTTGATTTGCGTGGTCTTGCCTGACCCGTCCAGCCCTTCGAGCGTGATGAAGTGTCCCCTCGGCATGGCGTGAGTGTATCACTGTCACGGACAGTGGAGACGGTTCACTATCCGTTGTGTTACAACAAGATGATTTTGAAGAATTCCGGGCAGAAGTTTTGCCCGCACCGGAGCCATGCAAATGAAAGTACAGATTCCCCTGAAGCTCGCGCTTTGCGCCACGTTAGCCGTTGCCGCGCTCTCTTCCGGCAGACTCGTTGCGCAAAACCTCACCCTCGAAGGCCAGACCGGCGGCTTCATCACCCCCACCGCTTACGTCGTCGAATCCGGCAAGGGCCACTTCTTCTCGCACCCCGCAGTCGGCATCCACTTCATCAATGCCTCCGCGGTCATCGGCAAAATTGAGACCTTTAGCATCACCGAGGGATTCGGCAACCGCGCCGAGGCCGGCTACTCTCGCAGCGTCCACCAGCTCGGCGATGCCTCTACAGCGACACTGACCAACGCCGCCACCAGCAACCTGTGGGACTTTAACGGCATGAACATCTTCCATGGCAAGGTGGTGGCCATCAAGGACGGCCAGTTCGGCCCCTGGACTCCCGGCGTGGCGGTCGGCGGCCTGGTCCGCACACAGGACAGGTTTGTCTCGGGTGCATCTGTCCCCATCGCCGTCGAGTTATACGATGAGTACTGCATTGAGACCTCAGCGTGTACCCCGATGGCCGTTCCCGCCGTCAAATCCTATACCAACGGCGACGCGTATATCTCCTTCACCAAGACCTGGGACAAAAAGCCCGTCCCCTTCCTGCTCAACCTGGGCTGGAAGGCGACCGACGCTTCGATCTACGGCATCGGTGGCCAGGCCAACGGGTTTCACGGACGGTTCTTCGGCGGCGTGGGCATTCCTCTGCCCATCACCCACGGCATCGTCGCCGTCCCCGCCGCTGGATTCACCCAGGAGCCGCGGACAGTCAAAGGCCTCGGTCCCAATCCCCCTAACGGTATCCCGCTGATCCAAGGCAAGGCCGACCTGCCCACCACTCTCGACTATGCAGTCCGCGTCACCCAGCGCGAGCATCCCCACTTTGCCTTCGATATTGGCGTTGGCCAGGTAGCCGGCAATATCGGCACCGTTCTCTACAACCCGCCAAATACAACTCTTCTTATCCCACTGCCGGTCAACCTCGAAGCCCGCCACGTCATGGGCATTGGACTCAGCTACCGCTACTAGCAACCTGTTGCAAGAACTTCGCACTGCATCCGGGAGTTTAGCCCCGGATGCAGTTTTTACCATTCTATAAACAATTACATGTCTTACTCCGAGCGATTCTCTCCCGCCGAAAAATATCAAAAAAATACCAACTGTTCAATTCAGAACAGAAACTTCTGCGCGTCCTTTCTACTCTAAGAAAGCACTACCAAATCGGGGTCCTTTGGGAGTGGCTGAATGAACAGCAGCCACTCTTTTTTTTCCCGTTGATATTCCGTGCATCGTCAGCGGCAGGGCTGGAAATGTTGCCGAGGTCATTCGCATCTTTGCGAACGCAACTTCCGGAAGCCTGAGTCCTTGCTATCGTCGCTCCGCTGAGTCGCAGTGCGCAGCTTCAAAAACCACACTAATCCTGTTCATATTTGGGGATTTCGATTCCCCGGCTTGTCGTCCCCGAAAGAACCAGGAGGTTCTTCTCATGCAAATTCTTCGCTCTGCCCGTATCGCCCTGCTTGCTCTACTGGTGGCCGCAATTGCGGCGTCCGCGCATGCGCAACTCCTCATCAGCGTGAACTTCGCTCCCCCGGAATTGCCCGTCTATGTGCAGCCAATGTGCCCCCAGCCCAACCTGCTGTGGACGCCGGGATACTGGTCGTATGCCGATGGGGACTACTTCTGGATTCCCGGCGCATGGGTTGCCGCGCCTTCGCCCGGCCTGCTCTGGACACCCGGATACTGGGGCTGGCAAGACGGAAACTATCGCTTCAATGACGGCTATTGGGGCGCCCACGTCGGCTACTATGGCGGCGTGAACTATGGTGGAGGATTCCTCGGCGTCGGCTTTGCCGGCGGCGAGTGGCGCGGCGGAACTTTTGCCTATAACACAGCTGTGGTCAATGTGAACGAGACCTTCGTCCACACTACTTTTGTTGACCGCACCATCATCGAGCGCAGCACTGTCTCTAATCCAGGACATGCGGCCTTCAGCGGCGGCCCGGGCGGTGTACAGCATCAGCCCACGGCAGAAGAGCAGGTTGCCGTGCATGAATCGCACACCCAGCCAACCGCCATCCAGGCGCAGCATATAACCGCGGCCAAAGCCGATAAAACCTCTTATGCCAAGGCCAATGGAGGCCATCCTGCTACCCTGACTGCGGCCAAAGCACCGGCTGAGGAAAAACACGCCGCGCCCGCTCCGACGAAATCCGAAGCAAAGCCCGAACCCAAGACTGAAGCAAAGGCGGAACCAAAAGCTGAGCCAAAACCTGCGGCAAAAGCCGAGCCAAAGGCCGCGTCCAAAGCGGAGCCGAAGCCGGAAGAGAAGGCAAAGGCCGAGCCAAAGCCTCAATCGAGGACTGAACCGAAGCTTGAGCCGAAGGCAGCGTCCAGAACCGAACCAAAGCAAGCAGCAAGAACCGCGCCAATGGCCGCGCCAAAGCCAAAGGCCGAACCAAAGCAGGAAGCAAAAATTGCGCCCAGGGCTGAGCCAACGCAAGAAGCGCGAACTGCTCCCAAACCGGAACCCAGGGCTTCTACGCATCCGGTCTCGGAACCGCATGCGCAGGCTAAGCCCGCAGCCCATCCGGCTGCCGCACAAAAAGAACCATCGAAGTCTGAATCAAAACCAATGTAATTCCGTCCTCCCACGTGGTTGCATTGAAGACGCACAACCGCCCACGGCCCCTCGTGGGCGGTTGTGCGTCTGGCGTCTTAGCGGCTGAATTCAGTAATTTAAGTCAGCTCACCCAACTCCATCCAGACAAAAGTTTTCCACTGCCCTGCAACTTTTACTGGCCTCCTGGGTTGTTACTGGGGTAGTCTGACTGCGAGGTCGCATTCTCGGCTTTTGTGGTTTCCGGCCCCGGATGCGGTTCAGAAATATTTCGGAAGTTGTCGTTGCAGGCAGGGTGTAGCGGTTTGATACGCCGCACGCGATGCGCAGGTTCCGTTCAACATAAATTCAGTAACAGTTGCAAACCCATCAAGACCCTCCCGCTGGAGTTATGACTCGCCAGACGCGGAGGGATGAAAGGATCAGGAGGTTTTTCCATGCAAATCTTTCGCTCTGCGCGTCTGCTCTTGCTCGCAATGTTGGTCTCGTTGATTCCCGCCTCGGCATCCGCGGGGGTCTTCATCAGTGTCGGCTTCGCCCCTCCGGCAATGCCCGTCTACGTGCAGCCCCCGTGCCCCGAGGACGGGCTAATGTGGACCCCCGGCTACTGGCACTACGGCGACGAAGGCTATTACTGGGTTCCCGGCGCATGGGTTCCCGCGCCTTCGCCCGGCCTGCTCTGGACCCCCGGCTACTGGGGATGGGGCAATGGCGTGTACGTCTTCCATGAAGGCTACTGGGGTCCCCACGTCGGCTACTACGGCGGTGTCAACTACGGCTTCGGCTATATGGGTATCGGCTTTGCCGGCGGCGAGTGGCGCGGCGGACACTTTGCCTACAACACGGCAATCGTCCATGTAAACACCACCGTCATCCACAACACCTACATCAACACCACCGTGGTCAACAACACCACCATCGTCAACAATAACCACGTTGCGTACAGTGGCGGCGCAGGCGGCATCAATCACCCGCCCACGGCCGAGGAGCGCGTAGCCGAGCACGAGACCCATCAGGCCCCATCGCCCGTCCAGCAGGCGCACATCCAGCAGGCGCGCAGCAATCCCCAGTCCTTTGCCAAGAACAACGGCGGACACCCTCCAACAGCAGCCGTAGCCCGGCCGCTCTCGCCCTCGCATCCGCTGCCTGCAGCTTCGGCGCATGCGCAGGGGCAGGCTGACGCGCAGGTCAAGTCTCATTCCAACACCAACAATAATCGGACGGAAGCAACTGCACCTCATCCCACACCGCAGTCGCATCCGGCGCCGCAGGCGGAGCCTCGCCCTGCGCCGCAATCTCGTCCTGCTCCACAGGAACGTCCAGCCCCGCAGGCTCACCCGGCTGCTGCGCCCAGGTCGGAACCAAGGCCGCAAGCGGCTCCCAAAGAGGAGCGGAAGAAGTAACTCCAGCTCAACACAAAGCGACGAGGCCCGCGCTCATCCGCGGGCCTCGTCGTTTTTTCGCCACAAACTCCCGCCCCTTTGCACCAAGGAAAAAATCATAAGAATCAAATACCCTCGACGATGCAGGAATTATTCTTTGTCTCGCGCAACATCGCGGCCTTGATCGGGTTACTGTACATGTCGGTCCTGATGAACCAAAAGAACAATCAGCATCAACAGCGCAACTTGCTTCTGCCGGGCAATAACCAGCAATCGAACCGACTCATACACGCAAGCCCTTTCGCCACCTGTGCCAATGCATATTGCTTGGCGCCTCAACAATTTGTGTGAACACGAGGATTCTATGCGCATTTGCCGGAAATTATTTACTCTCGCAGTCATGCCGATTGCGATTGGTTGCGGAAACTCAAGCTTGTCAGCGCAGCAGAGCGCTTCTTCTTCCGCCGTCCTGCACATTCAGCAAACCAAGACAATTTCACAGGGTTCGCAAAATGGCTTTCCAACCTTCTTAGCCATGTATCACGTGCTCGATGGCGCTAAGTCACAGGTTGATGTAACCGGGCTAACTGGAACCCTTTCGCTGAAGAATTTCGATCCCACTTTCAGCGAAGTCTTGCTGCTGATTGTTTATTGGCAGGGAACATGCCCCGCCGATGACATCAATTTAACCCAGGCTGCAGGCATTATCTGGAGCGACATCGTGAAGAACCCCTCGCAATCAAGCTCTACGTTCAATGTGAACCTCGATTTTCCCAGTCCGCTGCCGACGACCGGCTGCATGGGCCTTTACTACGGCGGAGGGCCGCTGCTCGAAGGCAAGACCACCATCACCGCCGATCTGGATCTGACTTACAAGCAGGCAAGCTCGAACCCCAACACCGTGGTCAATGCCGGCGGCGGCGAATACTGCTTCGGCCAGGATTGGGGCTGCCAGAATGCCACGGCAATTGACGGCGAGGCCTTCGCGGTTCCGGCCACGCTGCCAGCCGGGCATTTGCTCGAGATCTACGGCAACATCAGCGATAGTTCGTTTGACGGCACATCGAATTACGGGCCGGTTCTCACAGGCAAATCCTGGGGCGCAGTGAACGACTTCTATCTGCTCCCCGGCGGCTGCGGGATATTCGAGGAGAACCTCAACGATCAGGGCTTCCCGAACCCCGCGCCGCTTTCGACGCTGCGCTCCTGGCTTCCCGCCGATGCGCTGCACCTTGCGAGCGTGCCGCTGGTAGATCGAATCGCAGCAGGAGAGACGGGCAAGGCAGCGCTGCAGGGCCAGGTCCAGAATATTTTCTCCGTGCCGGTGAAAGTGAACGCTGGCGATTGCCTGCTCACTATCTTTGGCAGAACAGGCAATGGAGCAACCGACAACGAAACGCAGGTGAATGCCCTGATGGCGCCGTAAGGCGTTTTGGACGAACGGAGGCGTGTGTCTTCAGATGAGAGGACATCGGTAAGGACCGTCTTAAATGAGCCGGTCCGCACCTTTCCTGCTTAACGCTTCCAATCTTCCAGGGTCTAGCCCCAACACTCTGACCTTTTCTCTGCATAAGCATCAAATTCATAAAATGGCCTATCTTCAGTCAAAGAGTCCTTGGGATTGCGGTGAAACACGATAATTGAGGAAACCTGAATGAATCGCGCACTTCTTGTCTCGGTTTTTGTTCTTCTTCTGATCCGGTTACAGGGCACGGCATACGCACAAATTATCGGCGTAAATGCTGCTATCGCTTCCATGAGCGTCGAGCAGCAGAATGCCATTCTCACTCAACTGCACGCCGCCGGAATTCATTACATCCGGTCAGGCATCCTTCCCGATGACAAAGGTGTCGATTTTGCCCGGCGTGCCCAGGCACAGGGCATCCAGATTGACTGGCTGGTCCAACTGCAATATCGGCCGGGCGCACCCAGCCGACCGTGGCCCAACGCGTTTGGCGTTTGGGCCGGACCTCCTCTCTCTGCCGCCGATCCTGATCAGTTCCGAAAGTACTTTGAGCCGCTGCTCGCCAAACTTGATACTGCCGGCGTGACTCTGGCCGGTATTGAGCTTGGAAACGAAATCAACTCACCCATGTTCAATGCGGATTTTACCCTGCCAGCTGAAAACCCCACCCGGTCTAGAGAATTCAGCCTTGATGATCTCTCACATGACCCCGAGGCACAACATGTGGCCAAGGGCTATCTGCAATATCTCAAGCTGCTTGCTGTCATCAAGGACGTTCGTTCGCGATCAAAACTCAACCAGCATGCGCTGATAGTCAGTGCCGGTCTAGTATTCAACGAAGCTCCGGATTCTCCGCGCGAGGCACGGCTGGATGCTGTCAGCGCGGCCGCGACCCTCGATTTCATGCGCGCCAACGGCCTGGATGATCTCGTGGATGTCTACGGCGTTCACACCTATCCCTGGACGGACAACCCGGGAAACCCGAGCGCCGCAGTGGGTCGCCGGGAACGATTGCAAAAATACGTCTTGGCGGAGTGCCAGCCGAAAGGGAGTTCCGGCGGCAAACCCTGCTGGATTACCGAATGGGGTATCCCCAATCACGATGCATCCTGTCCTACACATGAAACGAATCAGATATCTCTGGTCAACGAGACGAGGTCCAACTTTCGACCTTATATCGCGCAGAAACGAGTTCTCGGACTCTTCTACTTTGCGTGGCTCGACACCCGCGAAAATTTCGCCATCTATCGGTGCGATCATTTGACGGAAACCGGGCACCTGGCACTGGCGCCCTTCTAGCTTGTAATTTTATTCGTATAACGGATGGTTAAACGACAATACGGGCGGCTGTTGCCCGGTACCGGGTGCCGGGCACCCTATGTCCCTCGCACTCGGGGACATGGGAAAGCGTCATCTAGTCCCTAACTTCAATCCCCGCGATCTCCACTTCCAACCCGCCATACTGCGCATGATCGTTCTCGCGGATCTTATACGCCACATCCACCACCGAGCCCATGCCCAGCTTCAGCTCCGCGGCCCGCGCCGCCAGATTCCATCCCACCGCGCGCACTACACTGCTCGCCCCCACCGGTGGCGCTTGCGTCTCTCCGCGTTCCTGCAATAACTCCAATCGCAGATGCCGCTCCTTCATGATCTTCGGCGCGCTCACCAGCCGCACATTCCGCGCCACAAACACCGGCTCCAGATTCCCATGCCCCAGCGGCTCCAATTTTTTTAGCCATCCATGCAGCACCGGAGTTATCCGGTCCAGCGGCAATTCGGCATGGATCTTCAGCACTCGCTCCAGCGGGCGCGCCGCCAGATGCTCCTCGGCATAGATCCGCAACCGCCGTTTCAACTCCGGTATCTGCTCAGTAGGCAGCGCGAAGCCGACGGCAAAAGCATGACCGCCAAACCGCGTAAAAATCTCGGCGCAGCTCTCCAGCGCATTCAGCAGTTGAAAACCATCCACCGACCGCCCCGAGCCATGCGCCACCCCATCCTCGACACTAATCACCAGCGCCGGCTTGGCCGTCCGCTCGACGACACGCGACGCCAGAATCCCAATCACTCCGCGATGCCAGCCATCGCCATCCACCACCAACAGCCGGTCCGCGGCCAACTCGGCATCGGTAGCCAGCTTCTTCTCAATCGCTGTCAGCGCTACGGCTTCCGTGTCGCGCCGGTCTTGATTCAGCCGCTCCAGCTTGCCCGCCAGCTCCGCCGCCCGCTGCGCGTCGCGCGTCGTGAACAGCTCAATCACCTCGCTGGCCACATCCATGCGCCCTGCCGCATTGATCCGCGGAGCCAGCCGAAACGCCATATCGAAGCCCGTCAACGGCTTCGCCGACGGGTCCAGCGCTGCTACCTTGAAGAGTGCCTTTAACCCCGCTCCAGCCGGTTTAGTGAGTTCCTTCAACCCCAGCGCGGCAATCACCCGATTCTCGCCAGAGAGCGGCACCGCATCGGCAATCGTGGCAATCGCCGCCATCTTCAAAAAACTCGGCAGCGTCTTCTCGCGCGTACGCTGGGCGTCGCGCCGCTCCAGCATCGCCTGGCCCAGCTTGAGCGCAATCGCCGCGCCGCACAGCGACTTCTCCGGGTACGCGCATCCCGGCTGATTCGGATTCAGAATCGCCAGCGCATCTGGCAGCCGGTCGCCCGCCTCGGTCAAATGATGATCGGTAATAATAAGGTCCAGGCCCAGCCGCCGCGCGGTCTCCGCCTCGGTAAAGGCTCGCATTCCAGTATCGACAGTGATCACCAGCCGTACGCCGTCCGCGTGTGCCGCCTCCAGTACGCTTGATTGCAGCCCGTAGCCCTCGCGCAGCCGGTGCGGCACATGGAAGCGCGCCTCGCCGCCCAGCATCTCAATCGCTGTCTTCAGCAGCACAACCGCAGTCGTCCCGTCCACGTCGTAGTCGCCATACAACAGCACCGGCTCACGGCCGGCAATCGCCGCTGTCAGCCGCACTACGGCAGCCGTCATGCCCAGCAGCAAATAGGGATCGTGCAGATGAGAAATTTCCGGATTCAGAAACGCAAAGGCCGCGCCCGCCTCGCGAATTCCACGAGCCACAAGCAGTTCGGCCAGCGCCAGCGGCAATCGCGCCGCCTCGGCCAGTTCGCGGGCCTCCTGCGGATGCTGCTCCGCCAGCACCCACCGCTGCGGGGGCTGCCGGCTCGCATCGTTTCCACCTGATAGAATCGCAGCCGCCACGCGCTCTCAGCCTCTCCGCCCGGCACTCCGCGCCGCGGGCAATTGCATCGGCTGCTACCTCCTGATCAGGTATCCGGAGTAAACCAGGCTCAGGGCGAAGACCATGCCGAAGATCATCCCGGCTATATCGTAAATCTGCCAATGCCAGCCGCCGACCGCAATTCCATACGCCACAATGCCAATTCGCACCATGCAATATGCAGCCCACGCATACAGCAGCCAGCCAATCCACCTAACCTTTGATCTCTTCACTGTTGGTTCCATGCCAGTTTCCCCGTCTGGGTCCGAGCGCTTCCCCACATATACAGCCCACAAACACACCAAAGATATTGAAAGCGCTCAACAGCAGCTTCAATCTCCCGGCCTTTTCATGGATGCGCATTAAGGTGAGGCCTGCCATCGCGTCAGCGCACACCAGCGTAATGCAGGCCAGTACGATAAACCCAATAATCCATGGTTTGAACTTCGCTTTCAAGTCCTCGCCTCGCCGGACTTCTATTCGTCCTCATCGTGGTCATGATCGTGATCGTCGATTAAGATATCCTGAAACCCTTCAATATCTTCAAGCAGCGACTGGAAGCGCTCATACCACTCCGTCGTCGTCTCGTGCAGAAAGACAATGCCCTGGTGCACAAATCCCAGCTGGATATACCCCACCATGCCGGCGTACTTGCGCAGCCACTGCGCCTCCACCAGCTCCGCGGCCTCTTCATCGGGAAAGTTCATCTCCCCGGCCTCTTCCACCAGCGCGTCCAGCTCCTCGCGCTCCAGCCGCATCTCGCTGAAGGTCACAAATGGAGCGCCCACGTGCTTGGCCATCTCCACAAAATCCTTCCACGCGTCGGGATTGTCCTCCCCCTCCCACACAATCGAGGGGATGTCCTCCGTCACGTATCCAGGAACCCGCATTAGCCCATGACCTTCAATGAAGGCCACCATGTCGTCTTTAAGAGAGAGAAGGTTGTCCGTGCTCATAGTCAACATTCATTCTCGCAGATGCACCCCCACCCCCGGCACATCCACCCTGAGGAAACTTTCCTGTGGGGTACTCCGCGCCCGGCGATCCTTCCGTCTCACTCAATCGGCAATTGGACCAGCTTCGGCGGCGATTGTGGTCGCGTGACTGTATCATCCGGCTCATAAATTGAAATCCCTTCCATCATTTCCCGCCGCTGGTGAGCGATCTTGCACAGACCCACCCGCAGGCAACTCACTAGCTTAAAGAGACCATGTGGCGTCGGCACTCTAAAGTGAGCCGTCAGTATCACGACTTTCAGCACATCACCCCCCAGAATCACGCTGGCCGGACAAGAGGTTATACATGCGCAACATCAGTATCAGCGTCAAATGTTTCTTGACTTCCCTAATGGTTGTTCTCATCGCCGGATGCGGCATGGAGACAGTCTCTATTCCGGCCGTTGTGTCCACGATCCCCGCGAATGGCAGTACCAATGTCGCCCTCAATACGGTCATCAGCGCGACTTTCAACATGCCGATGAGTCCGGCCACGATCAGTGACGCAACCTTTACGGTTGCCGGTCCGGGTGGAACAGCAGTAGCAGGCGCAGTGACCTATTCCGGGTTGATTGCAACCTTTACGCCCTCTGCCGCTCTGGATTACTCAACTCTCTACACGGCCACGATCACCAACGGCGCTGCCGATCTCGGCGGCGCTCATCTGCTGGCCAACTATGCATGGACATTTACAACAATTACTCCGCCGCCTGCGGTGATCTCTACAATTCCCGTGAATGCTGCAACAGGCGTGCCCATTGCGCAGGTGATGAGTGCGACCTTCAATGAGCCGATGAGTTGCGCGACGCTCGTATCTCCCGCCAAGGCGTTTATCGTAACCGGCCCCGGCGCTGCTCCAGTGGCGGGCACCGTCGCTTGTACGGGATCCGTGGCAACCTTCACTCCCTCCGTCGATCTTGCATTCAATACCGTCTACACAGCAACCATCACCACCGGCGCAACGGACCTGGCGGGCACTCCTCTCGCCGCCAATTACGCATGGACCTTCAGAACCCTTCCAGCTCTTACGCCTCCAGTGGTCATCGCTACCGTGCCGGTGAATCTGGCAACTGCTGTGCCCATCAATCAGGCCATTAGCGCCACGTTCAGCGTCGCCATGACGCCGGCCAGCATCGATGCGGCAACCTTTACCGTGACCGGGCCGGGCAGCTCTGCTGTGACTGGCGTTGTTACTTATGTCGCAGCCGGTTCGGTAGCAACCTTTGTGCCGGCGGCCAACCTGTCGCCAAGCACTCTGTACACGGCGACCATTACCACCGGGACAACAGACTTGGCAGGCGCCGCTCTGGCCAGCGACTACGTATGGACCTTTACCACGGCTGCCGCGGTAGTGGTTGTGCCGCCAACGGTCATTGCGACAATCCCACTCAACGCAGCAATTGATGTACCGCTCAATCAGATTGTGAATGCGACCTTCAGCGAGGCGATGAACCCGGCTACCATCAATTCATCAACCTTTTCCTTGACTGGACCGGGCGCTACTGCCGTCTCTGGCTTGGTTGCGTATGCGGCAATCGGAGATACGCTGACATTTACCCCCACAGCGAATCTCGCGCCCAGCACTCTGTTCAAGGCAACCATCACCACCGGAGCGACCAACCTCGCGGGCACAGCTTTGGTCAACAACTATGTATGGACCTTTACAACCGGAACGGGCATAGCAACTGTTGCTCCTGAGTTGGTCTCCACCGTCCCTGCAAACCTGGCCGTAAACGTACCCTTGAACCAGGCAATCAGCGCAACATTCACCGAAGCGATGAATCCGCTGACCATCACCAATGCAACCTACGAACTCACTGGACCGGGGGCAACCCCGATCGCGGCTACAGTAGCCTACGACGCAGTCAACTTCATTGCCACTCTCACGCCCACTGCTCCGTTGACTGCCGGCACCAGCTATACCGCGACAGTGACAACCGGCGCAACCGATGTAACAGGCGACCCGCTGGGCAATACCGGCGCGCCAAATCCATGGACCTTTACAACCGGAACTGCAGTGGCGCCTCCGCCAGTCGTCCTTGGTCCGACTGGATCCCTCTTCGGCGCATTCGGTGGCACTGCCGGCATCACTAATCAGGGAATCTACACGGTCGTCAATGGAGATATCGGAACCACCGCTGTCTCAACCTTGATCACCGGCTTCCACGACACCAGTGTCATAATGAGCGGCCAGCCGCAATGCACCTACACCGAGACGCCGCTCAATATCGGGCTGGTGAATGGCGTAATCGATACCGCCGCGCCGCCGCCGACCGTTGGCTGCCCCAATGAGGGAACAGCACTCACTTACACCGTCGCGCAAGCCGCCGCATTGGATACGCTCACAGCCTACAACACCCTGGTCGCCATCCCGCTTGGCCTGGATGTCTCGGTCTGTCCTGGATGCGGAGGCGGCTCGGCCGGCGAGTTAGGCAATCGCACGCTGCCGGCCGGCATCTATAAGGCGGCGCCGGGAAGTTATACCATGTCGCTCGGCGATCTAACGCTTGATGCCAAGGGCGATCCAAATGCCTTCTGGGTCTTCCAGATGGCGACAACGCTTACCGTCGGCACGCCGTCCTCGCATCGCAGTGTTCTGTTGGTCAACGGCGCGCAAGCCAAAAATGTCTTCTGGCAAGTTGGAAGCGCCGCCACCATCAACGGGATTCTCGGAGGCGGAACGATGCAAGGCACCATCATCGCTCAAGACGGCGTCTCCATTTCGACCGCCGGAGTGGTTGCAATCACCACGCTGAATGGCAGAGCCATGGTTTTGACCGGGCCCGTGACAATCGTGAACACCGTCATCAATGTTCCATAGGCCCTTGTAGAGACCGCCCGCGTGGGCGGTCTCTACAGATTCGCCAATGCAGGGTCCGGGTAGTTTATGTTCGCGTTCAGATAACCCGCCGTTGTGGTGTTCGCTTCATCGTGACGCGCTGTACAGGAGACCAAAATGAGACTGACAGTAAAGATGATTGCCGCTGCGGCATTGGCCACAGTTTTAATCCCAGGGATCGCGGCGCTTGCACAGGCGCAGTCGCCGTATGCGGTCGTACCCAACTTTGGCACACCCAAGGTTGAACTCTTCCTCGGCTATTCTTATGTGCGCGCAGTGCCGACCTACGCCGCCGGAAATCGTCTGGTAGATCTGAATGGCGGCAGTGCCTCAGTCGCCTATAACTTCAACCGCTATCTGGGAATCGTGGCCGACGTTGGCGGCTACGATGACTCAAAGACCCGGCTCTCAGCCACAGGCACAACTCCCGCTATCGATGTCAATTCCAGCGGAACGGTTTACAGTTACCTCTTCGGGCCGCGCATCTCCTTTCGCGGCAACCGCAGACTCACCCCCTTTGCGCAGGCGCTCTTTGGCGAGGTTCGCGCCAGCGATGTGACTCTTTCTTCCGGTTGCACGGGCGTGGGTTGCACCGTACTCCCAGAGGAGAGCAAGTTCGGCTTCACCGCCGGCGGTGGCCTCGACTACCGCATTCATCGCCATTTCGCGCTCCGCCTCATCCAGGCCGAATATCTGATGACCAATTTCGACGCTCACGACACGGGCAAAAGCGCATCGCAAAATGACATGCGGCTTTCCTCCGGCATCGTCTTCCGTTTTGGCGGAAAAGAACTTCCACCCACGCCGGTCACCCTGGCTTGCATCGCCAACCCGGCTTCAGTCTTTCCCGGCGACTCAGTCGCAGTTACAGCAACGGCCGGCAATCTCGATCCAAAACTGAATGTGGTTTACAGCTTCACAGGCTCCGGCGCAACGGCCAACGGCGCAACGGCTACCGTGGCTACCGGAACACTTGCGCCCGGCCCGTATACGGTAAATTGCGGCGTGAAAGAAGGCCGCCTCGGCAAGGAAGGCCTGAGGCCGTGGGAGTCCGCCAGTGAAACCGCTAACTTCGCGGTAAAAGCCTTTGAGCCGCCGACGATCAGTTGCGCGGCCAACCCCAGCGACATCAAGCCCGGTGACACCAGCACCGTGACGGCCTCTGCCCTCAGCCCTCAGAACCGTCCATTGACGTATAGCTACACTTCTTCAACCGGCTCCATCAGCGGCAGCGGAACCACTGCATCCTTCTCCTCGGGCAATGCCCCCGCCGGCGTTGTTACTGTCGTCTGTAACGTCACGGATGACAAGAACCAGACGGCAACCGCGAACGCCACCCTTACCATCACGGTCCCGTATGTGGCTCCGGTTGTAAATCCTGAGATACTCCAACTGGAGTCTCGCCTGGCCCTCCACAGCGTCTTCTTCCAGACCGATGTGCCCAGGATCGCGAAGCCCGACGCCGGCCTTCTCACCAGTCAGGAAGCAACCCTGACCACCCTGGCGGCGGACTTCACGCGCTACCTCACATTCAAGCCCGATGCCCAACTGACCTTGACCGGGCACGCCGATGTGCGCGGATCTGTCGAGTACAACAAGGCACTCTCCGAACGCCGTGTCGTTCGCACCAAGCAGTTCCTGGTTCAACAAGGTGTTCCCGAAGCGAAGATTGAAACCGTCGATCTTGGCAAAGAAGATAACCTCACTGCCGATCAGGTGAAAGCTCTGATCTCAGAGAATCCAGACCTCGACCAGGCGCAGCGTGAGAAAGTTCTCAACAAACTCGGCGTCATTGTCTGGGCACAGAATCGTCGCGTGGACATTACTCTGAAGAACGCTGGCGATAAGTCGGAACATTCGGTTCGTTTGTACCCATTCAACGCTACCGATGCACTGACTCTTCTCGACGAAAAGAATCTGAAACCCAGCAAAGTCGCAGTTCATTCACGCAAAAAGTAGCTTCTCTGCTCCCGTATCATCCCAGTGCCCCCTTCGCACTTTCATTGCGAAGGGGGTGAAGCTTGCTCCGCTCCCACTTCGCAATAAAAGCGCCATTCCCGTGATGACAAATCTTGTTCGCAAACTCTGGCAAAGTTAATAACATGTGCTGGAAATTTATGAGTCGATTCAAAATAATTATCGATTGCAATTGGCAATAATCTATCTCAATAGGTAACGCCTGCCTTCATTCTAGCTATTTTTCTGGGTAAATATCATTCACTACCAGAAAACGTGCTATTCTCTGTGCGTAATCGACGGCGTCTGTTTCCGGATCTGTTTGTCCTGACAGTGTCCGAAAATAGAAAATTACCGGGGTTTATTTACTCAAAGTAAACAACGGTGTGTAATTTAACGAATTCTCAGGAGCACCCCACCATGCATGCCACCCTCCCCCCAGCCTTGCAGGGCACCTTTGCGTCTGTCTCTGCCTGCCCATCACGACTTCAGCGCCTGCAGTGCAAGCTAACCGCCTCGTTTTTCCTTCTTGCCGCACTGCTCTGCATCGCACCCCGCACCGCCCCTGCCCAAACCGCCCACTTCAGCGGGTCTGCGCCTCTCAGTTGGGTTCAGAGCACTACTCCGATTCTAGGAGAGGTCAACGGAATCGCACTCGATGGAAGCGGAAACTTTTATCTCGCAGCGGGCAGCTTCGTAGTAAAGTCAACGCCGTCGGCGAACGGTTACAGCTATAGCACCCTCGGTGTAGGCTTTCGTCTTGCCTACGCCGTTGCGGTGGATGGAAGCGGCAACGTGTATGTCGCCGATGTCGAAAATAACCAAGTGGTGAAAGAGACGCCGTCCGGTAGCAGCTATATCCAGAGTCTGGTCGTCTCCTCAACGGTCAGCAATCCATTCGTTCCTGCGGGAATCGCAGTGGACGGGAGCGGCAACCTCTACATAGCGGATCCGAACCACGGCCAGATACTGAAGGAGACACCGTCGGGTAGCAGCTATACCCAGACTACGGTGATCAGTGGACTGCAGCATGGAATCACCTCAATCGCGGCAGATCAGAGCGGCGACCTCTACTTTACGGATCAAACCGACCACACCGCAGTGAAGGAAGCGCTGGTTTCAGGAAATTACAACCAAAGCCTGGTTGGCGAGGGCGGCCCAGGAATCCCCACTATGGTTGCTGTGGATCGGAACGGCAATGTTTATATTGCAGGCATCCAGTATTCGCTTGTCAATGGAGCCTATGTGTCTAGCGGATTCGCGTATGCGGAGACTCTATTAGACAGTCAATTTTTCAGCCTTGGTCAGGCAATACTCCCGACGGCCATCGCCGTGGATGCGAACGGCGACGTCTATATCGCTGACAGTAACGGGGTGCTGGAAGAATCGCCGGTTTACGGAAACTTTGGATCGGCCAGCGTTGGGAGTACCGGCACGCAAACTCTCTCACTTGCTTTTACCTTTGATACTGCCGGAACGCTCGGCGGCAAGGCAGTATTGACGCAAGGCGCAACCGGGCAGGACTTTGCCGATGCTGGCACGGGAACCTGCACGGCAAGCACCGTATACACTGCCGGTGAAACCTGCACAATGAACGTTACATTTACGCCAAAGTTCTCAGGAACCCGCTATGGCGCGGCTGTCCTCTACAACAGCGCCGGTAACACGATTGCCACTGGCCGTCTCCAGGGTACAGGCGTAGGGCCGCAGATTGCCTTTCAGCCCGGAATTCAGAGCATACTGGGCAGCGGAATCAGCAGTCCCATGAGCGTGGCTGTGGATGGCAACGGGAACATCTATTTCACCGAAGTCGGCGGCTCAACATTGTATGAGATGCAGGCAGTCAATGGTGTTGTCCCAGCCTCGCCAACGATCAGAACCATTGGCAGCGGCTTCGGCAGCAACGTTTTTGTGGCGGTGGATAGCAGCGGGAACCTCTACGTTGCCGACAACATGAACAATGCGGTCAAGGAAGTTCTAGCCGTCAAGGGTAGCATCCCCGCCTCGCCAGCTATTGTAACGCTGGGTAGCGGATTCAGCTATCCGGCAGGCATCGCGGTAGATGGGAATGGGAACGTCTATGTCGCCAATACATCCGACAAGACGGTAAGAGAGATTGTGGCCGTCGGTGGCAGCATTCCATCTTCACCCACCATCAGAATTTGGGGCGGCGGCTTTTCCGTGCCTTTTGGCGTGGCGGTGGACGGCAACGGAAATGTCTATGTCGCCGATGAGGGCCAAGGCGAAGTAAAAGAGATGCTGGCAGTCAACGGCAGCATTCCCGCCTCGCCAACCATCAACAAGCTTGGCAGCAGTTTCGAGCAGCCCTCTGGGGTTGCGGTAGACGGCAACGGCAATGTCTATGTCGCCGATTACGGCAACAACGCGGTCAAAGAACTCCTGGCAATCAACGGCAGCGTTTCCACGTCTCCATCCATCAACACACTTGGCAGCGGCTTCAGCAGGCCCGGTGGCGTAGCGGTGGATAGTCGCGGCAATGTTTTCGTCGCCGATTACGGCAACAATCGCGTGGTGAAGCTGGATGTCGCGGATCCGCCGAGCCTGACTTTTGCCGCCACTGCTCCAGGCTCAATCAGCAGCGACAGTCCGCGAACGGTTACAGTCGTGAACGCGGGCAATGCTCCGTTGGTTTTTCCGATTCCATCGGCCGGAAGCAATCCGAATATCTCGGCTAATTTCGCTTTGAATGACAGCGGATCCTCGGCTTGCCCCCTGTTGAGTCCCAGCTCCTCGGAGCCGCTTACGCTGGTGGCAGGCGAATCCTGCCAGTTGCCCGTCAGCTTCGCTCCTACGGCTCTGGGTACTTTCAGCGGCGCGCTGATATTGACGGATAACAACCTGAATGCCGCTGCGCCGGGCTACATTACGCAGAGCATTGTGCTGAGCGGGATAGGGACTGGCAGCTTCACACTGTCCAGCTCGGCGTCGTCTCTGATAATGAATCAGGGCGGTTCAGGAACCTCAACCATCACGGTAACCGGCGTGAACGGTTTCACTGGCAGCGTTAATTTGAGCGCCGCGGGCTTGCCCTCTGGAGTAACCGCATCTTTCAGCCCAAACCCAACCACAGGCACAAGCGTACTAACGCTGACCGCTAGCAGCGCTTCTTCTCTTGTAAACGCTGTTGCAATCACTATCACTGGGACTTCTGGTCCATTGACCGAAACCACCACGCTCCTGCTCACTGTAAGTCCCGCCAACTTTACGTTGAGCGCTTCCCCCTCTTCGTTGATTCTGAACCAGGGTTTGTCGATCACATCAACGGTCACTGTGACAGATCAGAGCGGATTCACGGGTAGCGTGACTCTGGCTGCGGCTAATCTTCCGAGCGGAGTGACTGCTTCTTTCACTGCAAACCCAACGAACGGGACCAGTATTCTGACTCTGACAGCAAATAGTAATGCCGTTCCCGGAGTCTATCCCATCAGCATCTTCGGGACCTCGGGAACGGAAGTGGCATATGCACCAAATGTTTCTCTGGCTGTCGTGCAGCCTAGCTTTACAGTTAGCGCCGCACCTGCTTCTGTGGCCGTAATTCAGGGCGGGACCGGCATATCCACCATCACGGTGACGGGCCAGAGCGGATTCACCGGCAGCGTAACTCTGGCCGCCTCCGGCCTTCCCAGCGGCGTAACCGCTTCCTTCGCCACTAACCCCACAACCGGAACCAGCTTGCTCACGCTAACCGCCAGCAGCATTGCCCCAGCCGGAACCACCACAGTAGCGATCATCGGAACCTCCGGCACGCTTGCCGCAACTGCCACCATTGCACTGACCGTCATCAGTTCCCCGCCGAGCTTAACCTTTCGCGCCTCACCTGCTGCGATCTCCATTGAGCAGGGCCTCAGTGGAATCTCCACGATGATAACCACCGTATCGGGAAGCTTTGACTCGAATGTTCTCTTTTCCGTGAGTGGGCAGCCGTCAGGTGTCAGCGTGAGCGGTCCTGAGTACATCGCCGCTCCCGGCAGCGGCTCTTCCACGATGATCGTGGATGTGGCCTCAACTGTTGCTACGGGAACATACCCGATAACAGTAACCGCAACAGGGGAAGGTATTACTCAAACGGCCACGGTCACTCTGACCGTGCTACAGTCTTCGCTCCCTGCCGCGTACTTTAGTGGAGTGGATACCATACTGGCGAGCGGGTACGGAGGTCCCGCTAATGTTGCAGTCGACAAGAACGGCAATGTCTATATCGCCGAATATGACGGCGGCACGATAGACGAGATTGTGGCGGTCAACGGCAGTATCTCCGCCTCCTCCCCTATACGGACTCTGACTACATGCAGTTGTGTAAGCGTCGCTGTGGACGGGGACGGCAATGTCTATTTCATCGACTATGAATCGATCAAAGAAATCGTGGCGGTCAATGGAAGCATTCCAACCTCGCCTACAATCAGAACCCTGGCTGGCGCTCAACTTCCAGAAGGTGTCGCGGTGGACATAAGCGGCAATGTCTACTTTACCGATTACAGCTCTGAAACGGTGAGTGAAATTGTTGCGGTCAACGGCAGCATCCCGGCTTCGCCCACCATCAAGGTGTTAGCCAGCGGATTCGGTGGCGCTGAAGAGATAGCGGTGGATGGTAGCGGCAACCTCTATGTTGCCGGTTTCGGTGGAGTGCAGGAAATTGTTGCGGTCAATGGCAGCATCCCGGCTTCGCCCACCATCATGGCAATTCCCGGTGGTACATCCGGAAACAGGGGCGTTGCTGTAGACGCGAACGGAGATGTCTACTTCTCGGATGAAGAGGCCGTGAGTGAGATCCTGGCGGTGAATGGCAGCATCCCGGCTGCCCCAGCAGTCATTGAAGTGGCGGGCGTGAACCAAGGTTTGAGTTTGGAGGCTGTCGACGGCATCGCGGTCGATAGTCATGGGAACGTATTCATCTCCAATATCGGATTTGAACAAGTGGTGGAGGTGTCGACCGCGGGCGGAAACCTTGGGCAGGTAAACACTGGAGCCACGAGCCCCACAGTTGCGCTGCACTTTAGCTTCGGCGCGCCGGTCACACTGGGTTCAACGTCCGTATTCACGCAGGGAGCAACAGGATTGGACTTTGCCGACGCGGGATCGGACACCTGCATAGCAGGAACCGCTTATAACGCTGGCCAATCCTGCACGGTGAACGTAACCTTCACGCCCGCGTACGCCGGAACCCGCAACGGCGCAGTGGTGCTCAACGATAACAATGGAAACGTGATTGCCACCGCATACCTTCAAGGTTCGGGCGCAGGGCCACAAATCAACTTCTTGCCAAATACTCAGAGTATGATACCGGCCACTAACCTGGCCTCCCCAAGCGCTGTTGCGGTGGACGGAATCGGCAATGTCTATATTGCCGATTCCTATAATGGTCAGGTTTTGAAGGAAACACTGTCATCGAGCGGATATACACAGAGTGTTGTCGGCGGCGGATTCATTGCGCCAACAGGTGTCGCTGTGGATGGAAGCGGCAATGTCTACATCGTCGATACATACGGTAATCAGGTGGTGAAAGAGACACCGTCGGGGGCAAACTACATCGAGAGCACCGTCGCGCCAAATGGTTCCAGTCTATTAGGGCCCAATGGCGTGGCGGTCGATGGGAGTGGCAACGTTTATATTACCGACTCGGAAAACAACAGGGTGTTGAAAGAGACGCTATTCGCAGGAAGCTACTCCGAGAGCGTGATCGGCAACGGTCTCACTGATCCCCTGGGGGTGGCAGTGGATGGTAACGGCAATGTCTACATCGCCGATACGATTAACAACCGAGTGTTATTGGAGACGTTATCTGCTGGGAATTACACACAAAGCATAATTTCCAGCAATCTCAATATGCCCTTTGGCGTGACAGTAGATGCGAATAACAGCGTCTATATCGCCGATTACGCGAATAACCGGGTGTTAAAGGAAACGCCATCGGTGACCGGATACTCCGAGAGCATAATCAGCGGTCTCCGTCTTCCTGTCGGGACTGCGGTTGATGGCGGTGGCAATGTCTTTGTCGCCGAAGAGTACTATAACGACGTATGGAAATTAGACTTCGCGGACGCGCCGAGTCTGAGCTTTGCCAGCACATCGGTCGGCTTAACCAGCCCGGATAGCCCGCAAACAGTCACAATCGAGAATGTCGGCAACGCTGCGTTGACGTTTCCAATACTATCCACCGGCAACAACCCAAACATCTCCTCGAACTTCGCTTTGAATAGCAGCGGCGCCTCGGCCTGCCCGCTGGTGAGCGCAGGCTCTACGGCAGCGGGTTCCCTGGCGGCTGGCGCTTCCTGCCAGTTGCCCATCAGCTTTACACCCGCAGTGGCGGGCGCCCTCACCGGCTCGTTAACGCTGACGGATAGCAATCTGAACGCCGCTACGCCGGGATACGCCACACAAACAATCACACTGAGCGGTACTGGCACACAGGGCACACCGGCTGTCTCCTGGACTGCTCCGGCAGCTATCACATACGGGACAGCGCTCAGCGCAGCCCAATTGAACGCTACCTCAACCGTTGCCGGAACTTTCACCTACTCACCCGCAGCCGGGACCGTGCTCACCGCCGGAACGCAGACGCTGACCGTAACCTTCACCCCAACCGACACTACCGACTACGCAACTGCCACTGCAACGGTGATGCTCACGGTAAATCAAGCCACCCCAATCATCACCTGGGCGAATCCGGCGGACTTCTCCTCTGGCACGCCGCTGACCGCCACTCAGCTAGACGCCTCTGCGAATGTTCCTGGCGTCTTTGCTTACTCACCCGCAGCCGGAACCGTTCTCAGCTCAGGCACGCAGACGCTCACGGCAACCTTCACGCCCACCGACACTACCGATTACACATCAGCAACTGCCACAGCTACTCTGGCCGTGGACTAGGCCATGTCACCCACCCTTTACTAGAAAAAGGGTGGGCGGCAATACACTCAACTACTCGAGGCAAAGCCCACCTGCCCCACCGCTGGTGGCGCAGGTGGCATGAGCAAAGAACGGGGCAGCGACGTTAGCCACATGCGCTGCCCCGCTAGCCGATCAGTTATTACTATGCTCGAAGCATCTTAGTCGCAGACGGTTCCATTCAGCGCGAACGACGCCGGCGCCGCATTGGCGCTGTTATTCCACGTTCCGTTGAATCCCAGACCGGAGTAGCTGCCCCCAGCCGGAATCGGGCCATAGATGCCATCATTGAGCACCGTCACTGCCGCGCCGCTCTCGGTCGCAGCGCCTCCCCACGCCTGAGTGATCGTCTGCCCATTGGCGAAGTTCCAGGTCAGCGTCCAGTAGTTCAGGGTAGTTGTACTGGTGTTATAGATGGTGATGGTCGCATTGAAAGCCCCCGCCCATTCGCTGTTGATGGTGTAGACAACATGGCAAGTGCTGGACGGAGTTACAGTCACCCCGGACAGCGCATTGATCAGGTTCTGTCCATTCGGGCTGCCCCAGCCGGTAACCAGATCGTAACCGGTGACTGCGTTAAACCCTCCATTACTGCCGCTGGTCATGTCATGAAAATCGCTGCCGTAATTGGAACCTTTGCCGATCACATAAATGGCCGGGTTGATAAAGCCGGCCGTCGGCTTGCCTGCGGCCTCGGCCTGCTGATTGATCAACGCCGTATAGCCCGCCCACAGCGGACTTGCCAGACTGGTGCCGATCCATCCGCCACACTCAGCCAATGGGCAAATGTAGATACCGCTGCCTGCATTCGCGGCAACATCTGGCACATTGCGCAACGACGCCGAACCGCCATTCGACGCATCGGCCACGTCTGCCTGGTAGTCAGGCAATCCGTACGTGCTAGACCAGGCCGCCATGCTGATGCCATCGGGACTGATGCCGCCGCTGCTGGCGCAATACCCTGTGCAGTAACCGGTGCCCCATGCGATCTCCGGCCACGGTAAGGTATACGCAGGC
>Ga0181534_10000415_pt1 | contig 30082 bp, 21 predicted proteins | sample PEATcosm2014_Bin_37_FD_119758 | JGI IMG/M metagenome (GOLD analysis project Ga0181534, IMG submission 119758) | Peatland microbial communities from MTU Mesocosm Facility, Houghton, MI, USA - PEATcosm2014_Bin17_10_metaG | ecosystem: Environmental > Terrestrial > Soil > Wetlands > Peat | place...
AGCCGCTCGTCTGAGCAAGAATGCTCAGCGCCGCCCGGGAAGGATACTGCGTAAATTCCACAAACAGATCATCTTCTCCTCGGTGAGCAAAACGATACAGAACAGACCCACCGCTTCGGATGTGGGTCGCCGAAGAATTAGACTTGTGAGCCGAGAACGGACGCTCTCTCGGAGCCATATGGAAGGTCCGCACGAGCGTCAGTACGAAGCCATTGACATCGCTGATCTGTGTGGATATAAAATTACTTCATCTGGTGTTCGGGAAGGCGGTGCAAGTCCGCCACTACCCCGTAACTGTAATCGCTGAGAATTGGACATGGAGCTTGCTCCGGCCACTGAGGGTTCCTCGGGAAGGCTGTCCGTATTCGTTGAAGCGTTAGTCAGGAGACCGGCCAGATGCCAATCTAGGCTTGAGCCGGCTTCGATGGGAGAGCTGGAGAGCGTTCCCCTGTCGGCCAGGATAAGCACTGGCGACGTGAAAGCTGCCTACACATTCAATCCCGTTGTCCACGATGGAGTTGTGCTCCACGGTCAGAGGCAATGCATGGAGAAGAGAGACCGCAAGACGGTCACGCTCGTTCTCGGCGGCGTTCGCAGCGGCAAGAGTCGCTGGGCGCAGGAGCTTGCCGGGAAGTCCGAACGTGTGGCCTATGTTGCAACGTTACAGGCCCGCGACGCGGAGATGCGCGAGAAGATCCACCGCCATCAAGAGGATCGACCAGAGCATTGGCAGACGGTGGAGGAACCGCTGGAACTGGCGCGTGTCCTGATGGACAACGGAGCAAACTTCGACCTGCTGCTGATGGATTGCCTGACTGTATTCGTGTCCAATGTTATGGAGGCTGCCCAGACCGATGCAGCAAGCCTGGAGCGGCGTCTCGATGATTTTCTCGAAGCGCTGCGCAAGGTGCCTGCTTCAGTGGTGCTGGTTTCCAACGAGGTTGGCAGCGGAGTGGTGCCGCCCTATCCGGCAGGACGCATCTATCGCGATGCGCTGGGAGAACTGAACCAGCGAGTAGCGGCGATTGCCGACAATGTAATGCTGATGGTGGCTGGACTGCCGTTGGTGCTGAAAGGCAGTACCGGAGGCAGGCCATGATTGCCTTCATGGTGACTGGAACTGCGAGCGGCGTGGGCAAGACAACGGTTGCACTGACGCTGATGGCGATGTTGCAGGAACACGGCCTGCGTGTGCAGCCGTTCAAATGCGGGCCGGACTTTCTGGACACGGGGCACCATAGCGCTATCTGCGGACGGGCGTCGCGCAACCTCGATACGTGGATGCTCAGTGCCGATGCGAACCGCGCGATCTTTTCTAGCGCCAACCGCAACGCCGATGCTGCAATCGTCGAAGGCATGATGGGGCTGTACGATGGTGTCGCCGGCGGCGGTGAGGAAGGAAGCGCGGCGCAGATTGCGAAGTTGCTGGCTGTGCCTGTCGTTCTGGTGATGGATGCCGGCAAGAGCGCGCGCAGCATCGCCGCAGTGGTCAAGGGTTTTGAGAGCTTCGATCCAGCGGTGCGTTTCGCAGGCATCGTCCTGAATCGCGTGGGAAGCGAGGGGCACTATCGCCTGCTTGAAGCCGCTATTCGTTCGGTTACTAATACACCGCTGCTGGGCCATCTGCCAACGGATGCGGCAATCGCGATTCCTGAGCGACATCTGGGATTGCATACGGCGGAAGAGACAACGTCGGCGGTGGATCGGCAGGCGGCATTTGCAGAAACAGGAAGGCAGCATCTGAATGTCGCGCCGCTGCTCGATCTTTCGTGGCTGGATGCCGAGGAAGAGTGCGAAGCTCTTCTGGCTCCGCGCCATGAACTGGCGCGCGTCCGCATAGGGGTTGCGCGGGATAAGGCATTCTCGTTCTATTACGAAGACAATTTCGATCTGTTGCGGGAGAGCGGCGCTGAAGTTGTAGATTTCAGCCCCCTGGCGGATACAGCGCTTCCGGAGAATCTCGACGCTCTTTATCTTGGCGGCGGGTATCCGGAATTATATGCAAATGAGTTGAGCCGCAATACTGCGATGAGCTTTGCAATTCGTACGTTCGCGGAGTCAGGCAAGCCGGTATATGCCGAGTGCGGCGGCATGATCTATTTGAGCCGGGCACTAACAACGCTCGATGGGCAGAGTTACCCAATGTCTGACGTGCTTCCGATGAAGTTCGAGATGACGCCGCGCTTGGTGAACTTTGGCTACGTGAATGTCGAATTCGCCGAGGAGTGCTTACTCGGCAACAAGGGAACGTCGGTGCGCGGACACAGCTTTCACCATTCGCGCGTGCAAGTAAACAGCACGATGCCGACCGCGTATCGGTTGAGGTATTCACTCTCTGGACGCGAAGAAATGGAAGGCTATCAATACAAGAATGTACTGGCCAGCTATGTGCATCTTCATTTTCGCGGAAATCCAACACTTGCCGCATCGCTGGTGACGGCCGCGCGTCAAGCGCGCGTCGTGGAGGTGCATGCATGAAGTGGTTTTGCGCATTGCTTCTCTTCTGCATAACACTCCCTGCTGCCGCCGCACGCACTGTGACGGATCAACTGGGACGTACGGTCCAGGTGCCAGACCATCCGCACCGGCTGGTGTGCTTGATGCCGAGTGTTGTGGACGATGTCTATGCACTTGGAGCTGGAGCGGATGTAATTGCGGTGACCGACTACACCAAGTATCCGGCGGAAGCCAGAACCAAACCCAGTGTGGGATCGATCTTGTCACCTTCGATGGAAACTATTCTGTCGTTGCATCCGGACCTTGTGCTGGGCAGCGCGGACATGAGCCAAACCGAGACATTGCAGCAACTGGAACGGCTCGGCATTACGGTATTCATGGTCTCGACGCATGGCGTGGATGGAATCTATCAATCCATTACAAGCATCGGACTAGCCCTCAACCGGGAGGATTCAGCGCGCGAGTTGGTCGCAAAGCTGCGCGGACGCGAAGCGGCAGTGCGGCGGCAAGTGAGCGGCAAGCCGGTGATGAGCATCCTGATGCCAGTCGGGTATAACCCGATTGTCACTATTGGCAAACACGCCTTTATCACAGAGCTGATCGAGATTGCCGGCGGGCATTCCGTTACTGGAGACATTGACCAGGAGTGGCCCCAGGTGAGCCTGGAAGCAGTGCTGGCGCGAGCGCCAGAGGCGCTCCTGCTCATACGGGACTCGAGGATGTCGATAGAGAGAATTCGCGAGCAGCCGGGATGGAGTAGTCTGCCTGCCGTGAAGAACAACCGTGTGTACTACGTGGACGACCGGATCAATCTTCCCAGTCCGGTTGCCTTCGTTGCATTGGAGGAGCTAGCGAAGCAGTTTCATCCGTAACTAGCAAAGCAATTTCATTCGTGAGAGGTATAACCACTTCGAACCATAACCGCATGACAGCTGGATGATCGGGAAGCGCGGTGCGATTCCGCCACTACCCCGTAACTGTAAGCGAAGAGGCGCGGCATGTATGCCACTGGAGATGATTCCGGGAAGGCAGCCGTTTGCTGTTGAGACGCGAGTCAGGAGACCGGTCCGGCTGATTTCTTCCGAGGGGAAAACGATGTCTCGACTTTTGCGCTTCTACCTATTGAGATGGACTACCAGTTTCATCTTTGCTTCCACCGTCATAGTACATGCAGCACCAATTTCTGATCTTCGCGGTACTGTATCCGATCCGTCGGGCGCAGTAATTCCAAACGCTAAAGTAGAGCTGACTGAAAACGGTGTGCCGGTTGCCTCAGTGACGACCGATGCAAAAGGACAGTACCGGATTACGCGGACAGCCAGTTCCGACTTACTGCTGCGCGTTTCTGCCTCGGGATTCGGTACCGCGGAGAAGGCGCTTGATCCGGCCAGCGATGGCCACGACCTTACCGTGGATATTGCCCTTCAGATCGCATCTCTTTCCGCGCAGATTACCGTGACGTCGACGGGCGCTCCCACGCCCCAAGCGCAGTTGGGAGCGGCCGTGACCATCCTGGATGCATCCGGCTACCAGGGGACGCGAGACATTCAGGAGGGGCTGCGGCTTGTACCCGGATTGCAGGCTACGCAAACAGGGCAAGCGGGAGGAACTACTTCTGTTTTCATCCGTGGCGGCGGCAGCGATGCGAACAAGGTTCTCATCGATGGGATTCCGGCGAACGATATTGGAGGATCTGTTGAGTTTGCCAATGTCGCTAGCGCGGCGGTAGCGCAAGTAGAAGTGCTGCGCGGCCCCAACAGCGCACTTTTCGGATCGGACGCTCTGGCCGGCGTGATCAGCATGACGACGACGAGAGGAAGCACGCCGCAGCCTCTCTTTACCTATCTGGTCGATGGGGGTAACTTCGGCACTTATCGTCAGGAAGGCTCGATGGGCGGCCAGCACAAACACTTCGATTACTTCTCCGACTATGCGCGCTTCAGCAGTAGCAATTCGATTGCAGACGACGAGTATCACAACGGCACCTTCGTTGGGAATTTCGGATGGGCGCTTTCTCCCACTTCGACCGTGCGCGCCACGATCCATCATGACCGCATTGCATCCGGAGCGCCTGGAGCAATTCAGCTTTACGGCATTCCAACTGACGCCGAACAAGCCGATGAGGACGCCTACTTCGGCGTGACCTTGGAAGACAAGACTAAACTCAACTGGCACAATCTTCTACGTTACGGAGGCCTGCGGTTGAGATCACAGTACACACAATTTGCGCTGGAAGGAACACCGCAGTCGGGCTATACACTGGGAGTCCCTGTCACCATTCAAGGAGCCAATGGATATACCGTCAGTGGGCAGGCAATGGTGTTCAATGATTGCCCGTTGAACGTAAACAATGTGCCAGTCTGTCCGTATTATTACCCAGGTTCTACTGATAAAGACTTCGTGTACGCACAGTCGGATTACCGATTGAATCCACATCTTCTCGGACTGGTGGCGTTTCGCTATGAAGATGAACGCGGATATTCAGGTACAACAGAACCTGATTCTGTTGAGCGCGGCAATTACAGTTACACATTCCAACTTCAGGGGGACATACGCAACCGCCTGTTCTATACACTGGGCGGCGGTCTGGAAGACAACGGTCTCTATGGAATTGCGGGCACGCCGCGAGCTTCGCTTGCATGGCAGGTGAGGCAGGGTGGCAATGGAAATTTATTCAGCGGCACAAAATTGCGCGCCAGCTTTGGTGAAGGTATCAAGGATCCGTCTATCTTTGATCAACTCAATTCAATCCATAATTTCGTCCCAAGTATTTCTCCTATCGGCCCTCAGAATTCTAGGTCGTATGACGGCGGAGTCGATCAATTGATGTTCAATGGGCGAAGCCGGTCGAGCCTCACGCTCTTTCACAATGAGTTCGCCAACGGCATTGAGTATATTCCTCAGCAAGGTCTCATCGACCTCGGGGCGCCAAGTTCGATTGTCGATGATTTGCCATTCGGTGCGACGGTAAACTCACTCGTATATCGCGCGCAAGGAATCGAAACTGAAATCGAATACCAGGTCGTACGAAATATTTTTGCCCGCTGTGGTTACACCTACACCGATGCAACCATTCAGCGTTCCTTCACTAGCGACAATCTAACTGGACCGAATGGAAGCGGAGTGGGGTCGGGTAGTAACCCAAACTTTCCGAACATCCCTATAGGGGTTTATTCTCCGCTCAAAGGCGCGCGTCCATTTCGTATCGCACCACACACAGGCTATGTCGAAACGGATTACCATCACAGTCGACTGTTCGCCAGCCTTCGCGGTACATTTGTAAGCAAACGCGATGACAGCGACTTCCTGGAATATGACGCGAATTTCCTGTCTACGCTGCTCCTTCCCAATCGGAACCTGGACGCCGCGTACCAGCGGCTGGATCTGACTTCCAGTTATCAAGCGAACCGGCATATTTCTGTTGAAGCAAATGCGCAGAACATATTGAATGAGCACTACAGCGAGGCATTCGGTTATCCGTCGCTGCCGTTCATGTTCCGGCTCGGCATGAAATTCACTCTTGGAGGCGAATCTTGGCGGGGCAAGTGACCGTGGAGGGCACGATCTATGAGAGAGCACAGAAGCACAAGCCGTGGTTGCTGGCGGTGCTCTCTGCCGCGCTTGTTCTTGCGGTGCTGGTTGCCGCGGGGATCGGTGCGGTGCATCTTCCGATAGGTTTGTTGGCGCGTCAACTAATCGGTGGAGATTCGCTCTCCACCGATCAGCAGATCATCCTTTTCACGATCCGTCTGCCGCGTATTGTGGCGTCCCTTCTTGTGGGTAGCGCACTGTCGGTCTCCGGCTTGCTGTTTCAGGGCCTCTTCCGCAACCCCCTTGCCGATCCTTATGTTATCGGCTCTTCGGGCGGGGCAGTGCTCGGCGCTTCGATTGGAGTCTTTCTGCTGCCGCCAATTTCTGTGGCCGGTTTCGGAACAGCCGCGCTGCTGGCCTTTGTGGGCGCTCTGGCTTCAATCACTCTGGTGTATTGGTTGGCGCGCGTGGACGGCCGCACTCCGGTGGTGGCGCTCTTGCTGGCGGGATTTGCGGTGAGCACCATGCTGAGTTATTCCTCGTATTTTCTGGAGGTGCTGGACCGCGACTTCGGGACAGGCATGCGCGTGCTGGCCTCGTGGCTGCATGGAACCATTGCTCAGCCGACATGGCCGCAGTTAGCGATTGTGACATTGATGCTGGCTATTGGGCTTGCAGGTTCGGTTCCGCTGGCGCGCAACCTGAACACACTCGCGCTCGGCGAAGAATATGCAACGCACCTTGGTCTTTCCGTGCAACAGACGCGCATTGCCGTCATCGTGATCGGATCGATATTAACCGCTGCGGCCGTGGCTCTGGGAGGGTTGATCAGCTTTGTGGGGCTGATCGTTCCGCACATGCTGCGCATGGTTCTGGGACCTGACCATGTGCGGTTGCTGCCGGCTACGGCATTGACTGGCGCGCTTTTTCTGTTGGTGGCCGATACTGTTGCGCGCGCCGCAATTGCTCCAGCGGAGTTGCCGGTGGGCGTACTCACCGCTCTCATCGGGGGACCATTCTTTCTGTACCTCTTGCGCAAGACCAAACAGGAGGTGATGTTATGAAGCCTCTGATTGAGTTCGCGGGCGTGGGTTTTTCCTATGGAGATAGAAACATCCTCAGGGATCTCGATGCCGGTGTCTTTGAGAACCAATGCATCGCCGTGGTGGGTCCAAACGGAGCCGGCAAAACGACGTTGCTCCGACTGGCGGCCGGTACGCTCGCTCCTGTATGTGGAGAAGTGCGCCTTAAGAGCAGAGATTTGCGGTTTTTGAAACAGCGGGAGATTGCCAGATCGGTGGCGTTCGTGCCACAGAATGTCGAGGTTCCGTTTTCATTCACTGTCGAAGAGTTTGTGGAGCAGGGCCGTACTCCGTTTCTGAAGATGTTTGGCGGGTTATGCGCCGGGGACTATGAGGCGATGCGACGAGCCATGGAATTGACAGATACATGGTCGTTGCGTTCGCGTGTCTTCAACCAGCTCAGCGGCGGCGAACGCCAGCGCGTGAAGATCGCGCTCGGCCTGGCGCAGCAGCCGCAGTTGCTACTGTTAGACGAACCTATGCAGCACTTGGATATCGGGCGTCAGTTCGAGATCGTTGATCTGATCTGCTTATTGCGCCGTGAGGGGATTGCCATCGTCGCATCAATGCACGATCTTGCGTTGATTGAGGGAACGTTTGCTTCCGTGTGGCTGATGAGTCCGGGTGAGCCAATACGGCAGGGTTCACCTGATGAAATGTTGCGGCCCAAGGTTCTTGAAATAGCTTTCAACTGCCAGCTGCATCATCGTCCCCGATTGCTAGAGCGGATGCGCAATCCGATGGAGTACACCGTATGACTCAGATCTATTTCCCATCCCTGGCGAGCGCGGTCGCGGAGATCGATCCGATCGATCCTCGCTACCTGGCCGAAGCTCAGCTGCAACTCAATAACCTGACCAAACCAATCGGCAGTCTCGGCCAATTGGAGGCAATTGCCGCACAGATCTTCACGATCTTCTCTGGCCGTATTCCAATTCCACTGCGTCGGGCCATATATGTCTTTGCCGCCGATCACGGCGTGACTGCGGAAGGCGTGAGTGCCTATCCGCGCGAAGTCACGGCGCAAATGGTGCATAACTTCGTGGCAGGCGGCGCGGCAGTCAATGTGCTTGCGCGGTTGCACGATGCGCAACTGACAGTCGTGGATGTGGGTGTTGATGCGGAGTTCGAACCCGCACCGGGACTCTGCCTTATGAAGGTTCGGCGCGGCTCGGGGAATATGCTGCATGAACCTGCGCTGACAGAGGAAGACCTCATCGCCGCACTCAATGCCGGCATTCATCTGGCGCAAGCCGCGAGTGACCAGGGACAAACACTGGTGGCCGTTGGCGAAATGGGCATTGGTAACACGACAGCCGCAAGCGCAATTACCGCCTTACTCACGAAGCTGCCGATCGGCGAAGTTACTGGCTGCGGAACGGGGTTAGATCTTGATGGACGAAACCGCAAGCTTGATGTGCTCCGGCGATCACTGGAGAGGCACTTCGGCGCATCAGCTGAAAAACCAGATGCATTGGAGATTCTTCGCTGCGTGGGCGGGTTGGAGATCGCTGCCATGGCGGGCTTCATTCTCTGCGCCGCCGCGAATCGGATGGCGATTGTTTGCGACGGTTTCATCTCCACCGCAGCGGCAGCTATTGCGTACGCGATTGCCCCTGAAATCAGCGGATATTTGTTCGCAGGCCATTGCTCCGAAGAACCTGGGCACCAGCACCTGCTGCAATATATCGGACTGACACCGATTCTCAAGCTGGGGATGAGGCTGGGGGAAGGGACGGGAGCGGTTCTGGCCATGCCGATGATCGAGTCTTCTGTCCGGCTACTGACCGAGATGGCCACATTTTCATCAGCGGGAGTGAGTACGGCAAACGAATGAGCAGGATCTTTCAGGACATCGCAGCGGCATTTCAGTTCCTGACCCGTCTGCCTCTGAACCGGCTTGATTACCAGTCGGGCGCGTTGCCGCGCGCTACGATGTACTTTCCTTTAGTTGGTATTGCCCTGGGAGTCTGCTCTGCGGGACTTTACCGCCTGCTATTTGCGCACCTTCCCGTCGTGGTAGTCGCGTTCTTGATTGTGCTCTTCTCTGCGCTGGTGACCGGAGGGCTGCATGAAGATGGACTTGCCGATGCAGTCGATGCATTCGGCGGAGGATGGAACCGACAGCAGGTCCTGGAAATTATGAAGGACAGTCGCATCGGTAGTTATGGAACACTTGCATTGTTCTTCTCCGTGGGAGGGCGAGTGTTGCTGCTCACGTATCTTCCCGCCGCCAGCTTTGTGCAATATGTAATCTCCGGGGAGATTCTCTGCCGCTGGGTCATGCTTCCTCTGGGAGCAGCTCTTGCGAGCGCGCGTGAGCAGGGAGGGCAGGGTGCCCGCATAGCCCGCCGCATATCCTGCATCTCTCTTGCAGTAGGGACGCTCATTGCCCTTGGTGTCGTGGGCTTGCTGTTGCGCCTGTCGGCGATTTGGCCAGTTGTCGCTGCATCGGCAGTGACGCTCTTCAGCGGCTTGTACTACAAGCATCGCATTGGCGGCATCACGGGCGATTGTTTTGGTGCGACCAGCCAGATTACCTTGCTGGCGGTCTACCTATGCGGGGTTTGGCAGGGATGAACACCATTGTCTTTATTCGCCACGGAGAAACTGATATGGTCGGCAGGTTCTGTGGCCACAGCGATCCCGACCTGAATCTGGCCGGCGAGGAGCAAGTGATTCGTGTTGCAGAAGAAGCTGCAATGCTGGGTATAGAGCGCATCTATTCGAGCGATCTGCGCCGCGCATCGCGAACGGCAGCAGTGATCGCTGAGCGCGTTGGTGTAAGCGTCAGTTATCTGCCTGCACTCAGAGAGATCGATTTTGGCCTTTGGGAGGGCCTCCATTGGCGAGAGATTGAAGATCGGTATCCCGAAGAAGCAAATCTATGGCTCCGAGAATTCCCTATGCGGAGCGCGCCCGGCGGAGAAGCATACGCGGAGTTCACGGCAAGAATTGAAGCCATCATTTTGCCATTGCTTGAAGCAACAGCAGGGACAACGACAGCTATTGTCGCGCATCGTGGGGTTATCCGCCACGGACTTACCGGGTTCTTCGGATTTTCTGAGGAAGAGGCATGGGCAAAGACAGAGCCATATTGCTCAACGGTCATTGTTTCCGGTCGAGCGCAAGATTGCGAGGTGTTGCCGTGAGTGCGCAATATCTCGAAATACGGGAACTGGCGGCATGGGATTTCGATCATCCGATTGATCGCGGTTTGTTTGGAGAGGAGCAATTGCGGAGTGCAGCGTCTCATGCGCATCGCCAGGTAGCTACGCGTCCACATTATCTGGCTGAGTCAGCCATCGCTGTCGATGAAACAGAAGAACTCGCCGGTACGCTTGCAGCCCGCAAGGATTCAGTTGAGTTGAGCGGAGAGTTCGATGGCCTTCGATGGAAACTTTCCGTCGTCGATCTGCGCAAGCTCATCGCCTTCCAGCGAAGGATTGGCTTCACCCATCCCGATAGCAGCACCTTTGATCGGGAGATAGCATGGCCGCAACTACTCGATATTACTATTCCGCTCCATGCAGTTGCCAGAAGCCCATTCATGGAGGTCGCGTCTTATCGCGGCCGATGGTTTCTTCGGGACGGGTATCATCGGTCCTTCAGATTGTTGAAGCAAAGAGTGTTCCTGGTTCCGTGCGTAGTTATCCACGCGGAATCTATTGCCCAGTTGGGTGCTGTCGGTAGCCGGTTCTTCTCGCAGGGGGTGCTGTTTTCACAGCACCCCCCGATGGTGACAGATTTTCTGGCGAATGAGGTTACGGTGCGCTATTGCCGTGCGTTGCCACGACAAGGTATGGCTTTTTCTATGCAGCAATTGCAGGAGGTTTTATGAGTATCGCTACTAAAACAGGAGACGGCGGCCAGACGGGCCTTGCCGGAGGCATTCGCGTTTCCAAGGCGGATTTGCGCGTTGAGGCGTATGGAACGGTGGACGAGTTGAACTCAACGTTGGGATTCGCAAGAAGCATCTGCGGTAATCCTGAGTTATGCGCGGCGGTCCATAACATCCAGAAGACGCTGTTCCGCGTTGGATCATCCATCGCCACTCCGCCGGAAAGCAGGAAGGCGCGCCCCCTGCTCTCTGCTGCGGATGTGGACATACTCACTGAGATGGTTCACTCAATCGAAGCGAAGGAGGGGATTCTTTCCGATTGGTCTTTGCCGGGGGCACATGCCGAGTCCGCTGCCTTTGAAGTCGCGAGGACCGTGTGCCGCCGTGCGGAGCGATGTGTCGTTCGGCTCATAGAAAGCGGGGCTGAAATCGATCCCCAGGCGCTTCCTTATATCAATCGCCTCTCCGATCTGATCTGGCTCTTTGCGCGTCAGATCGAACTCGAATGCGGAGTGGACTCCCGTTTGCGCGACGAGACGAAAGCAGGTCCGCGATGGTCGCGAGCATGGTGAGAGGCCATCAGAACGGCTTTACGCGAGAGGCTGCGCAGTGACGGCTCGGGCCATCATGGTGCTCGGCACCGCTTCGCATGTGGGCAAGTCGCTCACCGTTGCCGCGCTGTGCCGCATCTTTGCGCGCGCGGGTTATCGCGTAGCACCATTCAAATCGCAGAACATGTCATTGAATTCGGCAGCTACCCCAGACGGATACGAGATTGGGCGCGCACAAGCTCTGCAGGCTGAGGCAGCGGGGGTTGCCCCGTCTGTGCACATGAATCCGATTCTCATCAAGCCCAGTTGCGATACCACAGCGCAGATCGTAGTGCGAGGCAAAGTGTGGCGCAAACTCGATGCGCGCAACTATCAGGAAGTTGGTGTTGCCGAATTGCTTCCTGTCGTGGAAGAGAGTTATCGCATCCTCGCAGCGCAAAACGATGTCATCGTACTGGAGGGAGCCGGCTCTCCGGCAGAGATCAATCTTAAGGAGACTGACATTGTAAACATGCGCATGGCCAGGATGGCGAATGCGAAATGTTTGCTGGTAGGAGACATTGACCGGGGCGGCGTCTTCGCCTCCTTGCTGGGAACCTGTGAACTATTGGACCCCGATGAGCGCGCCTTGATTGCCGGCTTCGTGATCAACAAGTTTCGCGGCGACCTATCACTGCTTTGGCCCGGCGTGCGAATGATCGAGCAACGCCTGGGCAAGCCTTGCGTGGGCGTGATTCCGTATCTCGCCGATTTGACCTTGGACGAAGAAGACAGCGTGGGCTTCGACAAGCGCCCTGAAACACCATGGACAGAGGATACCGCGCCTGCGCGGAGGTTGCGCATTGGCGTCATAGCCTTTCCATCGATTTCCAACTTCACTGACTTTGACGCGCTTCATGCCGAACCCTCAGTGGCTCTCAGACACCTTCGCGATCCAGGCAGCATGGCGTTAGCGGATGTCATCATTCTGCCAGGCAGCAAGCAGACGGCCGACGATCTGCGATGGCTACGGGAGTGCGGGTTCGAGCCTGCGCTCAAGGAATTCGCACACAAGGGGGGACTGATTGTTGGCATCTGTGGCGGGTTCCAGATGCTGGGCAAAGAGATTCTCGATCCTCACGGAATGGAACGTGCGGGAGTCGAAGAAGCACTCGATCTGCTGCCCGTTAGAACCATCCTGGCGCGCGATAAGATCACCGTTTCCGCGTTTGGGAGACTTGGCACAGGTCTGCTTTTCGGACAGCCGATCAATCCCTGCGAGGTCAGCGGCTACGAGATTCACCTAGGCACAACAGTGTGTCTCGGCGAGCCGGCGGCCTTTGCATTCATCGCGCGGCAGAAGGATGGCGCTCAGACTCTGCCCGATGGATGCGTCTCTAGTGACGGGCATATCTTTGGCACGTATCTGCATGGGCTCTTCGATGGCGACGCCTTCCGCCACGTATTCCTGTGTGCAGCGCGCGCGGCACTTCAGATGCACGCACCGGCAGGACTTGTCGCGTGGAGTGAGTTGCGCCGCCAACAGTTGGATCGGCTTGCCGATGCGGTCGCCGATGCCCTTGATCTCGAAGCCGTGTTTGCAATAGTTGATTTACCGCGTTACGCGAACAGTTCTGCGAATTATGCCGAGGAGAGGCTCTCTTGATGAAGGCTGGAAAATTTGCGGCCGCCTACGCGCTAGACTGGTGTGCCGGTGATCCGGAAAGTTTGCCGCATCCCGTGCGGCTGATTGGTTGGAGCATCGACGCCTCAGAGCGTACGCTTCGCCGTCGCGGTTCGGGAAAGCCCTATGAGTTGGCAGCAGGCGCGCTGGTCGCAGCGGGTGTGCCTGCTCTCTCTGCGCTCTGCGTATACGCGTTGTTGAAGCATCTGCGGGGCAACAATCCGGCAGTCGCAGCAGCAGCCGAGGTTTGGTTGGCCAGTACCTGTCTTAGCACGCGCAGCCTGCTCGACGAGGCTGCCGCGGTGTTGCAAGCACTGGAGGACGGCGATTTGTCGCGAGCGCGCCTGCGGGTTGCGCGCATTGTTGGCCGCGATACAGATGAACTCGGCGAAGAGGAAATCTGCCGCGCCGTGGTGGAAACACTTGCTGAAAGCCTGTCGGATGGCGTGATTGCGCCGCTCTTCTATCTGGCGATTGGTGGTGTACCTCTAGCGATGGCATACAAGGCTGTCAATACTCTCGATTCGATGATTGGACATAAAGACGATAAGTATTTTTACTTCGGCCGAGTCGCTGCGCGCCTGGACGACGTTGCCAATTACATCCCCGCGCGCATTGCGGCGCTGCTGCTCTGTGTCTCTTCACAATTTCTTCGCCAGACCAACGGAACTCGAGCCGCGCAGATCTGGTTACGAGACGGCAACAAACACGCCAGTCCAAATGCGGGGCAAGTGGAAGCGGCGATGGCTGGCCTGCTCGGCGTGCGGCTTGGTGGGACGAACAAGTACGGGGGGAAAGTGATAGCTTCTCCGCATCTGGGGGACGAATTCCCGCTGCCAAACCGCAAGGACGCGCGGCAAGCATGGAAGGCTGTCGGCCTGGCTTCTGTGCTCGGCTTTTGCGGAGCGCTCTTACTTGTGTCGAGGAAGAAATATGCGTGAAGATTTTTTGCCAGCGCATGGAGGGCAATTGCGCGAACTGGCCGAAGAGTTCGATGTGCCTGCTGCATCGCTGCTGGACTTCAGCGCCAGCATTCATCCCCACTCGCCTTCCGATCTTGTTGTCAAAGCTCTTTGCGACGCACTCCGTGCGCAGACGATTCTGACCGTGTATCCAGATATGCACTATATCGCTCTGAAAGAGGCAATTGCCGCCTACGCGCAAGTGGATGTTCAGGCCATTAGCATTGCCAGCGGTGTGATGCCGTTACTCGGCGCCGCTCTCTGTGCGCTTCGACCGCAACAGTGCCTAGTTCCGGTTCCTGCGTTTACTGAATACCGGAAGGTGCTTGACACATGCGGAGTGGAATACCTCACATTCTCATCAACACAGGAGACGGGGTTCTTGTTGGATAGTGACATGATCGCCGCAGAGATAAAAGCTACTGGCGCGCAGTCCTTGTTGCTGGCTAATCCGCAAAGCCCATCGGGACGGCTGATGCCTGCGAAGGAATTGCTTCGGTTGCATGAGGGAGTCTCCGCACAAGGCGCAGCCACTATTGTCGATGAAGCATTTATTGACTACGCTCGCCAAGAGAGCCTCTCACAATGGGCCGCGAACATTCCTGGCCTGGTCATTCTGCGTTCATTGACCAAGTTCTTCGCGATGCCCGGATTGCGCGTCGCATATGCGGTTAGTTGCCCGAAGATGCGCGTTGCGATGGAATCATGCATCCCCGCCTGGCCAGTGAGTTCGATCGCGGCTGAAGCGGCTCGGATGGTGCTCCATGATGAGATTTCAATTGCACAGACTCGCGCGATGAATGCAATTGAGCGCGGTTGGCTAATGGAACAATTGCAAGCACTGGGACTCCGTGTCTTTCCCGGTGCGGCCAATTACCTGCTGATAAAAATCGATGAAAACCGCAACGGCGCTGAGTTCTGGCGGCGACTCATTATCGAGCATCACGTCGTCCTTCGCTCTTGTGCGAACTTTGAAGGGCTGGACGAACATTACTTTCGCATCGGTGTGCGCGCGCGCGAGGAAAATGAATTGTTAGTGCGTGCGTTGAAGGAAGTTATGCAACTTGTGCCGTCAAGTTAGGAGTAAGTCTAAATGCGTTGGCAATGCCTGTTGCTTGCTGTCTATTGGCTACTCTGTTCAGCGGTCGTCATGGTTGCCCAGAGTTCCACATCTTCCCTGCGTGGAGATGTGGCCGACTCTTCCGGCGCAGCCGTTGTGGGCGCACAGGTCACTTTGAAGAACCCGGCTACTGGATTCTCGGCCTCACGCTCGACAGGTTCCACGGGCGAATATCGTTTTATAGGAGTTCCCGCCGGAACCTACACCGTCTCCGTTACGGCAAAAGGATTTGCAGCGCAGTTTGCTATTGCCGAACTGCTGGTCAATCAACCGGCTATGCAAACTTTTTCGCTCTCCGTAGAGGCGGTCCAAACGATCGTGCAGGTGAGTAGCGAAGCGCTAGGATTGAATCTTGTGGATGCCAGCATGGGGGATGCGGTCAACAGCACAACCATTCAATTGCTGCCCATCGAAGGACGCAACGTCCCGGACCTGCTTAGCCTGCAACCTGGAGTGTTGTATCTGGGCGATGGGAACGATCAGAGTCACGACAGCCGCAGCGGAACATCGAGCGGTAGCCGTTCCGATCAGGGCAATATCACGTTGGATGGCGTGGATAACAATGATCAGGCGCGCGGGTATGCTTTCACTGGTGCGCTGCGCTCCACTCTTGATTCAGTTCAGGAATTCCGCGTGACAACGGACGCCTTCGGCGCCGACAGCGGGCGTTCCTCTGGAGCGCAGGTCAGTTTGGTTACCAGGAGCGGCACCAACCAGCTTCACGGCAGCCTCTACGAGTACAACCGGAGTTCGCTGGGCGAGGCTAACGACTGGTTCAACAAGCAGGCAGAGTTGTCGGATGGGTTGCCGAATCTTCCGGGCAAACTCACTCGCAATACCTTCGGGACGTCGCTGGGTGGCCCTATCCAGAAGGACAAAGCTTTTCTGTTCGCGAATTACGAAGGACAGCGAACTGCGGAAAATCAACAACAGACGATGACTGTTCCCACGCTCGCGATGCGCGCCGGGAATATTCAGTATCTGGCTGTCAATGAGAGCACTCCCACGCTTCTCGCCCCTGCACAGATTGCAGCCATGGACCCTATATGTTCAGGTCAGTGTAATCGCCCCTGGGGTCCGGGCGTCGATCCAAACGTGCTCGCGGTGCTGAACCTGTATCCCGTGCCGAACGGCCTCTCTGCAGGCGACGGCCTGAATACTACTTCCTATACCTGGTCTGCTCCCAATCCGGCGTCACTGAACACCTATATTGCTCGCTTCGATTTCATGCTGTCGCGCCGCAACTGGCTCTTCATCCGGGGCAATCTGCAGAACGACAAAACCTACGCTGTGCCACAGTTTACCAGCCAGCCAGCCAGCGCGATCAATACGAATAACAGCAAGGGATTTGTGGCGGGAGATACCTGGAACCTATCATCCAACCTTATTAACTGTATGCATTATGGGTTCATTCGCCAGGGGTATGCGAGCCGTGGTATTGGTCAGGGACAATACGCGAATTTTTATAATATTAGCCCGCTCCATGCCGAGACCAGGACCACGCTTGTAGATATCCCAGTTCATAACATCATCGACGATGTAACCGCAACTCGCCAAGGACATACAATTCAGTTTGGCGCAAATTACAGACTGATTCTCGATCAACGCAGCTCCGACGCGCTCTCGTACAGCTACGGGTACACCAATGCGTATGCGCTGGCCGATGCCGGCATTGCCAACACCGGGCAGAGTTTCGATCCGGCTGCATTCGGATACCCAGCGGTCGCGGCCAGCTTCGCGGACTCTTACAACTTCGCGATGGGCAATCTTGCAGGCCTTCTGGATTTGGTGACAACCCAATCCAATTATCAGATTGCTTCCAGTGGAAGCACTGCGGGTCTGTTACCTGCCGGAGCGATGCTGGATCGCGAATTCAAGAACAACGAGTTTGAATATTATCTGCAGGATTCATGGCGTCTTCAGCGGCGTCTTACGTTGACAATTGGTTTGCGGCATACGCTGCTGCAAACGCCTTTCGAGATTCACGGGCAGCAGGTGCAGCCCACGGTGAATATCGACCAGTGGTTCAGGACGCGAGGACAACAGGCGGCGCTGGGCAATAGTGTGCAGCCGGATCTCTCCTTTGCGGCCTCGGGGCAGGCGCGGGGATTGAAGCCCTATTGGCCGATGCAGAAGGGAAATCTCGCTCCGCGAATCGCCGTTGCAATCTCCCCTGGGGTTGCGCATGGTTTCTGGCACAAACTCTTCGGCGGAGCGGAGGAGAGTTCAATCCGCGCGGGGTACGGCATCTATTACGACCACCACGGTGAGGGAATTGTTAATCTCTTCGACCAGTACGGATCGTTTGGACTCAGCGAAAGCATCACCAATCCCACCAACCTGCTCACTCCGAGCACCTCGCCGCGCTTCACCGGCATTCACAATCTTCCAGACATCACAGGTGTGCCTGCAAGCTCGATTACCTATCCTGCGCTAGCGCCAAACAATCCGCTCGGGACGGGTTTCGAAATTACGCACGGTCTCGATGACCGCATGAAGACTCCGTATTCGCAGGTGATCAATTTCTCGATTCAACGCGAGCTGCACCGCGCGTTTACTCTGGAGATGGCCTACATCGGCAGGTTTGGCCGTCATCAGCTACAGCAGATCGATCTCGCCGAGCCGCTCGATCTGGTCGATCCGAGATCCGGTCAGGACTATTACTCTGCGGCCACTCAGTTATCTAAGCAGAGTTACGCAGGAGTTACTAACGTATCCAAAATTCCCTACTTTGAAGATATGTTCCCTGATGCCGCCGGAGGAGGTGAGAGCGCTACCCAGAACATCTACAATATCTGGCTACCCGGCAACGAGACGGGGTCGCTCTACATGCTCGATATTCTCTGCACTCCCGGCTGCGGAAGCACTCCGAATCGCTTCTGGCCGCGCCAGTATGCCAGCATGTACGCGTGGTCGTCAATCGGAAATAGCAGTTACAACGCCGGACAAATTACACTACGGCGACAGAGGAATCAAGGTGTGCAGATGGAATTTAGTTATACACTTTCGAAATCCATTGATATGGGGTCAGATACCGAGCGCACTATTTTCTCCTCGAGCACAGGCACCAACGCCGGCAGCAGCTTTGCCGCCATCCTCAATGCTTGGAGTCCACGATTGAATCGTGCTGTATCCGATTTCGATACCCGCCACCTTGTCAGCGCAAATTGGGTAGCAGAGCTTCCAGTTGGAAGTGGCAAGAAGCTTCTGGGTAACGCGAGCCGCACAGTGAATGGAGTTATCGGAAACTGGCAGCTTGCCGGAGTTTTGCGTTGGACCAGCGGTCTGCCCTTTAGCGTAATCTCTGGAACTGGTTGGGGAACCGATTGGGATGAGCAAAGCAGCATGATCCAGACAGGGCCGATCCAAACCCACACCCATACCGACCATGGTCAGGCGCAGGTCTTTGCGAATCCTGCACAAGCATTAATGAATATGCGCAACCCGTATCCGGGCGAAGCCGGGCAGCGTAACAACTTCCGCGGCGACGGCTACTTCGGCACCGATACCGGATTGTCGAAGATGTGGAAGCCAAATGATCGCAATAGCATCCGATTTTCCTGGGAGGTGTTCAACGTTTCAAACTCCGTTCGCTTCGACGTCAACCCGCTCACCTCATTACAGAACATGACAACCAGCGGAGAATTCGGCGTGTATGACGCGACACTCACTAAGCCACGCGTGCAACAGGTTTCGCTCCGTTACTCGTTCTAAGTTGATGCGCCTGCGTACGCTGGTGACGGACACTTTCGAGGACCATCAGCTCAACATCACTAATGCCACTAACGATTGGCTTTGGTTTGCCGGCATCGCGCCATCTCCCGCGTGAATGATCGTCTCAGAGCACGATGTCGCGGAGAAGGTCAATGCCCACGCCATGCAGCCTCGCATCCCAACAGCCGCGTGAGGGATCCGGTTGATCTGGCGCTACTGGTTGGGGAAGGGAAGTTGGACTAAGAGAGATGTGCTGATGCGTTTATTGTAGACAACGAAATGGGTTTCGATGTCTACAATCCCTCGCAATGTTTTATACTCCGATAGCGTGAGCTTTGCGAAACCATGGAGATATTTTCGATGACGAGAGATTTTCGGCTCTTTCAAACAATTCTGTATTGGTGGGTTTTACTAGCATGTGTTTCTCCTTCCCTCGCTCAAGCGCCTCACTCAGACAAGGTCATCGGGGGCTACTTCGAGGAATGGGGAATCCACTACGGTGGATTTACGATTGCGGATTTGCAAAGGAATGGCATTGCCGACGAACTGACCCACCTAATCTACGCTTTTGGAGATGTGACTCCGACTTCGACGCCTTCATGCGCTATCGAAGATCCCTCCGCAGCCTATCTGGACGCGTCCTTGCCGAGCGTGAGCGGCAAGCCCTACACCGCTCCCCTCTATGGGAATTTCGGAGCCATCCAGCAACTCAAGGAGCTGCATCCGCGCCTGAAAGTTTTGATCTCACTTGGGGGGCAGGCCGGCAATCCCGCTGGTTGGGTGGCCGCTGCAAGTACGCCCAGCGGACGTGCGGCGCTTGCCTCCTCGTGCATCGATCTATTCGTCAAAGGAAACATCGCCGCCAGCGTTCGCGCTCCGGGCCTGTTCGACGGGTTTAATATCGACTGGGAGTTTCCATCCGCGGCAGACAAACAGAATTTCACTGCCCTGTTGAAAGAGTTCCGTACTCAGCTCGACACACTCTCGAGGAGTACGGGCAAGCAGTACACTCTCACCTTCGATTCACCGGCGGACCCGAGGAAATACGTCAATATCGATTTGAAAGCCGCCGCCGAGCAAGTGGATTTTCTCACGATCGATGGCTATGACTTAGCCGCGCCCGAAGATAGGCAAACGAATGAAGCCTCCTCTCTTTACGCTTTCGCCGCAAGCCCTTCGTTCGGTGGCGCGCCTGACATTGACGCGACTGTAAAGGCTTATTTAAAGATAGGCGTTCCAGCGGGCAAATACACAATGGGCATGCCACTATATGCCGTGGGCTGGGCTGGAGTCCAAAACGTGAACCATGGCTTGTACCAGAATGCCGTAGCCCCAGCCCCCGTACTTCTAGCCGATGGATCCGGTTTCTGTCCGAATCCGAACAAGGCTGCTCCATCGCCTGGTTGTGACACCCTCCTCACACCAGGATTCCTGACATACGCGACGATTGAGAGACTCATCGGGACAAATGGCTTCACCGCTTGGTACGACTCGGCAAGAGTTGGAGCGACGCTCTACAGTCCGGCTAACAAGACGCTTTACACCTATGACTCTCCCGCTTCCGTAGCAGCCAAGACAGCTTACATCAGAGAAAACAAGCTTGGCGGTGCCTACGTGTGGGCGCTCAATGACGATGATCGCGATGGATCTCTGACAAAGGCCATAGCGGCTGGACTCAAATAGTAAGTAGTTGAGTCTGGAAAGATCCCATTGGTCCACGTCATTCAATGGCGTGGACCAATGGGCTTCTGGATCGTCAGCCGCTCTTCAAACGGCATGACGCTGTCTCTCGCCATTCAAGGCTCCTTCCGTACCAGTTGCTCTTATCCTGCGGGCTTTCTCCATGCGCTTCGCGGCTTCCGATGCGTTGGCCATCAATGAGCCGCGTCTCCGGAATACATTGAAATCTATCTGGAAGAGTTCACCCTCGGCTTCAATCGGCATGTACCGATAAGCGGAGGGTAGCTGTTCTACCGGCTATTTCAACGAACTGTCCCTTTGGAACCGGGTTACATGCCCGTTGATTGTTGAGAAAAACTACTCCGCCTAATTAAAAAATGGCCTATTGCAATGAAATGATCATCTTTATGATCATTTATATATAAATCATTCATTTTTCTCTTGCATGTCGTTGCTTGCATGTACTAGCGTTATTCGAACGAGAGCAGTTAACTCATCTGCAGTTTTTGATTTGAACTAGTTGCCGTCCTTAGTCACCAAAAGCAAATCTCAAAGAAAACATTCGGCTTAAGGTGGGTTCGCGTAACGTCCCTTTCCAGTCAAGCATTTGCCCGCGCTGGCAGTACATCTGACGTCCGGCGTGTGCAAGATGAGAAGTTTGAAACCAGTCTCCGGCCAACAAACATCCTTTTTCCCTTCCCAACCGGACTGGCCAAAGCCGGTCCAGTGCGCTCATTAGGGCGCCAAGAGAGGAATCACTATGAATCGCAAATTTTATTCCATTATGGCGGCGTGTTTTGTGTTTGCGCTGCTGATCAACTGTCCAAGAAGCGCCTCAGCCCAAACGTGCGCTGCGGCTTGGAGTTCGACAGCGATTTACACCCAGGGCATGACCGCTAGCGAAAATGGCAACAACTACACTGCTGCTTACTGGACGCAGGGGAATGATCCGTCGGTAGCCGGAAACAGTGGGGCAGCCGGCTCCGGAGATCCCTGGAGCCTGCCAACTGCTTGCGGAAGCGTCAGTACACCAACCGGGCCATCCGGATACACCTATTGTGCGCCTGAAAACTCGACCTGCAGCTTCTCCGGGACCGCCTCAGTCGCGTTTGGCGCGAATGGGCTTTTCTATTATCAGACCCTCACCAACGGCGCCTCCTGCACCGATGCTGTCTTCGGCGATCCTGATGTCGGTGTCGTAAAGGCGTGCTTCTACCAGCCCGTAACCACACCGGCTGGGCCAGCGGGATACACCTATTGTGCGCCTGAAAACTCGACCTGCAGCTTCTCCGGGACCGCCTCAGTCGCGTTTGGTGCGAATGGGCTTTTCAATTATCAGACCTTCACCAACAGTGCCTCCTGTACCGATGCTGTCTTCGGTGATCCTGATTATGGTGTCGTTAAGGCATGCTTCTACAAAAGCACCAGCTCCACCACCGGCAGCTACTTCGTTGGCGGATGGTACGAGGAGTGGAGCACGTACTACGCCAACTACAACGTATCCGACCTGCAGAACTCTGGCATGGTTCCGTCGCTCACGCACGTGATCTACGCGTTCGCCAAGCCAACGGCGACCGGCTGCCAACTGGCGGATACTTATGCTGACTACCAGAAGGCCGTTCCTCTTCTGGCTGGCGCGCCTGCTCTGCCCTCAGGCCTTGCGGGCAACTTCGGTGGACTGTGGCAGCTCAAGCAGCTCTATCCCAACTTGAAGATCCTGCTCTCGATCGGCGGGTGGAATCCTCCAACCTACAACCAGGCATTTGCAGCTGCGTCGGCTACGCAAGCCAGCCGCCAAGCCTTTGTCAGCTCGTGCATTAGCACATTCATTCAGGGCAACATCGCCTCCGGAGTGACGGTGCCGAATCTCTTTGACGGTTTCGACATCGACTGGGAGTTCCCGAATGCGTCGGAATCGGCTGGCTTTACCGCACTGATCACCGAATTCCGCAATGAACTGACTACCTTGTCCGCATCGACTGGCAAGACCTATCAGGTGGCTGCTGATTTGGCCGCCGGTGCGTCCACTCCGGGCGCGGCAGCGGACTCGGGCAACGATGGCGGATACGACACCATTGACATTCCTGGCCTCTCGGCGCAATTGGATTACATGAATGTCGACGGCTATAACTATTCCGGCGACTGGACCCTGACCACCGACGAGGCGTCACCGCTGTATGACGATTCTCTCGATTCAGCGAACCCGCTGTATCCAAACAACTCCATCGATTACACGGTGAAGTACTACCTCGCGCATGGCGCTCCGGCGGCCAAGTACACCCTGGGTATGCCGGGCTATGGTGTGGGTTGGTCGGGCGGACTTACCTCCACAAACGGCGGCATGTACCAGACGGCAACCGAACTTGCTCCCATTCCCAACGCAAACGGCGTTGGAAGCTGCTCGGCGGGCGCAACTGGTTGCGACCCCCTGGAGACAAATGGAATGGCGGCCTACGCGACGATTGAGAACGCCATAAACGCAGGTGGATACACTGTCATCTTCGATTCGACAAGAGTGGACATGAATGCGTTCAACCCAACCACCAACACTGTTTGGAACTACGACGATCCAACATCTATTGCTGCAAAGGTGGCCTATATCAAGGCGAATGGCCTTGGTGGCAGCTATATCTGGGCAGTGAGTACGGACGATGCCAATGGCACCTTGACCAAAGCATTGGGAAATGGCCTCAATTAATCAAAGCCTGCGCTTGAATTGAAAGAGGAAGGCAGGCCGGCTTCATTCCGGCCTGCCCTTTTTTGAATAGATGGCCAAGGAACTTCCACCAATCCGGTCCAAGTGGTCCACTCCGATGCGCGGTTACTGGAGTACTAGTTTCTCTTCGTCCCAATGCTCTTTGAGCAGGTCATTCTCTACGCGCAAGACGTCGAAGTGGTTCCAGAGATAGTCCTTGCCTGGATCAGCAGGGTCTTTCTCTCTTTCGTTCCACATCATCAATACATAGGGCCCGCTTGCCAGAGTCAAAACTGGCGCGTCCTTCCATTCCGGCTTGATCGTTTCAGCCACAACGTGAAAACCGCTCATGTAGCGTACTAACCCTTCACTACCTTGCGATACATTTGGGTTGTGCTGGATGTAGGCCGGGTCGACGATCTTGTTGGCAAGCTCCAGGTGCCCATACTGCAAGAGGTCTTTGAGTATCACCGTAGCCAGTTCTACATTGTGGCGTTCGATGGCCGAGAGTTTGCCGGCATTCCACGTGGACGGCGCGGGAGCCTTCGGGGGAACGAATACCGGGGAGCCCGGCTCCTTTTTCTCGCTGTCCCAATGTTCCTGAATTTTGCCGTTTTGGATGCGGACGAGTTCCATGCTGTTGAAGTGGTATGACTTCGATGGATCGCGCGGGTTTTTGGCCTGGTGTTGGAAGACGAGCCATACAAAGTCTCCTTTGGCTCCCTCAACAACTGGAGCCGGAGAAAGACTTTTGGGAACAGGGTTGACTGGAGGCCCAAGGCTGCTGAAGAATTTGGCGAATCCGGCGCGGCCCGTAGGGACATTAGGATTGTGCTGGATATAGTCCTCGGCCTGGTATTTTTCGGCCCACTCGACATGGCGCGCCTGGATCACCTCTCGCCACCAACGGAGGACGAAATCGAGGTTCTTTTTTTCTCTGGCCGTCATTGGCGCGGTCTGAGGCGTGGTGGCTGGATTGGCGGACTGGGGCAGGGTCGAAGTGGCTCCCACAGTCAACAATGCCACTCCGAGGAGGATCGTCTTAAGATACGTCACTGGATAGTCTCTACTTTCTCTTGGGGAAGTTGAATGCAATGCGAATCCTGCTCCTGCTGTTCTACTATAAAGAATTTGAATCTGCAGTTGCATAGTCTTCCACTGACAAGTGAAAATCACAACAGAGATGAATGTGAAGGTTATTTCTCAGTGCAGACGCTCCCTTTCGCTGATCGCGATGCTGGTCGCCATCAGTTTCCCCGCGTTGCCACAGTACGACCCAAGGCAGGCTGCTTTTTCGTTGGAGCAGCAGGGTAAAACTACGGAAGCCGAGATTGCATGGCGCGCGCTTTCCCAGGCGCAGCCGACCAATCCCGAGCCGTTCGCTCATCTGGGCTTACTCGAAGCCCGTCAGCAGAATTACACCCAGGCGATTCAGTCTTATCGCAAGGCGATGGAGCTTGATCCCGCCATGCCCGGCTTGCGATTGAACTTAGGCCTCGCGTACTTCAAAGCAGGCGAATACAAGCCCGCCGATCAGATATTTGAACCGCTCCTTAGAACGCAGTCGCAAGGTTCAGACGAAGCGCAGAGACTGACGATCCTGATCGGAATGTCGCACTATGGACTGGGCGAATTTGCCGCTGCTTCTCCTTATCTGAAGCAGGCTGCGGACCGCGACGCGCAGAACCTGGAACTGCTTCTGACCCTGGCGCACAGTTGTTTGCTCTCTAAGCAATACCAGTGCGTTCTGGATGCGTTTCACAGAATTGTCGCGCTGAATCCCGATTCAGCCGAAGCGCATGTGCTGGCCGGAGAAGCGCTGGACGAGATGAAGGAACCGCAGGGCGCCGTCCGGGAGTTGCGCGCCGCTGTGCAGGCCAACCCGAAAGAGCCAAATGCTCACTTCGCCCTAGGTTATCTGTTGTGGACACAGGGCCATGCCCAAGAAGCGGCGCATGAATTTCAGGCCGAACTCGACAATGTTCCGGAGCACGCGCTGGCCATGCTTTATCTGGCGGATGCCGAGATTCAAATGAACCAGATGGAAGAGGCCAGGGCACTGCTGGAAAAAGTGGTAAAGAATGATCCTGCTAACTCCATGGGACATCTCGATCTGGGCATTGTCTACGGCGAAGCCGGCCAACGGGAGGATGCGCTCCGCGAGTTCAAGCAGGCGGTTGCGCTCAAGCCTGGCGATGTGAAAGCTCACTATCGGCTAGCGCGCCTGTATCAATCCATGGGGAAGACGACCGAGGCAAAGGCCGAACTCGACAAGACCAAGACCCTGAACCAGGCCGAAGATGAACGTTTGCTCAAAGTGATGTCGAAGGCGCCTCAACAAAGCGGTAGACCGCAGGCAGAGGTGGCTGCGCCTGGGGACAAGTAATGGTTCGGTAAGTGGCTTCCACACAACAAATAACTTATGCAACAGACAAGGCCGAGGTTTTCGCCCCGGCCTTGTCTGTCTTGAAAATCAACTATGTGCTGATTGGTTAGAAGTTGAGCTTTGCGCCGATCTGTATGATGCGCGGCTCGTGTGTACTGGTGATCTGTCCAAAGGTGCTGTCTTCAAAAACCTGGTCGACCGTTGCCCAGTTGGGGTGGTTGAACAAGTTGAAGTATTCCCCGCGCAGTTGGAACCTGAGGTGCTCGCCCAAATTCACGTTCTTGATCGTGGCGAAATCCCACTTCTGCAAGCCGGGTCCAAGAACCGCCCCGGTACCCTCACTGCCGAAGTGTCCCACGGCTTGGGCAAAGGAGCCTGTTGAGAACCACGCACCATGCGACTTGGTCATGTGAACCGGGGCAACTTGGTCGAGGCGAGGAGTGGCGTAGGGGTCGCCGCCCTGGGCACCAGTGATGCCCAACCCGCGCTGACCTTGTCCGGCCGATGTGAGCGCGACTGAATCATTGCCGGGGTGAGCCGCAGCGATGGCTTGGGTATTGCAAAGACCATTGTCGGGATCATTTGGGTTAATGGAGCTTTCGAAAACTGGGCAGGCATAGGGATCCGCGTTTTGGGTAAGAGAGATGGAGCTGCCGGAGACAAACGAAGAAACACCGGAGAGCTCCCAGCCACCCAGGGCATGTCCTTCAAAGCCGCGCTGCTGCTTGAAGAATGGTAGTTCGTAGATGTAGTTGACTTCGAGAACCTGCGGCGTATTGGTGGTCGCCGGGCCGTAATCCAACTTCAGATCGTAGGTATCGGTGCTGGTAACTTTGCGATCTGCCGGGTTAGTGGTCAGGTCCTTTGACCACGTGTAGGCAGCGCCGAGAGTCAGTCCATGCGCCTTATGGCTGAAAGAAACCTGCAATGAGTTGTAGTTGTTGGTGAACTCAGGGATTCTGGTAGATCCATACGTCCATCCAAGATAGGGACGTATCGCATTGACATCTGTATCCAGGTTGGCCGCTGCACGCGCGGAGACCGTGGGCTGGTTTGAGTCGACCTCGCCGAGCAGGTGGCGAGCCACATTGCCCACATATGCAATTTCAATGATCGTAGTGGGCAGAAGCAGGCGTTGCACGGAAAGGTTGTAGTTGGCGTAGGAAGGAACCTTGAATGCCGGATTGCCCGTCGAGGTATAGGGGTTGGGTGTCAGGTTCACCACGGCCGCACCCGTGCCCTGCACCGCGTCAAAGGAGGCGTTGATGTAGCTTGCGGTTTGCACCAGCGGCGGGTTGTAGAAGGCATTCTGTTCGAAGATGCCGTTCAGAAGGCGGTCGTAGAAGATGCCGAAGCCGGCGCGGATGGAGGTAACTCCACGACCGTCTGGATTGTAGGCAAAACCGACGCGCGGACCAAAGTTGGACTTATAGTCCGGGTTCACTTCGCCGCCATAAGGCGAGCATTGAGCCGTTGCGGAGATCTTTTGCGCGGCGGCGCAGGTTGCTCCCGTCGGGAAGATAAGCCCGTTGGAGTAGACGTTCGGGTTCTGAGCGGGTGAACTAGCGGAAGCAAAGTTACCCGTCGACGGATCAATGGACGGTGCTTTGGTTGGCTGGAACAACAACGGGTCAAAATTGCTCAGGGTATGCTTGGTGTCGGTAGGGGTCGGAAAATTACTCCACCGCACGCCGAGATTAAAAGTCAGCTTATGGGTAATCTTCCAGTCGTCCTGCACATACGCTTCGCTGTTGATGTAATTGAGGTCGGGGATGACATCGCTGCTTTGCTGCGAGTAGGCTGAGACGTTGCCCAGGAGGAAGTTGCCGAAATCAGGAAATGTAAAGCTGGGGTTCCCGTCGACGGCGTTCTCCGTCTTGATCATCTGCTGGAACTGGAAGCCGGCGCGCAGCGTGTGCTTGCCAAGAATAACCGACAGGTTGTCGAAATAGGTGCGGTCAAGGTTCCGCTCGTGCCACGGAGCAGAGCCGATGCTAAAACCCGTAATGCCTGAGGCAATAGTCACGCTCGGGATGTTCCCGTAAAGATCCGGAGTATAGACCCAATTTTGGGTCAAGCCGCTCATCACCGATGCCGAGGTGGCAATTTGCCCAGGGTTGATGGTCGAGAAGTAGGTTCCTTGAGCGTAGACAAACTCCGCTTCATTGACAATCGTCGGCGAAATGGTCCAGGTCAGGTTGGCCACAACATTCTTGCCCGGCGAATCCACTTGGGTATTTACCAGTCCGGGATAATTGGCATTTGCCCAAAGACCCAGGGGCTCGCCCACCGGCATGTCATCATCCATGCCACGAGCAAAAAAATGAACCTTGTCAGTGAAGTAATGATCAACGCGAAGGATATCTTCGCTGATGTTACCCTCCGCCGAGTAAGGCTCATTGACAGCGCCGCCTGCAGTGGTGGCATTCGGAGTGAAGACATTCTTCAGATAGACGTTGGTGTTCTGCTGGCCGCTGTAACAACTGCTCGGGATGGTGGTTGTGTGTGCAGATGCGTTGTAAACCATGGTTGGGCAGGTATTTGGACCCTGCGCCGAAAACGGCGTATAGACGTTTGTTGTGGCGTTATATGTGTCGGGGATGATGCCGTTGACCTCCGCGGTGGAGGGGGCAATAGCCGTGGCGCTCCCTGGCGCATTGATCTTGCGCCATTCCTCGGACCAGAAGATGAAGGTCTTCTTCTTGTCGGTGTTATACACCTTGGGAATGAAGACGGGGCCACCTATGGTAAAACCATAGTCGTTGTGATGGTTGACGGGAGGCGTGTTGGGTTGGCCGAGTGCAATTTCCTGATTCTTAGCGGTCCAATCGTTGGCGTCCAGGGCTGTGTTACGGACAAACTCATATGCGTCGCCATGGAAGGAACTGGTGCCGCTCTTGGTGGCCACCAGAACCTGGCCGCCTCCCGAGCGTCCATAGCCTGCGTCGTAGCTGCCGCGCTGCAAGGTGAATTCCTGGATCGCATCGATACTGGGCACATTGAGGATGGTTGTGTTGGAGCCGCTATCGTTGATGTCGGCGCCATCCACTGTCCAGTTATTCGCGCTTGTACGCGCGCCATTTACAGAAAGTGCTGTGTTGGCCGCGGAAACCTCATCGCCGAGCTGGTTAACAACGCCGGGCTGCAAGGTAACTAACTGCTCGAAATTGCGGCTGCTTAGTTCCAGCTCACGCACCTGAACGCCGGAGATGGTGCCGGCCTGCGCGCTGGTCTCGGTGTCAACCGAGATTGGGTTGTCTTCCACGACAACAGTAGTGGAAGTGGAACCGGCCTTTAACTGCGCGTTGAAGGCGTGCTTTTCCGCGACATTGAGGACGATGTTACTGCCCTTGTAGGTCTCGAAGCCCGATGCCACTACGGTGATCGAATAGGTGCCAGCAGTGAGATTGGTGGCGGTGTAGTTTCCGGCACTGTCCGATACCACGATGCGGCCCGCTCCGTTCACTCCGTTCTGTGTAATCGTGATTGTGGCATGAGGAATCACAGCTCCGCTGGTATCCGTTACGGTCCCGCTGAGGGTTGCGGTGAGCTCTTGCGCGCGCGCCGTCAGCGAAGAGAAAAGGAACAGAATGGTACACAGGACGAACAGAAATGGACGGCTTTGGAGGAAGCTCGACGCCTTCGCTGAGCCTTCCAAGAATGAATTGTCCCTTCGGAACGGGGACATGCAATCAGTTGACCTCTGAATTTGAATCATTGCCATTGCACCTTTCTTTGAGGTGGGTTAGTGTTTGTGCGCTAAACGTAGAGGCAAGTTGGTTTCATTGAAACAGCGAAGAGGCATCGTCTGGAAAAATCCAGAAGAGCCGATTGCTCTTCACTTCCACACACAGATCGGAAATACATCAGCCCGCTGACCGGTGTTTCGGGCATCCGGTGAGGCTACTTCAGTCGGGAGACAGCTCAGGCTGAAATCCGATTTATTTCTTTCACTGCCGTTTGCTTTAATTCTGGTTCAGTTTGACGTGCTACTTGGCAGGGTAGTGCGAGTTGTTGATGTACTATATAGCAGTTGAAATTTGTGATGTCAAGAAAAAAGCTGAGACATCATATCAATGCGTTCTGCATCCTGTGGAAAACAGGGATTTCTGTGGAAAACTTGATCCTTCCTTCGCTAGCTCACGACTGAGTATGTATGGCTACACGGTACGTTGCCAATTGGTGGTTACTGGGGTTGCTTGCTCTTCAGGGGCTGCATAAATCGAGATAATCGAAGCAGTTTGGACATCTTGAAAATATTCATATATTCTTCAAGTGCTCTATAGCGAGTCTTCAGCTAGTCTCAAGCGAGACCTGCTTCGGTTGGAGTATCTCGGATGCAGAACAATAGAAACCATCGTAAAAACAGTGCCGGATTGGTTATGAACCAAGCTGTTTCG
>Ga0181534_10000416_pt1 | contig 30067 bp, 25 predicted proteins | sample PEATcosm2014_Bin_37_FD_119758 | JGI IMG/M metagenome (GOLD analysis project Ga0181534, IMG submission 119758) | Peatland microbial communities from MTU Mesocosm Facility, Houghton, MI, USA - PEATcosm2014_Bin17_10_metaG | ecosystem: Environmental > Terrestrial > Soil > Wetlands > Peat | place...
AGAAGTGCTCACGGGTATACGCACCGCCCTTCGCCTTGAAGTTCTGGTACTCACCGTCGACGCACTCTTCCATCACGCGCCGCAACAGGCCCTTGGTATCGCGGGCCAACAGCGGATCCCACCGCGAGCCCCACAGTACCTTGATGACATTCCAACCGGCTCCGAGGAAGGCAGCCTCCAGCTCCTGGATGATCTTGCCGTTGCCACGCACCGGACCGTCGAGTCGCTGGAGGTTGCAGTTGATCACGAACACCAGGTTGTCGAGGCCTTCGCGCACCGGCATGGTGAGCGCGCCCATCGACTCCGGCTCGTCCATCTCGCCATCGCCGAGGAAGGCCCACACCTTCCGGTCGGAAGGCTTGGCCAGACCGCGATGCTCGAGGTAGCGAACAAAGCGTGCCTGGAAAATGGCCATCATCGGGCCGAGTCCCATGGACACGGTGGGGAACTGCCAGAAATCCGGCATCAGCCAGGGATGCGGATACGAAGAAAGTCCGACCCCGGGCGCCACGGCTTCCTGGCGGAAATGCCGCAGCTGGTCCTCGGTCAGACGACCTTCGAGGTAGGCACGTGCATAAATTCCAGGAGAAGAATGGCCCTGCATGAAGACCATATCGCCGGGGTGCTTGGCGGAGGCCGCGCGCCAGAAATGGTTGAAACCCACTTCATACAAGGTTGCGGATGAGGCATAGCTCGCCAGATGGCCGCCGTACTCGGACGACTGCCGGTTTGCCTGCACCACCATCGCCATCGCGTTCCAGCGGAAATACGCTTCGAGGCGACGCTCTAGAGCGCGATTGCCCGGATACTCCGGTTCGCGTCCGGTGGGAATACTGTTGACGTACGCGGTATTCGGCTTAAACGGCAGATAAGCGCCGCTGCGTCGCGTGTAGTCAATGAGCCGTTCCAGGATGAAGTGCGCACGTTCAGCACCGTGCGTCTTCAGCAACGAGTCAATGGACTCGAGCCACTCCTGAGTTTCAACGGGGTCGAGATCGTCCAGCTTTGGAATGTCAGTCATGCGGATAGCCTACTGCGCTGCTTCGCGCGACAAACGAGGACGGAGGCCTCGGAAGTTGTCGCGGGCTTGATTCCCGGGAAAATAGATTAAGATGCGCCAGCAGCAACGTACGTAATGCGAGAGAAATTCGCGCCTACACAAGCGGCGCAATGATCCGGTTTTCACTCGCGATGGTCAAGCAAGGTTCAGTCTGGGGTTCATGAGTGTGAGCGCGAGCACAGCTACTTCGAGGGGGCGTTCAAAGCGCCGTACAGGCGGGCGTACAGGGCGCCCAGAGCGGTCCTCACTACTTCCGGCGCCCGAAATTCCGAAAGTTGAACAGGCCGCCACAGCGGAACCTGCGGAAATGGACGCACTGCTCGTAATTGTCCCGGACGAGCCAACTGACTCTGTCTTCCGGCAGCTCCCGGACAGCGAGCGCTGGCAGGAGCTGAACACGCGCTCCAAGCCGCGCGCGGGCACCGTACGCACTACAGTCCTCACCAATGGCCGGCAGACACTTGCCGTGCTGGGATACATAGGGGCAAAGGCCAGCACTTTCGAGAGGCTGTCGCTCGCCGGACGCATGTTTAAGGAAGCGGCGGCGCGCAATCCTAAAACCGTCGGGCTGATGGGATTGAGCGACGCCTCCACGGACCTCGAGGCGCTCCTGGCCGCGGGACTCACAACCGCTTTTCAGATGCCGGCGTACCGCTCCAAGCCGGACGACGACACCGGGATCGAGCGCCTTCTTTTGGTGGGCCCGGTTTCGATCGGCCAGGGGCAAGTTGACATTCCGTATGGCATCGCTTCCGCCCGGGGAACCAACCTGGTGCGCTGGCTGACCGCCCTGCCCCCGAACAAACTCGATGCCCGCGGCTATCACGCCACGCTCGAGCAGCTGGCGCGTACCCACAAACTCGGATTCAACTGGTACGACGAGGCTGCCCTGCGGCGCTTGGGTGCCAACGCGTTTCTGGCGGTGTCGGCCGCCAATGCGAATCGCGAGGCGGGGATTGCGCACCTCACTTACAGACCGAAAGGTAAGAAAGCGCGCTCTCCCGACATCGCTCTCGTCGGCAAAGGCATTCTGTTTGATACCGGCGGTGTCAACCTGAAACCACACCGCTCGATGCTGGACATGCACACGGACATGTCAGGCAGCGCTGTGGCGTTGGCCACCCTGCTCGCGCTGGTCGAGCTGGATGCGCCGATTGCGGTCGATGCGTGGCTGGCGATCACGGAGAATCAAATCGGGCCGACGGCCTATCGCCCGCAGGAAGTCATAACCGCAGCCAATGGGGTTACGATCCAGGTCATACACACCGACGCCGAAGGTCGCATGGTGTTGGCCGATACGCTGGCGCTCGCCGCCAGGACCGAGCCCCGTTTCATGATTGATTTCGCGACCCTGACGGGAGCTGCTGTGTATTCGCTCACGGAGCGCATGAGCGGCGTGCTCACCAACCGGGAGTCACTGGCGACCACCCTCGTGGCAGCCGGCCGGACCAGCGGCGAGCGGGTCTGGAACTTTCCGTTTGACGCGGACTACGACACCGATCTCGAAAGCAAAGTGGCCGACATCCTGCAATGCAGTGTCGACGGCAAGGGTGACCACATACTGGCCACGCGTTTTCTCAACCGCTTCGTGCCCGAGGCAACTCCCTGGGCACACGTGGATCTGGCGGCCTCGACCCGTACGGGCGGTCTCGCCCACATCAACACCGAAGTGACCGGGTTCGGCGTTCGGTACGCCCTAGAGTTGATTTTGAAGCACGACATACTCAGTTCCGCAGGACGCGCCACGTGACTTCGTTGACCATTCGCCGTCCGGATGACTGGCACCTGCATCTGCGTGATGGCGCTGCGTTGCGGGCGGTGGTACCGCATACGGCGGCGCAGTTTGCGCGCGCAATCGTCATGCCGAATCTGAAGCCGCCGGTTACCACCACAGCACAGGCTCTCACCTACAAGAACCGCATCCTCGAAGCGCTGCCCGCTGGCGCGACGTTCGAGCCGCTGATGACGTTGTATCTGACAGACCACACCGACCCCACCGAAGTGGACAAGGCCAAAGCCAGCGGTGCCGTCTACGGCTTCAAACTCTACCCGGCCGGCGCCACCACGAACTCCGACTCCGGTGTCACCGACATCCGCAAGGTTGATTCGGTGTTGAACCGGATGGCGGAGCTGGGAGTGGTCCTGCAGGTTCACGGCGAGGTCACCGACCCGGACGTCGATGTGTTTGATCGCGAGGCGCGCTTCATCGGCGCGGTGCTCGCGCCCGTCATCGATCGATATCCGAAATTGCGCGTGGTGTTTGAGCACATCACGACCCGCGATGCAGTGGAATTTGTGCGCAAGGCGCGCAAGGGCGTGGGCGCCACCATCACGCCACAGCATCTGTTGATGAATCGCAACGCGCTGTTTACCGGCGGAATTCGTCCGCACCACTATTGTTTGCCCGTCTTGAAGACGGAGCCGGATCGGCGCGCGCTGCTGGACGCCATTGCCAGTGGTGACCCGCGTTTTTTCCTGGGGACGGACAGCGCGCCACACGCGCGACACACTAAAGAGGCATCCTGCGGCTGTGCCGGAATCTATTCCGCACATGCGGCAATTGAGCTGTACGCCGAAGCATTCGATGCGGTCGGCGCACTGAGTCAGCTCAATGGATTCGCCTCGGAGCATGGCGCTGCGTTTTATGGCTTGCCATTGAACGCAGGCACAGTCACCCTAACGAAGGAATCGTGGGATGTGCCGGCTTCGTACCGGTTCGGCTCGGATGAGCTGGTACCGCTGCGCGCTGGAGAGAAGATACTTTGGCGCGTCGCGCAATGAGGGAGTGTTTATGAGCGACGCTGCGTCAGCATCTGAACCGCAGACAGCGCTGGTGGTGGAGACGACGACCATTGTTGTCGAGACTCCGACGCCGGTGGTCCAAACAACGCCAGCGGTCCAAACAGCGGCCGTAGCCGTTCCAAGCGTCGCCGCACTGATGTCGCGCCGCTTCCGCGGGTTCCTACCCGTGGTTATCGACGTTGAAACAGGCGGCTTTCACTCATCAACAGATGCGCTGCTGGAAATCGCGGCTGTGCTGATCGACATGGAGCCGGACGGCACGTTGAAGCGCGGTGCAACACACAGCTTTCACGTCAAACCCTTCGAAGGCGCTCGCCTCGACCCCGCGGCGTTGGCGATCACTGGAATCGACCCCTTTCATCCGCTGCGCCCGGCGCTCCCGGAGAAAGATGCTCTCGGTCGAATATTCCGAGAGATCCGCCACGCCATACACACATACAACTGCCGACGCGCGATTCTCGTAGGTCACAACGCTGCGTTTGATCTTGGATTCCTGAATGCGGCGGTTACGCGTGCAGATGTGAAGCGAAATCCGTTTCACCCTTTCTCGTGTTTCGACACTGCGACCCTGGCCGGTGCGGCGTTGGGACAGACGGTGCTTGCGAAGGCGCTAGCGGTGGCAGGACTTCAATGGGATCCGAGTAACGCGCACTCGGCGTCATACGACGCCGAAAAGACCGCAGATATGTTTTGCGTCATCTGCAATCGATTGAGCGACAGCTTTCAGGATGCGCAGAAACGCGCGCGGGCAATGGGATGGGTCAGCGCCACCGCCCCTGCGGGCGCAGAGGTGGTGGCTGACGATCAGGACTAGGAAGGACTAGGAAGGGCTAGGCGGCGACGGCGCCGGCTTCGGACAGCACCTTCTTCAGCTCGCCATTGCGGTACATCTCGAGGGCGATATCGCACCCGCCGAGCAGCTCGCCGTTAACATAAAGCTGCGGATAGGTGGGCCAGTTCGAGAACCGCTTGAGCGCCTCGCGCATCTCCGGCTCTTCAAAAATATTGATGTGCTTGAAGTCCGCGCCCACGGCGCGCAGGGCAGCGACGGTCTGGGCCGAGAACCCGCATTGAGGGAAATCCGGCGTCCCCTTCATGAACAGCACTACAGGGCTCGAACCGAGCTCCGACTTGATTCTCTCGACAACGTCCATCGATTCACTCCTCGCTACTCAGCGTTACGGTCGCGACGGGCGCGCCGCGCGTTCAATTCGTCAATCAGCTGCCACTGGTCGGCGGCACTCATCGACAGCCAGCGGCCGATTTCCGCACCGGTACGCAAGCATCCGGCACAGAAGCCCTGGCCGTCCAGTGTACAGACCTTCGTGCACGGCGAAGGGGGCCTGGGGCGGCCATTCAGGTCAGGATTGGTCATCTCTAAGGGGATAGTATTGGGGGCATGCCTATCCTCCCTCAAGACCTGCCTCAGCAGGTAGCTATTGCTCTGGCCGAAGACATCGGTTCAGGCGACGTAACCGCTGAACTGGTCCCCGCTGCCCAGCTCGTCACTGGAAAAGTAATCACCCGGGAGGGCGCGATCATGGCAGGCCAGCCGTGGGTGGTAGAGACGTTTCGCCAGCTCGACCCTGGTGTCCGCCTCACCTGGCACGCAAACGATGGAGACCATATTGCTGCTAACCAAACGCTTTTCGAGATAGCAGGCTCGGCCAGGCCCATCCTGACGGGTGAGCGCACGGCGCTCAACTTCCTGCAGTTGCTATCCGCTACGGCCACAGCCGCGCGGCGCTACGTGGACGCCATCGCGGGCACGGAGTGCGCGATTCTCGACACTCGAAAAACGATTCCGGGGCTCAGGACGGCACAAAAATACGCGATTGCCTGCGGGGGTGCACAGAACCACCGCATGGGTCTGTTCGACCAAGTGCTCATCAAGGAGAACCACATCGCCGCGGCGGGTTCGGTGTCAGCAGCAATCGCCGCCGCCCGTCGGGTCGCCGGCCCGCGCAAGGTGGAAGTGGAAGTAGAGACCCTGGCGGAGTTCGACGAGGCTCTGCGCGGCAAGCCGGACATCATCTTGTTGGACGAGTTCAGCTTGGCCGATATGCGTACAGCCGTGGAGCTGAACCGTGCGAAAGGCGTTGCAGGTAGCGGGGGCCGATTGGTGAAGCTGGAAGCCTCAGGCAGTGTGACGCTCGAGACGGTTCGGGCGGTGGCTGAAACCGGCGTCGACTACATATCGATCGGAGGCATCACCAAGCACGTCAGGGCGGTCGACCTGTCCATGCGACTAAGCTACTTGTGACTTCAGTACCCGCTGCGGCTGTGCCACTCCGTAGCCCTGCGCGTAATCCACGCCCAGGCTGGTCAGCATCTGAATGATCTCCGCATTCTCAGCGAATTCAGCAATCGTCTGTTTGCCCGTGAGATGCCCGATCTCATTGATCGACCGGACCATCTCGCGATCGATCGGATCCCGCAGAATCTCACGCACAAAACTGCCGTCGATCTTCAGGAAGTCCACAGGGAAGTGCTTGAGGTAACCGAACGACGACAGACCCGTGCCGAAGTCGTCGAGCGCGAACTTGCAACCCAGCTCTTTCAGTGCCTGGATAAACCGGTTGGCCTGCGAGAAGCTCGCAACCGCCGCCGTCTCCGTGATCTCAAAGCAGATCTTGGAGGCATCCAGGCCACTGCGATGGAATTGATCGATAACGAACGGCAGGAATTTGTCATCGCCCAGGCTTTGACCCGACAGGTTGATGGAGCACAGAATCAACTTCTCGCGCTCGTCAGCCTCGGAAACCAACCACCGGAATGCGTTCTCAATCACCCAGCGGTCAATCGCAGGCGTGATGCCGTATCGCTCAGCGGCGGCAATGAAATCGTTCGGGGCGACGATCCGACCCGCCTCGTCCTTCAACCGCAGTAATAACTCATAATGAGCGCCATGGTCGACTCGCTGCAGCGGCTGGATAGCCATGCGGTACAGCTCAAAGCGACCTTCTTCGAGAGCAGCATTGATACGAGCAGCCCACTGCATCTCACGACGCCGTCGCATCAGCTCAATATCGTTCTCGGCAAAACTATGTACGCGGTTACGACCACCCTCTTTCGCCGCCTGACAGGCACTATCGGCTGCTGACAGAATCGAGGCGACATCCTCGTTGTCGGCAGTGATAGGCACCACGCCGATACTGGCGCCCAACCGGAACACGCGGTCTTCCCACGTGAATCTAAACGCGCGGACACCCTCGCGAAGAGTCTCAGCAGTGCGCATCGCTTCATCGAGCGAGCAGCTCTCGAGCAAAATCCCGAACTCGTCACCACCGAGTCGCGACAACGTGTCGCGCCAACGAACTTTGGACTTCAACAATGCGCCAACCTGACCCAACAGCGCATCACCAGCGCTGTGTCCGCAGGTGTCATTGACGATCTTGAATTGGTCGATGTCCAGGTAACAGAGCGCATAGGAGGCCTCACGGGCCTTGGCGCTCTTCAGTGCGCGCTCCAAGCGACTCTCAAACTCTCGTCGGTTCACGAGTCCGGTCAGCAAGTCATGGCTCGCGTGATACGACAGACGCCGATTCAGCTCACGGGACTCGCTAACGTCGTGGAATACGAGCACGCCGCCAGCGACGTGACCAGCGCCATCTCGGATGGGGGCCGCCGTGCTCTCAACATACAGCTCATTGCCATCGCGGCGGATCAGCAACATCGGACGGACCGACTTGATCGGCCGGATACGGCGGATCGCGACGCTCAAAGGATTCTCGAGCGGCTCGCACGTCTCTTCGTGGAAGGCCCGGAAGATTTCCTCTACGGGGCGACCCATTGCATCTTCCAGGCGCCAGCCGGTCAGCTCTTCGGCGACGGGGTTGATGTAGTCGATGGTCGAGTGGGCATCGGTCGTGATGACGCCATCGCCAATCGACTGCAGAGTGATCTGAGCGCTCTCCTTTTCCCGGAACAGCGCTTCCTCGTAGATCTTGCGCTCCGTGATATCGAGCTCGACACCCACGAGCCGCAACAGCCGCCCATGCTTGTCCACCCGCGCGGTCGCACGGCTGCTGACCCACCGCCACTCACCGTTTCGGTGGCGCATCCGGTGGGTACTTTCAAAAGTCGGAGTTTTGCCCGCCACGTGGTCGCGGATGGCGGCCTGTACGCGAGAGAGGTCGTCCGGATGAACGAGGCTCCGCCAGTCAGGCGAGCCGCGCATGTCGTCGTCGGCGTAGCCCAGCATCGCCTTCCAGCGCGGGGAAAAGTAAACCTCGTTGTTCTCGACATCGAAGTCCCACAGGCCGTCGTTCGCCGACGCCTGCGACAAGTTCGTGCGCTCTTCCAGCTTCGCCAGACGCGCTTCAATCCGGATGCGTTCGAGGCCGGTTGCCAGGCTCGTCCCAATCAGCTTCATCAATAGCTGCAGGTTCACGTCCCAGGCGCCGCGAGGCATCGTGTGAGCAAGCCCCATTATCGCAGCGGGCTTTCCTTGCACACGCAGGCTCACGAGCAGTGCAGATCCGATCTGCAGATCCGCGAATTTCTGGGCTTCGGCGGTCTGCTCACGCCGCGGCGTGCTCGTATCACGGAGCTCCGACAGGCGGAGGTGATCGAGTCGCGATTTCAGCCAGGGAAACTGTTCGAGCGCCAGCTCGCGCAACCCTTCGGGCCGGCACTGGGCGAACGCACTCCGTGCGAGCTGCACGTCTTCGACAATCAGCTCATCCGGACGCAGGGAAATGAGGAACGCGCAATCAGTTGCCGTCGCCTCCCGCAGGAGCTCGAGATTGCGTCGAATGGTGTCGTCGATCTGATCGCGACGCATATTCTGGAAATCGACGGCGATCTTCGTACACGCGACATCGAGTCCAAGTACCGGACGAGGTGCACGCCCCGTCCACGCGTCTGCCGATAAAATGTCGGAAGCCGTGAACTCCGCTGGTTTATCCGGCGGCAGAGACGACATTGAAAGGGAGACCTCCCGAAATACCTAGCGCAGAGTATCCGAGGAGCGGCCCGAACGATGTGACGCTGTCGGGGTTCACACTCGAATCACGATGCGATTTTCTAACTAGTTGCACACGATTCTCGCATACTAACGCAAGAACACAAGCTAACTTGCTGTTCAATCAAGAGATAAAGAGTTAACAGAATGGTTGGCAGGCGCTTCAGTACTACGAATCAGCTCCAACCAGGCAGAAATCACGGCTTCCGGCGCGATGCCCTGGATGCTCTGAGCGCCATTGACGCGACCGGTGACGGCGATTGCGGGCGTCGTGGCCCCGCCCGGTCTGAACAGGATTGGGCTCGCGGGACCGAATAACGCGACCGTAGGAGTACCCAGCGCCGCAGCGGCGTGCGCAGGCCCTGTATCCACTGAGACCATGCTCTGGGCGCGCTCCAAGACCGGCAGCAACGTTCGAGTTGGCAGCTCATCTGCAACGTTCTTGATCTGCGCTAAACCGAGGCGCGAAGCGATGGCGTCGTTGAATTTCCGCTCCGCCCGCGTACCGGTCAACAGCAGCGCATGGTCGGGCCGAAGGTCGGACAGCGAACGAAGCACCTGAGCCCAGCGATCCTCGGGCCAATACTTCTCCGCACCGACGCGTGATCGAATCGTTCGACGCGCGATATGTCGGCTTCCTGGATGGACCACGATGTAGGGACGATCTGTGAGATCACGTCGAGCCAACCAGTCCCGTGCCTCCGACCGCACAGCGTCACTCAGAACCAAGTGAGCTGCACGCGAGCTGCCTGGACGTACAGGCGGCAGCGAGCCCGCAAACGCCGGTGGGCTCTCATTGCCAAGACGAATGTAGCGGTCGGCAAAACCTTCTTCCGGGATCCACGGGAAGGCGCGTGCATCACAAATGTAGTCGCTTGGAACACCACCGCGCTTTAGCAGGTTGATGCCGAGGTCGTCCCTATCGCAATACCAGGTGGGCCCTGCTCCACGCTCGCGGAGCCACGACACTAGACGCCACTGGTCCAGGCTCAGCAGATAGGGCGTACGACGACTACGTATGACGAACAGGCGTCCCATCCAGGGTTGGCCATCGAGGAGCGGCGCGGTCCAAGGACCCGACGAGATCACGTCAACGCGCTTACCGAAGCGTTCGTACAAGTGTCTCAACAGTATGGTGACCAACACCATGTCGCCGAACGCGCCAAACCGCACCACGAGCGGCGGACGATCGATACTACTTTCCATGTAACTCGTTCGCGGCGACGGCATACAACTCCTTCAACCGCATTTCCATGTCAGCTTGCAACTTCTCCAAACCCGCGGCATCCGTAACACGAGGGACGTACTCCGGCTTGCCGATAGCAATCACGATCCGCGCGAAGGGAGCCGGGATCACAAACTTGTCCCATTTGACGAGCCAGGCGCGTGAAGCGGCATAAGCCATCGGCAACATCGGACGACCTGACATTTGTGCGAGGAGTATGGCACCGGGCTTGAACTTGAAGCGAGGTCCCTTCGGTCCATCCGGTGTAATCACCGGCGACAGATTCTCCTTCACCAGCGCCTGATAATAGTCGCGTAGGGAGCGCGCGCCCGTATGGCTCGATGATCCCCGGATCACGCCTCCGCCGATCCGCCGGACCATCATCGCTCCCAGCTCGCCATCCACCGACGGGCTGATCAGCCAACCCACCGACAATCCGCGGGGCCGCTGTTCCAATAGGTACTTCGCGCAAAACAACTGATGCTGATGCCAGTAACATGGCACCAGGGACGGAGCCTTGGCGAGAGCCGCCTCGAGGTTCTCGACACCGACGACGCGCACGACGCGACAGGTCGCAAGCCAGGACTTGATGATGCCCAGCCCCAGCGGCGCTGCCAGCTTGTACAGCAGACGCCGAGCCGGCGTCATCCGGCGGCTGGAGCGAGTGGTCTTGCGGTAGAAAGAATTTTTTAGGCCGTCATCCGGCCCGGGTTCGGTCATAGCGCCGCAGTGCCCCATTCGGGCCATGCACCGGCTGGATACGGGTGAGCTAGAATTACTGTTTTGCGCATTGCCGTCTAAATGACCGCCACCGAGTCCGATTCAAAACAACCGCCCGAGGCCGAGCTCCAGTTCGATATAGGTGCCACGGACGATTCCCTGGAGCGCATGACGCGGCTTTTTGAGCGTCTGGGCGACACCTACCGGGTGTTTGCGCCGGCGCGCAAGTCGTACTCCTACGTCATTCACCATCCGGATGACGTCAAGCGGGTGCTGGTCTCCAATCACCGCAATTATACCAAGGGTGCCGGTCTCGACCGCGTCAAGATTCTGCTCGGCAAGGGTCTGATGACCAGCGAGGGCGACCTGTGGCGCAGCCAGCGCTACATGATGCAGCCCTTCTTCCACCGGCGCGTGGTGACCGGATTCGCGCAGACACTGGAAGCGGTGAACGAGCAGTTCCTGGCGCGCTGGGATGATTTCGCGACTCGCGGCGAGCCCCTCAACGTCACCGAGGAAATGAGCGAGCTGACACTCGAGATCGTGCTGCGCTCCATATTCGGGGCCGACCTGCCGCAGCTGGCGGAAGCCTTCGCCCTGGTCACCAAGGACCCCGCGCGCAACCTGCAATTCGCCTTCAAATTCCGCTCCCTGACGAAGCTCGTGGCGGCGGTCATTGAGCGGCGGCGCGCCAACAATGAGGAGCATTTCGACTTCGTCGGCATGCTCATGACGGCGCGCGACAAGGAGTCGGGCGCCCCGATGAGCGACAAGATGCTCATCGACGAGATCATGACGCTGGTGGTGGCCGGTCACGAGACCACGGCGAGCGGCCTCAACTGGACGTGGTATCTCATTTCGCAGTACCCCGAGGTGGAGGCGCGGCTGCATGCCGAGATCGACGCCGCGCCCGTGATGACCGCGCCGAGCCTCGAGCAGATGGAAACCCTGCCCTACACGCGACAGGTCATCGATGAGGCACTGCGCCTGTACCCACCGGGCTGGCTGTTATCCCGCCGCACCCTCGAGCCGGATGTCCTGAGCGGTTACGAGATCCCGGCCAACACCGATGTGTTGCTGCCGCTGTATCTGCTGCACCGGCATCCGCGCTATTGGCAGAACCCGAATGTTTTCTGGCCCGAGCGCTTTGCGCCCGAGCACGAGGCCGAGCGGCCGCGCTTTGCCTACATGCCCTTCGCTGCCGGTCCCCGGCACTGCATCGGCGAGACGCTGGCGTTGTACGAGATGCTCATGCATCTGTACAAGATGGGCCGCCGCTTCCGGTTGGTTTGCCCGCGCGATGCCAATCCCCCGGAGCTCGAAGCCCAGATCAATCTTCGTACCCGTAACCCACTATTCATGAGGCTGGAACGCCGCTGATGTTCAAAGCTACGACGCTCACCGAACTGATCAAAGACAACAGTACCGTTGCCCGCAGCATTTACTACCTCGAGGGCGAGAACGACACGCGCGAGGTCGCCTACGGCGAGTTGTACGAGCGTGCGCTCGGCATTCTGTATCACCTGCAGCGCATCGGCGCCCGCCGCGGCGACAAGTTGATCCTGCTGTTGGCCAACAACGAGCAGTTTCTGGATGCGTTCTGGGCCGCCATCCTGGGCGGGATCATCCCCGTGCCGGTGGCTGCCGGCATCAGCGACGAGCACCGCCACAAGCTGCTGCGCATTGCGCGCAAGCTCGGTAACCCGTTTATCTACTCCGATCGCAAGTTGCTGGACCGTATCGGCTCATTTGCCTCCCAAGCGGGCGAGTCTGAAGCGTTCAACGCATTGCGCGCGCGCGCCTTCATGACCGACGACCTGGATGACATCTCGAAAGCCGGCAAGCCTTACGAGTCAACGCCTAACGATGTAGCGTTTATCCAGTTCTCGTCAGGCTCCACCAGCGAGCCGAAGGGCGTCGTACTGACACATGGCAACCTCGTTGCCAACTGTCATGGCACCACCACGGCCGCCAACTTGCGCACGGACGACCGCTCGCTGTCCTGGATGCCGCTCACCCACGACATGGGGCTGATCGGCTTCCACATCATGATGTTTGCCGAGCGGCTGCATAATTACCTCATGCCGACGGACCTGTTCGTGCGGCGGCCGCTGTTGTGGTTGTCGCTGGCGAGCCGTATCGGTGCCACCATCCTGTGCTCTCCCAACTTCGGCTACCGGCATTACCTGAAGGTATTGGGCGACCGCCCAGTCCCTGAGCTCGACCTGTCCAGCGTGCGTGTGATCTTCAACGGCGCCGAGCCGATCTCCGTGCCCCTGGCGCATGAGTTCCTCGACCGCCTCGCGCCCGCGAAACTGAAACGCAACTCCATGTTCCCCGTGTACGGCCTGGCGGAAGCCTCACTCGCGGTTACTTTCCCGCCGCTGTACGCGCCCATGCAGACTCTGACGCTCAACCGTCACAAGCTGGGTGTAGGCGATGAGATCGTGCACGTTGCGGCCGACGACAAGGACGCGATCGAGTTTGTTTCCGAGGGCGTGGCGATTCCCCATAGTCGCGTGCGGATCGCAGGTGATGACGATCAGCCGCTGCCCGAAGGCCGCGTGGGTCACGTGCACATCAGCGGTGCCAACGTGACTCTCGGCTATTACGAAAATCCACAGGCCAACGCCGAATCCTTCACTGCGGACAAGTGGCTGAAGACCGGCGACCTCGGCGTGATCGTCGGTGGCAACCTGCACATCACCGGCCGCGCCAAGGAAATCATCTTCGTCAACGGCCAGAACTACTACCCGCACGACCTGGAGGCTATTGCCCAACGAGTGCCGGGGCTGGACCTCGGCAAGGTTGTGGCGACCGGCGCGCGTCCTCGCGGTGCCCAGACGGAGCAACTGGTTGTGTTTGTATTGCATCGGGGCGGGATGGAGGAGTTCCTGCCCATTGCCACGGAAGTGGGCCGGCTCATCAACGAGCAGGTGGGGCTCGAGGTGGCGGAAGTCGTCCCCGTGAAGCGGATACCGAAGACAACCAGCGGCAAGATCCAGCGTCACCTGTTGGAAGAGGGCTTCGTCATCGGTGAGTTCGACGCTGAGCTGCAGGAGCTGGCGACCCTCCGCCAGGCCGCGAGGGGCCCGCAGTCCTCCTCCCAGAACCAGATCGAGGACAACCTGCGGCAGATCGTGGAAGCGGCCCTGCCGGGCAAGCGGGTCGACCCCCAGGACAACCTGTTCGAGATCGGCGCCAGCTCCTTGAAACTCATTGAGATTCACGAGCAGATCGACCGCCAGTATCCGGGCCTGGTGGACCTCACGGAATTGTTCGATTTCCCGACCATTGCCGAGCTGGCGCAGCACCTGGAGGGCAAGCTGGCCACCTGAGGGGACGAGGAGTATTCTGCGGCTCATGCACGCGAATCCGACCGAGCAACGCCTGTCCGAGTGCGGCATCCGGCCGACGGCCCAGCGGGTCCAGATCGCCCTGCTGTTGTTGGCCGCGCCCCAGCACCTGTCGGCTGAGCAGATTCTGGCCAGTCTGCGTTCCTCGGGCGCGCGAGTCTCCAAGGCAACCGTGTACAACACGCTCAACTTGTTTGCCGCGCATGGATTGATCCGGCAGTTGTCGGTTGACGGGTCGCGGGCGTGGTTTGATTCCAACGTCGATGCCCATTACCACTTTCACGATGTGGCCACCGGGGCCCTGATCGACGTGCCTGTGCCGGAGGTTGAATTCAGCAAGCTGCCGGCGCCGCCCCCGGGCACCGAGGTAGCGGGCATCGACCTCGTCATTCGCCTGCGAAAAATACCTTAATCGTGCTCGAAGCAGTCGAGATTGAAACCGGGCGCAACCCGACCGGTACGGTCCTCTGGCTGCACGGTCTGGGTGCGGATGGGCACGACTTCGCCCCCATCGTCCCCCAGCTCGTCGAGTCGCATGAGCGGCCACTGCGCTTCGTTTTCCCGCATGCGCCTGTACGTCCGGTCACCATCAATAACGGAATGGCGATGCGGGCGTGGTACGACATCCTCGGATTCAACCGGGGCATCCCGCACGATGAGGTCGGAATCCGGGCCTCCGATGTCGAGGTCGGCGCCCTGATCGTCCGTGAGAACCAGCGTGGCATCCCCACGAACCGGATCGTCCTGGGCGGCTTCTCTCAGGGAGGCGCTATTTCCCTCTTTTCCGGCCCTCGCTACCCGGAAAAGCTGGCAGGCATCATGGGCCTGTCCTGCTACATGCTCCTGGAGGACCTCCTCCCCGCGGAGCGCACCCGGGTCAATTACAAGACGCCGGTTTTCCTGGCGCACGGCAACCAGGACCCGGTTGTGGACTTTCGGCGGGGCCTGGAAGCTAAGCAGTTGCTCGAGGCCGGCGGTTACCCGGTCGAATGGCACGCCTACAGCATGCCGCACTCGGTCTGCCCCGAGGAAATCGCCGATATCGCCACCTGGCTGCGCAAGGTCCTCTAGCCCGAGTCGCGCCGACCCGCTAAAATTCGAAATTCGGTGCCGACTTAGCTCAGCTGGTAGAGCACATCATTCGTAATGATGGGGTCCACGGTTCGATTCCGTGAGTCGGCATACTCTTCAGCGGCTCGTCCCCACCCCACCCCACCGCCTCCACGCTTCGCTTGTACGGTGGATCGCTGGGGACTCGATCGAGCCGCGACGTACACACGCCAGCTCTGGAAGGATATTGAAATTGTGGCGGAGCGCCCGTCCCTAGGCAGGGAATGCGCAGAGGTGCGCGGGGGCTATCGAACGTACCCTTCCGGGTCGCATGTTCTCTTTTATCGTGAGACGACCGACGGGGTCGATGTCGTCCGGATGTCTGCAGCCTGACGCCACAGTCTGACAACTCGTAACAGCTCGTCAACACGTGTTGCCGAAGTCGTTCCTCGACGGGAATAGCTGACATATCGCATCAACAACTATGCTGTCCTGCGGCATCAGCGGCGGCACTATTGTCCTGCAACAAACGCAACATCGCTGCCGGCCCATGGTATGTACGCTATCGCACATAGCCGGATGTTTATTTATGTTTGAATCTGGGTCTGTGACTTACACGGATGGCTCGGCGGATGGCTCAGCGGATGGCGCAAATCGTATTGTTGATTGAGGCCGAGTCAACCGTTGCGCGGGCTGTTTCAAACGCATTGAGAGGCTCAGATGGCGAGCCTTTCCAGGTGGAGTGGGTGCGCCTGCTCGCCGAGGGCGTGCAGCGCCTGGCGCGGGATGCAGACCGGCCGCGCGAGCAGGCCGCGAGCGCCATCGTCGCGGTCCTCACCGACTTGTTCCTGGCCGACAGCGGCGGTATCGGGACTTTTGAAGCGCTGCTGCGCGCCGCACCCCACATTCCGATCCTCGTCCTCGTCGACCCGACCCAAGAGGCGACCGCCAAACTGGCCGTGCAGCGCGGCGCTCAGGAATATCTGCTGAAAAGCGGCCTGGACCACTATCTTCTGGCGAAAACCCTGCGCAGCATGATTGAGCGCGCGGCGATCGCCGAGGCGCTGTTTGAGGAGAAGGAGCGCGCCCAGGTCACACTCAACTCCATCGGCGACGCCGTAATGTGTACGGACGTCCACGGGCGCGTGACCTATTTGAACACTGCCGCCGAAAATCTGACCGGCTGGAAGCGCGCAGAGGCAGTTGGCCATTTGATCGCAGACGTATTCAGGATCGTCGATTCGACGACGCGGCATGCGGTCGAGAATCCGATGGAAGCCGCGGTTCGCGACAACATGACGGTCGGGCTGACGCCGAATTGCACACTGATCCGGCGCGATGGAGTGGAGGCGGCCATCGAGGATTCGGCGGCGCCAATCCACGATCGCGGCGGGCATGTCACCGGGGCGGTCATTGTATTTCACGATGTCAGCAACACGCGGGCACTGTCGTTGAAAATGTCGCACCAGGCCCAGCACGACAGCCTCACCGACCTTCCCAACAGGGCGCTGCTGAACGATCGCCTGAAACAGGCCATGACCCTGTCGCAGCGGCATGACAAACGGCTCGCCGTTCTGTTCCTCGACCTGGATCGCTTCAAACACATCAACGACTCGCTGGGTCACGTCATCGGCGATCGTCTGCTACAGTCGGTCGCGCAGCGGCTTCTCAGCTGCGTACGCAGCTCCGACACCGTCAGCCGCCAGGGTGGCGATGAATTTGTGATCCTGCTGTCGGAAGTGGCCCACCCCCAGGACGCCGCAATCATCGCGGAAAAAATACTCCAGGTGCTCGGTATGCCCCATCGGATCGGGCATCACGACCTGCACATCACTGTCAGCATCGGAATAGCCACCTTCCCCGAGGACGGCAACGACCGGGAGACTTTGATACAGGAAGCGGATTTCGCGATGTACCACGCGAAGGAATCCGGTCGCAACAACTGCCAGTTTTTCCGCCCCGAGATGAACGTCAGGGCGTTGGAGCGCCGGCGGGTGGAAAACGACTTGCGGCGCGCCATTACACACGCACAATTCGAGCTCTTTTACCAGCCGAAAGTCAACCTGCGCTCCGGCACCATCACGGGCGCCGAAGCGCTCATCCGCTGGCACGACCCGCAGCGCGGTCTCGTATTACCGGAACACTTCATTTCAGTTGCGGAGGAGTCCGGGCTCATCGTGCCAATCGGCCGCTGGGCGCTGCGCGAGGCCTGCAGCCAGGCGGTGGCGTGGCAGAACGCGGGTTTCCCGGGGTTACACATCGCAGTCAACATATCGGCGGCGGAGCTGCGCTCCAAGGACTTCGTTACCTGCATACGTGGGATTCTGTCCGATACCGGCCTGGCACCCGCCTGCCTGGAACTCGAGTTGACCGAGACGTTTCTGCTCCAGGACCTTACCAACACGGTAACGGTGCTGCATGCGCTGAAGCACCTCGGCGTTCAACTGGCGCTCGATGATTTTGGCACCGGCTATTCGAGCCTGAGCCATCTGCAACGCTTTCCCATCGATATTCTGAAGATTGACCGGTCGTTCGTGAGCGAGCTGACCACGAATCCGGGCGCTGCCAGTATCGTGAGCGCAGTCATCAGCATGGGATCGAGTCTGGGGTTGGTCGTCGTAGCGGAAGGCGTGGAAACGCGGGACCAGTTGGTGTTCCTGCAGGACAGGACCTGTGCCGAAGGACAAGGTTTCTATTTCAGCCTGGCTGTGTGCGGCGCCGAACTCACCGGGATCCTCGCTCGCAACGCGCTGCCGACCCTGCCCACCTACGGTCGCTCCAACGGCGCCGCGGCGAAAGCGTGAATGCCAGGACGTACGGGAGCCGGCCAACTGGAATAACAGGAATGGACCATTCGCCTGCAGCAGCGCCTATCAGCATCCTGATCGTGGACGACCAACTCGATGCACTGCCGCAAATTCACATTGTGATGTTATCTGCCCGCGAGACGTCCGATCTCGTTTTCAAATCTTTACCCGCCGGCGCGCGCGGCTACGTATTGCAGGGAAGCGCCGGCGTCGATCTGATCCGTGCTGTATCGACAGTGCTCGAGGGCGCCGGTCTGCTCAGTCCCCGGGTGACGCGGGTCTTTCTTGACAGGTTGCTGAGCAAATCCGCTGGGCGTGACTTGCTCGACCTCCTGAGCAGGCGCGAGAGGGAGGTTCTGCTGCTGACCGTCGGAGGCTCCTCGAGCGTAGAAACGGCCCGCAGACTCTGCCTCTCCAGAAAGACCGTTGATACCTACCGCAGCCGGGTCATGACCAAGCTCGGCGTCAAGAATCTCGTCGGGCTGATGCACTTCGCGCTCGCCAATGGGCTGTCTGGCAGGCAGGAGCGTCCCGCCCCGATGACCGGGGAGTTGGATACATCACGTATCTGGCGGCGTTCATAACGACCAGACTGACGCAAGCGCGGTTCAACGCGTGGGAGTACAGTCGAACCTTCCGTGAACGTGCCTCGGCGGCGCCCACTGTCGGCCCAGCTTCACTTGCGCAATCGCAACGCCGCAACCGAAGGACGTAGTATGGCCAGAAGGATTCCGCACTATTTCTCGAACAGGGGATTCATGCCGCATGGCATGTGTTACCCATGTCAGGTCGCGATTCTCGAACGGCACGTCGTTTCCGACACACTGATTGCGCTCGCCCGCTGCTCCATTCTATTGAAACTTCTGCCGCTGTGAACGAGGAACTGCGACAGACCCGTCTCGCGCTGGAGGTGGCCCGCGAGCAGATCCTGGAGCTGAATCGCACCCTGGAGGCCCGTGTTGAGCTGCGTACCACCGCGTTGAACGCAACCAACCAGGAGTTGGAGGCATTCTCGAGTTCCATTGCGCATGACCTGCGCACGCCTCTGCTGAACATTACGGGCTTCGCTGACCTTCTCAAAGAGACGGCCGGGAACCAACTGCAAGGGGACAGCAGCGAGTTCCTCGACCGGATCATAGTCAGTGCCCGGCGCATGAACGACCTGATCGATGCAGTGCTGGCCTTCGCCCATCTGGATCGGGAACATCTCAACCGCGCGCCAATCGATCTCGAGCCCGTCCTGGACGAGGCGCTGGAAGCGCTGCGCCCGCAGAGCGATGGACGCAACATCATATGGCAGCGGACCCACTTGCCGAGTGCGAGCGCGGACCCCGCCTTGTTACGCCAGGTCTTTGTCAACCTCATCGGAAACGCCATCAAATACACCCGCGCGCGTAATCCGGCCCGAATCGAGATCGGCTGGCGCAAAGGCCGCGCCGACGAGATCGTCATTTTCGTCCGCGACAACGGTGTCGGATTCGACATGCAGCAGGCAACCGAACTGTTCGGCATGTTCCGCAGGCTCACCGGTGCGGAGCCGTTCGAAGGCATAGGCATCGGTCTTGCGAACGCGCACCGCATCATTACCCGGCATGGAGGCCGCATTTGGGCTGAGAGCGCGCCGGGTGACGGGGCAACATTCAGCTTCAGTCTACCGCGCTCGGACCTGCGGGCATAACCGCCTGGCGAAGATCGTCATTCTCGTTGATATCGCCTCGAATCGCTATCTGCGCGCCGCCCGTTGGCACCGACCCGCACGTTTTGTCTGCGTACCGCAGCAAACCATCAAAGTTTCCCTACAGAAACGCAACTTGCCCCGCATTACACTCAGGTCGCAAGCAGTGTGCAGCGCGGTAAAGTCCTTTAAAGAACGGAGCTCCCATGACAGGCTCGAGAACAATCACCAAGTATCCAAATCGCCGCCTGTACGACAAACAGGACCGGCGCTACATAACCCTCGCGGACATCCGCAAGCTGGTCTACGAGCAGGTGGAATTTACGGTCACGGATAAAAAGGGACAACATGACACGACCGACCATGTACTACTGCAAGTGATAATGCAGCAGGAAAATTCGGACGAACGCCGGCTCAGCCGCGATTTCCTGCTGCATACCATCCGGCAATTCGGCGACCCTGAGACGCTTTCGAGCCGCGGGCGCTGAAGCGGCCGGCAACAATTGCTCCCATTGCGATACGCGCATAGGCTGGCTGTAAAAATAGCCCCGCGCCCCGGCGCAATTCAGTCATCAATCCCGCCCTAACGGCCGTTGCACCGCCACGGTAACCCCTTAGCTTTGCGGAATCGTCCCAATACGCGACGGTCTGAGTCGGGCAGTCGTGTCAAAGGGCGACTCAATGCACGAAGATGTCCGGTAATGAGTTGTGCGTACCAACAAACGATCCACGATAGGGTCACTATTCACAACAGTCGACTCTCAGCCGCGAACGAGGCCATCGATGATTCTCCGCCACGTGCTCGCCCATCGCACACAGTCCAGACCGCCACGCGATTTACGCACGCTGTCTCGTCATTTCTTACCCAATTCAGCCGAGGGCTCTTGTCGCAATCAACCTTCTTGAATCGCCCGGGACCGTGTCTGCGTCCTGATCCTGCGCGCGTGGTCGTGCGCCCTTTCAAACCGGCGACGGAACCGCGGGACTTCAACACCAAAGATAAAACGCGGGCAAATCACATTGTCGATCGAGTTCTGGCGCTCGATCCAAAGACCGCGGCGCATCAATTGGCCGACGTCCTCGATAACTTCCAGGGACGTCATCGAAACCTGCTCCGGACTTTCGAGGCGCGCGCCAATGACATGGAGGATGCTTTCGCTCCCCATGCAACCTTTACAAAGGAACAGCGCCAACTGGTGGGCGCATACTTCCTGAATGAGTATTCCTTCGAAGCAGCCGCCCTGTTCAATCCGAGTATCGTCGCTCATCCCGATCAGTCGGGAATGCTGAGTGGCGGGCGCCGCTTCATCCTGAGCTTGCGTGCCATCGGGGAAGGGCACATTTCCTCCCTGACTTTTCGCTCTGGAGTCCTGTCTGCGGATGGCCGCATAGTGGTGGATCCTGCTGCCCGGCTTGCATGCAGTCCGCAGCTGACGAGCCGAGAGGCAGGCGAGAACGGGGAGATAGTAGAGCTGGCGTTCGACGCCGACGCGGAAATCAGCGAGCGCGTGATTTTTCCTGTCACCGAGGCGCAGGCGAACGGCATTGAGGATGCACGATTCGTCGAGTTCGAGGATGGAGAGAAGAAAACGTTCTACGCCACCTACACCGCCTATAGCGGCAAAGCGATCCGCTCGGAATTGCTCGAAACTCGCGATTTTCGATCCTTTCGAATGACGCCGCTGCGCGGATCTGCTTCCAGGAACAAGGGAATGGGCTTGTTCCCCCGGCGGCTCGACGGTCGATTCGCCATGATTGCGCGCCAGGACAACGAGAACCTGTATCTCATCTACTCAGATGACCTGTATTCCTGGGATGGGGGCGTCCCCCTTTTAAAGCCCCGGTTTTCCTGGGAGTTTGTTCAAATCGGAAACTGCGGATCACCCATCGAGCTCGATGAGGGCTGGCTGCTGCTGACGCATGGAGTGGGACCGGTGCGCAGGTACTCGATCGGAGCGGTTTTACTCGACAAAGCGAATCCTGCAAAGGTTCTGGCGCGTGCGCGCGAACCGTTGGTGCAACCTGACCGCTCGGAGCGCGAAGGCTATGTGCCCAATGTTGTCTATACATGCGGTGCCATGCGGCACAACGATCATATCGTAATGCCCTACGCCATATCGGATACTTACTCCAACTTCGCGACCATCGGGATATCCGCATTGATGAATATCATGGATGGCTGACAGATCCAACCGCACACCGATTGCGGCCGGCAACTGTTGCGCAAAGGCCTGAGCCTTGCCGGAATTTCCTGCGACTTGCTGCGAATAGGTGTATAGGTCGAAGCGCGACATCACTCGGACACGTTGGAGCAACGCGCATGCGAGTCAAGAGTCGATGCAAGGAAGACGCCGATTACCCCGGGGCTGTTGCCGTCCTACGATGTGACACTGGAGCGCCCGTTTTGACATGTAGGCTGCGAATGCGGACACAAATCCAGCGACCACGAAATAGATGCCGGCATGCAATTCAAATCCGCGCTCTCGAACTCGTTTGTTTCGCGGCTCCGGGCTGCTCGCAGCCGGACAACCGAGGCTCTGTCAGCGCCACCCTATGAGCCGCAGAGCACTCGTATTCACCCGGGCGCCTCGATGTGACTCAGCGAGATGAACTCCATCGCTGAGTTCTCACCTGCGATTCCGGCTATGCAAACTGATAGACCTCGATGGGATCGAAGGACTTCTTGAGGATCAGCAACCGATCGCGCACGTCGAGCCGGCTCGAGACTTCGATCCACGAGTAGTCGGAATACGCTGTACACAACACGATCTGCAGCCGCGGATCCTCCCTCCACAATTGCTCAACCGTCTCGACGCCATCCAGACCAAGTGGCATTCGCGTTCGACTTCCTGGAGAAGTCCGCCACAAACGCAAAAATCGTGACCGCAATCGAACGCGCGCTCGCACATGACCAATCCGTGCGCGCAGCGCTGCAGGATACTGAGACTCTGCGATTGCGATTTGCCTCCCTGACCCCACGTGAGGGCGAGGTCCTTACTCGCCTGGCGGCCGGTCATACCAACAAAGAGACGAGCCTGTCGCTCGGTGTCACCGAACGCACTATTGAAGCCCATCGAGCCAAGCTGATGCAAAAACTGGACGCGCAGTCATTCGCCCACCTCGTCCGGATGATCAAGGACCTCGAGTATTGTGGTGCATGAGGGTTCGCGACAGGGCGAGGTCGTTCGAATTATCAGGCCCCGCATGCGCGAAAGCGCCCGGGCTCCATTCCGGCACACTGAGGCGACAATAGGTTTTCTATCGGCCCGGGGCGGTGTATCAGGAAGCCCTGTGCATAATCGAGACCGATCTCGCGAAGTCGTTGCAGTACCTGCGGCCGCTCGACCCACTCCGCGATCGTTTTGATGCCCACGACCTGTGCCACTTCGACGAAACAGCGTACCGCGGCCTGATCGAGTCGATCGTCCACGATATTGCGAATAAACTGTCCATCAATTTTGAGGAAATCAACGGGCAGGCTCTTCAGGTATCCAAACGACGACGCGCCGGCACCAAAGTCATCCAGAGCGACACGCACACCGAGAGCGCGAATCTGCTGTATGAACTTAGTCGCGTCAGCCATGTTAGTGACCGCCGCCGTTTCGGTAATTTCAAAGCACAGCCGTTCACACATCCGTGACTCCAGTCGGGTCAGAACTTCCATGGCATGTCGATGGAATGCGCGATCACCGATGGATTGGCCTGACAGGTTGATGAAGAGCAACTGCACGCAGTGTGCATCCGGCAACCTGTGCATAAAGCTCAACGCGTGCTCGAGCACCCAGCGATCGATGCGCGAAGCCAGATGAAAGCGTTCGGCTGCCGGCAGAAATGCGCCGGGAGATACCAGTGTGCCGTCTGGCTCCACCAGACGTAAAAGCGCCTCTGCATAAATGCCGGAGGGACTTCCAACCAATGACTCGATCCGTTGCGCATGTAAGACAAAACTATTCCCCTGCAGCGCTTGTTCTAAGCGCATGGCCCACTGCATTTCACCCTGTCGCGCGACTATGATCGTGTCAGTGTCGTACCATTCGTGCACCCTGTTGCGCCCCGCCTCCTTGGCGGCGTAGCACGCGCTGTCAGCCGCCTGCAATATCGCTGCAGTTGTAGTCCACCGCTTGTCAATGGGTACTAACCCAATGCTTGCGCCCACGCGCACGCTGCGACCGTCGTGGATGAAGCGGAAGTGCATGAGGCTTTCGCAAATCTGCTGCGCGACGCGTTGGGCGGCTCCTGGCGGACAGTTTTCCAGAAGGATCGCAAACTCGTCACCGCCCAGCCGTGCCAGCGTATCGTGACCTCGGATCGACTCGCCGAGCAGCTTTCCGACTCGTTGCAACAGTTCATCGCCGACGGCGTGGCCGCACGAGTCATTCACGAGCTTGAATTGATCCAGATCAATGTAGAGCATCGCATTCTGGGTGTCCTGGTCCCGAGCCTTTTCGAGCACCCACTGCAGTCGGCTCTCAAACTCAGTGCGGTTCACGAGTCCGGTCAGTGTGTCGTGACTCGCCCGATAGGACATTTCTCCCGCGAGCCGGCGCTGCTCGGTCACATCCCTGAATACGAGTACCACGCCCAGGACGTCCCCACTGTCGTTGCGGATGGGAGAGGCTGAGTCTTCGATCCCGAACTCCGTGCCCTGCCGAGACACGAGCACCGTAGGAGGCGCGGATTTCACCGAAGCAACCTGCTCGAGACAGTTTGCCACCAGGTTTTCAACGGGGTGACGAGTGTATTCGCTCAGGATTCGGAACACCTGTTGAAGGGGCAGACCCTTCGCCTCGGGGGATGACCAGCCTGTCATCCTCCCGGCGGCAGGATTCAGCCAGACCACTTTCCCTGTCGCGTCCGTCGTGATCACGGCATCGCCGATCGATTGCAACGTTACCCGCAACAGCTCGTGCTGTTCGGCCAGCTCCCGGCGCATGCGTCGCGCCGCGGTGACATCCTGGAATGCGCCCACCAGGCGAACCACCTGCCCATTTTCCAACTCCACGTTGCCGACGGCCCGCACCCAAATGTGTTCACCCGAAGCTCGAATGAACGGCAGCTCGAGGTCCCACGGCCGCCCTGCGGCGATTGCACATTCGACCGCACCGCGTATCACCGGTCTGGCATCCGGAGCGTAAAAGCCGATGGCCTCATCGAGGTTTGGCCGGTAACCCAACTCAACTCCATGAATACGACAGGTTTGATCCGACCAAACGAGCTCCCCCGAGCCGAGGTTCAGCTCCCAGCCGCCGACTCCGGCGATCTCACCAGTGCGGTTGAGAAATGTCTGGTGCTTGCGCAGAACCTCCTCTTGCTGCTTGAGTGCCGCAATCTCAATGTCGACGCCAAACATGCATTCGGGTTTGCCGTCCGTCGTCCAGGTTTGTACCCGGCCTCGCGACAGCACCCACACCCAATGACCATCCCGGTGGCGCAGCCGGACTTCGCATTCGTAGCCGGAGCTTGCCCCCGCAAGATGCCGGTTCAGAATCGGCTCCAGGCGCTGCAGATCCTGCGGATGAATCCGGTCGAGCCAAGCCTGCCTGGAGCCCGGACCGAGCTCATCCAGCGAAAGTCCGATGATCTCGCCCCATTGAGAATTGAACCGGGTCGCACCGGTCTGCACATTCCATTCCCAGGTTCCAGCGCGAGTCCCTTCGATCAGATGTACCAGCCGCTGATGCTCTTGCATCAGCTCATGCTCAACACGAAGACGCTCCGTCACGTCTTCCAACAGAGCCCGGCGACCTTCCAGTCCCTGCGCCGCAGCCAGCGCAAGTTGCGACAACGCCTCGCGCTGTTCGAGAGTCAGCCGTCGGGGCGCGGTATCAACCACGCACAGGGTGCCGACCCGCGAACCGTCGGCCAATGTCACCGGAGCGCCCGCATAAAATCGCGCCCTTGGGCCCCCGGTGACCAACGGGTTGTCGGCAAACCGCAAGTCCCGCGTTGTGTCGGGTACCTCCAACAGCTCATTCTGAAGAATGGCATGGGCGCAAAAGCTCGCGTCACGTGTTGTTTCGGTCAGGCCCGCGAGACCCTGGTTGGACTTGAACCATTGCCGTTCGCTGTCAACGAAGCTCAAGAGGGCGACTGGAGCCCCGGTGACGAGGGCGGCTGCCCGCACGAGGGCATCGAACTGCGGCTCCGGAGCCGTATCGAGGATTTTCAGATCCCGCAACGATCGCAATCGCCGCTCTTCGTCGTCGGGGTACGCTGCTCGAGTCATCAATATCAGATCCGTGTGTTAGGAATTGGCGGCCCGCGCCCGGTGGAGCGGCAAGAGCGTTCTCAGTGAGAGTGAGAGTGAGAGTGAGTCTGAGGGAGACCCCGGCGCCGGGCAGGAATCGTGTCAATGGCACCGCCGCTGCTGGAGTATGCGCTGTTAAATCAGACACCGTCGGCCTAAACATGGATCGCCATGCAGCAGAGGTGCGGGCGCGACTGCCGTTCTGCAACGACTAACTCGAAGCAGGACCCGAGCCGCGAATGACGAGCGCGGCGGTCTGCTTCGCGGAGCTCGAGCTTGAACAGGGCATGCAGGTTTCGCGCAGCGGGTTTTTGACTCGGAGCATGCCCCCATGCCGATGGGTTCGCAGCTGCGCCGCGGCGCTCGATCACCTGGCGCGGGAGGCACAACACAGGCGGGAATCGAGATCACCCGACAACAGGACGTGGAGAAAGCCAAGGCGATAGAGGGGTGGCTCGACAGCGTGGCGCAAAGCTACGGTGTTATTTCCGCGGATGCGGCCATCTTTCGTCGTTGGGCGCAGCTCATTCACCGGCGGTCGGATCAACACCTTGAAGACGCACTCATCGCAGCTACCGCCCTGGTTCGCGGACTGACGGTGGGGTTACTCGCAATGTGGATGATTTTCAGCCTTTCGGCGTTCCCCTCGTCAATCCACTACGACCGCCACATCCGGCGAAGCACGCCATCACGCAGGTACAGGTGATGCCAGAGCGCGGCGATGGCGTGCAAGCCGGCGAGAGTGAAGAGCGCATAGGCCAGGTACCCGTGAATGTCCTCGGTTGGATGGAAAACAGCCCGATTCTTTTTGATGCCCGGGTCGATCTGGAACACTCCAAAATCGAATATCCGACCGTGGTAGATGAAGGTAATCACACCCACCAGGGGAATGACGAACAGCAGCGCATAGAGCAACAGGTGCGCCAGGCCGGAGAGCCGTCGCTCGAAGCGACCCAGATTTTCATCCGGAGGCGGGGGTTCGTGGCGCAGGCGCCATGCGAATCGCACTACGAGCAACAGCCAAAGAGAGAGCCCCAGCACCGCGTGAATGTTGATCCAGAACGATTGGGTCTGCTTTGGCCAGTCATCATGCAACAGCCCCAGGGTGCCCACGATGACCACCAGCAGGAAGGTCAGCCAGTGAAATGCAATGGCCGCACTGTCATAGCGACCGGGCTGATGCGGGCGTCGCGTCGTCTCCAAAGGATCAGTCATCAGTCGTCCCGCAGTTGTTTTGCAGGCGCTCGGTATCGGTCGCCATGACCGACCACTTTACACGGGAAAGCTTTCGTCCGGATTAAATTTGCGCAGCGCCCCTACGGTACAAACGGCTTTCAACCTACTGCGCGACGGCCCGCATTTCGCCCTGGCGACCTCGCCCAGGCTATCAGGCTTTGACGTTGATGATTCCGCCGCTGCGGCTGCCGTCGCGATCACCGTCCGAGTCCGTGGCAGCTGAAGGAGCCGCAGCCGCAGGCTTCGTTGCGATTGCCGGAGCCGGCTTGTTGGCGACCGGTGCGGTGACCGGAGATGAATGAACCGGGGGAATGCTTGAAACAGTCATGTTGCACCTCATGCGACAGGGTCAGAATTTACCCGCCGACTCTGCGCCGTAGGGTTGATCAATACTGCGCCGGGTTGCTCACTATTAGACAATCAACGAGCCCTACGGCAGCCGCTGCCGAGCATACGAGCGGCCCTGGCCAATCTCGCACCGCAGCGAACGCCCGCTAGCAGCGCTGGATCAATCCGTATTCTTCATGTTGCTTTGTATTGTAAAGATAACAGTCTGTGTAACACGGCGGCCGGCGCTCTGGCGATGGGGGCCCATGCGCAGCTGGAGAGCGCCTTGGCCCAAGCGGTGGGCCATACCCGTGGCCGAGACAGCGCTCGAGTTTCAAAATGCCCTGGGCACCCCGAAATTCCCCTTGAACCTCTGATCGGGCAAGACTCGTTGGAAACATGCAAAAATGTTGCGTGGCAGCAACGCTTTAGAGCATAATGTTCGCAATGATGGGTCCACGGATTGATTCCGTGAGTCGGCACCCCTTCCGGGGCTCGTCCCGCCGCCCCAGCCAGTCTCCTCGGCGTTTCGAGGATCTGAATATTCTTTTGGGACGTTAAACTTTATTACGTCGAAAAGCTTCCAACTCGACGTGACCGTACCGGGCATAGCCTGAGTCAAAGGAATTACCGTGGGCGCGAATGCCGAACACAAGATCCACCCGCCGACCGCGCACTCCGACCAGGTGCGCTGGATAGGCCGCGACCCGCCAGCGCAGGAGCCGGACCTGTCGCCCGCAGATACGGAGGGCGGCAGCACCAGCACGGGCAGCGGACGCTGGATTGCTATCGCGGTCTTCGCCGTCATCGTTGCTGTCGTGAGCTGGATTCTGTGGCGCGGGCATACAGAAGACCCCGCGTTGGTCACACTGGCGACGCAAAACTCCCTCCCGTTGGTCAGCGTCATGTCTCCGGGTGTCACATCAGTGACATCTACGGTCACGTTCACAGGTACTGTTGCCGCGCGCTATGACATGCCGATCGGCATCGAGGGAGACGCAGGTCGCATCGTCGGCGTATATGTTGAGGCTGGCGACCATGTCAAACGCGGCCAGCTACTCGCCAAAATCGATGAATCAGTGTGGCAGCCGCAGGTAAACCGGCTGGCCGCGTCCCTGGAGCAAGCCAAAGCGCAGGCTGCCCTGTCAGCAGCCGAATATCGCCGCGCAGCTGCCGTTGAATCCGCCGGCGCCCTGTCTGCCGAAGAGATAGAGAAGCGTCGCGCTCTGTCGGTCACCGATGCGGCCAATGTCAAAGTCGCCGAGGCGATGTTGGAGGAGGCACAGGCTCGCCTTGCGCGTACTCGTGTCGTAGCGCCGTCAGACGGAACAGTACTGACGCGACATGCAGAGGTCGGACAAACGGCCAGCCCAGGCGGCGATGCGTTGTTCAGGTTGGCGAGTGGTGGCGAAATTGAAATGCGCGGCCAGGTGGCTGAACAGGACCTGTCCGTTCTGACAGTGGGCCAGCCGGCTTCCATTTTTCTCGTGGGCTCAGCGAAGCCGTACGAAGGCCGCGTGCGACTGCTCGGAGCGGTGATCGACCCGCAAACTCGTTTGGGTGACATTCGCATTGCGCTCAAACCCGACCCTGCCCTGCGCCCGGGTGCATTTGCTCGCGGCTCGGTGTCTGTCAGCAAAGCTGACCGCACCGTTCTTCCGCAGACGGCAGTTCTGTCGGACAGCAAGGGTCCTTACGTTTACGTTGTTGGTAACAGCGACAAAGTTGAACGGCGTAACGTGCAGGTTGGCGGCACCATCTCGGCCGGCATCATCATCACGGCTGGTTTAACAGGTCAGGAGCGGATAATCACCACTGCTGCCGGGTTCCTGCGTGAAGGAGAGCAAGTCGTCGTGGCCAAGTCCGCGGCGCCTGTGGCGAATGCATCATGAAAAACATGTCGGCATGGGCGATCCGGCACCCGGTCTCCCCGGTAGTGCTGTTCGTCGTGCTGTTGTTCATGGGTGTGGTCGCCTTCGTCCGCTTACCCATTACTCTGAACCCAGACGTTGCGTTTCCAATCGTTCACGTGAACGTGTCTCAACCTGGCGCCGCGCCCCAGGAGATCGAGACACAGGTCATTCAGAAGATTGAGGGGTCGGTTGCGGGTGTAGGCAACATCCACAACATTACTTCTCTCGCCTTGGAAGGTACGGCCAGCACCTGGATCGAGTTTCAGATCGGCACGCCGATTGATCGAGCAGTTGCCGATGTACGCGATGCCGTCGCGAAGGTCCGCAGCCAGCTTCCCAACGGCATCCAGGAGCCGATTGTTCAGCGTGTGGACGTCGATGGCGGCCCAATCGCGTACTACGCGGTGGCTACGACAGAGCTGACCGAGCAACAGCTGTCCTGGTTCGTGGATAACACGGTTACGAAGCGTCTGCTGTCCGTACCTGGCGTGGCACAGGTGGGCCGCGGTGGCGGCGTGAATCGCGAGATTCGCATCGAGTTGGATCCAGGGCGCATGCAGGCGCTGGGTATCACAGCCGTCGACGTCAACCACCAGTTGATGACATTAAACCTCGATTCGCCCGGCGGTCGGGCGCAGGTCGGTGGCGGCGAGCAATCCATCCGAGTATTGGGTGGCGCCCGC
>Ga0181534_10000418_pt1 | contig 30029 bp, 29 predicted proteins | sample PEATcosm2014_Bin_37_FD_119758 | JGI IMG/M metagenome (GOLD analysis project Ga0181534, IMG submission 119758) | Peatland microbial communities from MTU Mesocosm Facility, Houghton, MI, USA - PEATcosm2014_Bin17_10_metaG | ecosystem: Environmental > Terrestrial > Soil > Wetlands > Peat | place...
GAAATCCCGCCAAGTGCGCGGGATTTCCACTTTCCCACCGCCACGACGGCGGCTGGATGATCTATCAAACCGGACATTTCACTCGCTCAGAAAACCGGACATCTGCACTTGCTAAGAACATGACCGAATACACAGTTGTTGCCGGCGGAGCGATTATTTTCTATGAAAAAGGCCCACTGTGCATCCTTACAGCCTCACTGCTAAACTCCCCTATTCAGGGATATTGTGCCAGAACCACTCCGAGGAGGCCTTGCGTGCCAGAGTTTGAACCTTTTGTACCCGCTTCAGAAAACCGTCCCGAGTTTACCTTCCGCGCCCTGCTGCTCGGTTCCGTCTTCGGCGTCATCTTTGGAGCCGTAACAGTCTATGTTGGTCTGCGCGCTGGGCTTACGGTGGCCGCGTCGATTCCGATCTCGGTGCTGTCGATCAGTATTTTGCGGGCTTTCGGGCGGGCCTCGATTCTGGAGAACAATATTGTCCAGACGACCGGCAATGCGGGCCAATCGATTGCTTCGGGCGTGATTTTTACTTTGCCGGCGCTGGTTTTTCTCGGCTTTGACCTCGAATACTCGCGCATTTTCATGCTGGCGCTGATCGGCGGCTGGCTGGGCGTGCTGTTTATGATTCCGCTGCGACGGCAGTTGATTGTGCAAGAACATGGCAATCTGAAATACCCGGAGGGAACAGCCTGCGCCGATGTGCTGATTGCCGGTGAACGGGGTGGATCGTTTGCCAGCCGCGTCTTTCTGGGCCTCGGGCTGGGCGCCGTCTATACCTTTTTCCAGAACGAGAATCTATTCAAGGCCTGGCCGGGCACGCCGGAGTTCCAGCCGGACTTCGGCCCGCAGCATATCTTGAAAGGCTCGGCGATTAAGGCGGACGCAACGCCTGAGTATCTGGGCGTGGGCTACATTATCGGGCCGCGGGTTGCCGGAGTGATCTTTGCCGGGGGCGTCTTCTCGTGGCTGGTGCTGATGCCGTTGATTTATTTCTTCGGCAAGGAACTCGGGCATCCGCTTTATCCCGGCACCGTGCCGGTGGCGCAGATGGACCCCAGCGACCTATGGAAGACCTATATCCGGCCGATGGGCGCGGGGGCAGTGGCGGCTTCGGGGCTGATTACGCTGCTCAAAACGCTGCCGACGATTATCTCCGCGCTGACTTCCGGATTTAAAACCATGCGCGGAGGCAAAGATGCTGGAGGCGCTAAACCGCTGCGTACCGAAGATGATCTGTCGATGCGCACCGTGGTTCTGGGCTCGATAGCTGTGGTTGCCCTGACCTTCTTCTTCCTCTACTTCAAGCCGGTGCCGGGAACGTCGCTGGGCATCTTGCCGAACCTCGCCGCATCGTTGTTGATTGTCGTCTTCGGATTTCTTTTCGTGACAGTGAGTTCGCGGATTGTGGGGCTGATCGGTAGTTCGGCTAATCCGATGTCCGGAATGGCGATTGCAACGCTGATGGCCACCTGCGCGGTGTTTCTGGTGGAGGGGTGGACGGCCTCGGCCTACGCGGCACTGGCGATTACGATTGGCGGCACGGTGGCCATTGCCGCGGCCAACGCAGGCGATACCTCGCAGGATTTGAAGACCGGCTTCCTGATCGGCGCTACGCCTCGGCTACAGCAACTGGCGCTGATGATCGGCGTCGTGGTTTCGACGATCTCGATTGGCGTAACGCTGAATGCGATGAATATTGGGTTGCAGAGCTTCCGCGCGGCGGGGCAAACTTGGGACATCAATGCAGCTCACGCGGGCGTTGCGTTGCAGAGCGATGCGAAAGGGCTGCCGGAGCAGTTTCCGGTGATTGGCGCGGATAAGTCGTCGGTGACGCACCACAAAGGCGAGTATCTGGTGCTGAACGCGCTGGGTTCGGCGGAGCTGGCCGACGGCAAGTATCTGTATTCGCCCACGACCAAGCGGATTGAGGTGCAGTGGGTGCAGGGCATCGGCAGCGAGAAGGCCGCCGCGCCGCAGGCTCGATTGATGGCGACGGTGATCAACGGCATTCTGACGCGCAAGCTGGCCTGGGGGCTGGTGCTGCTGGGCGTGTTTCTGGTTATCGGCGTGGAGCTGCTGGGGGTTCGCTCGCTGAGCTTTGCCGTGGGCGCGTATTTGTCCATTGGCACGACGCTGGCGATTTTTTGCGGCGGCGTGGTGCGCTGGCTTGTGGATCAGGCAGTGAAGAAGGCAGGAGGCGACGCGGCGGAGACGGAGAGCGAGATCTCAGCAGGCTCGTTGTATGCCTCGGGATTGATTGCAGCCGGAGGGATTGTAGGGTTGCTGGGCGTGGCGCTCAAGCTGTATGAATCGACCTTCGCCGACAACCGGGATATTTTCAATTTCCCGCATACGTTTTTGGACAACAATTATGTGTCGGTGATTGCGTTTGCGGCGCTGGCCTTCTCGCTGTATTACTTTGCGCGGAAGCCGCTGAAGAAGTGAGGGGGACGCCTCGGATTCAGCCCGGACAATGCCGGGCATAAATTAGCGGCCATAATGCTTTCACACGAATCCAAGCGGCGGTAGAATTCTCTCATGGCAGCTAACGCCAACTCGATTTGGTTGCTCGATGGTCTGCGAACGCAGGGCAACGAGTTTGGTGTGTCCAAAATTGCTCCATACGTGGATTCTGTGTCAGAACCCGTTGTCTCTGACTTCCGGTATGCGATTTCTGGCCCAGGATATGCAGTTTCTGAGGTAGGGTATAAATTTTCCGAACGAAAGGAGGTCGTTGCCTACAATCGGTTCCCACAAGTCCACAACTACTGTGGTAGGATGATTGAAGTTTCAACACCAAATCTGATTTCCCACATCCCCGGAGTTGACGATGTGGAATACCGGGCGAACCCGGCGCTCCATTTCAGCGAACCGGGCATTGTAGAAAACGTCTACGATCTCAGTGGCCTGACGCAGAGCAATGGTTGGAATTCATTTCAGCCTTCCAATGCAAATGGGTATGAGTCTCTGGCCGCTGTGTCGGTTTCAAACCCATACAACATTAGCGGCCAGTTCCTAGAGAATCTGCACGATGCTATCGATGCATTGGACCGTATTCAGGCCGAGCAGGAATCTGCCTTATGTGCGCTGAGAGCATGGGCAGAGCGCCAGCGGACGGAATTCAAAACTGAACCGTCGGCCAGTAGTATCCAGATCCAGTTCACTTTTGATCACGTTCTGGACCTAATCGAGCTTTCGCAACATACGCTTTGCGCTCCCAGGTACGCCTACGTTCTTCGCTTCATCCTCTATGGAGAAAGTACGCAGAAGCTAAGACAGCGCATCTTTCGCAAAATACAAATTATCAAACGCGCTCTCTACCAACTAGAGTCGCGTTTCTGCGCAGTGAGCTGGTCGCGTAGATTCTGGTTCCTGCTACACGGAAGCCATCCTCCCAAGACCGAATTCTGGCCTCTTATCAGCCAAGAATTCGAGTGTGCCTGAGTCCAGCGATATTCAAGATAGTTGGCACACTCCAAAACTAACTCAAACAGTTTTGGAGGCGAGTATGACGACCGTTACATGTTTTAGCTCTTGCAGCCAGTCTGAGCCGGATACCATCCGAGTTCACCATGCTGCGCGCAGTATAGGCTGCTCCCCGCGAACAATTCGTCGATGGATAAAACAAGAGAAGCTTCCCGCGTTTCGTCTCGGGCAACGCTCATGGGCAGTCTCCAGATCGGATGTGGAACGCCTTCGCATCTGGAAGGAGCTGTCATGATTGAGCTTCTGATTGAAATTCAGCGTTCCGAGGTTAGCAAGACCAAGGCGCATATACGCATTGGGGCAACCCTCTTGACTGCCCTGATCTACCTCGGCACCTTATTGTGGCACTGAGGTCGAGCGATGGAGAGAAAATCGCCAGAACCCCGGTAGCGTCTTTCAATCCGGAGTTCTGGCATAGATTGCATAGCCTACGCCACCTGCAACCGCACCCCTTCATGCTCTTGCAAGCAGGCGATGATGTTGAAGAGATTTGCGGCGGTTGGGTTGCCTTTGGGGTTGAAGATTCCGTCTTGATTTCTGTTTGAGAAGGCGTATACTTTGAGATGTCAGCGTATGAACGGGGCGGCGAAAGCCGTGCGTTGATCCCGCCAGAAATGGCCTCCACCCAAGCGTGGGGATATTCAAGAGGTCCGATTATTTGCTCGACAGAAGGACTCCTCGCGGGGTCCTTCTGCTATTTGGGCGCCGTGATGCGCTTGCGATTCAGCGTATTGAAGAGAATGACGTAAAAACCAATCGGCTTGCGGTGCGGGCGGCTGGATGCGTAATTCGCGTCGCGGACGTAGGCGCTTTGGACAAAGAGATTGATTTTGCCTCTTGCGCCGGAGCGGGAGGCGGCAAAGAAAATGTCGTACTCAATGACCGCTCCATCCTCGCGCACAATTTCAACAGTAAAAAAGTTGCCTTTGCCCGTGTGGTAGCACTTTCGCGCAGCCAGTCCCTCAATGATTTCCGGAAGCCGCTTCGATAATTCATAGCGAGCAAAGTCGAAGACCCGCGTCTCCCGGTCATCCCGATAGAGGAGCGCATTGTCGTGAGGCTGATCCTGATCCATTGCGCGGGTGAAACAGTGCAATCCAAAGATCACTTCAACCCTGTAAACCCGCGCTGGAGCATCGCCTTTTGCCGGCTGTTCATAAGTCAGCAGACGGGGATGCAAATGAGCGAGGTCATAGATTTTCCCTCGGAACTGGAACGGCTCCCAGCGCATGGAGGCAGTGTTTCACAGATGGTCTCTCTAACCCTATATCCATCGCAACGGAAGATACCATGCGAATACATAGCTGCCGGCGGCGCGCCTACGCCACCACCTGCAACCGCACCCCTTCATGCTCTTGCAAGCAGGCGATGATGTTGAAGAGATTTGCGGCGGTTGGGTTGCCTTTGGGGCCGAACATCTGGTGGAGGGTTTTTACGTGGATTCCGGTCTTCTCGGCCAGCGCGGGAAAGCCGAGGGTTGCGTTGATGAAATCGCGCAGAATCTCACGGCCTAATTCTGATTCTCCGGCCAGCAAAGACTCGATAGCATCGCTCAGCAGGCCGCGGCGAAACTCCTGATCGTTGCGCACTCGCGCCTGCACCGTCTCTCGAAAATTACGGGTCAACGACATGGATCGCTCCTCTTCTGTCATTTTGCAATAGTAGTATATATTTTCCCATTAGGCAGAATGCCGGACTTCCAGGTATTGGGTCAGTTTGAGTATTTGTTCCCTCAGGGGCTAAAGCCCGCATTGATTTTGCTGCATTTATGTACGGGCTGAAGCCCGTACCCTTCAAACTAACCCACTACCGACTCCCAGAACTCGATTTTGATACCTGGGACTTACTTCGCCCTTGCGGCGCCACCTGCAACCGCACCCCTTCCTGCTCTTGCAAGCAGGAGATGCGATTGAAGCGGCGCACTGCCTTGCGATTCAGCAAATTTTTATTTACAGGTTGCGTTTGCCGAAGATCGATTCCCAATCGATTGCGCCGTCGGGAAGCAAAGGTGTTGTCGCCTGGCTCTGGCTCAATGCGGTGAGTTCTCGAAACCACTGTTCCACTTCGAGCGGACGTTCCTGCTCGCGCTCTTTTAGATCGGAGGCGGGCTGGCGTATGGATTCCGGCAGGACCTCGCGGCCTTTTCCACGCGCAAGGGAGGCGAGGGTAGCGTGAAACTCGGCGCGCCGGCGCTCGCGCTCTTCCCAGAGAGCAAGGGCTTCGGCGACGGCATCTTCTTCGCGGCGCAGGCGGCCCGCCGCGACGGCGCTGCGGGCTAAGGCTTGTTGCTCGGGTGTGAGTTGCACTTCCATCGCTCGGTCTCCTTGTGGATAGGGTACGGTAACCGGGATCGAAAATCTACCGTTGAGCGTAACGCGGGGGTTAACACCGAAGCTTCCCTCTGTTTCACGCTTCATGAGCCAGGCTTGGGCCGTGGATGAAATAATTGCGCCGTTGGAGGATAGGATGAACCGCTTGCTGAATGTCTCTTTCCTGGCTGGGATGATTGGTGTTGCTTGTTTGGCGGCGGGGCAGCAGAGTGCTGCGCCAATGCCTTCCGGTGCGGTTGCCGTACCTGCACAGGCTACGCCGGCGCGGCCTGCGCATGCGCCGTTTCCTGTGCGCGATCCTGCGACGGCGGGGTATGTGGCGGCGAAGGAGTTGCCGGATGGGACGAATGCGCCAGCGGATGCCGATGGGAATTTTGTCCTGGGGCCGACGCATCCGGCGGCGCTGGAGGCAAGCGTCCAAGCTGGCGTGCCGCAGGGGATGGTTGTTGAGTTCACGATGAGTTCGACGGAGAGCAAGATTTATCCGGGGATTGCGCGGGAGGCGGGAACCTTTGGGAGTCCCGATCCGCAGGACCCGGCGAAGCTGGTGGTGACGACGAGTCATCCTGCACCGTATATGCGCAAGGTCGCGGTGTATGTGCCGAAGCAGTATGTTGCGGGGACGGCTGCGCCGTTTATTGTGGGCGCGGATGGGCCGGACAGGCTGTTGTTTACCGTGCTCGATAACCTGATTGCCGAGAAGAAAGTGCCGGTGATGATTGCGATCTCGATTGGCAACGGCGGCGGCGATGCGCAGGGCAGCGAGCGGGGGCTGGAGTACGACACGATGTCGGGCAGGTATGCGGAGTTTGTGGAGACGGAGGTGCTGCCGCGCGTGGAGGCCGAGGCGCATGTGAAGCTGACGCACGACCCTGAAGGGCGCGCGACGATGGGCGGCAGCTCGGGAGGGTCGTGCGCGCTGATTATGGCCTGGCATCATCCAGAGCTTTACCACCGCGTGCTGACTTACTCGGGGACTTATATCAATCAGCAGTGGCCACATAACTCGGAGACACCGCATGGGGCGTGGGAGTTTCATGAACATCTGATCCCGAATACGGAGAAGAAGCCGATTCGTTTGTGGATGGAGGTGGGCGACCGGGACTTGTACAACCCGAATGCGATGCGGGACGGGATGCACGATTGGGTGTTGGCGAATGAGTTGATGGCGCGGGCGCTGGCTGCGAAGGGGTATCACTACCAATTTGTGTTTGCGAAGAATGCAGGGCATGTGGACCACGCGGTGAAGCAACAGACGCTGGGCGAGGCGTTGGAGTATCTGTGGCGGGGGTATGCGGTGGGGAAATGAGTTGCAGCCCAAGTCCAAGGCCAATTTGAAGTAAGATGCATGATGAATCCTGGTATATCGACGATGCGAACCACTTTGACGATTGACGATGACGTGCTAGCTGCGGCGAAAGAGATGGCGGCGACGAGTGGGAAGAGTCTGGGCAAGGTGATCTCGGAGCTGGCGCGGACGGCGATGCGCCCTGCTCCCTCCACACTCAAGACTCGCAATGGCGTGCCGCTGCTGGCGGTGCGTCCGGGAGCGCAGCGGGTGACCTCTGAACTGGTTCGCCAGCTTCAGAACGAATCGTTTTGAATCTGTTGGCAACTTCACTCATCCTTATTTACGTTGCGCCTGGTGCGCTTCAGATATATTTTGGGAGACCTGAGAGATATGAATTTGAGCGGCAATACGATTCTGATTACGGGTGGCGGGTCGGGGATTGGGCGTGGGCTGGCCGAGGAGTTCCACAAACTGGGCAATCAGGTGGTGATTGCCGGGCGGCGCAAAGAGGCGCTGGAGGAGACGATAGCGGCCAATCCTGGCATGAAATCGCTCCAGTTGGATGTTGAAAGCGCGAAGGGCATTGAGGCCTTTGCAGCGAAGGTTGTGGCCGATTTTCCGGCGTTGAATGTGCTGATCAATAATGCCGGAATCATGCGGGCGGAGTATCTGACGAAGCCGGGGTACCTGGCCGATGCCGAGGCGACGATTACGACCAATCTGCTGGGTCCGATCCGGCTGACGGCGGCGCTGCTGCCCCATTTGGAGAAACAGGCGCAGGCAACGATTGTGACCGTTTCTTCTGGCCTGGCGTTTGTGCCGTTGACGATGACGCCGACTTATTGCGCGACCAAGGCGGCGATTCATTCGTATACGCAGTCGCTGCGGTACCAGTTGCGGGAGACGAAGGTCGAGGTGCTGGAGCTGATTCCGCCGTATGTGCAGACCGACCTGGCAGGCGGCGCGAAGGACCCGCGGGCGATGCCGCTGGGCCAATATATTGCCGAGGTGATGGCGATCTGGAAGAGCGAGCCGACGCCGGTTGAGATTGGCGTAGAGAACGTGAAGCGGCTGCGGTTCTCGGCCGAGAGCGGAAACTACGGCGCGATCTTCAAGGGGCTGAATGAGGCGATGGCCGACCGGTTTTGAGCCGGTTTAGGTGCGAAGCTTCCCACCCCAGCGCATAAAACAAATTCGCGGCGGGGGTGGGGCAGCCATAACTCCAATAAACGCAGGTCCTTCGCTTCGCTCAGGATGACAGCACGGTGGAGGGAGTTACCTGCAACCCCTCCTACCGACGGCTATTCGCGGATGATTTTGACGAAGACGCCGTCGGGGAGTTCGCCGCCGAGCAGGTGGACAACGCCGTCTTTGACATAGCCTTCGAGGATTTGGCGGTCTGGTCTGGGGGTTGGCTGCTGTGGTTTCCCCGGTCCCAGAATCGGGACCGGGGGCACCCGGCTTACCTGCTGACTCGCTAACCCGCTGACCGGCTGATTCGCTGCTTTCCCCATCCCCCGGTCCATTGCCTCATTCGCGAGGCGGTCGGCGACCTTATTGCCGCCGCGCAGGGTGTGGCGCATCTCGAAGTTCTCGATGCGGCGGCAGAGTTTTTTGGCCTCGTCAAAGAGCGGTTTCAGTACGGGGCTCTTCACCGCGTACTTGCCCTGCATCTGTTTGACCATCAGCTCCGAATCTGAAACCACGCGGAGGCGCTGCGCGCCGTTCTCGATGGCCCAGCGCAGCACAGCCAAAAGGCCGGAATACTCGGCGAAGTTGTTGGTCTGGATGCCGAGGAACTCGCTCAGCTCGGCGAGTGTGCGGCCTTGCTGGTCTTCAATGACCGCGCCGTAGCCGGCGGGTCCGGGGTTGCCGCGGGAGCCGCCGTCGCAGTGGGCGGTGAGCCAGTTGGCGGCGTCCGGGGCAGGATTTGCAAAGAGATTTCCGTTCATCGTTTTTCAGTGTAGCCGGTGAGGCTCCGTCGCTCACCAAATCGCCGATTCTTCGTCTATACACCTGCGAACAATTCTCTACCCCGGAGCGGAGACTCGATGGCGACGGATGCGGCGATTTACCCGGTTTCTGCGGTTGCGACCAAAGTAGGCTTGGCGTGGACGCCAGCGCTGGGGGTACAATCCTCCCCAGGTATGAATACGACCGCGGCAAGGAACGGGGCAAATCGGGACGGCACTGGACGGGACGCCATTGGCCGGGATGGATTGAGCGCGGCGGAGTTGCGCGCCCAGGCCCGCGCCCCGGAGATGGAGCTGATCCGCGAGGCGCAGGCAGGTTCGCGAGTTGCATTTGACGCCTTGGTGCGCCAATATGAGCAGCAGGTGTTGCGGCTGGCGCTGCATCTGACCGGCAGCGAACACGACGCCGAGGACATTTACCAGGAGGCTTTTTTGAAGGCCTACCGGTATCTGGGGAATTTCCGCTTTGAGTGCTCGTTCTATACGTGGATTTACCGGATTGTGACGAATCTGTGCCTGGACCAGATGCGCCGCCGCAAGACCCGGCGCGAGGATCACGCGGTTTTTGTGGATCATGCGGGGGATGAGATCGACCTGCTGGCTTCTGTCTCGGATGAGCGCGCGTTTTCTAGCCCGGCGAAAGAGCTGGACCGAAAGATGCTGGGAGAGAAGATACAGACCGCTCTGGACAAGCTGACGCCGCGGGAACGGATGGTTTTTGAGTTGAAGCACTACCAGGGACTCCGCCTGCGCACCATCGGAGAGATGCTGAATACCACGGAAGAGACCGCTAAAAACACGCTCTTCCGGGCGACCAAGAAACTGCGGTCGCAACTGGCGGAACTGCGGCAGAGCGCTTCGATTGTCCACGGATAGTTATGTGGCTTTTCGGCGCTGGTTGTTTTTTTGAGGATGGCTGGAAGGACGTCGACGATGAATTGCGAACTTGCACACGAACGGATCGTGTTGGCGGCTTATTCCGAGCTTGCCGACGAACTGGTCCATGAGCTGGACCGGCACCTGAGCGGCTGCCGGGGGTGCGCCCAGGAACGGGAACAATTGCTGGCATTGAAGCTGCTGGCCGATGCGAACCCGCTGCCGGAGGTGCCGGCGAACCTGGTTGCCCGGTCGCGAATGCGGCTGAATGAGGCGCTGGATATACTGCCGCCGAAGCGCTGGCTGGAGCGGCTTGTCCAACGGGTCAGGAATAACTTTGCCACGCTGCTGGCTGCGCCCGTGGCTGCGGTGCTTTTGCTGCTGATTGGCGCTGGTGTAGGCACGTTGAGCGGGTACAGATTCGCTCAGGACCGCCAGACTGCTCCGGCCGCTGCTGCTCAACTAGACCAAACCGCAGCGCAGTTGCCGAGTTCAGCCGAAGAGGTGGCGAATGTATCGAGCATTGTGCGCCAGCCGAACAGCGAGATTATTGAAGTGAGCTACAACCAGGTGGTTCCGCAGCGGATTCAGGGATCGCTTGACGATCCGCGGATTCGCCAGTTGCTGATGCTGGCCTCGCAGAATTCGGCTTCTCAGGGGGTGCGGGATGATTCAGTGGGCTTGTTGGCGGCGGAGTGCCGGGCCGGGCACAGTTGCCAGCCGGCAGGGATTCGCGATGCGCTGATGGTTGCCTTGCGCTACGACAAGAGTCCCGCGGTGCGGCAAAAGGCGCTGGAGGGACTGGAACCTTATGTAGCTCAGGATGTGCGGGTGCGCAATGCGGTGCTGGAGGCGCTGCTGAATGACCCTGACGCCCATGTGCGCACTCATGCGATCACCATTCTCTCGCCGGTCGAAGCCGATTCGAGTGTGCGCCAAGTACTGAATTCACTGGCCAACTCCGACGAGAACTCCCAAATTCGAACGGTTTCCCGGCAGGTACTGAGCCGTGAGCCGCAGATCCAGTAATTTCAGCTATCCTTCCGGACACGCCGTCGTCTTTCAGAATGGGGGCCGGAAAAGTAACAGGAGATGCACCGATGAAGCACCTTTTGAGGCCATACAAATTCGCAGGGATCATCCTTTTGGCAGGAAGCGGAGCGCTGTTTTGTTCTGGCAGGGCTTGTGCGCAGTCCGCACAGCTTGTGCAGTTGATTCAGGAGTCGGGCGAGGAGCCGAGCATGCTGCTTCTGCACTCCAGCCAGGGCTATCTGGGCGTGGATTTGTCCGATGTGGACAAGGAGAAAGCGCAGGCTCTCAAGCTCAAGGAATTGCGCGGCGCGGTGATCACGCTGATCGACCATGACGCGCCGGCCGGGCAGATCAAGCTGCAGATCAACGATGTGGTATTGAAACTGAATGGGCAGCCAGTGGAGGGCGCGGAGCAGTTGCGTCACATGCTGCGGGAGATTCCCGCGGGCCACAAGGTCACGCTCGAGATCAGCCGCGACGGCAATATCTTTACGCAGGTTGTGGAACTTGCGGACCGCAAGCTGATTGAGCAGAAGGCCTGGAAGCAGATCACCGACAATGGCCTGTTATCCGGTTCCGGCCCTGGAATGGGGATTTTGACGGGCGACGGCGATGCGCCGATCGGCGGCGGCAGCTTTCACTGGTGGCTGATGGGCAGCAGCCTGAATGTGGGCGCGCTGGTTGAACCGCTGACAGCGCAGATGGCCGACTACCTGGATCTGCACAATGGTTTGATGGTGAAGAGCGTGGCCCGCAAGAGCGCTGCCGCGGCGGCGGGCCTGAAGGCCCACGACGTGATTCTCAAGGTGGGTGCTGAGGAGATTGCCACCATCGCCGATTGGGAGCGGGCGCTGCACTCGAATGAGGGCAAGCCGGTGCAGGTGACGGTTCTGCGCGACAAGAAGCAACAGACGATGACGCTGCAAGTGGATTCCAAACACCATCAGGGTGAATTGGAGCCGGAGGAATTCTTCCCCGGTTGCGATGGGCCGCAGGTCGCTGAACTGGGTCAGGAAATTTCGGCAGACGCGCTGGCTGAGGCGGAGAAAGCGCGCCAGCAGGCCGAAGCAATGCGCAACCAGATGTTTGATCAGGCCGGTCAGATGAAGTTCCAGATCAGCCAGGAGCAGGCCGAGCAATTACACCAAATGGCCGAGAAGCTACGGGAAAGCGTCAAACCCGAAGAGCTTAAGTTGAAAGATTTCAAGCTTGACCCGAAGGCGTTGGACAGCTTGACGCAGCAGATGGCGGAGATGTCCAAGGATCTGCCTGGAAAGTTCAACCTGGACAAACAGCAGATGGACGAAATCCTGAAGAATTTATCGGCGATTCGCATTCCCCGTCCTACCCTTGAGCAGGAACAGATGGAGCAACTGAAGCGCCAGATGGAAGAGATGAGAGCGTTGGGTTTTGGTGATCATATCTGAGTCTGAGCGATAGTGATTGTAAATTTCAAAAGGGCGCTGCCGGAATTGCCGGTGAGCGCCCTTTTCATTTTGATGCGAACTTGCAGATTCATTTGTTGTTGAGCTGTTGGGCTGTGGCCAGAATCTCCACCTTATGGCCCGTGAGAGCATCGTGGGACGAGTAGACTACGGTTGGTTTTCCGGGGAGCAGAGAGGCAACGACCGAAGTGCTCCACTTTGTCTCTACAGGTAGATTGACTCCGTCTGGCTTGGCTGCAAGCGAATTGCTCTCAACACGAATACTGATAATCAACATCTCTCCTCGGCGGGATGCCGCGTTGCAGTCAATATTTGTGCCAATGTCATGATATTCGAGCACGTTTCGGCTCTCGAATGGGATTCGATCACTGTCCCGCAGGGTTACGGGAGCGTTGTACCGCGCGTCGTCTGCCACCACGGTCAGAGAGTAATTCTTTTCAAGGACAGCTTTGCCCGAACTTGATTCCTTGACAGCAAGCGTAATCAGGTAGGGTTGCGGAGTCGAGATTTGAGATTGGGCCGGTTTTACTTCCTTTTCAGGCTGTTCACTCTGGGCTAGTGTGAAGCTAGGAGCGAGAGCGAGGCCGAGCAGAAAGACAAGAGTGAAGCGCGTAGAGGTTCGCATGGGTTCTCCTTAAAGTGCGCCGCCGGCATCGGCGGGTTTTTCTTCGATTGGTTTGATTTGGATCGGCTCGATCTCCAATGGCTTGATCGCAAGCGGTTTGACCTCAATGGGCGTTTGCTGCTCTTTCTCTGCTGTGGCCAGCGATGCGATTGCACCCGGGCCGCTTGCTAGGAGTTGAGCAATCAATTGCAATTGACTTGGTTGATGGGTATGAGTGCGGAGAGACCTTGAATGCCGCTCCAGATATGAATGGGATGGCACGGCATTCATTACGCTTTCTGTTTCAGCCGAATTTGCAACAATCCTCGATGATCCTATCCGGTTAGTTGCGTTGTTTTGCGGAGCGATCGTCAAGTGTGAGCGAAGCAGCAAGGCCAGAATGATTGCCACAGCGAAAGCGCTTGTAACCGCCCAGACCCATGAGAAAAAAGGTAGTCTGCGAGAAGGCTGAGCAGAGACAGAGAGCCGTGCGCGCACTCGATCTTCTAGGCCGAGCCAAGGCGAAACCGGCGTGTAGCTGGCCAGTGCGCGGTCCAGCAGATCTTCGGTATCCGGCTCAAAATCGATATGCTCCTTCATAGAGTCCCTCCCCTCCTTCTTTCCAATTGCTCGCGGAGAATTTTTCGCGCAGTGTGAACCCGCCTGCGCACTGTCCCCTCGGGTAGGCCGAGGATTTTTGCGATCTCAACCAGCTTCAACTCGCCCAGCGCGGAGAGAGCCAACGGCTGGCGCAGCTTTTCCGGGAGCCGGTTGATGCAGGCGTGCAGCCAGTGCTCCAACTGCGTGTCGAGGGCAGAATCTTCGGGGCTGGCAGCAGCGGAAACCAACTGGGGTAGAAACTCCTGCCCGGTAATCGAGATTTCGCCGTGTTGCTTCTTGCGTTTTGCCGCCAACCGCCAGGCAATTCGCGCCAAATATGCCTGTATGTCCGGGATTTGCTCCCATCTGCCGGCTTGATAGAGCCGGAGAAATGCCTCCTGAACCACATCTTCTGCGTCCTGCGGGTTGCGCGTCACCGCCAGCGCTATGCGATAGATCAGTTGCGAATGGCGCTCAACCAGGGAGTCGAACAAAGGCCGCGCCGCTTCCGCAGAATCACTCACTGCAACCTCACCCGAATTCTGAAGAGTCAGCGCTTCTTGCATCACTACCACTAAAGAGCGCAGGCAGAGTCAAAACGTTCATGGGGGCTGCAACAATCCAGCGAATTGGCCAAATTTAGAGGTTTCTGTGCGATGCTGGAGGGATATGAAGATACTTCTCGGCGCCGGCGCCTTGATTTTGGTTGCCGCTTCACTGATTGCCGACTACAAATGGCGGCAGTGGATGGCGGCGCGGCGGCGCGAGCGGGAATCGGAAGGCAATTCCAGCCGGCACAATTTTTAAGGCTCTCCCATTACAATGGGCGATAGGGAGCCGTCTAAACGCTATGGTTCGTTCGATTATTCACTCAGATCGTTTCCAGCCGCGCCTTGTGTATGCTGGGCTGTTTTTGACCTTTGCCGCTGCCGCGCTGCTGGCAGCCTCTTGCTCCAGCGCCGGCGCGCAATTCAATGTGCCACCTGGTGGAACCCAGGTGCATGACAGTTCCGCGCTGCACCCGCCAGCGGGCGCGCGCGTGGCTATCGTCGAATTCGAAGATATGGAGTGCCCGGTTTGTGGCCGCGACAATCCAATCCTGAAAGACGCCGCCGCGAAATACCACATCCCATGGATTCGCCATGACTTTCCGCTGCCCATGCACGCATGGAGCTTTACCGCCGCGGTGAACGCGCGCTGGTTTGACACCAAAAGCAAGGCACTCGGCGATGAGTACCGCGACCAGGTTTTTGCCGCGCAGCCCACGCTCTATAACAACCCTGACCTGCTGCGGCAATTCACGGAAAAATTCGCGAAAAGCCACGGCATCGATCTGCCCTTCGCAATCGATCCTCAGGGCAAGCTGACGGCCGATATAAATGCCGATAAAGCTCTCGGTGAGCGCACGGGGATTGAACACACGCCAACTGTCTGGATTGTGGCAGCGGCCAACACCAAAGGCGCACCTTTCACAGAGGTCATTCACCCTGAGCAGGATCTTTACACAATCATTGACCAGGTATTGGCTGCCACGCCTGCCTCGTCCGCGGCCGCCAAAACAACAGGCGCCAAGAAGGCTACCAAGTAGACCGCAATAAATCAGACCATTGCGACCGCCGTGGCCAAGGGAATCAGCCCACGGAGAATTAGAAGCAAACGCGCTCGTCCAGCAAGAACGGCGCACCCTCTTCCAGGCGCGCCGTTCTTTGCTGAAAGAAACTTCACAATCTCGGGGCAAATCGCCTGGTGATTTTAGTTATCGAATTACCGGCGAAAAATTATATCTCTTATTCGTTAGGTTCCATGCGCAAGGGAAGTTAGTCGCCTGTATTGAAACTGCAACTCGGAACGCTTCCGCTGATAGAGAAGCTCGAAGTTGTAACATCGGTACCGGACGGTGTAATGCTGGAGTTGTCCAGAAATACTGTTGCGAACTCATCACTTGATTGCGTGGTGACATCGAGCGAGACGTTGGCCAGATAGACCTGAGCGAGATCGCTGCTTCCGAAGCCAAAGAATGTTGAATATGCGCCGGAGATTGAAGCCGCGGATTTAACACCGTTGACAAGAATGTCTTGAAACTGCGGTGTGCCTGAAGTGCCGCTGCAGCTTCCGTAATAGGCGTTGACGATGATCAAATGCTTCACCCCATAGAGGCAGTTATTCTCATAGGTGACTTCTTTGACCAGGCCGCCGCAATCTGAGTCAGTCTTGATGTTGAGTCCGTTGGCGTCGGCGGATACATTGCCCAACAGATCCTTGCCGTAGACATAATTGTTCTTGAAGAGCACGTTTGTCACGCCGTCGAAGGTTTGGCTTCCGACGGACAAACCATGAGTTCCATAGAACTGGGAGTTCTCCACGGTAATGTTGGACGCCGCTGACGCATTTGTCTTTACTGCAATGCCGTCATCGCCGGCTTCCACGCTCGAGTCGTTCACTGTGACGTTGGTGATGCTGTCGATGTCTATGCCGTCCGCATTGGCGCGAGTTGCCGGTGTGCGAATCGTGACGTCCCACACCGTAGCGCCGTTGCCGCCTTGGATGTAAAGATTGGGATGTTTCGCCTGTTCCAGCGTTATGTCATAAATGACGAAGTTGTTGGCGGTTTTGGTCTGTACCAGACGCGGGGTTCCGCTGATGATGTCGCCGCGGCCGTCAATTGCGCCGGGTCCGCCGATAAACGAATTGGTCCCTTCGACAAGAACCAGTTCCGACTGGCTTGAGTAGCTGGTGTTGCCTTCCAGCGTGACGCCTGAGTTGATAACCAACCCTTCACCATTCACCGTGATTTCGCCGGTGTAGAAGGCGTTGTTCGAACCCGAGGCAGCCAGCACAACGCTCTTGCCGGTTCCAGCGCAAGCCGTTAACGCTGCCTGCACGCGGCTGGTGTCATCCGAGCTGGGCGGCGATGAGCGCTGCGAGGTGGTGAACTGTGCGCTCAGCGTCTGGCAAACTGCCGGAAAACTGGGTTGGCTTACGCTGCGGCTGTCGCCAGTCGCCACGGTTTGTGCGCCGGCTGTTGCGGCCAAAAGGAGTATGGCTGCGGCAGACGCATGCAGTTGGATGTTGCGGGTGAAATTCATGTTTAACCATCCTTGGGGATATTTAGATTTGAGTGCATCAGAACTGGTCTGACCACTCAGCCGAGAAGTGTAGGCATATCGCTGGAAGTTGTCAACAAATAAAAGTGTAAACACTGAAAATAAATAAAATAATCGCTTTACCTGATGAATTAGGTCGCGATAGAGGTACGACCTCTCTGCGAGAGAATGCAAGAAGAAGATTCTCGAACTGAGAAGAATCGGTCAAGAGGCGCGAGAAAGAAAGGATTTTATGTTGCAGGATCATTAGAGCCAATACCGACGGAAGTGGGGAATCAGTTGCCTGTTTTAATATTTATCGAAGAGCATTTACAGGGCGCAGCAGGCCACAGTATATTAGCTAAACTCTGACTAAAAGGCGGTTACATGATCTTCTATGGTTGGGGACGTAAATCAATTCCCCTCACAGATCTGGGTATGCAACCCTGCGCCCGCTGCGGGGCGGTTCGCCCTTTTCAGGCACTGCTCAGCTACAGGTATTTTCACCTCTACTGGATATTCTGCACGGCCTTCGAGCGGAAATATCTGGCTGTATGCACGATCTGCCGGCAGGGATTGGCTGTAGACAGAAGCCAACTTCCGCTCCCTCCGGGTGACGATCCCATCCCCTTCATGCAGAAGTGGGGGCTGGGAGTTCTCGCCGTGATTATCGCGGCTATTGTTACCGTTGTGGCGTTGGGTCGCTAGGCCGATCAGTTTCAGGTTTGGATATTAACCAGCACCGGGGAATCGGCACCGTGGCCGCCGGGTGATACGGTGCTGGTTTGCGGGGCGCGCCAGTGGTCGATGTGGCTGATGCGGTGGACGCAGCCTATTGTGCAGTTGGGGGCGCAGCTTTTTGCGGTCAAAAACTCGCGTTTTACGTCGAGTGTTTTGTAGTCGGAGATGGGCACGCCTGGGTAGCCGCGCTGCTGCGAGCAATAGTGAACCAAGCCGTCTTCGCAGATGTAGAGATAACGGGAGCCGGCGCGGCAACGCCAGTCGTTTGGCCGGCCCTGGGCGATGGCTTCCTGGAATTTATCGAACTGGGCGTAGTTGGTCTTTTTGCGGTTGGTCATGGCAAAGTAGACCTTGGCCTCGTCGTCTTTGAGGGGCTTGAGCTGTCCGCTGCCGTCGTGGATGATGCCGATGGTGGACTCAAAGCCCAGCTCCAGGGCGCGCTTGCCGATGACCAGCGCATCGTTGGGGTCTTTGAATCCTCCGCCGACGACGGAGTTGATGTTGACGTGGAACTCGGCGTGGTTGGCGAGCATCTGGAGTTTTTTATCGAGCACTTTCAGGCTCTTGAGGGAGACATCGTCGGGGACGAGGTTGTCGATGGAGATCTGCATGTGGTCGAGACCGGCCTGGTTGAGGCGCTCGATCCGCTCTACATTCAACAGATAGCCGTTGGTGATCATGCCGGCGATTGCGCCGGTGCGGCGCATCCGCTTGATGATCTCGTCCAAGTCCGGATGGGTGAGCGGTTCGCCGCCGCTGATGCCGATCATCGCCGTACCCAGGCGGCCCAGGTGGTCAACGCGGCGCAGCATTTCGTCGAGCGGCACCGGCTCGGAGACCTTGTCGTACTCGTTGCAGTACGCGCAGGAAAGGTTGCAGAAGCGGGCCGGAACGATCTGCGCCAGCACCGGGTGACTGGTCGAGGCCAGGGCGCGGGCCACCATCGCGTACTCGCGGATTTTGCGCTTGGCGGCAATCGCGCGCCCGCGCACCGTTGATCTCCGGGGAACAGCCATCTCTACTATTGAATCACAGCCGGGGGCTGGGGATTCAAGAATGGGTGTTCGCCGAACGCCCACAGTATCTGTGTTTCTGTGCTGCGCATATATGCCCATAAAAATGCGGATTTTCTTGCGTTGCGGCAGGAGTTTTGAGTGGAGGAAGGCCGGTGAGGTCAAAAACTCCATACGGAGGCGGAGATATTTTGCGGGTATCTCTCTGCCGGCGCGGAGTAAAACGTGAAAAACAGCCTGAAAATTGGCTGTTTTTGCGCGTTTTCGAGGTGTTTTTCGACGTTTTTTGACACCTGCGATGGAGCCGATAGTCTTCGGCATAGCGAGTTGGGGTTCGTGCTTTCCTACCCTCCGACAGAAAGAATCGAAGAACTTCCGGCAGAAAAGCTGCCCAATATGGAGAGGTTTCCGCAAACGGCATAGCTTTTCCAGGTTCTAGAATGCGGGGGGACCCGCGGCACTCATATTCGGTGGCGTACATTGGTCATTAACCAATAACCGTGTCTAATCGCCGGCCAGAGCTGCCACTGAAACAAAACCAGTTGATATTTGGTTGGCCGCTGCAATGAGGCCGATTCGGAGGTCGCTATCTGGAACAAGCTCAGCTTCCCGCTCAGGGAACTCGTTATAAACACGACCATCCAGCGTTCGTCCCGTTAAATGCTTCCGGACTCCGCCCCATTGTTTGAAGAAGAACTTTACTTCAGAGTCACGGCACTGTCTTCGCAACGATCTTACCCAAGATGCGTCGAGAGGTCGTGCTCCTGGTCCGCTCTCTCCACCCACGATCATCCAATTGATTTTGCTCAATTCAATGATTCCAATGTCCTCAATAAGCGGCTCGACGGACAGAAACTTGATTGCAGCACCAGATTCGCTAAGGTGCTTGATTCGAGGCACACCGTATTTTTTATCCTCCACACTCACACCCCACCAGATATTTCTTTGCTTAGCGGCAAATTTCAATTTTGTTTTCAGCAGGTCATGCATTCTGATCGAGCGCTTGGTAAGCACCTGGAACGTATGCCACTTCGCCTGAACCATGACGCGCGCTACGGCTTCGATATACTCATCTGGGACGCCTTCATGGAACAGATCGCTCATCGAGTTTACAAAAATCATCTTCGGCGTTTTCCAGCGGAGCGGAGCGGCCAATTTCTCGGGAATGAGCCGAAGATCAAAGCCGTACTCGAACGGGTGGCCAGACACTCCGCGAAATCGTTCTGCGAATCTCTCTGCGTAGCAATGTTTGCAGCCCGGGCTGACTTTGCTGCATCCACGCACCGGGTTCCAAGTTGCATCTGTCCATTCGATTGTGCTTTGTACACTCATGGCTACTCCTTTGGAAATCGTACTAGATCGCGTCGAGATAGTCCGTTCCCTTTTGAACTGACAGGGGTGACATCAATAATTCCCGATGAACGTAGCTCTTGCAGGGCAGAGCGATAGTGCTTCTCTATAAATGGCAGCTTCCACGTCTTTCCTCGAATGTCATCAAAAGCGACTTGGTGCCCAGCAAACTCTCTGAGAAGGATGGGTTTCAGCTCCTCTGTCTTTGGCGTCTGAGAAATCAATACACCCTGCGATGTAGCTGAAAAATCGAATGTGCCCTCTTCATCGCCCAGAGGCCACATAACATCTTTCATGAGTAGGAGTGCCTTCAAGTTATTACTCGCGTGAATCAAATAGTATTTTGTCCTTATGCCAGGCATCTTGTCCTCTTGCGCATCAAAACGAATCTTGAAAGGCAGGACGTATAGCGCTGCGAGTCGTCCACAGAAATAGTCCAGAAATCCTTCCTCTCTCCTTTGCCCGCTTTGCTGCATGAACGCCTGCTGCTTCCAGTCTTCATCGCCAAATAACTCTGTAATGTGGTGGATCACAGCTTCATTGGTCATGTCCATATTAATGCGGTACCACATGAGATTAATCAATAATTCGCTGTGGGACAGGGATAGAATCTCATTCATCAAAGGTATCGAAAGTGGATGTCCATACGGGTCCACGAGAAAGAAACTCGGTGCAGGCTCATGTTTTCTTATCCCCGCTATAACATTGGGAATGAGTTCGCGTGAGTCCCCCAACCGTGTTACTGCTTTGAAGTTCTTCGGATGGGGCTGTGTCGATTCCAGACAGATGTTGAGTTGCTCATGCTGCTTAGCATTATCCTCAAACAAAACCACGACCAGCTTCTTCTTAAAATTCTTCTGAGCGAATTCCTTTCCTGCATTTACCGCAATAATCGGAGAGCCGTCTACATCCTTGCCTTCAGATTCATAGCGTCCCGGTCCGGCAAAACAGTCAACGTAATACAACAGGTCGAAGGCGCTGCCAAGGATTACCGCCCATGCCGGAAGGTATCGCGTCAATATCTGATGCTTGATCCTCGATACACGCTTCAGATGCTGAAGTTCCAGGGGTTGTGTTTCCATGGCAAGCATTTTTCGCTTTATTTTCGCTCATGTCAAGGGTAATAAGAATGCCGCTTAGAAACCGGACAACTCTAGACACTTTCCATGTCTATCTTGGCGCTCGGCGGCCGTCCGAATGGTGAGGATGCCGTTGATGCGGGTGCTGTGCATCTGTTGGTTCGATCCTCCCCTCCCGGGCGAAGGGATTTGTTTGGGCTGGTTTCCAGGGGGTGCGCTTTGCTTCCCCTGGCTATTTTCGTTCTCTCCCTGCGGGAGGAGTGCCCGGGGCGTTCTGCGGGCACCCAGATGGTTGATTGCAGTCGCTTCTCTGGTCCCCGAATGCAAGGGACCAGGGGCACCCGGGGGCGCTCTTCAGACCACATGCATTGGCTGCGTTGATACCGCTAAAAGTCTCCTGTGGGTCTGGAGATCCACAGGAGAGCCGACCTGGAGGTTGGCGCTACGTGAAAGGGCGCGCTTATGCCGCAAAGAGTAACTTTCAGGAAGCTATCAATCAATGCAAGAACGATCAGAATACCGATGGAAATAGTTCAGTTCTCCGTTTGCGCTGTGCGAAATGGAAAACAAGCCGAACTCTTCAGGATGGTTTGAAGTGAGAACTAGAACCGCATTCGCAGCCCTACCTGTATCTGCCGCTCCCGGTAAAAATTGGTTCCGTTGATATTGAGCGGCTGGCCGAAAGCGGTTGTATTGGTTTTCAGCCCCGTAAGGAAGTTCAGCGTGGGGTAGCCTCCCGAAGCATTACCCGGCGCTATGGAATAGCCGGTTGTCTCCACCTCCGTTACGTTCTGGTGATTGAAAAGGTTGAAGCTCTCAGCCAGCAATTCAAGATCCCGCATATGGCCCAGATCGAATTCTTTGCCCAGGCGCAGGTCAGCCTTCCAACTTGCGGGATAACGGAATGTATTACGGCCAATGTTATAGAAAATGTGATTGCTGCCTACGCCGTAGACGCGACTGTCTCCGCCAGAACCGTTGATTCCCGGACCCAGCGCAAAGATTGTGGCGTTGTTCGTCAGGCTCGGCAGCTTTGCCGGCGCGGTGCAGGGAGTTATGCCGGAGCCGACAAAACAATCGGGCACGGAGCCGCTCACCCGCATGGTATAAGGCAATCCGCCGTGAAACTGCCCTATCCCCGAAATCATCCAGCCGTTGGCCAGTTGTCCCGCGAGATGTTTCAGCTTCCAGGGAGTTTCATAAATTGCAATTACTCTTGCCGAGTGGCGCACATCTAAGTTACTCGTCCCATATTCCAAGTTGAATTGCTGCGGGTCGAGCGGATCGCTACCCGAGGCAAGCGTGCTTTCGTTGGGATTCCAATCCATCGCGTGCGCATATGTGTAGTGCGCACGCAGGCTGAGTCCGCGGCGGCTATAACGGTTGATGCGGAGCACTCCGGCCTCATATGTTGAGTTAGCACGATCGGTAATGTGAGTTATCTGTTGATAATTCGAATTTAGTCTTCCTGCAATCCCTGTCGCCGTTGGCCATGAAGCATAAAATGGAACTGTAATCAGCGGCGCTTTAATTGGCCCCGCGCCTGTGAAACTGCACGCAGCATCACCGGAGCCTGTGGGTTCATTATCGCAAACCGCATAAGTAATGGTCCCCGGATTTGCCGCCGGATTAAAATTCTCATCAATTGAAACCGGTAAACGCCGTCCCAGACTCATCAGCGCGCTCGCTGTCACTTCAATATGGCCGGGCAGGCTCTCCTCGATGCCTGCAACCGCCTGATGAATTTCAGGGTTCTGGAACTTAGGCGCAAACTCGACCACTCCCGGCTTGACTATGTTGGCTGGCGCGCCCTGTAGCACGTAAGGAAAAGGCGGCGCGCCGCCGGGATGATTGGGCAGGTCGTCCGTTGGCCGCATGAAGATATTCAGATCGCCCTTGGTAGAGCCGGTTTGCGTAAGCGCCGTCTCTACGGTTGCGTTCTCGGTGCGGCCATAATACATTCCATAACCCAACCGCAGGACAGGCCAATGTCCCTCGTGCGTTTCCCATGCCATGCTCAGCCGCGGACCCCAGTTATTGCTTAGACTGGGTAGCCTGGCTGTTAAAGGCAATTCAGGATTGACGAGCGCGGGAATCGGCGGCGGTAACTGTTCCCGCTCCCAGCGCAAACCGGCAGAGAATGCAAGCCGCTTTTTCGGCTGCCATTGCGCTGTTGCATAACCCGCCCAATCATTGGTTCCTAATTGCCAGTCTGTGGGACCAACTAACTGCGTGTAGGAGGAGTAACAGGGAAGATTGCCCAGCCCGTGCAATGTTCCCGTCGTATCGCGCCAAGTCTTTCCTGTCTCATCGCAATTATGCTGGTTATAAGGATCAAGGGCGTCCTTTAATCCAAAGGTTTGATATACGAGCGCGTCAGAGATGAAGTTCTCAACATTGGAATAGGTATAAGTCCCAGTCTCATTTCGCAATAGACTGGTTTTGTCGGAGATATTCCGAACCTGCCCGCCTGCCTTGATCAGCCAGCCGTTGTGAACCCAGTCCACGCTCTGCTGGCCTTGCAACAGCCGCTCATCGGGGTAATTTCCCTGGCCGAAGCGCGATGGATTGCCAATGGTAAAGCCGTAGCGCGAGTCCACCACAATCTGCGGTAACTGGCCATATACATTCGGCGCAAGCAAGGTCTGCTCATAAGTCGATGGCGTTTCGGGCCGCTCACTCAACACATCACGACCCCACGAGCCTTGCGTTGTTAGCAACAGGTTCGGAGTAAGGAAGGCCTCCCACCGGCCTAATATCCATTGCTCAGTAGCATGGCTATTTCCGAAACTATGATTTCCATAGTTTTCTGAGACACCAGTTAACCCTCCGCCGGGGGAGTTCCACAGCGCACCGATGCTTTCCGCGGTAAAGTGATGCCGCTCGGTTGCCTGCCAGTCGAGCCTGCCAAAGCCAACCCACTGCTGTGCGGTCCGCGGAGCGGGGCCGAGAAGACCGGCTAAAGTCCCCAGCATTGACGAGTATGCGGCCAGCCCCTGCACTATAGCGTTATTGCAGGCCGGCTGACTCTGCGCCGTGAGTTCCAGCCTCGCGCAGAGCACCGTCATCTGGTCGCTGCTGGGCTGAGCAAAGAAACCAGCTTGCGGCGTACCAGCAGGCTCGGCTAGATAAGGATGCTTCACCATCGCCAACCCCGGATCATCCCGCCGATAACCATCAACCGCCGCAAACCAGAAGAGCCGGTCGCGACGAATGTGGCCGCCCAAGCCGATACCGAAGGTGAACTCGTCATCCACCGGAGTATAGGGCACAGATGCGAAAGTCGGAATTGCGATCTGCGAAACGGCCGGCGTCTCCACTTCTCTCGTCGTAAACGGATTCTGCGCTCCCCAGGCATTCTGGCGGTCGAAGAAAAAGCCCTGCCCATGCAGGCCGTTGCTTCCGCGCATCGATTCAACGCGCACCGTTCCCGCCGCGGCCCGCTCATCTTCAACTTCGACATTTCCCGCTGTGGTTTGCACCTCGCGAATCGCCGACGAACTCATTCCGGCCAGCGCTCCACCACCGCCAAATGCGGATTTCCCCTGCGCGCCAAAGGCCAGCGTCTGGCTCGCGCCGTCAATAGTCGTCTCCGTTGGTTGCTGCACCGCGCCGCGCAGTGCGGCCGGACTCTCGCCGCCCGTCTGGGTCGAAGCCGTTGGCGTCTCCATCTCGAAATCCTGCCAGCGCCTGCCGGTCAGCGGCAGTTGCTGCACCTGCTCGCCGGTGAGCGTAGTCGTCACCACCGGCGTCGCCGGATCCATATCATGAAAAGCTGCTTGAATCGGCGCGCGCTGCGGCAAAGTCATCTGCAGAGCCGCCAATACCCGCGCCTCGTGCCCGGCAGCAACCAGGATTCCGTCTACATGAGCGCGGCCCAGTTGTGGATTCACTGCCTCTAGCGTGTACTCGCCCGGGCCAAGCTTGGCGAAGCGATATCTGCCGTCTTTCGTGGACGTAGTACGCGCTTCAGCGCCGGTTGTCTCGTTGCGGACGACCACTGTCGCCCCATCCAGCGGTTGCGCATACCAGTCGGTGACTTTGCCGGTTAGTGAGCCGGAACTCTGCGCGCAAGCAATCATCCCCGCGCCAATCAGCAGCGCAGTCAACAGTAGCGGCTTTATCCAGCTCCGGTTCAACTCTGCCATCGAGATTCCTGCTCGCGGCAGTCCGGGGGCAATTAGCGTTCAGCGGCCCGCTCTTGCGGCGGGCTTCAACCAGGGGTGTTGAACTTCAAGCTGCGCTGTACGGCATCCGCGGCCCTGCCAAAGCAGAAAAATCCCGTTTTCAGACCAATCGCGCACAATGAATTGAGGTTGCAAGCGATTTTACCCCTATCTTCGTTAAACTGGAAAGATGGCAATGTGATTTTTGCCTAGATTTAAGCGGAAATGGGGAATGTATCCCTGTTCCTAATCCCTGTTCCCTGGTCGTTCATGTTTATCGATGAAGCAAAAATCAAAGTAAAAGCCGGCGACGGCGGCAATGGCTGTATGGCCTTCCGGCGCGAAAAATTCGTTCCCCGCGGCGGCCCCTCGGGCGGCGATGGCGGGCGCGGCGGCGACGTCGTCATGGTCTCCTCGCAGCGCCACAACACGCTGATTCACTTCCGCTATAACCCGGAACACAAGGCACAGCGCGGCGAACACGGCATGGGATCGAATTGCACTGGCTCCGATGGCAATTCCGTAACGCTGAAAGTCCCTGTTGGCACAGCGGTTTATGACTTTGAGACTGGCGAGCTGGTGCATGATTTTCAGCAGCCGGACGAACGCTTCGTTATCGCCAAGGGCGGACGCGGCGGACGCGGCAACCAGCACTTCGCCACCAGCGTCCATCAGGCGCCGCGTGAGCACGAACTGGGTCGAGCGGGCGAAGAGCGCACTTACCGGCTGGAGTTGAAGCTGCTGGCCGATGTTGGCCTTGTCGGCTACCCCAACGCCGGCAAATCGACGCTGATTTCGCGCATCTCGGCGGCCAAGCCGAAGATTGCCGATTACCCTTTCACCACGCTCGAACCCAATCTGGGTGTAGTCACAGTGGGCGAAGAGCCGAATCTGGAATCGTTTGTTGTTGCAGATATGCCCGGACTGATCGAAGGGGCGCACCTTGGCTCAGGACTCGGTGTGCAGTTTCTCCGCCACATTGAGCGTACCCGCCTGCTCGTCCATCTCGTCGATGTATCGGACGCCAGCGGACGCCCCGACCCGGTGGAGGACTTCAAGGTCATCAACAACGAACTGGCCAGCTTTTGCAATGACGCCGGGGAACAACTGCTGGCGCATAAGGAGATGATCGTCCTCGCCACCAAGATTGACTCCGCGAATCCTGAGAAGCTGAAGAAGCTGGCTGCCCACGCCAAGCGCCGCAAGCTGGAGTTCTATGCGATCTCGGCGGTCACCGGTCAGGGCGTTGACGATCTGAAGTGGACGCTGGCCAAGCGTCTGCGGGCGGACGACGACGAAGGCTGAAAGTTTGTGAAGAGAGTAACTCGGAGCCGAGAGATCTACCTCAGGGGCTAAAGCCCACTTTTATTTTTGCAGCGTTTGCGGCATGACTGAAGTCATGCCCTGACACAAAACCAGATCATTTCAACACATTGCTATAAGCACTTTCCTTTCTGCGAGAATAGAAGCAATGCTTTCCCTGCAAAATGCCGGCAAGCGGTTCGGGCCGCGTGTGCTGTTTCTTGAGGCCAACTGGCTAATCCGGTCGCGCGAGAAAACTGCGCTGGTCGGAGCCAACGGCACCGGAAAATCCACGCTGATGAAGGTGCTGGCCGGCCTGGAATCGCTGGACTACGGCGGCCTGCAACAGACGCGCGGCATGAGCATCGGCTATCTGCCGCAGGAGGGTCTGCTCCTCACCGGGCGCAGCATCTTTGACGAGTGCCTCACGGTCTTTGACGAGCTCCGCGAGATGGAGCGCGAGACCGAGCGGCTGGCCGGGCAGTTGGCCGAGTTGGATCACGCCAGCCCGGAATACGACTCGGCCGCAGAGCGCTATTCCATGTTGCAGGAGCGCTTTCACGCCCTGGACGGCTACGCGCTTGACGCGCAGGTGGGCGCGGTGCTCACCGGGCTGGGTTTCAGCAAAACCGACTGGACCCGCCAGACCGATGAGTTCAGCGGCGGCTGGCAGATGCGCATTGCACTGGCCAAACTGCTGCTGGCCAAACCCAATCTTCTCTTGCTGGACGAGCCGACCAATCATCTCGATCTGGAAACTCGTAACTGGCTCGAAGAGTATTTGAAGAGTTATCCCTTCGGTTATATTCTCATTTCCCACGACCGGTATTTTCTCGATGTAACTATCGACCGCACCGTCGAGATATGGAATAAACGGCTGAATATCTATCAGGGGAATTACACCAAGTATCTCAGCCAGAAAGATGAGCGGCGCACTCAGCTAGAAGCCGCTTATCGCAATCAGAAGATACAGATTGAGCATCTGGAAGCTTTCATCAACCGCTTCCGCGCCCAGGCTACCAAGGCCAAGCAGGTGCAGTCGCGCATCAAAGAGCTTGAAAAAATCGAGCGCATCGAGATTCCGGAAGAAGAGCCGGTCATCCACTTCAAGTTCCCCCAGCCGCCGCCTTCGGGACGCACGGTTGTAGAGGCTGAGGGACTCAGCAAGAGTTACGGTTCAAAGTTAGTGCTCGATAACGTCAAATTCGCCATCGAGCGAGGCGACCGTGTGGCATTGGTTGGCGTCAACGGCGCGGGCAAGTCCACGCTGATTCGGCTGCTCACCGGCGCGGAGGCTCCAACAGCAGGCGCAGTGCGCCTCGGCCACAATGTGGTCAGCGAGTACTTCGCGCAGGATCAGTACAAGGTGCTCGACGGCGCGGCGCGCATGTTAGACGACATCAGCCGCGCCGCGCTCAAGGTTCCCGAAGTCGAGCTGCGTTCGCTGCTCGGCTGTTTTCTCTTTCGCGGCGACGATGTTTTCAAGCCTCTTGGAGTTTTATCAGGAGGAGAACGGAATCGTTTCGCGCTGGCGCGGATTCTGGTTTCGCCATCAAATTTCCTTCTTCTGGACGAGCCAACCAACCATCTGGACATGCGCGCCAAGGATGTGTTGCTTGAGGCAATCGCGGCCTTCAGCGGCACGGTGGTCTTTGTCTCGCATGACCGCTACTTCATTGACCGGCTGGCCACGCGGGTGCTGGAAGTTGAAGGCGGCAAAGTTACCAGTCACGAAGGAAATTACGAGGACTATCTGCGATGGAAGGCGGCGCAGGCTGCGGGTATTGCCATCAATGTGCCGGCTCCATCGGCTATTAAGATAAGTAGCCACCCTGAGCGCAGCGAAGGACCTGCGTTTCATGCGGCTCCAGCAGCCGAAGAGGCTGTGGAAGAAGTCAAAGATCGCCCCCGTCGCCTGAACCCCATCAAGCAGAAACAGATGGAAGAGCGCTGCGCATTCCTCGAAGAAGAAGTCCCGCGCATCGAGGCCTCAATCGCGCATACCGAAGATCAACTGGGCGTCTACGTCTCCGCCGCCGAGACGCAGCGGCTGACGGAACTTGCCCAGGAACTGCGCAGCCAGTTAGCCGCGTTCACCGCTGAGTGGGAAGAGCTGATGATGCAGTTGGACGAGCAGGCCGCGTCGCCTGGAAGCTGATTACCAACTGGATTCATGTCCTGCACCATACGCATGATCGGTTATAGTAGCGTAAGGCTTCAGGCAATCGAAAGAATACACTTGAAAATGGATGCCACGGAGGCAATAATACAATGTCATCCGACCCTGAAGGGTGCCAATGGTGACCTCCAGACCACCCGATCTGCCAGACTTCAGCAACCCTCCGGTAGCTGAAACTGTCCTTTCTGTTCAGTTTGATCGACTTCCAGAGTTGCGAACCTCGCATTTTGGTCTGTACTGGGGAGAGATCCACGACAGGTTTCCAGCGACAGAGGAACACGGCGAGCTTGCCCCGATTGTCGAACTGTCCCCAGACCGGCCACAGCCGATGGTGGGCATTGAATTTGAAACGTTTGAGGCACCTCCAACACGATTTTGGTTTGTGGATGAATTGGGCACCGAACTTATCCAACTTCAACGTGACCGCTTTATCAAAAATTGGCGCAAGGTAGGGGAAGGTGATCGCTATCCGCGGTACGAGCGGGTACGCGAGGGGTTTGACCGTGATTTCGCTGGATTTACCCGGTTCGTGTCTCGCAACCAGCTTGGGACGATTCGCGTCAACCAACATGAAGTGTCGTACATCAACCACATCGTAGCGGGCCTCGGTTGGGAGTCTCACGCAGACGTTGCTGAGGTTTTCACCGTATGGCAGCAGCCTCGATCCGTTTTCCCAGGACAAGCCCAGGATCTAACATTTCATGCCAGGTTTCCGATAGTCGATCATACCGGGGAGTTTGCCGGACGGCTTCACGTTACACTTCAGTCTGCGAGGCGTCTGTCAGATGGTGTTCCTATGTTCATCCTTGAGCTAACAGCCAGGGGGCAGGGAAGCGAGAATTCGGACTTCTTCGACCTAGGTCGAAAGTGGATAGTGAATTCGTTCAAGGAGTTAACTACTCCAAAAATGCATAAGATTTGGGGTATAAGGAGCTAAGTATGGCGGCAATCGCTTTACCGCTGTTTCAGCCGACAACGGGATTAACAGGGGATCAATTTGAGTCACGCTGGGAACAGCCAGCGACTAGTTCGGCAGCACTTTCAAGGCCGAAAGCGCGGGCATTCTTGGTCTCTTCTAGAGGGAGTACCTGCAGGGTAGTCGTAAAGACGAACGGGATTCACACATGGGGGGAGCCAATCATCCCGGCATGGGTGAGGCCTACAATTTCTGGTTTCATCGCTATTCAGTCCCTCCCGGACAATTGGGATTCATATGCCGGGAAGAAGATAAGTGGGGAACTGATTAGTCAGTCACTCGGCACTCTCGGATTCATTATGGAGGAGGGGTCCCCTGCGCCTTCGGTAGTCCCCTTGGGAGACGGAGGGGTTCAACTCGAATGGCATAGAAAGCAGCAGGATTTGGAAATTACCTTTCCGTTTGATGATGTACCTCAGTTTTTTTATGCAAATCGAGCAACTGGTGTACAGGATGAAGGCTTCGCCAGCGACTTGGTGAGGTTGACTCAATTGTTGCGGAGTA
>Ga0181534_10000420_pt1 | contig 29992 bp, 17 predicted proteins | sample PEATcosm2014_Bin_37_FD_119758 | JGI IMG/M metagenome (GOLD analysis project Ga0181534, IMG submission 119758) | Peatland microbial communities from MTU Mesocosm Facility, Houghton, MI, USA - PEATcosm2014_Bin17_10_metaG | ecosystem: Environmental > Terrestrial > Soil > Wetlands > Peat | place...
AGGTGAGGAATCCTGATCGGGCCACCCACGGCGAAAGTAAACTCATTCTGGTGGTCGATCGGCTTGCCTACCGGAACAGTAGTAGCAACGCCGTCGATCGGCACCTTCTTGGTTGCGAACTGGGCGCTAAAGCCCCAGGTGTCGAAGAGGGTATTGCGCACGAAGTCGGCGACGGTTCCGTGAAACTGGTTGCCACCGGTTCTCATGCTGTAGTTCACCGAACCTGCGCCTTGATACTCGACGGATTGACCGCTGGTTAGCGCGCCAATTTCGCCGATGCCTTCCGAGGGAACGACATTGAGAATCGGACGGTTGTCGCCGATCTGGCTGATAGTCGTCACCGGAATACCATCCAGGTAGACCTCTTGCACACGGTTCGCTGTACCAGAAAAGAGTGCTGACCGGGTGCCGGACTGCGCGCCAGGCAGTAGGGTGGCGAAAGATGTGATGTCGCGTTGCTGGCCGTTCTGCAGAATCGGCAATTCCATGAACTCTTGACTCTGAATCGTGGCCCCTAGAACTGCATTAGCAGTGTCCAGGGTGGGCGGCGCGGAGGTGACCGTGACTGTTTCTTTCTGACTTCCGACTTTCAAAGTCGGATTGAAGCCGTAGACCTGATTTTCATTCAGCACGATATCTTCCTGCTTTGCGACAGAGAAACCCGGCGCAGAGACGGTGACGGTATAGGTGCCGACGATGAGCGGGCTGATCTCATAAATGCCGGCTGAGGAGGTATGACGTGCGGTTTGAACTCCTGTTGCGTCGTTGATGGCCGTTACCGTGGCGTTTGTAACCACGCCGCCCAGAGGATCGATAACGGTTCCGGTGATGGCGGCTTCGCCCGCGGTTTGTGCCAGAGACGGCGTCGCGGCCAATCCCAGGAAAAAGATGAAGATGAATAACACCCCGGCAGCGACCGTCCGGCTGATGGTTCTATCGCCAAGCAACGGGGAACGATTTGCGAACAATTTCGTTTTCATAAGTCCTTTCGTAAGCCTCCAAGAATTGCAGGTGAGCGGCCCCCCTTGCTTTTTTTGGGCAAATGATTTTGCGGGGACGACCACCGCCAAAAACCTACGGGATTCAAACAACGAATGTCAATAGGAAACTTATTTTCTTGCTGAAAATCATCGCGGGCGCAACGACTTTTCTGTAGGTTATTGAGCAGTAAGGGTGTTCGCATTTTCAAAATAGGAACGGGTTTGCGAGCGGATAATCAAAGAGCAGCAATCCGCTCTTCGGCAAATAAATTTTCGTATGGTTGGAACCGGGAGCGGGGTCAAATTTCAGCAGCATTCGCGGAGTCGCTATGCTTGAAACGGAGTCCAGCTTTCTTCAGAAAGTTCGGGTAATGGTCTGACCTCCCGCGGGAATGACGGTGAGTTCGACCTCGCCTTCTCCGACACCGAGCGCGGACGCATGGATGCGGATAGTTCCTGTCGAGGCGGTTGCCTGAACAAAGGCAACTCCACGGCCACCGTAGAGATGGCGGCGAGGAAGCAGAAACGAATCATGGTCGGTGTTACTTCCGTTGTCGGTTGCCACAATCTGCGCAGGGCCGGACACTGTGAATTGGACCTCGGCGGAGATATCGGGCACGCGCACTCCGGCTTCATCAACCGCGGTTGCAGTGATGGTGGCTAAGTTGTCGGCTCCCGGCGAAATGGTGGCGCGCTCTGCCGAGAGCACAATGCGCGCCGGCTTTCCTGCCGCGCGCAACTCGTCTTCGGCGATTGCCTTGTCCGAGTTGTAGCCAACAGCGCGCAACGATCCGGGAGCGTAAGGCACATCCCACTGAAGCGGGCCGGCATCCGCGTGAACTCTCTGACGTCCCAGGGACTGGCCGTTCAAGAGCAGTTCAACCTCTTCGCAATTGGTGTAGACCTCGACGGACTCGGAGTGGGGCGCGGCATTGCGTGGCGTCCAATCGAGAAGAAGCGGCTCCTGAAGATCCGGCTGCACCGACTCGTAACCGGGGTCAACGGCGCTTCGTTCGCTGGCGGCGACGCGACGCGCGATGTGAACGTTGGGCGCAGATGCCCACCAGCTCTGCCGTTCCAATGCTCTTGGATGAGGCAGGCCAGTGCGGTCTAACAATCCGGTTGGGCGGCTGATATTTGGCCATCTTCCAGCCTCGCCAAGGTAGTCGATGCCCGACCAGAGAAACTGGCCCGCATAGGGCGCGTTGTCGCGCAGCGCTACCCAGGACGCGCGATCATGAATGTTTTCAGTGCCGAGGATTTTGCGCGAGGGGCTTTGCGCGTGGGCAGCCAGGATCTCGTTGACGCGATAGTTCTGGCCTACTACATCGAGCATGTCTGCAAGCCCGTTGTCGTAGTCATGGCTGACGTTGGGGCGGAAGAGGGCCTGCGTCACCGGGCGCGATGGATCGTTCTCGTGAAAGACACCGAGGAGGCGGGCAAGAATCGAATGCGCCAGCTCAGCATGGGGCGTGTCGTGAATCTCGTTGCCCGCAGACCAAAGAATCACGCTGGGATGGTTACGATCGCGGCGGACGATATCGCGTGTATCGATGGAGGACCATTGATCGAAATCGAGATGGTAATCGTAAGGATTCTTTGCTACCGTCCAGCAATCGAACATCTCCTCCATGACCAGGAAACCCATGCGATCACATAGGTCGAGAAACGCTGGGGAAGGGGGATTGTGCGCAGTACGAATAGCGTTGACCCCAAGAGTCCGCAACGCCGACAGGCGGCGCTCCCAGACTGAAGCAGGCACAGCGATGCCAAAGGCCCCACCATCGCTGTGAAGGGCGACGCCTTTGAGTTTTAAGTTGCGGCCATTGAGCCAGAAGCCGGTGGCGGCATCGAAATGAAACTCGCGGATGCCGAGGGGAACCTGCTCATCGTCGGTGATCGACCCCGGCTTTCTGAGATCGGAACTGGATTTGACTCTGACCTCAACGCGGTATAGCCAGGGGTGATCGATATCCCAAATCTGAGGATGCGGAAGCTCGTACTCGCCGCTCATGCGAGCCTTCTCGCCACGGGCAATAGTTTGCTTTTGTGTAACGAAATCACCGGCCGCGCTTCCGTCGGGAGCAATCAGGTGAATGTCGAGCTGAGCGTATTGAACCGCACGCGATTCGTTGATCACCGAGCTTTCAATATGCACTGAAGCCTTGCCCGCGCTTACTATTGGAGTTGTTATAAACGTGCTCCAGGGTTCCAGATGCACATCCTGCATCAGGACCAATCGAACGGGGCGATAGATCCCTGCGCCCTCATACCAGCGGGAAGCCGGTTGTTTCGACGTATCGCAACGAACCGCAATTACGTTCTGCTCGCTTGGACCGAAGTGCAAATGGCCTGTCAGCTCATAGAAAAAACTTACGTAGCCGTTGGGGCGTTGGCCGAGATGGATGCCGTTGATCCACACATCGCTGTTGGCCATGACTCCGTCAAAAACGATATAGACATGGCGATCAACATCCCCAGCGGGCAGGGTGAAGGCCTTTCTATACCAAGCGACACCGGTGGGGAAAAATCCGCCGGCAGGGCCGCTTGGGTTGGCCATATCGACAGGCCCGGCGATGCTCCAATCATGGGGCACAGTAACGGCGCGCCAGGCCGAATCGTCGAACAGAGGCTGCTCCGCGTGAGCCGGGTCTCCTTGAAGGAACTTCCATTGGATATTGAAGTTCGTGATCGTGCGCGCGGGCTTCAGGGCAATCGCCGAAGGCAGCATAAACGATAAGAGCACGAAGGCCACACAGAGAAAAACTGGCTTTAAGATGGTATTCAAATCAGGCTCCAGATCAGCATTCGAATATTAGAATGATTCCTATAGAGAAAGCAATTCTGCATGGAAACCATCTCTGACTGATTTTGGAGCGACTGGCGCGAGTTCTACCGAATGTTGCCAGGGGATGTAGCCGCTGCAACACCGTAAACCAAACGAGCGCGCCACCGAGCCACTCCTACATACGACCGAATAGTTTGTCAGGCTCTCGAAAAATCTCCTTGACAAGCATTTGAAGGCGGGCCTATAAGGATTCCCGATTAAAAACTATTTCTGTATAGAAGCAGTTTTCGATCCGGTCCGCACCTCAGCGCAAGCGCCAAGGGCAGGCGGGCGTTCCCCTCGGAGGTTCCATGCGTTTGAAAAATCTCACACAACTCATTGCTGCCCTATTGCTCGGCAGCGCGCTGCAACCAATCCACGCGCAACTCACTCTCACCGAAACCAGTGCAACCGACTGGCACATCACCAATGGCACGCTCACGATGGACTTCAATCCGGAAGCTGGGGAGCTTTATAGCATCTCCCTGAATGCTTTTTCCGGCGATGACCTCGTCGATCTCACCCAGACCGGCGGCGACGGCCATCCCAAGGGCCTGTACATGGACAACGACGGCACCTGTGAGTCGTCGGGGATCGGCAGCTCCTCCACCCCCACCGCGAACTTTCATCTGGACAGCGGCCACTACCTCGATTGGTGGATCAGTTGGCCGGCCAGCTCCAGTTGTCCGATGACGCTGACCTTGCATTACATTCTCTTTCCGAACGATCCGACGGTATGGACTTACTATGTTGCCAACCACGCTTCTGGCGCCGCGGAGGGCACGTTTGGCCAGCTCCAATATTTGTTCCGCGTCAGCCAGACTTTGTTCGTCAATACCTACTCGTTCAACTCGGGGCTGAACAATCTGGGCGGCTGGTCGCTAACGCTTCCTTCCGCGGCCGATCTCGCTTCCACCGATCCTGGCCGCGCAGTGCAGAATGCCGCCGAGGATTTACATGGCTTCTCGCTGCCCTCGGCATGGGGCCGTGAGTTTTATACAAAATACGATTACTCGACCTATGAGTATCTGCATCAGGCGCAGTGTGTTTACGGCAGCCAGTTTGGTTCCTGCTCAATCTTTCCCAGTTTGGAGACTGGAGAAGGCGGCCCGACCAAGCAGGATCTGGCCTTCACCGGGAATATTGTGATGGGTGAGTTGAACTCCAACCATCTGAACAATGACACGCCCGGCTACGTGACAACAGGAACGACCACACGCATCTGGGGTCCGATCGGCTTCCAGTTCTCGGAGGGCGAATCTGCCGCAACCATGTACACGAACGCGGTGAATTCGATTCCCGGCGCATTGAGCAACTTCGCCGGGGACGGCGTGTTGACAGGCGCAGGCTATGTCCCCATTGGAACCACCCGCGGCGCCGTGTCGCCTACCATCACCGGTGGCGGCTCTAGTTCGGCAAACACCGCCTGGGTAGTGTTGAGCGACCCGACCACGGATTTTCAGTACTCCGCCAATGGATACCAGTACTGGACTACTTTGAACTCCAGCGGCGCTGGAACTATCTCCAATGTCATCCCTGGAAGCTACCGGCTGAGCAGCTATGTACTGGGCGAGTGGGGCGAGTTACGCCAGGACGGCATTACCGTCACGGCGAACACCACGACCAGCCCCGACTTTACGTTCACGCCGGAGAACTTCAGCCCCAGCGGCGATGCTGCTATCTGGACCATCGGCACGCCTGATCGCTCCTCGCATGAGTTTCTGCACGGCAAGAACACCTCCGGCAACGCTGGTTCCTGCTCGGGATGCGACGATCGCGAGTATTTCGGCGCGTGGAATTATTGGGCGGATTTTGCGGCCAACGATGGCGCGGTGAAATATTTCGCGACGGCTGTTGGTTCAACGCCCGCAACCAACAATCTCAACGATTGGAACTACACGCAGTGGAACCAATTCGATCCGGGCCTGTACGATGCCGGCAACGATACAACCGACAACTACGTCAACACGATTCCCACTTACGTGAAGGGCCTTGCGGGCGAGAGCGGCACTAACGGCGTTACCACGACTGTGCCGCCATGGAGTGTCTTCTTCACTACGACCTCCGCGCAGTCGGCGCAGGGCGGCTTCGTTGATCTGTCGGTTGGTCTGGCATGTGTTGAAGCAAACCTGACCGTCTCGCTGAACGGGCACGCATTGACCTGGGATGCAATCAAGAACAGCGACTGCTCGGTGCGCAGCGGCCTCTCCGGCACCTATCAGTGGGTGGTCTTTGAATGGCCAACCTCCGACTTGGTTGCCGCAGGCAGCGAGGACACTCTGACGCTGACCGTCAGCGGGAATGTGCAAGGCGTCGAGTACGATGCGCTGCGCATGGAAGTCTCCTCCAAGGGCGCCAACCCCAACACCACCGGCTGGCATGACTACGAGTACGTCACCTCCGGCACATACATCGCTGCCAATGACTCCATTTCGAGCAACTAGTGTCGTGGCCGCGTGATTGTGGAATAGCTGGAATGTAGCGCCGGTCTCCAGACCGGCTGTCATGTGGGCGTCCTCGCCCGCATTCATTCAGCGGAAATTACCAAACCACCCGGTTCAGGTACCAGTTCGAGATCGAAAGAATTGCTGAAGCTGCCAAGCGCCACATCAACAACAAGCCGGGAAGAATCCGCGCGTGACCGCGAGCGGATTCTTCCCGGTTCAACGATGTTAGAAGCTGTTTCATAACCCGGTTTTGAAAGGGCACGGCTTCAGCCGTGCCGCCACGGAGCCAGTAAAATCGCGGGCTTTAGCCCCTGAGGAAACAGCCCGCAATGCACCAGATTCGGTTATGAAACAGCCTCTAGTCAAATCGAGCTGAATTCAGACCTGCGGAACCTTCATTACGTTCGCTGTCTTGGCGGGGATCGGCGTTGCCGGCAGGTTGACGGAGCCTACCGGATCGGGTTTGGCAGGATCGAATGCCGGCAAATCCTTGCTCAGAAACTTCGTGATAGGAAGACGCGCCGCGCGGATACCGAGCGCGACGCATCGAGCCAACTCGTAAGCGCCATATTTGTTGAAATGCGTATCGTCGCTGATCGCTTGGGTTTGATTTGGAAAGGCGTTGGCGGGATAGTGCATGAAGGCCTTTGTTGCGCCTTCCGGTCCCATTGCCTCGAAGAGCGTCTTGCTCATCGCGTTCAGATCGATCAGCGCTGCGTGCTGGGCTGAGGCCACATCGCGCATTGCGTCAGGATAGCCGTCGAGCGAGTTCGTGATCTTGCCCTGATCATCGAAGGTGCGGCGGTTCATGCTGGTCACCAGAACTGGCGTTGCCCCTTTGGCGCGGGCCTTTTCGATGTACTCGACAAGGAGTTTGCGATACTCGTCGAGCGGGACGGCGTTGGGCTTCTGGTCGTTGTGGCCAAACTGCAAAAAGAGATAATCCCCCGGCTGAATCAGTGACAGCACCTTGGCCAGGCGCTGCTCCGCAACGAAACTTTTGATGGTCTCGCCCGACTCGGCATGGTTGGCAACGACAACGCCGGGCCGCAAGAAGCGCGGCAGCATTTGTCCCCAGGCTGCCCAGGGTTCTATATCCTGATCGACGACAGTCGAGTCGCCGGCGAGGTAGAGCGTTGTCTCGTGAATCGGCTTGATGCGGATGGCCCGAACGCTGGGGTGGTCGCCATTGAATTCAAGCGTCAGCTTGGTGTCCCAATCGAGATTGCCGATCTCGCGCGGCTTGAGCTTCACCGGATGCGATGCGTCGCCCGCGATCTCCGGGATGCGCACGTTGACGTCAAAGGACCGGGTAACTGAGGCCTTGGGTTTGGTGGCGACTTTCTCAAGCGATAAACGGCGCGCCTCTGACCACACCGTTGTGGTTGCTGCCGCATCGCCGCCCAGCACGACCGTCACGCGATAAGTTCCCTCGGGCAGTGCAATCGAAAAGAAGAAGGGCTTGTCGCTCGAACAAGAGCGGGCTGTGATCTCAGGAACCGTATCGAGATCGAAACCCGGCGTTGTGACGCTGTAGACGGAGGATGCGGTGAGCGCGGTAACATCCGCGTGGACTTTGCCGCAGACAAAGTTCTGCGCCTCTGCGAAAGATATGCTCGAAAAGAAGAGGGAAAGAAGGAGAAACGTCTTCATACTAACTCCTGGCAGTGAAGCGGCTTCGATCAAGATCAGAGCGTCTTGTGATCGATGCTCTCGATTGCAACATCGGCTACGGCCCGGCTCCAGCCAATGCGCAAGCCCTTCACGTCGTGCAAAGCAAAGGCGCCGTTGACGTTCCGGGGCGCGGTTACTGCAAAGAAATCCGCGCGCTCCACGCCTGTCAGATAAAAGGCCGGTCGAGCGTCAGGCGTAGAATTCGCGATCTCCACATGACTCATCTCCAGGTTGCGAAGATGGCGCAGGAAGAAGCCCGAGGCAGGCATATCGCCGAACATTCCCGGCTCGGGATATTTGTTCTCGAACTCCGGAGGCTGTATCTGCGCGGCCTCGTTCGAAGCTCCGCCTACGGTTTCGATATAGATATTCGAGAGCTTCACATCTTCGATTGGATAACCGGGAATGCCGCTCAAGATCGAACTGATCCTCTGTGGTGCGTTGAAGCAGGTGAGGTTGCTGATGAGCACGCGCTTGATCGTGCCCACCTTTGTGCTCTCCTTCGGGCCGCGCAGCCGCGCACCCAAGCGCATGAAGAACGGCCCCGAGACCAGGTCGCGCATGGTTGTGTTGGTAATCGTGAAGTCTTCGAGCAACGCCCCGTCAACGGATTCGAGTGCGTATCCCTGGCAACCTTCAAAGACGCAGTTCGCAATCGTGACATTGATAAAACCGCCATTCGATTCCGTGCCGCATTTAATGCGGCCGGTGCGCGGTACGTGAACCTCGGGCGCAAACCTCTTGAAGCTGCCATCGAGGACCGAACCCAGTTCGTAGCAGCCGGTCACCCAGCAGTTGGTGATGGTCAGGTTCCGCGTGGGGCGCGCGTAGCCCAGCGCAAAGCTGGATTTAGGGCAGATGCCATCGTCCCAAGGCGAGTTGACAGTGCAGTTCGAGACGCGAACATTCTGGCAGCAATCGATGTCCATGCCGTCGCGATCTGTATCGATGAGCAGGTTGTCGATGGTGAGGTTGTCGACGCCGGTAAGCAGCAATGCGAAGTGGCCGCCCTTCAGGATCGCGAAGTCGCGCAGCAGAACATTGCGGCAGTTCTTCAGCGCGATGGCCTTGTTGCCCACGCCGGCCTGCTCGGCAACGTAGACGGGGTAGTTGCCGCGAGGGGCGCGCTCGGCCCCGAAGCTCAGGCCCTTTCCATAGATCACGCCTGAGCCTGAGATGCCGATGTCGTGGAGATCTTCACCCCAAAAGAGGGAGTTATGCCAGTGGTTATGGCCGTAGTCCTGGTAAGCATCCCATTCAGTCTTCGGTTCCGCTGCATCGTAAACACCACCGTTATAGCCTGTTTGCGCACCGGGAAGAGGGGAGTCGGCGGCAAGGATCACGCTGCCCGGCCCAAGGCGCAGATGGACCTGGCTCTTGAGGCGAATCGAGAAGCAGAGATAGGTTCCGGCGGTAAAGAGCACCACGCCGCCACCCGCTGCCGCAGCCGCTTCAATGGCGCGGTTGACGGCTTGGGTGTCGAGGGTTTTGCCGTCGCCGGTTGCTCCAAATTGGCGAACGTCGAAGAGGCCCTGGTTAGAAAGCTTGCCGTCAAAATCGGAGCCGCTGCCGCTGGCTGCCGCGCTAATCGCCGGAAACGCCGCGCCGGCCATCCCCAGGCCGCCCGCGCGCAGAAACTCCCGCCGCATGGGATGAAATGAGTTCATACCTTACCCCTTTAATGCAGTACCACGCGCCCAGTTCGTATCCTACGACGACATGCCCAGGCCTACCAGATTCGCCGCGGCGATGATCATCGCCATTCCCGCCCAAAGCAAGCGGACAGGCCGACCCTGCGCCAGTTTCCATTCGCCCAATGCCAGCCCAACCAGCCCGCCAAAGAGCACGTAGCCGCTCATGTGCAGCATCCAGTTCACAAAGGACAAGTGCGCTGGAATATTCGCCTGGCCCCATGCATAGAAGAAGAATTGCAGATACCATAGGATGCCGCCCGAGGCGGCCATGCAGGTGTTGGCGATGAGTACCCGACCGGGCCGTGAGAGATCCTCGCGCAGAGACAACTCTTTTCGGACCGCGAGCCGCACCAGGCAATAGGTGAAATTGACGAGCGCGCCGCCGCCCATGATGATGACGTAGCTGGGCAACGCCGAATAAAGCGGATCGACGCCAAGATGCTGGGCCGAAACCGACATGGGGCGCGCCGCGTCAATGGCGAAGGACATACCGGAGGAAAAGATTCCGCATAAAACTGCAAGCAGCAGACCCTTGCCCAGATTGAACTCCTCAGCCCGTACACCGAGCCGCCGCTCCTTCTGGTGTCCTGCCCAGGAAACGACGGCGATGCCTCCGAGGGCAAGCACGATGCCCGCCATCGTGAAGGCCCCGCTGCGGCTGGCGATCAACTCCAAGAACTGGCCGTGGATGAGCGGCGGTATCACCGTGCCCACTACGAGCGTTACTCCGATCGCCACACCGATGCCCAGCGACATTCCGAGATAGCGCATGGTGAGCCCGTAGTTCACATTGCCCACGCCCCACATGCAGCCGAAGAGGAAGGCGTGCAAGAGGACTGTATGGTCGATTCCCGCATAGAAACCCCAGAAGCTGGGCAGCAAGAGCAGGCTGACGGAGATGGGCAGAAGCACCCAGGAGAAGATACCGGCGACGGCCCAGGTCGTCTCCCACGACCACCGCTTCACCTTCTCGATGGGCGCATAAAACGATGCTGCCGAGGCCGCGCCAACCATGTGCCAGCCAATTCCCGCGAGAATGCTCATCAACCCGTCTCCTATAGCGGTTCTCCAATGGATGTAGAGCGGAGTTGATGCTGAGAAGTGGCTTTTCCTTAAGGAAAAGCCACCTTGCAGGGTTCCAACCACGCCACGGGAGTTGGAGAACCGCTCTCAGGCCTGCTCAGGCCAACTCCGCGTGCCTTCGGGACCACGCCGCCGACAGTAGCTGCCGGCGGGCACAATTACCGTAAAAAGGCCTCGGCCAATCCGCCGTCTACCGGGATGAGATGGCCTGTGGTGCAGCGCGTCTGCGGCCCGGCCAGGAAAAGGATCGCTTGCGCGCAGTCCTCCGGATCGATGGGTTGATGCGTCAGGGTCCGCTTGGCGTAAAAGGCCGCCAGTTGATCCCGCAGTTGATCGTCGCCCGCCGCGGCGTCGAAGGCGATGCCGTACTTGGTCAACGAAGCGATCACGCGATCGCGCGGAAACATCGTCGATCCCTTGACCACGGTGGCCGGGCTGATGCCGTTTACACGGACCCGTGGCGCGAGCGAAATCGCCAGCTCGCGCACCAAGTGGCTCAGCGCCGCTTTGCTCACGTCATAGGCTTCGCTGCCGCGTTTGGCGACAACCGCGTTGGCTGAGCTGGTCAGCACGATGCTGCCTTCCAACTGCTGTGCCGCGAAGAGCCTTGCCGCCTCATCGGCAAGCAGATAGTTTGCCGTGACATTGAGATCGAAGGTCGTGCCCCACATCGAGTCGCTGACAATGCCGTCCGGCGAAGAAGGGAAGATGGCGGCCGTATTGATCAGAATATCCAGGCCTCCGAACTGGGCCGCTGTCGCGCGCATGGCAGAGACGATCGACTCGCGGTTACGAATATCGACGGCGGTAGCGGCGGCAAATTCCTTGCCCGCGGTTGTCGGCATCTCCTGCGCCACGGCTTCCGCGCCGGCCACGTCGCGGTCCGCGACCATGACATGCGCGCCGCGCTCGGCGGCCAGCAGCGCAGTAGCCCGTCCGATACCGCTGGCTCCGCCGACAATTAAAGCAATGCAGCGGCTGAGCTGCTTTTCCGGAGGCTGTCTGCGAATCTTCGCTTCTTCTAGCTGCCAGTACTCGATCCGGAAGGCCTCGCTGCGGGGCAGCGCCACGTAGTTGGCGAAGACCTGAAAAGCCTCGCGCGGTGCTGCCGGACCTGCCTGCGGCAGATCGTGGATCTCCATGCCGTCGCCCAGCGCCGTTGCGCCTGCCATCACATGGATCGCGTTGGTATAGAACTCGCCGGTAATCCGCGACTCAGTTTTGCTCTTGCCAAACGAGAACATGCCGATGCCCGGGATGAGCACGACCGTCGGATTGGCATCGCGCATCGCCGGCGAGGCCGGCTCGGCATTCTGCTTGTAGTAATCCGCATACTCGGTACGATACTGCGCGATTGCTTCTTCCACCGACTTGCGAAGCGCCGCGGCATCGTCCGTGGGCTGCGCGGGCACAAACATGGGGCGAATCTTGGTGCGAATAAAATGATCGGGGCAACTGGTGCCGAGATTCGCCAGCTTCGCCGCATCTTCCGAGTTCACAAACTGCAATACCTCGGGCGCATCCGACCAGCTCCCCAGCATCCGCCTCTGCTGCGAAACCCGGCCGCGCACAAAGGGCAGCAGCTCCAGGGCCAGCTCTTTGCGGTTGGCGCGCGCTTGCTGCGCCTCTCCGCCAAAGAGGTGTTGCCCCTTCAGTTGCGTGTGCGCCTGAACGAACTGGCCGAGCTCGTCGATGATCGTCAGGGTATTCAAATAACATTCGCGCTGCGTCTCGCCCCAGGTAAAGAGGCCGTGGCCGCCGAGCACGATTCCGTCGCAGCCGGGATTTTCCTGCACCGCGCGCCGCAGCATCATCGCCAGTTCAAATCCGGGCCGGAACCACGGAACCCAAACCAGCTTGTGGCCGAACTCGCGGTTGAACTCCTCCATTCGCTCCTTGCCGTTGGCCGCTGCCGCCAGCGCAATGCCCCAGTCCGGATGCAGATGGTCTACGTGGCGGAAAGGAAGGAACCCGTGCAGTGGCGTATCGATGGAGGCCGCGACCGGATTGACGCCAAAGGTACACAGCGGATACAGATCCACGATCGCGTCTTCCTGATCGACGCCCCGGTATTGCGAATCAAGAGCGCGCAGCTTGTCGAGATAAAGCGTCGCCAGGCCGCTGCGCCGGATGCTGCCCAGATCGCCTCCGCTCCCCTTCACCCACAGAACCTCGGTTGGCTGCCCGGTGAGAGGGTCGGTCATTACGATCTTGGAGCTGGTGTTGCCGCCGGCAAAGTTGGTAATGCGCAGATCGGCGCCGAGCAGGTTGGAGCGGTAGCGCAGCAACTCCGGTTCGTCGAGGTCTGCTGCGATTCTCTCATCCCAAAGGTCTTGCAGGTAACGCAAAGCGGCTGCTGTCTTCATATCAATTCTCCACGGAGAATCATGTCACACCGAATATCAATAGAGCAAATGTTTTTCATTTGATATTTTTGACTGTCTTAGATCAGGTCACGGCTTCTGCGCCGTCTCTAACTGCTTGCAGCGCCCGCAACCTCCAGAGGCTCACTGTCGCGTACCGCTTGGGCGGTGACCAGCTTGTGCGCGACATAGTTGTAGGGAGGCACGGTTAATCCGCGAAGAATCGACAGCCCCAGATGAATCAGTTGCGGTCCATAGCTGCTCGCTTCGTGCGAGACGGATCCGATCCAGGGACTGTCCGGCCGCCTCATTTCATCGATCGCTTCCTCAATACAGTCCTGCCCAACGATGGCCACGTGCTTTTCGCGCTTGAGAGTGCGTACCGCCTCCAGCGCGCCCAATGCGCTGGTGTCCGTGGCCGCCGCGATCAGGATGTGCCGGTCTTTTGGGTGCCGATTGAGGAACTCGGAGACGACGCGCGCGCTCTTCTCGCGAATGCCCCGTCCGTCGATCCGGACGAAGCTCTCGACCGGCAAATCGGGCAAGCGGCTGCGCACTCCTTCAAACGCACCGGTGATACGGCTCTGCACCGTCGGACCGGCGTCTTCGATATCCAGTCCCAGCACCCATTCCAGCTTGCCGCCCCAGGCACGGACAGCGTAGTCGGCCAGCAACTCTCCGGCTTCGACACCGACCCGGTAGTTATCGACGCCAAAGTAGGTGGCGTGGGGGTGAGGAATATCGACAGCGATCAGCGGAATGCCGGCAAGGGCGATCTTGTCGGCGATGACCGGAGCCGCTGCCTGGTCAACCTGAAACTCGATCACGAGATCGACGCGATTCTTGACGAACTGTTCCGCAGCCGCGACCGCCGTTGCCGGATCGTACCGGTTATCGAGCACCAGTAGATCTACGCCGGCCTGTGTAGCTGCCTCCTGCAGGCTCACTGTCACGGCCTCGGAAAACGGCATCTCCCCCGATTGTTTGCCAAATCCGAAACGCAGCTTGCGTGGCCGTGAAACCAGCCGGTAGAGACCATCCTGAGACTGCGCCAGATATCCCCGATGAACAAGGGTCTTAAGAATCCGGTAGACGGTGGTTTTTGAGATGCTTGCGCGCTGGTAGATCGCTTCTAGCGGCAGCGGGCGTTCCTCGGCCTGCAATATCTCGAGCACATCAAGCGCTTTCGAGAGAATAGGGATGAGGTAGAGGCGTTTCATAGCCGATTTGGGCAAAATGGACCTCAAAACAACAGTGTTAAGCCTTTATATCACGTTGTTTCTCTATTGGAACAACGAATATCTCTTCGTCTTTGCCGGAGGCGGATGCAGAGCAGCTTACGCATAGGTGCTCACCGAGCGTTCATTGCGCTTGGCGCGCTGCTGCCGGATACGCTCCACATAGCCGCTGGCGCGGAGGGCCGCCAGCGGGTCCGGCGGCAACCCTTTTGAAACACGCCACTCCTGGACCAGCGGGCGAACATCGCACCAGAACGCATCCCGGAAACACTCTTCGGCTTCGACCAGCCGGCAGTCATTCTGCAATTCCGCCAGCCGTTCGCGATCCACCAGCGCCGCCCGCGCAAACAACTCCTCGGCCACGCAGACCGTCTGCACCATCGCTTCCATCTTCCCTTTGAGATTGTGGCTCTGGTCGACCATGAAGGCGATGGTTTCTAACTGCGCGGGACCGGAGAGAATCTCATGGAAGATACGAAAGATCTGGTAAGGATCGATGGAGCCCAGTGTCAGGTCGTCGTCGGCATAGCGCCGGTCGTTGAAGTGAAATCCTCCCAGCATCTGCTCATGCAGCAGCCAGGCGACAATCTGTTCGATATTCTGGCCCAGATAGTGGTGTCCGGTATCGACAAGCACACGGGCCTTGGGTCCTGCCGCGCGCGCCGCCAGCAGGGCCATGCCCCAGTCGGCGAGGTCGGTGTGGTAAAAAGCGGGTTCGAAAGGTTTGTATTCGATCAGCAGCCGCTGGTCATCGCCGAGCTTGCCATGCACCGCGCCCAGCGCCTCGTGCATCCAGTCAATGCGCCGCCCGATGCTCTGGGTTCCGGGGTAATTCGAACCGTCGGAGAGCCACAGGGAGATATCGCGCGATCCCAGCGCCTTGGCAATCTCGACACACTCCAGCAGGTGATCGAGGGCTAGCCTGCGCACCTCGGGATCGGGGCTGCAGATCGAGCCGAACTTATATTCCTGGCGCTCGAAGAGGTTCGGATTAATCGATCCCGCGCGAATCCCATACTCCGACTCGAGATCTCGAATCTTCGGCGCGTCCTCCAACCCTCCAGGCAGATCCCACGACACATGCAGAGCCAAAGTCGGTGTCGCGCCAGTCAGTTCTTGCACCTGCGCTGCGTCGGCAAACTTCTCCTCGATGCTCGAAGCCGCCTCGGGCTGAACAAATTTGCCAAAGCGCGTACCGGTGTTGGCGAAGCCCCAGGATGGGATCTCAATCTGGAGGGAGTTCAGAGCCTTGTGGATTGCGTCACGATTTGTGTTCACGATGATGTCTCCCCATTGAAATAACATCTCTATTAAAATACATGAGAACTGGTCGCCACCGTGATGACGGACAGGTATCGAAGAAAATCAGAAGATGGCTGTTCCCGCAGGCCATCTGCAAATACGGAGAGACTCCACATGCAACGCGTCTGTTTCCTGTTGAATGTTCGCAAGGACAAGGTCGATGAGTACCGGCATCGCCATGCCCAGGTGTGGCCGGAGATGCAAGCTGCCCTGCGCGCGACTGGATGGCGCAACTACTCGCTCTTTCTTCGCGCGGACGGCTTGCTGGTTGGCTACGTTGAAACACCCGACTTCGAAAAGGCCCGTGCGGCCATGCAAAGCTATCCGGTGAACGCTCGCTGGCAGGCCGAGATGGCGCCCTTCTTTGAAGCGTTGGAGCAAGCCTCCGCCGATACCAGCATGACGCCGCTCGAAGAAGTCTTTCATCTTGACTGAGCGGTATCATCGCGGAGCCGTCCCTTCAGGCTGCGCAGGGGACACGATGCCGGTATCATCCTGCAGTTTTGTGCCGCTTGCATCGGAGAAAGTGACTTGACTGCCGTCGGCCGCATGCACGGCAACATGAGTGAGTGTCCAATCCTGGACCCCGGCGATTTTGCCTGCGGACGCCGCCTGAATCTGGATCTTCTCCAACACAAACCCCGTCAGGGGAGCCTGCGGTGTTGCGCTTACATCGAAGGCCGTCTTGGCTCCGGTAGCCTGAATGCCGGCGATGGAGACATCGCGGAAATGCGCCAGGCCCTTCTCTAGCGGCACCTGCGTCGCCAGAACGCTATAGTAGGCCGGAACCTCGCCGAGTCCCTGCGGAATGACGGCGTAGCTGTAGCTCGGGTTCCAGTTCATGGTGATGTGGATGGGTGTTGCGACGTCCTCCAGTTGCAGGTCGTGGATGCGGATGTGATCGGCCCAGCCTCCGCGCGTGTGCGCCGACTTGATCAGCACGCCCGAAGACACGTGGCCAAAGGCGTGGATGCCGTAGACCTCCACGTTGCGAAATCCTCCCGAGGTCTCGCTGCCGATGGTGATCGCCGCCGCTCCGTCGCGCACAACCGAGTTGCGAATAACGATATTTTCGTCTGGGCGGTTGACGCGGAGGCCGTCCGCATCGCGCCCGGCCTTCAGGCAAAGCGCATCGTCATTCACAGAAATGTCGGCGTGTTCTACCAGCACATCCCGCGACGAATCGACATCGATGCCGTCCGTACTGGGTCCTCGGCCGCCAACATTGTTGCGGATCGTGACACCATCGACATGCACAAAATCCGAATAGCAAATATGAACTGTCCAGAATCCAGAACGCGTCAGCAGCGGTCCGCTCAACTCGACGTGGCTGGATTTGTAAATCTGAATCAGCCTCGGCCTGCGGGCATCGTAGTCTGCCGCCCAACGCAGTCCCTTCGTGTCATACTGCTTGCGCAGATCCCAGTAGCCATCCCACCAGAACTTCCCGTCGCCGTCGATGGTGCCCGCTCCAACGATCCGCGCGTCCTGCTGCTCGTAAACATTAACCAGAGCGGCAGGCCATTCCATCTCGATCCCTGCAACGCGCGTTGGCATCATTGGGTAGTCCGCGAGCTTGCTCGATCCAAGGATCGTTGCGCCAGGCTGTACTTCGAGCGTGGTGTGCGACTTCACAAAGATCGAGCCGCTCAGATAGGTTCCCGGCGAGAGCACGACTCTTCCACCGCCTGCCGCGGCTGCGGCGTCAATCGCCGCCTGGATCGCCTTTGTGTCGAGTGCCGTCCCGTCGCCTTTGGCTCCGAAGTCTTGAGCGCGAAACGCATGTGTCTGCGCCAGGCACGTCGCGGCGAACAAGGCCATACCAGTCATCATCAGCGCGCGTCTCATGGATTCTCCTTCGCTGCGCCGGCCGAAGGAGGCGTAGGTCCGTCAAGGATAGGCTGGCTCAATCCCGCGAGTTGCGGGGAGGACAAGCCCTTCAGATCGAAGACAACAATCTGGTTGTCCCCGCGATGCAACCACGGACCTGGAACGTAAAGCGTATCCTGCGGTCCGATGTTCCAGTAACGCCCGATGGGATGGCCATTGATCCAGACAGCTCCCTTGTTGAGTTTGCGCACATCGAGGAAGGTATCGCCAAGGCCATCGACACGAAAGGTTCCCCGATAAAATGCAGGCCCGTTCTGCCGCGCTCCGCGATGGAACCGCAGTTCGCGAGGGTCCGTCATGGGCAGCGGATAAACCTGCCATCCAGTCAGAGCCGCCCCATCGACAGTGACACCGCCTGGGATTCCCTTGGCCTCGTGCCGAATCGTCCGCGTTGAGTTCACGCGCCCGTCGTTCTCCACCAGAATGTCGAGTTGCGCCCCAGCGGAAGCATTCAATGGCAGCGAATCCTGCTTCTCGCGGCGATCGAGAACTCCCGCCAACTGGCCATTGAGATAAACTTGCGCGTAATCGTTGAGGCCGCCGAGCCGGAGCGTCCCATGGGTCGCCACTTGTAATCGTGTTCGATAGAGGATGAACCCGTAGGCCTGCCCGTAGATCTCCATCGCACGCGGAGTCTCGTCCTGTACCGGTAACGGAAGGTTGTCCCAGAGCGAGGCGCTCTCTTTGAGGCGGAAGGGCGCGACGGCGGTAACCGGTGGCTGCGGAGGCGCTGCAGGCAGCGGTCGAGGTGCGGCGTATTTCGCGAAGACTTCCCGGTAAGCCATGTATTTCGGCGTCACGTGCCCCGCCTCATCCAGCGGCGCGTCGTAGTCGTAGCTCGTCACGTCAGGCTTGTAGCTGTTTGCCGTCCAACTCGCCCCTGCCATGAACCCGAAGCTCGTGCCGCCATGAAACATATAAATGTTGACCGAGGCGCCGCGGCTCAAAATCGTCTCCAGGTCGGCGGTCTGCGGCTCAATCGCGCGTGTCTGATGCGGCTCTCCCCAGTGATCGAACCACCCAGGCCAGTACTCTGCCGCAAAGAGCGGTTGCCCGGGCCGCATTTGCGCCAGAAAATCAAGCGCCTCCGCTGCGTGGCCGATTCCGAAGTTTATCCCTGCATAGGTCCCGCTCAGGGAGCCATTTTTCTCCCCTTTGGTAGGATCGGTCGTGTAGAGCAGGGCGTCCGTAAATCCTGCCTTTTGGAAAATCGTCCGCATGTGTTGCAAATATTCCTGATCCGACCCAAAGTCGCCGTATTCGTTTTCCATCTGCACGGCGATGATCGGGCCGCCGCGACCGATCTGATACGGCGCGACCTCTTGCCCCAGGCGGATCAGCCAGCGCTCTGTGGGGACCATAAACGCGGGATCGTTGGAACGCAGCACGGTCTCCATCTTCCGATCGGCCAGCAGCCACGCGGGAAATCCTCCGAACTCCCACTCCGCGCAGGAATACGGCCCGGAGCGCAAAATCACATAGAGGCCCTCTTGCTGCGCCTCGCGGAGAAACTCCGCGAGATCGGAGTTGCCGCTGAAATCGAACTTGCCCGGTTCAGGCTCATGCACGTTCCAGAAAACGTAGGTCGAAATGGTGTTCAGCCCCATCGCTTTCGCCATTTCCATTCGCGCGCGCCAGTATTCGCGCGGGACCCGTTCGTAATGCATCTCTCCTGAAAGAATCTGGAAGGGCTTACCGTCAAGGGCAAAATGATCGCCCGCAATACCGAAGGAATGTTGCTGCTGGGCCGCGGCGGAACCGCCAGCAGCCAGAGCCAGGATCGCCGCGGCCGTGGCTCTCTTCAAAGAGTTGGGTATCGAGGAGCGGCTCATCGGCCCCTCCGGATGAAGATGAGGTGATTGCCGTCCGGGTCTTCGATGTCGATGGTGTTCTGGTGAATGCCGGCGGGAAGACCCAATGCCCGCAGCCTCCGGCTCGCTGCCTTCAGATCGGGTACTGCGAAGAGGACGCGCAGCGGCAGAACCTGCGGCGGGTCATTCGCTGCTCTCTCGTGCGGTGGGACGAGTTCGATGAAGTTGTTCGTTGCGTTCGGGAGCGCCAGTGCCGGGATTCCGGGTTCAAGCGGGTGCGCCATGCGCTGAAACGAGAGCTTAGTGAGATAAAACGCGGCCGCCGCTGCGGAATCGCTCACAGAGATCGCGACCCCTGCCATCTCTTCTGCAATGCGGTTCGTTCCCAGATGCTTGCCCCGGTCCAACGTGTGCCGCGAGCCGGGCATGTATTGCGTGTACTCGATGTTCTGGGTCGCCTGAGGCCGCAGCCCCGCAGGCAGGCCCGGCTCCTCCGGACCCTGTAGCGTGAAGAGCAGGTTCCCTGCGCCCGCCTTCTTCACGGGTGTTGGCGTCAGGCCTTGAGCCTCGTACTCCTGGTGCAGCGCATTCAGATCTGGCGCTTCGAAACATACGTGCATAAAGCCGATTGCCTGCCCCGGCTCGCGTCGCGGATAAATCTCGATGAACTGCCGGTCGTTGATCTTGAAGAAGGCCTCGGTAGGCGATCCTCCCGCATCCATCGCGAATGCCTCTTCATAGCCGAGAGTGCGATAGAACGCCCGCGACCGCTCCAGATCGCCGACGCGAATTGCTACATGGGCTATGCCGGACAAGGCCGCGCTCTGGGGTGCGGGTTGGGCCGGGAGTTGAGGCGCAGCCGCAGTCTGCGCCCCGGCATGCAGCCATATGATCGTCAACAGCGCTGCATACGCCGCTCGCTCAGGCAGCCTTATCACGGTTTTGTTTCCTGACTGGATTTGGCTACCTCCACCGCGAAGACATACGTCGGTCCAAACATATTCGAGCGGAAGACAATCCACTTCATATCGGGAGTGAAGCTGACATTCGGCTCCAGATGGTAATTATGCTTAGCCATCTTGACGAGCCGCTCCGCATGAAAGACTCCCGGCTCGACGAAGCCTGGGGTGTCGATCCCATTGCCCTGGAGAATCTCCGGGTGGAAGAGATAGATCCACTCACCGTCGGGCGCATGCGCCACCTGCCCAGGATCGCCGCCGTCGCCGCAGAAGAGAGAGCTATCACGAGAGACGTTAAAGTGGATCGACCACTCGTTTCGCTCCATGTGATACGCCACTTCCTTGCCGGTGTTCACGTCGTATCCGGCGAGCCAGAAGTCCTGGCCCTTGGGCGTCTGCCAGTCAAACCAGATTGTCTTGCCGTCGTGGCTCCAGAACTCGTGGCCGGCGATCTCCATGAACATCGTTCGCTTGTGAATGAGGGTGTTGTGCGTGCCGTCGGTGTGGATCGTCCAGATACGATCAACCTTTTGCCACGGACCCTCATGGCAATAGAGCAGCAGGTTCGGATCGACCGGCGAAAACTGGAGGTGATTCACCCAGTCCGTGCTATGCAGCAGTGTACGCATCTCTCCGGTGCGGAGATCAATGACGAAGAGCACCAGCGGCAAGCGCGCCGCGAGACGCCGCTCCATCATCGCGCCTTTATTTTCTGGCTGCAATAGGGATTGCGCTTGCTGTGCGCCGCCCGGCTGATCATGCGACGCGCCCGGCGGCGGCTGGTTGTAGTCCTGGCCGGCGTTGCCCTCGATGTAGGTGCCCGCGGCCAGCGTCTCGTCGGCATTGATGGTCACCACGCTGCCGCGCTCCGGCATCCCCACCAGCTTGCGGGTTTCGCCGGTATCGATGTTGGTCACGTACAGCGATCGATCTTCCTGTTTGACATAAAATACGCTGGGCGTCTTGTGCCCGACTTCAATTGTGTGTACGCGCCCGTGCACAACGGAGCGCGTCTTCAACGTCGTCAGGTCGAGCACTGAAATGCCCTCCGGCGTTGTGTAGACCATCTCCTTGCCGTCCGGCGTGTAGCTGTTCACATTGAAATAGAAGCTGGCGGAATCAGGCTCTTTGGTAAGCCGTACAACGCGGTGTCCTGTGTCTGGATCGACCCAGGAGGTGGGCGGCTCCTGCCCTGCTGTTGCAGGTGCGGGGCTCTGTTGTGCGGAAGCTGCCACGGAAACCAGGCAGCACAAAAACAACGCAGATGGGGTAAACTTTTTCGCGGGTTGGGGCGCCAAGGCGGAGAGAGTGTATTGAGTCATCGTTTGTGTCCTCTGTGTTTTTCCGAAAGTTTCTCAACCTCTGCGCCCGCCAGCAGGAATCCGCCAACGCCGTAGGTGTAGCTGGAAGACGGCAAATAGTGCGCGGGCGCGGCGCCTGTTTGCTGGATATTCCCCAGCCGTCCGTCCGCGTAGATTTCTCCAACCAGGCCGCGCCACGCCTTCGCGATCACCGGCAAATAGGTTGCCCGGTCGAGTACGCCATGATTCACGCCCCATGCCAAGCCGAAAGTGATCAGCGCCGAGCCAGAAGTCTCCGGCTGCGGGTAGCCGCCGGGATCCAGTAGATCGGCATGCCACAAACCTGTTTGCGGATCTTGCAGCGTCTTCACGGCAGCGGCCATCTGGCGAAGCTGGTTCTCGTACCGTCCCCGATTCGGCTCGTCAGCCGGCATGTATTCGAGGGTCCGCGCGAGGCCTCCCATCACCCATCCATTGCCGCGCGACCAGAAAACTGGCTTGCCCGTCGCGCCGGTTTTATGCAGAAAGGTGATGTCGCGGTAGTAGAGGTGTTGCTGCGGGTCGAAGAGCAGGTCCGATGTTTCCCACCAGTGCCGGTCGATGGAATCGAGGTACTTTTGCTCGTGCGTGGCCGCATACATGCGCGACCACACCGGGGGCGCCATAAAGAGCGCATCGCACCACCACCAGGGAATTTGTGCCTGGTTCTTTGGAATCGACGCAGCGCCGCCCGCCAGCAAATCGTCGAGAGCTGCCCGCGTCGGCGCAAGTTTCTCTGCGCCAGGCTGCGACAGGTCCAGTTCAAGATAGGTCTGGCCCACACTCTGGTCGTCTGCGTTGGGATGCTCCGAACGCAGCTCCCAGTGGTATTTCTCCGCCATGGCCTGCATCGCGTCGCGGTACTTTGGATCGTTCAGCGCCGGTGTGGCCGCCATGAACCCCGAGTACAGTACGCTCCATGTCCAGATCCGGTCGAAGTAAGGCTGGGACCAGCGAAGCTCCCAGTCAGCCACTTTCCGCGTCGCCGCTCGCACGGCGGCGGGTTTCAAGGCGGGCGAAAGCTTCGCGCGCGGCCCCGGATCCTGCGGAGCGTCGCCGAAGTGGCGCTCGATATCGCGCTGGCTGCCTTGTTGCTCTTCCGGTGAGAGCGTCTGCGCCGCCGCAGTGCCCGCGGCCTGTCCGCGGAGATCCCCCGCAACGAGCGCGCAGCTTACGGCTACGGACAAGGCGGAGAATCGAGAGAGACGCCGGATCGATAGTGTGCCCAGCAAAGTGGTGTGCCTTTCTTTTCCTGGCAGTGGGGGTGAGTGACGGTTCCAGGGTCACGCACACAGTACGCGAGCAGAATTGCGATTGTCAATAGGGTGATTATTTCCCATTTGAAAAATAAAGAAAATGGTCACGGTTGACCGTGCGCGAAAGACTCACCTGCGGGCCTCTCGTCTTCGATGTTCGTTCAATCGCTGCGTTGTGATCTTAAGCGGAGTTGGGCGCGCTTTTCCGGCCAACGGAGTCGAGGGAGCTGCATTTCCACCACTTTTGCCATTCAGCGCGCACTAGAGACTAGAGCGGTGCTCCAATTGGCATAGCGCGGAGTTGATGTACTCAAGTGGCTTTTTCCTTAAGAAAAGGCCACTTTGCACAATTTCAATCACTGCACGGGAATTGGAGAACCGCTCTAAACGCTATAGCGAAACCAGGGAGGTTGTATCCCGAAAGCACGTCCGTCCAGTTGACGCGACCATCAGGGAGCGGCAACCTTGCACAAAACTCAAGAGGACACAGTAACCCTGGTTTCGCTCTAAGGCTTGTGCTCCTCATGGAGCTGTCTCTCTCCGCCGGGAATTAACCGCAGAGGTCCCAGAATTCCCGAGGGCAGCGGTTCCAGGTGGTCCATATCCTGGAGAGCGAAGCGCTTTCCATACTTCGACCAGAGCAGTGTGTAGTCTTTCGGCGCGCGGCCAGCCAGTTCGTTGATCGCGGTGTTCGCCACCACGATCTTCAACTCGTTTTTGCCGCTGTGCAGCAGGGGAGCCACATCGATCCTGTAGGGCGGAACCCACACCGATCCCGCTCGCTTTCCGTTTACATACACAACCGCCGCATCGCGCAGAGGGGCATCGTACCAAGCGCGCATACCGGGCAGGCTGAGCGACGTTCGCTCCACCGGCGCGCCCTCGCCAAAATCGAGGATCGCCGGCTGGGCGCGTGTCACGTCCTGAGGGATTTCAACAGTGCGCACATAGGTGGCCGTTCCCGAGTAGTACATTTCCGCGCTGTCGTCCGACCATGATTGCAGCGTCGGCATCGTTTCGGTGGTTCCGCTTTTGTCGAAGATCACTTTCCAGTCGTGGCTGAGATCGATGGCTGCGAAGCCTGCGTCCTTTGCCGTCTGCACCGGCGCGGCGCGGTCTGCAAATACCACCACGCGGGACTCGTAGGGAGCCAGCGACATCGCGATCGACGGACCTTTGCCCGCGCCCGTCACGCTGCCGGTGAATGGATCCCACCACTCCGCTGCCGTTCGTTCGGTCCGGAAGGTCGCCGTGAAACTGTGCGGCACATTGCCTGTGTTGGCTACAAAATACACATCCGCTTCCGGGAGTTGACGATGGATGAAACTGACCTCGGGCGCGGCCGGCTGCACTTCCATATCCGGCCTGAGAAATGTCGCCAGCGTTGCTTTGAGGTCTTTCGTTTCCGCCGCCAAACTCGTATTTTTTGCATCCGGCGCAAACAGTTGCTGCGATATCGCCCGCACCTCCGCGCTGTCTCTCGGTCCCTCGATGAATCCAGGCGCACGCGACGGCGCCGCGCCTGTGAAAATCACCGCGCCACCTCCGCGCGCAAAATCGGCGATCTTACGGTATGTCGCCAGCGGCAACCGTTCAATATGCGGGATTACAAGCACACGGTACGGAATGCCAACCCGGTCGATAGCCTGGACATCCATGAAATCGTAGTTGTAACCCGCATCGAGAATGGCGGGGATGAGCTCAGGCCCAAGCAGCTTGCCCATCCGATCGCTGACGGATGCCTCGCCCAGCCGGAACCGCGCTTGCGCATCCTCCTCCGGCAGCAGCACCGCGACATCGTTGGCTGGCTTCCCTTGCCGCAGCAGCCAGCTGACGCGCGTGAGATACGCTGTCACATCCGGCATCACCATCCACCAGGGATTGTGGTCGTTGAAGACCGCCGCCGCGTAGAACGAGTTCCCCGGCTCGCCCGCCGACGGCGGCGAATACGGCCAGCCGTGCCCCACGAACTGGTTGACCCCTTGCAGGAAAAATGTATCGGCCTCTGCCTTCATATCCAGCGGCGTGGCGCGAAAGGGAGGGGAATGCAGCCACGTCCATGTCTCCCCCGAAGTGACTGGCCGCCCATAGATATGGCTGGCCGAGGATGCCCAGCGCGTAAACGAGAATGGCCCATGCCACTGCGATCCTTCGCCTTCCGGCAAATCCACCAGGCGGTTGCTCGACAAAGTGACAGCTGGAAATCCATAACTCTGCGACCGGAACTGAGTGTGATGAGCCTTCGCCCAGGTATCGATCTGCTCAAGATAGTTTTTGTCAATCAATTCCGCAAGGGTCCGCGCCCAGTCGTAGCGCAGGTCCGCGGCCTCTGCGCTTGTACCGGCAATCAGCTCCGGCAAACGCGGCTCCAGATCGTAGCCGCGACGGCTCCGGAACTCGCTGAGCAGTTCCGGCGTCCAGTCCGAACCGTAGACCTCCAGGCTGTCGCTGAAGACAGAGTACGGCGGATGGTCGCCGAAGGCGCGCACCAGGGGTTCACCCACATTCTTCAGGTGATCCGCGACGGCCTCGTGGCTGAAGTGGTCAATGACGAACCCTTCCGCGCCGAAGGCCGGTCGCTTTACCTGCTGCCCAGTGCGGCCGGCAATGAAGAACAGCACCACCTGCGCGCCTGTGTGCGTAGCCGGCAGGCTTACGCGTCCATCCCGGACCGCATCCAGCCTCTGCGTGTGCTCGGCGTCGTAGCTTTCCTTACTCCCAGCCGCCATAAACGCTGCCAGTAGCGCTTCACCGTTCTCCAGCGCCGGGGCCGCAACCGAGGATTCGGTTGCGGCAACCGGGACGGCCACTACGCGCAGACGCCCCGCCGATTCCGTCACGGGTACCCACGCTCCACCATACGGCCAGCCGCTCCCCAGCGTGAGGCTCACCCGCATCCCTAGCTCTTCTCCGGTCTTTGCGGCAAAACCGACCCTGTTGAGAAACTCCGGCGACAAAAACCGCATGTTTCGGAATCCCTTGGATGGATCGTCGAGTTCCAGCGGATAGACCGGCTGGATCTCCACCCCGCCGATGCCGCCGGCCTTCATCGTGCGCAACTCGCGGGCCAGCTCCGGTTGCTCCACTGCCGGACCAAACCACCACCAGCGCATCATCGGCCGCGCATCCATCGGCGGCGCGGCAAAAGTCCGCCGCAACGCCTGCAGATCTCCGGCGTCCGCAGTTGGTTGGATGGCTGTGCCCGAAGGCTTCTGGCCCACTACAGTAACCGATCCCGCCACAAACATTGTCAGAACCGCTGCGTAGACCCTCTGTTTCACCGGCATGGCTGTCCTCCCGACCGCGTACTATCGTACCTCGCGCGGCCACAGAAGCGCAGCTTCATATTGGAATTAATTTCTCTATTGACAAGGATTGAACCACAGCGGTATCGTCCCGTTGTCGGCGAAGATCGCCTCCCTCGCCGGCTACAACCGGTCTCATAAATGCGTATTCCTCGTTCCACCGGCTGTGAGACCCGCCATCAAGGCGGGGCGAATGAACTTCGCGAGTCGATGAGGGTGATTTATGAGACCGGTTCAAACCATTTCCGATCCCATTCTCATTCACGAGCCTGCCTTGGCTTGCGTCTCTTTTACAGCAAGCAACTGGTCAAAGCGCTCAAGCACTTCCCCAGGCACGGCAGCTTGGGGATAATATTCAACCAATTGGAACGACTCGCCGATCAGCACGCGCGCTGCGTTCAGGTTTTCGATCTGGCCCAAGGCAATCATCTGCGCGCTCAGGTTGCCTAACACAGAGGCCTCAACAGGGCCGGAGACGACGGGCAGCTCGCAGGCATCGGCGCAAAGCTGATTCAACAATGCGTTCTGGCACCCGCCTCCAACAATGCGGATCCGCGTCAGCCCGCGCCCGCGCAGGGACTCGATCTGCTCTTTAACCGCTCTGTAGGAAAGCGCGAGACTATCGAAAATGCAGCGCGCAATCTGTGCCGGAGTCTCCGGTACGGGTTGCCGCGAATTCCGGCAAAAGGCCTGTATGGTCTCCGTCATTGAGGCTGGAGCAAGGAACTCCGGATCGTTGACATCGATGATCGAGCGCCACGGCTCGCTGCCGGCGGCTTCCGCAACCAGAGTACCGAAATCGGAGATATTCTTTTCCTCGCAAACACACTGAATGGGCCACATGCCCATGATGTTCTTCAGAACCCGGAAGCGGCGCTCGAAACCGCCCTCGTTGGTAAAGTTCATACGCTGCGCGTCCGCGGTCGCAATCGGAGTCCAGCTTTCGATGCCCATCAAAGACCATGTGCCCGAGCTGATATAGGCCTCATCCGTGCTCTCCAAGGGGGTTCCGGCGACGGCAGAAGCCGTGTCGTGCGTAGCGGGAGCAATGATTTTGACTCCGGCCGCCAATCCCCGCCCATCGCCCAGCACTGTACCCGCCGCGATGGGGGTGCGCAGCAGAGGATGTTGCAGCCCGATTGCCTCCTGAAGCGCTTCATCCCAGCTTCCATTCAAACCGCACATCTGCGTCGTCGTCGCATTTGTATATTCGTTGGCGAGGATGCCGGAGAGCCGGAAGTTCAGGTAGTCGGGAATCATCAGCAAGTGCCTGGCCTTGGCCATCCACTCCGGCTCCTGCTCTACGCACGCCGCAAGTTGATATAGCGTGTTGAAGGTCAGAAACTGAATCCCGGTTCGGCGGTAAATCTCCTCCGGCGAAATACGTTTGTGAACAGATTCCATCCTGCCCGTGGTCCGTTTGTCGCGATAACAGACTGGCCTGCCAACAATGCTCCTGTGCTCATCCAGGAGGACGTAGTCCACGCCCCAGCTATCGATCCCCAGGCTGGCCGGTTTCTGCTGGCCCAGCGCCGCTCCCAGATGCCGCTCGATCTGGCCGAAGATCTCCTCGGTATCCCAACATCGATATCCAGATTCAGACGGCTTCACTGGAGTTCTGAATCGGCCCGCTTCCCTCAGATTCCAGCGGCCATTGGAGATCTGTCCCAGAACAACCCGGCAGCTCCCCGAGCCAAGATCGATTGCCATACAGGTGGAGTCCATTGCTTATCCCTTTTCTCGCTCAATCATGCCTGTTCCACTGGAATCGGATAGCCGAATGTTCAGCCCATCTGCAAATCAGCCAGGAACAGGATCGTCCGGGCGCGTTCGGCCGGATCGAAGGGCGTCTTCGTTAATGTAAGTTGCCCTTCGGTATATTAAACCGCGACCTGTCAAACCCTGCTGTGATCCAAAGATCATAGCAACGATGCGCGGCGGAGTCGCACAGGCATGCGATATCATCAAGGCGGCAGGGCCAGATTTCAATTCAAGACGGCAGTTCCGTGATCGAATAGCCTGCCAGGAGAAGATGTGAAACCGGAACCGGACCTCAGCAGAAAACGAAGATGGGTTTGTTTGATGCCGCTTGCCATGCTCGCGGTTTTCTTCTGCGTATGCTCTGTTTCCGCGCAAACGACCCTTACTATCTCCGCGGCGGCTAGCCTGAAAGATGGAATCGCCGAGGCTGAAGCGAGTTATAAACAGATCCACTCAAATGTGGAATTCGTGAATAACTTCGGCTCTTCGGGAACACTGGCGGCGCAGATCGACCAGGGCGCGCCGGCTGATCTGTTTTTTTCTGCCGCCGAGAAACAGATGGATGAGTTAACGGCAAAGGGAATGATCATCGCCGGCACGCGGCGCAACCTTCTGCGCAACGCGCTGGTGCTGATTGCGCCGCTCGATTCGCAACTCAAGGACTTTCAAGGACTCACCGGTGGTTCGATCAAGGTGATAGCGCTGGGCGATCCGGGCAGTGTCCCCGCAGGCCAATACGGCAAGCAGACGCTGGGCGCGCTGCATCTGTTCGACAAGCTAGACGCAAAATTTGTATTGGCCAAGGATGTGCGCCAGGTGCTGACTTATGTGGAAACCGGCAACGCCGATGCGGGCCTGGTCTATGCTTCAGACGCGCTTATATCGGGCAAGGTGCGCGTGGTGGCTACTGCGCCGGAATCAACTCACGATCCCATCGTTTATCCCGCGGCTGTGGTGAAGGGAAGCCACAGCGAAGAGGCGGCGCGTAGATTCATCGAGTATCTCGCCAGCCCCGCGGCTCAAGCAATCTTTCAGAAGCATGGATTTACAATAGCTGCACCGTGACGCTGCCTTCCGATTTATCTCCGCTGTTCATCTCGTTGGCTACCACCTGCGCCGCCACGGCTGCCACATTTGTTTTCGGATTGCTTGCCGCATGGCGGATGTATGGCGCGCGCGGTAGCCTGCGCGCATGGATTGACGGCATTCTCACGCTGCCGCTGGTTCTGCCGCCCACGGTTGTCGGTTTTTTTCTGCTTCTGTTTTTCGGGCGGCGCAGCTTCATTGGCCATGCGCTTGGAGAGATAGGCATAACAATTGTTTTCTCGTGGCCGGCAACAGTCATCGCTGCAACCGTCGTTGCGTTCCCACTGATGTACCGCACCACGCTGGGCGCATTCGAGCAGGTCAATCCGAACCTGCTGGATGCGGCGCGCACGCTGGGAGCTTCAGAGGGGCGAGTCTTCCGCAAAGTGTTGTTGCCGCAGGCCGCGCCCGGAGTGCTGGCGGGAACGGTGCTGGCCTTTGCGCGCGCGCTGGGCGAGTTCGGCGCGACGCTGATGCTGGCAGGCAATATTCCAGGCCGCACGCAGACCATGCCCATGGCCATTTTTTCCGCCGTCGAGGACGGTGATATGCGCACGGCTGGATTGTGGGTAGGTATCATCGTTGTGCTGTCGCTGGCAATCATTCGCCTGCTTCATTGGGAGAAGAAGACAACAAAGGATGCAGCAAGCCGGAGAACGCCTTCACTGGCGCCAGCTTCTGTTTCTCATTCGACTTCCACGCCCAGCAAAAGCGAGACCGCGCCCTCAGACGCTCTTGACGTGTTTGTCGAGAAAGCGCTGAAGAATTTCGATCTGCGCGTTGAGTTAAACGCAGGCGCGGGCGCGGTGGGTTTGCTGGGAGCCTCAGGCGCTGGAAAATCAATGACGCTGCGCATGATTGCCGGCATTGTTGCGCCAGATCGCGGGCGGATTGTTCTCAACGGGCGCGTTCTCTACGACAGCGAGGCGGGCCGGAATATCAGGGCCGCGCGCCGCAAGATTGGCGTAGTCTTTCA